>JADMIO010972861.1_pt1 | contig 17320 bp, 11 predicted proteins | sample 8958161 | NCBI WGS metagenome assembly JADMIO01 (sample SAMN16585339, study PRJNA669376) | soil metagenome | isolation source: Crop rotation soil | place: USA: Cullars Rotation, Alabama | collected 2011
GTGAGCCAGTGTGATTACATTTGCGGCCTAACTGTGGCCAGTCCAGTTACGCTGGAGTCACTAGTATTTAGGTGACACTATAGAAGCGGCCGCGACAACTTGTCCACGTGGAATTCTAAGCTTAGGATCCCAATGTGCTGGAAAGCGATCGAGTACATCGCCCCCGTAGACGAGGTCCTTGCCGGCGCCAGCGTCGATGGTCGTGGGTACCTTGACATGGTGCGCGATGTTGGTGCCGCGGAGGTCGATCAGGTCGTCGCCACCCAGGCCAAAGATCTCGATGCGCTGGACGCTGCTACCGCTAAATTTGCCGTAGTCGGTTGCTCCCGGTTCCGATCCGACCCACACATTCTTGCTGGTCCCGTCCGACTGCAAGACGTGAATCTTGTCGGCTGCGTCCGTGCCTTCAATTCTGAGGGTGCCGCTGGGCAGCAGGCTCGCAGTGATATTGGCCGCCATCAATTCGCGCGTTTCAAGGTGCTCGATCCCGAGTCGGGCGCGTGGGCGGCCCGCGCCAAGAATCTTGGCCTGTTCCTCCTCGCTCAGTGCTTCGATCGGGGGCAGATCGTCAATCCGAATACGCAGTTGCGCGGAAAGGTGCGACATGGTGGATTGGCTCCCGGTAATCACGGACAATGGCGGCACGTGCCGGCCTTACCCTTACCATCCGTGTTTGAGTTGGTGGCCCGACACCCGGCCCGATGATTTTTTGATTTTTTGAAAAACCCGGCCAGCAGCTATTTTGAGGATTTGTCGGGCGGAGGTGTCACGAGTACTTCGAGACGGTACAGACGCACCGGCCTTTCCTTGTCATCGCAACCGGTGACCAGGTAAGTTCCATCGGGGGAGAAGCCGACACAATTGACGACGGTGTCGGAGATCTTGGGGTGAGCGATAGGACTGGCCCATGGCATTTGCCAAAGCTGCACACCACTCGTTGCCACCGTTGCCAGCATTCGGCCATTTGGTGAGAACGCCAAAATGGGTGCCGCATTCGTGCCAGGTAATTGCCAGAGTGCAAGCGCTTGATCGCTTGTCAGGTCACGCAATTCCACCCAGCCCAGCCTGGAAGCCACTGCCACAAGTTTATCTTGAGGGGAGAGGTAGAAGCGTACGGGACTGGTCGGAGAAGTAAGCGCCAGCATCCGAACAGGGCGGCCCTGCATTTCCTCCCAATCCCAGATCTGCAAGACACCGACATTGCCTCGTTTTATGGTAAGGAACTGCCGCCCCTTCCCGGTCCAGCGGATGTCACTAACGATACCGTCCGCAGTTTGATCCCATAGCTTGGTGCCCTGCCGCTGTGCGGCAAACACCTCAATCCCCGGAGTGCGCTTGCTACCAGTGACCGCCATGACCTTGGCGTCACGAGAAAAAGAGACGGCGCTGGGCATGCGTGATGACAAATACGACCACCTGGCGACTTCTTTGTCGGCAGCGACGTCCCATAACAGCAGCCGATCCAAGCAGATCACCGCGGCGCGGCGCAAATCAGTGGTGAAGTCAGCCCAGCGCCGTGGAACATCCTGTTCGGGCACCCGCGTTGTCACGATTTGCTTGCCAGACGCAACGTCCCAGATCACAGCTTCTCCGGCGCTGGTGCCAACCGCCAGTTCCTTGCCATTCTCGCTGAAAGCGATCAGCTGGGGGTGCCCTCGCGGCCCAGTGAACGAGCGTATTTCCTCCACATGCACCAACATTGGCCTGGCCCACTCAGCCGATTCCCGATCCTGGGAGAGGAAACGGTGGGCCATCAGGTTTTGCTCCAGCAAGCCCGCGGACGCCCAGCTCAAGCGGATGCGGCGATCGGCTTCCCGGGAGGCAAAGTCAACGCGCAGCTCATGCGGCTGGTCTCCCAGGACAGCTTCAGTGACAAAGCCGCCACCGTGCACGTCCAAGACAAGTACGCCGTCGATCCAGACGCGGCCCGTCCCTTTCGCCTCGAGCGTCAATGTATACCGGCCCGCTTTCGGAGCCTGAAACCAACCTGACCAGCGAACCGCTTGCCAGTGGGGGGGGGCGGACTCCATGCTCACATCCGATTCATGACCCACTCTGAGCAGGTCGCGAAACTCGCTCGAAGCATACCACTCCGCATTCAGGCCCTGACCGTACGCTGATTTGGCGGCGCGGGGGGCGTGATGTGGTTGTGCGACCATGGGTGGCACTTCGAGTCTTTTGATACTTTCGAGCCCCTCACCCATGCCCAGCTCTTGCAGGCGCAGGCGCAAACGATCGAGGTGGTACACTCGCACGCCGTGTTCGCCGTCGAGCAGCACGAACAGGCGAACGCCATCGGGGTGCATGGCCAATTCACGCACCGGCCGGGCATGGCGCAATGCCAGCACATCCCTCAGCGCATTGCCGTCCCAGGTCCACAGTCGAACCAGCCCCTCACGGTCGCCGCTGATCCACAATCCGCTCGAGGACGAACGTACGGCCACGACCTCGGCCGCGTGGGCCGTCACCGCAAAGCACTTTTCCACGCCTGGCAAACGCACCGCGATCAGCTCGCCGGACGACGACCCTGTCAGGCCCATGGTCTCGTCGTCAGAAAGTGCCAGGGTCGTGAGGGCGGCTCTGGAGAGGACGGCACTTGCGGTGCAGGTCAACTTGTCCTTCTGGCGTGTCAGGACAGTCAGGGAGCCATCGCGGCAGGCGGCTGCCGCCCAGTGCCGGCCAGGCACAACGGCGTGAATGCCCGGCTTCCCCGTCAACACGGTGCCCAATCCACCGAGATGCCGGTACGTGTCCAGCAACTGACCACCAGCGTCCCAAAGCTGCACTTTATCTCCCACCGCAGTCCACAGCCTGTCGTCCGCGTCATGGACCAAGTCATTGACTGCCCCGGCCTCGTCACCCTCGCGCTCGATGCCCGCGTTCATCATCCAGGAATAGATCCGGGCGCGGGGCGATTCCGCGGCAAACGCCAGCTCGCGGCGTGCCCGGGCAAGTGAAAGGCGAAGCGGGTCGGTCAGTGGCATATCCCTGGTATGCCGGGAATGCAGCCTACCGCCATCCGCAAGTGACCAGGCTGAAAACTCGACATTCCTCGCGTTGCTCTTCCGTGCCTCAGTTACCAGGAGGCGCCCGTCTGGAGCGAGACAAAAACCCTGAAGAGGTTGACCAGCCGTAAGGCCTGCCCAGTTCCGTTCACGTAAACCGCCCATCTCCATGAGCCGTGCGCCTCGTACATCAGACACGACGAACTGCCTGCCGTCCGGCGCAAAGGCGACGTCGCCGCGGGCGCCGGCGCGGAGAGTGAACTGGCTGATGGGCTGGCCGCTGCCTAGGTCCCACACTCTGACCACACGGTCTCCGGTAGACCCGGCAGCAAGCAACATGCTGCCCCTGGGATCGACGGCAAAATTCGCGATTCGCTCGTGGATGTCCCCAAGTTTGTCCCACGCCAGCAGGCCGGCTCGAAGGTTCCAGCCCTTAATCGTGCCATTGCGGCCGGCGAGCAGCAACTCCCCGTCCGGTGTAAAGCTCAAGGGCGCTCCATGAAAAGGAAGCGGCGTGCCAATTGGCTGCAGGCTCGCAGAATTCAGCCGCATTGCCTGGTCGTCGCTGGTGGTGGCAGCCACCCAGCCGTCGACGGGGTGGATGGCAAGAGCATGGATGGCCTTGGCTGCGGTGAACTTTGCCGCCGCCTCGTCGTTTTTGTCTTCCCAGCGGCAGACGGTCTTGCCGCCGCACGTGTACACGGATTTGCCGTCGCGCGCGTAAGCCAAACCGACGACTTCTGCCTCGTGCGCCCGGCGCGAGGACAGGGGCCCGCCCGACTTGTTGACGTCCCAGCAATGCAGCCAGCCACTGCGCGTACCAACTGCCAGACGCTGACTGTCCGGGCTGAATGCCAGGATGCTTGCGAGATCGTTCGTCAGGGCCAGGCCGCCGGTTACCGTCTTTGGCGGAAAGTGAAACATTCGCGTCTGCGCCCGGTCCTGTGCATGGAAGAGCGTGACCCAGCAATACGGAACCAGGATATTGGTCGCCCGCTGTCCCAGAGCAATCCACTTCCCATCGGGCGACCAGGCGACACTCGTGACCGACAAATCTTCGCCCAGGAGCTCTTTCGCCCGAATATCGACAGCAGCGATACATTCCGCCGCGTCGCTGCGCAGCTCGGCGCCCAGGTTCTTGGCCTGGGGAAGCCGGGCCGCCGCGGCCAAATCCTCAAGGGCCGTCCAGGTCCAACCCGGCCGCGGCCGGGCGATGCTGGCACGGGCCCGACTGACGAGCACGAGAAATTCCTGCGCCTGTGCCTGGGTCCGGGCTGCGGCGGCACGCGCCGACTCGGCATCGGCACGCGCCGTCTCGGCATCGATGCGCGCGGCCGCGGTGTGCACTTTTTCCTGTTCGGCGCCGAGGCGACCGCTGAACCAGAAGCCGGCTGCCAGAAGGGCCAGGGCGGCGAACAGCGAAACCGCGTACAGGCCCGCCAGAGCGCGGTGGGTACGTGACCAGCGCCAGCCGCGCTCGAAGACGCCAGTCGGCCGGGCGCGGATGGGTTGACCTTCGCGCTCCGCCCGCAGGTCGTCGGCCAGTTCCAAGGCGGTCGCATAGCGTTTGAGCGGGTCCTTCTGCAGGCACTTGAGGCAGATGGTTTGCAGGTCACGCGGGACTCCCGGTTGCAGGGCGCGTGGCGGCACCGGCTCCTTGTGAAGGACCTGTTCGAGCGCCCCGGCAACCGTGGCGGCCTTGAACGGCGGCTGACCGGTCAGGCACTCGTAAAGGATGGCACCCAGGGCATAAATGTCAGTGGCCGGGCCGATATCCTTGAGGCCGGCGGCCTGCTCGGGGGCCATGTAAGCGGGCGTCCCGAGCAGCGCCCCGGTGCGGGTTTGCGCGACGTCGGCATCGATGTTCTTGGCAAGGCCGAAATCGGCTACCTTGTGCCGGCCCTTGTCATCGAGCAGGATGTTGGCCGGCTTGAGGTCGCGATGAACGACGCCAGCCTGGTGGGCCACATACATGGCCTGGGCCAGTTCTTCGGTTGTCGCCGCGGCCTGAGCGGCAGCCAGCGGATTGCCGGCAAGCTTCGTACTCAGGCTGCCGCCCGCGCAATACTCCATGGCCAGGTAGGGTAACGACGCGCCCGGGTCGCTGTGCCACAACCCTGAATCGTACACCTGGACGATGCCGGGATGATTCAGGCGTGCCACGGCCTCCGCTTCGATGCGAAAGCGGGTGTGCGCTTCCGCGCCGGCCTGGTCTCCGGCGAGGATCAACTTGAGGGCCACCAGGCGATTCAGGCCGGTCTGACGGGCCAGGTACACGACCCCCATGCCGCCCCTGCCCAGGGGTTGCAGGACCTGATAGCCCGCGATCGCGGGCATGGGCGCATCGGTTGCGCCAGCGCCGGCCAGTGTATGCGCGGTATCCGAGCGCGGCTTCAAGAGCCCGCTGGCCGCCGCCGCCAGTCGCAGTTTTTGACCGGGTGTCGAATCTTGAGTGCTGTTTTCAGCGCCAACAACATTGAATGGAGACAGCTTCTCCACGGTGACATCGTCAAGCTCGATCGCGCTTACCGGGGCTGTGTGCACCTCTGCGTCAAACAAGCCAACAATCTCTTCGCGGAGGTCTGGGACTAGCAACAGATACTCTTCGGCTCGTGGCGCATCCCCGCGCAGGCGGCGATAGTCTCGATCCAGGCCAATCAACTCGAGTGCGCAGGCGCGCCGTGTTGGGGCGCCGGCAACGGGCAGGTAATCGTTCAGAATGGGACGAGCACCCGGAGGGAAGTTTTGCCAGGCCTTTTCAAAAGCATCGCATACCGCATCAATGGCCCGGGCGCTGCCCTCTCTTGCCGGCTCACCAGTCACGATACCACCTCGCCGGCATCCTCCCAGAGTTCACGGATGACGCGCAGCTTGCGTTCGACCGTGCGCGGCACCACCCCAAGCTTGCGGGCCATTTCTTCCACGGTGAAACCTTCCATTTTCCACAGGGCGATTTGGCGCAGCGTCTCGTCGTTGAGCCGGCGGAGCAATTGTTCGCACTGATCGGCCATGAGTGCCGCCAGGGCAGGCGTTGGCTCGCCATCGGCCAAGAGATCAAGGTCAAAACCAACCGGCGCCGTGGCAGCGCCCCGTTTCAGTCGGCCATCACGTTCGATCTGGTCGCACACTTTTCGCTGCAGGATGGTAAGCAGCACGCGCCACAAGTCGTCCTGGTCATCCAAACGCGGGAAGCGCCCGCGCTCGGCGCCGCGACAGAAACTGGCAAATGCACTGAGGGCCAGGTCTTCTTCATCGCGCACGGCGCGCGCCTTCGGAAGGCGTCCGCGCGCCAGCGCTACCAGTCGCGAAAAAAAACGATTCCAGAGCGGTTCCACGGCGGCACGGTCGCCCACTTTGAGCCGCCCAAGCCATTCAGCAACCGATTCGGAAGGATGCATGGCATCCCCTGCAGACCTCAACGCCAAAGCAAGCATAACAGAATAATCAGCTAGCGTCCAGGAGCCCACGCAGTGAAGGGAGCATCACCGTACCTGGGCCGCCGCTGCCAGGATCGAGCACGAGCTGGCAACCGCGGGCGCCCTGCTTCTCTACGTCAGCCGCCGCATCGGGAAGACGTCATAAACCGTCAGGTCGTAGGAATTCACACATGGAAGAAATAATCGACACTGGATCCATGCGCATCAGCATTCGCGTTTAGCCGCGGAAGCCTAAATTCGGCGGAACTCCCGCTGCCCGGCCCGCAGTCCTGCCGTTCCCTGGAACGCACCAGGCAGCGGAGATGGAGGACCTGTTCTGTCCATGTTGCGGCACGCGCTTCGAGGTGGCGGAAATCGTCATCGAAATTGGAGATACGCTCGATGGCAATGAAACCTGAACCTAGCCCGGACCTGACCCGAGCGTGCCGCGCCGAAGCCTAGCGCCTGGCCCGGTTGCGGTCGAGCCGCATGATGTACCTAAACGGATGCAGAAGGAATCATTTGTAGCGAGGTTTTTCCGGGCCTGTGGCTCGATGCTGCAGCACTTTTGCGCGGGGACATGGCACACGTGCTCGAGGTCGCACGCCTAGGCGTGGCCAGCGCCGAGCACGCAGCATTTATCGAAAAGCTGCGGGTTGCGCGAGGCGTATGAACTGTGCCAAAATTTGAGGCGGCTGGTTCTGCCAAATTGGCAGACCTTGCCGGCTTGTGGTAAAATACCATTTTTGAGGAACCTATCACAAATCTACTTGCAATATGGGCATTCAGAGGCGATGATTGAACGGCTTATGTTACCGGGAGGCTATCCCCACCTCCTTGCGCGGGAAGTCCCTCGGCCGGTCGGATCAGGATGTGGTTGAACCGGGGCGCACGGAACATGCCGGCACCTTCCACGATCGATGCATTTTTGGAACTGGGTTACAAGAGCGGCCTTTTTGACAAGGACGCCGCCCAGTCGTGTTGCGCACCAGACCAGGCAGCATCGCCGCAACAGCTGGCGGAGGCCCTGATACAGGGTGGCCTGCTGACCAACTTCCAGGCTGAAAAGCTGCTGTCGGGCCGTTGGCGCGGCTTCCATATCAGCGGCAAATACCGTCTGCTGGAACGTCTCGGCGCCGGCGGCATGGGGGCCGTTTACCTGTGCGAACACGTCATGATGGGCCGGCGCGTCGCCCTCAAGGTGTTGCCGATTCCCCAGGCTGAAGACCCGGCCTCGCTGGCCCGCTTCTATCGGGAAGCCAAGGCGGTGGCCCGTCTGGATCACCCCAATATTGTCCGGGCTCACGATATCGACCACGAGGACAAGCTGCACTTCATCGTCCTCGAGTACATCGACGGCACCAACCTGCACGATTTCGTCAAGAAGAATGGCGTCCTCGACCCGGTGCGTGCGGCCGACTATATCCGCCAGGCGGCACTGGGCCTTCAGCACGCCCATGAGGCAGGCCTGGTGCACCGCGACATCAAGCCGGGCAACCTGCTGCTCGATCGCCAGGGAACGATCAAGCTACTCGACATGGGCCTGGCGCGCTTTTTTGACGACGACGGCGGCGCCTTTGCGAAGGCCTACGAACAGGGTTATTCCATCGGTACCGCGGACTACATGGCCCCCGAGCAGACGATTGATTACCGGGTGGACATCCGCGCCGACATTTACAGCCTGGGCGGCACGCTCTACTACCTGCTCGTCGGCAAGAGTCCCTTCCAGGACGGTACCATGCCGCAAAAGATGATCTGGCACCAGGTGCGTCACCCAAAATCCGTGCGCAGCCTGCGCTCGGACGTGCCGGAAGGCCTTGTCCGCGTGCTCGACCGCATGATTGCCAAGGAACCGGAACGCCGCTACCAGACGCCCGCCGAGGTGGCCGCCGCCCTGGCCCCTCTCATCACTACCCCGGTGCCGCTGCCGACATCCGAAGAGATGCCCCCCCTCATTAGCGCCGGTCTGAATCAGCCCACGAGCCATCCCTCGCAGCAGACGCCCCCGCGCACGCCCGGCCGCATTACGCGTCTCAAGTAAGAGCGTTCGGAAAAAAAGGGGACAGGACCTTTCCGGACAGCGGATTCGCCTGGTTTTTCGACGATCCTCAGAGGTCCTGTCCTGCTCTGTAGAAAACGAATGTCCCGAGGGTGGCACGCTCTGAGTACTCCGAAGGGCGTGCAGTATTTGCAAGGACCCACGCCCTTCGGAGTACCTCAGAGCGTGCCACCCAACCAGCTTTTCTACAGAGCAGGTCCTGTCCCCTTTTTCTCCGAACGCTCTAAGCTCTTTTATTGGTCTCGTGAGCCGAGCGATTTACCGCCTCACTCTCAAGTCGGCCTTTGGGCCATCCACTCTTGCAAGCGGCGCTGATCGGCGCGCAAGGTACGCGACGCGACGAACAACACGACGCACAGGGCGGCGCCGAGAACTGGCACCAGGTACATGGCGTCGTGCAAACCGGCGGCGCGGGCAGCCGTGTCACTTGCGCCGGCTTCGGCAGCACGCCGGGCGAAGTGATCGCTGATCCGGCCGGTGATGACCGGACCAAGGGCTCCTCCCAGAAGATACATGGCGAAGAAATAGACCCCCATGGCGGTGCCGCGCAGCGCCGGTTCCACGATGTCCTGGATCGTGGCATAAACGCCAGCATAGTAGAAGTAAAGCAGCATGCACCCTGGCTGCATCCAGACCGCGAACGCCGTAACCGACCCGGGCGGCTGCTCCAGTGCGAAGTAAAAGCAGGGGACGCTGATGGCGAGGGCCAGGGTTGCCACTTCGAGCCGGCCGCTCGGGCGCCGCGCTGCCAGCCAGTCGCAGGCCCATCCACCCAGGAAAATACCGAGGGCGCCGACGCAGCCGTAGACAACGCCGCTGATGGCGCCGGCCTCGCTCGTGCTCAGCCCGTGATAGCGCTGCAATAGGGGCGACAGGAAATACCCGATCGCATACATGTTGAAGTTGTGCAGGGCGCCGGAGGCGATGATCCACCACATGGTGGGAATGCCGAGGACAATGCGTAGGCGTGAGCCCGGCCGCCGCGCCGCACCGACCGTGTGCATCTCGGCGGCGCCGCGAGTTGGTTCTTGGAGGAAGAACGCGATCACCCCGAGGACAAAACCCGGCACGCTCGCGACCAGGAAGGCGGTTTGCCAGCCCCAGTGCTGGGCAACATAACCGCTGACGATGAAGCTGAGTCCCAGACCGAGCGGTAGGCCGAGCATAAAAATGGCGATCGCTCGCGCACGTCTGTGCGGCGGCACCAGGTCGCCAACCAGGGAGTTCGCCGCCGGCGCACAACTCGCCTCGCCGACGCCGACCCCCAGGCGCATCACGAATAGCGACCAAAAGTCCCAGGCCAGCGCCGACAGAGCCGTGAGTCCGCTCCACAGGATGACGCCCACGGCCAGGATGCGAGTGCGTCGGCCGGTGTCTGCCCAGTGTCCGAGCGGAATGCCCACGATCGCGTAGAGCAAGATGAATGCAGTGCCCAGCCAGCCGAGCCGCGTGTCGTCGAGCCCCAGCGCCTGGCGAACCGGTTCACCGACGGCGCCGAGCACCTGGCGATCGAAGAAATTCATCGTGTTGATGCCGAGGAGCACCAAAAGCGTGAAAACCAGCCTGGAACGCGCGGGCTGCATGAGATCGGACTGTACACCCGCCGCGCGGATGGAGCAAGCAATCTGGCATGCATTGTCGCCATTCGTGGGCCGGCGCTGCGAATCAACTTCCGGCGTGTCCGACCGCTTCACCGCCCCCTGGCACCCCCAAATTCGACCTTATCGAGGCGACTTCCGCCCAGCAAGTCGTTTCCGCGCCAAGTGTTACGTTTTTCTCCACGAGAAGTTGATTGCGTTTTTAAAACGACCTTCTCGTGCGTGCACTAGTGCTGTGTCAGAGCTTGGATGTCGGGTAGCCGAATTCGCAAGAATTCGGGTTTGACCGGCGGATTGCCCGAATTCTTGCGAATTCGGCTACGACGCAACCCGTCCTTTGAGATGTGACAGTGCACTAGGATGCTCGGCGGAGGCCCTGGGCTGATGAAAATGATTGAGGAGCCTGATGGTATTTGTGTCGTTCCTTGCAGAAACTTGTTGCGCCTGTCCCCTCACCACCCGTACTCGGGGGGAGAGGGTAGGGGTGAGGGGGGACAGCGTCTTTGCAAAAACATCGTGTTTTTGCACAGGCCACCCCCCCTCACCCCCAACCCTCTCCTCCTGACGCCTGTCCTTCACCCTTCCCACCGCCCGCCGTGTCTGATACATCCAAAGCATGGCGCAACACGAACTCCTCCTGCTCAGCCCTTATCGCTATCCTGGCCAGAATTCTTTGATGCTCGGTAATGAGGAGATGGCGGCATGGCTTAATGGCTACACAGCCCTCTGGCACCCGGCACTGCTATGGAACGCCAAGGGGCCGCCGCGCTGCGATGCCCAGTACGATCACGAGCAGCCGCGGTCGAACGCGGTTTACGTATTGCCGGAAACGCCGCCGCTGTATCTACCTGATGACTGGGACGACCGTGTGCGTGTCGCAGGCTCGCTCGTTTTTCGAGCGGGCACCGAGCGCCCGGCCACCCTGGACAACCTGCGGGCCGCGCTGGCCGCTGCCGGAGAGAACGCGCCGGGCTGGACCGCGGGTATTGACCTGCCATCGGAGCGCGTGACGCCGTTTTTCGGCATCGGTCTGGGCCATTTGCTCCAGGCGACGCTCGCCGAAGCCATGGAGCACGAGAACTTGCTGGAGTCGGCCGGCTTCTGGGACGATGTCCAGGGGGCGGTGGCGGCGCTGGCCGGATTCACCTACACGCCGAGCGGACCGCCGCCCTATAACCCGGAGACCGCTTCGTCCCCTTACAACGATGCCGGCTATACCGCGGGACAAGAGTGGGACAACAATCCCGCTCCGCATTTGGCCATCCCCCTCGAGGAACAGCAACCGCTTCCGCCAGACGCCAGCGAACCGGACCTGTTCGACGCGCCTGCCGCGCACGAACCAGCCCTTCATGATCATGAGACCGAACGTCAGGCGGCCCCTGAATCGCCGTCGGCGACCCCGGACCCCGACGTATGGCGCACTCACCTCGGCGCGGCTGCTCAGAAGCTGCTTTCGGCACGTGAAGTCCTGTATCCGGTAACCATTCACCTGCTCGATTTGTGCGTGCTCGATGAACGCACGCTCGATCAGCCCTGGCCGCTCTCACTGACGCATGGCACGCCGCTCAACGTTCTCGCGTCGGCGAACTTGCTCGAACGGCTGGCGCGAGAACATACCGACAAATTCGCGCTGCTGCGCGCACGTGTTCAGGCCGAGGAAGCCGAGGTGTGCGGCGGCGGTTACCTCGAACGAGAGGAACCGTTGTTGCCGCTGGATTCGCAGCTCTGGAATCTGCAGCACGGTCTGGCAGTCTCGCGCGAGTTGCTCGGCAGCGATGTGAAGGTGTTTGCCCGCAAACGTTTCGGCTACCACGCTCAGTTGCCGCTGCTGCTCAGCACCAGCGGCCTGCTCAAGACCCTGTTTCTCACGTTCGACGAAAACTCCGGTCTACCGCAGTACACATCATGCGTGGTGGCCTGGCCGGCGCCGGACGGCAAGCAAGTCGATGCGTTCGTGCGGGCGCCGCATGCCGTCGACAATCCGGGTACCTTCTTCAACCTCGGCCATTACTGGTTCAAGACCACGCGCGAGGACCATGCCGCCACGCTGGCCCTGTCGCACACCGGTCAGCCTGCCGCCCCCTGGTATGGCGACCTCATCGAGCTGGCACGCCTGGGCTCCATGCTGGGAACATGGACGACCTTTACGCGCTACTTCAACGAGGTCATGGCGGGCGAGCACCCGCCCAGCCTGTCGGCCGACGAGTTCCACTTCGACTATCTCAGCGAGCGCACAGCGTCCAATCTCAAACAGCCGGTGAGCGGCTTCGCGAATCATCTGCGCATGCGCCGCCGCATCGATGCCTGCTGGACTTTCGCCGCACTTCATCGCAGTTTGAGCGGCGGCAAGAGCCTGCCGCTTGAAGCGGAAATCGCTCATGAGGAAGTAACCCTGGAAGCGGCCCCAGGCCTGGCTGGCAGCGCCGCAGTGCCGGGGCTGGAAACGCTGGAAAAAAAGGTGACGGCGGCACTGGCGGAGCGATTGCAGGCGCGGGCGGCCGATAACACCCCTGGCTACTTGCTGCTCAACCCTTGTGGCTTCGCGCGACGAGTCGCCCTGGAGTTGGAAGGCGCCTCCTGGCCTTTGCCGATCGGCGGTCCTGTGAAAGCGTGCCAGCTCAATGGCTCCATACTGCGCGCCGTGGTCGAAGTGCCGGCCCTGGGCTTTGCCTGGCTACCGAAGTCGGGCCCCTCGGGAACGCAGCCGATGGCGGCGCGGATGCGCGTCAGCGACCCGGCGGCGCGCCTCATTCGGAACGAGTTCTTTGAGGCCGAGGTCGACGCTGCCACCGGCGCCCTCAAGGCCATCCGCGATCACAAGACCCGCGTCAATCGACTCGGCCAGCGCCTCGTCTTCAATCCGGGCAGCCGTATGGTGGCCACAGACATCAAGGTAACGCAGAGTGGTCCGGCGCTCGCCGAGATCGTGTCAGAAGGGCAACTGCTCGGTGAGCAAAACCAGGTGCTGGCCAATTTCCGCCAGCGCCTGCGTGCCTGGATGGGCCGGCCGCTCCTGGAAATGCGCAGCGAGTTGGAACCAGTCCAGCCCGCCGCCGGCTATCCCTGGCACGCCTACTTCGGCAGCCGCTTCGCCTGGCGCGACGAGCGCGGGGTGCTGCTGCGCGGCTCATGCGGCACCAGCTACATCACCAACCACACCAGGCCGCAAACCCCCGATTTCCTCGAATTACGGATGGGGCGAACCAGCACCGTCATCTTTCCGGGCGGGTTGCCATTCCATCAGCGGCAGGAAGGCCGCATGCTCGACATCATTTTGCAGCCGGAAGGGGAAGAGACACGCGTCTTCGATCTGGGCATCGCTCTCGATCGCGACATGCCGATGCAAACGGCCCTGGGTCTGACGTCGCCGTTGGCCATCGTGCCGACGACGAAAGGGCCGCCGCACACGGGCAGCAGCGGTTGGCTGTTTCACCTGGATGCGCCGAACCTGTTGCTCACCCGCGTTATGCCGGGACCGTTCGAGTGCCGCTCGGGGGAGCCGCCGTCACAGGATGCGATCACCGCTCGCCTGTTCGAGTGCGCCGGCCATTCCGGTCACGCCGAACTCCGTTGCGTCCGCAATCCCAGGCGTGCGGTGATCCTCGACGCCCGCGGCAACTTCCTCCTCGAAGCCTCCCCCGCCGGCGACGCGGTTCTCCTGGAAGTTTCGCCCAACGATCTGGTGCATGTACAAGTCGAGTTTTCTTAGTCCAAAACTGGGCATTTGAGTGAGCCCGGGGAGTCGCGATTACGGCTCGCCCAGGCAGTACAGCATCTCTTGCCGCGGCGCCTTGCCTCGTTCGGTGACGCGCATGTAGATGCGGTTGCCGCAGATGGTGGGCGTCGCCAGCACTTCGCTGCCCAGCTGGCTTTCCGCGAGCAAGCTAAAACCGTCGGGACTGGCTTTAAAGATGAACGACAGGCCCGCTTCATTGACGGCCAAGATCTGCTCGCCGACCAGGACAGGCGAGGCCGTGAAAGTGCCGCCCAGGTGTCCGCGCCACACCTCTTCACCGGTGGTGCACTTCGAGCAGGTGGCGACGCCACCGTCTTGCACGGCGTACAGGTAACCGTTGCGGATCAGCATCGACGGGACATAAACCTTGGTCTTGTTTTCCCAGACGACTTTGTTCGAGCCATCGGCACGCACGGCAGCCATATGGCTCTTGGGAAATCCGCCGCTGGTAAACATGAGCTGCCCGTCGGTGACGGTCGAGGTCACGCATTCAGTAGTGGAACCGGGAATCTCCCAAATGACTTTGCCCGTCAGCGGCTCCAGACTCGTGACCAGGTCGCAGCCAATCATGAATAGCTGATCGCGGCCACAACTGTTGAGGATGATGGGCGAGGCGTAGTTGGGATTCTTGGGCCGATCGTGCCGCCATACCGATTTGCCGGTCGCGCGTTCCAGGGCGACGATGGCGCCCTTGCCACTTTTGTTGTCGGCGGAGACGATCACCAGTCCTTGATAGATCGCGGGCGATGAGCCAAATCCCTGGTGCAGCAGGTACTCGGTGACCTTTTGCTGCCAGAGGATCTTGCCCTGCCGGCTCAGCGCGGTTGTGTAGATCGCCCCATCGTGCAGGAAGTTGACATAAACGCGCTGGCCGTCGCAGGCTGGCGTCGAGGATGCCAGCGAATTCTTCGCGTTCGCCTTCTGGATGCGGCCGCCTTCATGCACCTTCGTTTGCCAAAGCAGCTTTCCGCTCTGTCGATCGAAGCAGAGGACAAGCTGGTCAGCCTTCTCTGAATCGGCCGTCTGCAAAAAAACCTGCTCGCCGACAACAATGGCCGAACCATAGCCCTTGCCCGGCACAGGAGCCTTCCAGCGCACATTGGTCATTTCACTCCAGCGGACAGGCAGCTTCTGGTTGGGATCAGCGACACCGTTGCGCTGGGGACCGCGCCACCAGGGCCAATCATTCGGCCCAATGTCGATCGGCTCCTGGGTGCGCGCCGTCATCGGCAGCGTCCCCATCAGGACGACAACGAACCACAAATACCGCATCGGAATCTCCCTGATTTGATCGAATCGAGCCGCACCTTGAAAGGTGCGGCTACGGGTTGAGCGATTCTCAACCGGTTTCGGGCAGAAAGGTGGGCATGCTGATACCGCGGAACGGCTGGAATTCGCCGCGAACCTGGCACAGGTGCAACTCGGTGTTGCGGCCGCCCCAGGAATAAACGTGCTGGACCAGGTTGGTGTAGTCGGACGGCACCAGGAAGATGGGCGAGCGCCCGCGATGGCGGTCTAACTCGCGCAGGATCAAGGCAGCCGCCGCCTGTTCGGTGCGAGCTACGCAGGGACCCAGCATGTTCATGGCGGGATGAGCGCTGGAGACCATCCAGCCTTCGATGCCGCGCGAACCCTCATACACGGCGGTGTGCCAAAAGCCCAGTTGGTTGGTTATGCAGTGCCGGTAATCCTCCTCACGAACGATGGCGCTGACTTCCATCTCCAGAGAAGCCATGGCAGGCACATCAGCGAGGACCGCATCGCGCACGTGTTCCATGCCGGACACCGTTTGCTTCATCCCGTCGGCGGGTACTGCGACGGTCATGTCCTGAAAGAGGTGCCGGGGCACGAAGCCGGCACGGTTATACAGCGAAAAAGAATCGAGATTGATGGCGCTGGCCGTCAGCCTCAAAGCCTTGTAGCCCTTGGCGTCGGTGTAATCAATGATGTGCTTGAGAAGGTTGCTGGCTACCCCCTGCCCAAAGTAATTGGGGTGCACATTCATGATGCCCAGCGAGACATGATGCTTACGCGGATGGTAAAAGCATGAGCCCATGATCCGGCCCGTTCGCGGGTTCTCGGCCACCACCGAGCAGGCCGGCGTCAAGGCGTTGTAGACGTCGTAGTACACCTCCGTCACTTGCGGCCCGCCCAGGAAAATGCGAGGCCGACCATGCTTTTGATACCAGTAATTGATCGAAATGTAGATCAGCTCGGCGACTTCCGAGCGATCGCGCTCAGTCATGGGGCGGAGGATCATACGGTAACCTGGTACAAGGGCGGGTAATGTACTCTGCTATATGGCGTATCCCGGCTTATGCCAAGGATTGCCGCCTCCCACGACAGCCTTCGCGCCAAGCCGCAAGGAGCCTGAGGGAAATTTAAGGTTCCTTTCCACTTGACCTCACATGATCTGACGAATAACTTAACGTTTTCCTAAACTTGTCCATGGATGGTGGGAGGAACGAATCATCCGCCAGTTGTGCGGGTTACGCGTTCTTGGAGAAGTGAATGCCAACGATCAATCAGCTGGTGCGCAAGCCGCGTGTCCAGCAATACCGCCGGCCAAAACACCCGGCGCTCCTGGGCTGCCCGCAAAAACGCGGCGTTTGTCTTCAGGTCAAGATCATGACCCCGAAGAAGCCAAACTCCGCGCTCCGCAAGGTAGCCCGTGTCCGCCTGTCCAATGGCATTGAAGTCACGGCGTACATTCCCGGAGAAGGCCACAACCTCCAGGAACACTCGATTGTGCTTGTCCGCGGCGGTCGAGTTCGCGACCTGCCCGGCGTACGTTATCACATCGTTCGCGGGGTCCTCGACTCCCAGGGTGTGGCCGACCGCAAGCAAGCCCGCTCCAAGTACGGTGCCAAAAGAGAAGGCGCCTGAGTTCGTTGAAGGCGCGGCCCCTTGGACTGCGCCCTCAGCGGTTGTGCACCATTACGAAGGTATCTCCTCGCCAGGGTCTAGGCCGTCGTTGTGGTTCGCTCTCTTACGAGCGAACGCGTACCACCCGATACCACTGAGGATCTTCGTTCATGTTGGAGCTTGAACTCGTTCTTGATTTCATGTGTTGTTCGTGCGGTGATCAAACCAGTGTGACAGTCAAGTGTGCCGGTAATTCGCTGGGTGCCGGAAAAAAACCAGTGGCAACCATCAAGGTCCCATGCCCCAGCTGCCAGGGCATCAATCAGGTGATCTTCGCACCGGACGAGGGAACCTTGCTGCATGTGCTCGCGGCTGATAAACCAAGATATGTATTGCCTGTTCCATCCGCTAACTGAGATCAAACCTCATGGCTCGTAAACGCACTGCTAGCGCCGACACCTTGAAGCCGGATCCGCGCTATGGCTCGAAGCTGGCCTCCAAGTTTGTCAATTGCCTGATGTGGCAGGGGAAGAAAGCCACGGCAATGCGCATCTTTTACGGCGCTCTCGACCAGATCAAGAAGCGCACTTTCCAGCACAGTGGGATCCGAAGCTTGGAATTCACGTGACTTGAAGTCGCGG
>JADMIO012234119.1_pt1 | contig 17315 bp, 9 predicted proteins | sample 8958161 | NCBI WGS metagenome assembly JADMIO01 (sample SAMN16585339, study PRJNA669376) | soil metagenome | isolation source: Crop rotation soil | place: USA: Cullars Rotation, Alabama | collected 2011
ACTGTGTTATTGGACGCAGCCGAGAAGCTTCTAAAGAAGCGTGGCGCGTAAGCGGAGGGCGTGGGAGTTGAACCCTAACCGGCACAGGGCCGATTTCCGTGGCGGGATATAAATCCGCATAGCTTACCGAAGCGTGGCCGCTCTCCTAGGCCACGCATCTCGCGCACTGACTGAGAGCCAACGATAGAAGCAATCTAAGGGCATAAGAGAATATCGACCAAGCACGCCGTCAAATGGTTCGCTAGCCGTGACTGAAGAACTCTCGATCAGAGATATTATCCTTGGGTGTGAGGCCGAATTGTTTCCGAAGCTCCCGAACGTAGCAGTCCTTGATCTCATCCCTTTTCTTATGACTTTTGGGCACGGGGTAAGAGTATTCGCTTTCACCGATTCGTCGGAAAAACATAGTGTGATTCCCCTTCCCGCGCGAAGGATCTTCCCAGCAGCCATAGTGCTTTAGAATTTTGCGAAGTTTGCGGAGAGAAAAAGGCACGGGGGTATCTTACACCCCTACCGCAGCTCCACCAATGTACTCGCGGTATTCGCAAGCTTCGATTTCGTAGTTTTCAATTCGCCGAGCGGGCGGATTCATTTCCATGTGAAGCTCGGCGACCGCTACGTCAGTTCCAGACGCAAACATTTCAAAGAATTTACCGTCTGCTGGTGTAAAGAGATTTAACGGATTCTTGTTCTCAGCCGTGGCCTGCATTTGCAATGCGATTGCTTCGCACAGTCTTTCCATAGCTTGTTGCTTCGTTTCACCATCTCCCAGCAGGTTGAATTCGAGGCAGTGCGCAACCCAGTCGCCGTCCTCCTTGTAGAAGACAATCCGCAATCGCAATCGCTTGACATTGGACATAGGTTGCACCTTGGGCGTGAAATGCTTGCGCCCGAAGATCATTTCAATCTCGCGCAATAAAACGGCCCAGCACCTAGACAGGGTGGGCCAAAGTCGGTTCCGTTTTTCCATTATTTTTTGCATCCCCGACCTTCCTAGGCATCCATAGTAATCGGGAACCTACAGAAAATATATCACTCGTAGCGTCTACAAGACAAGAAAACTGCTTGCTCGGTGTGCCGTCAGTTTGATGAAAATACCTTAAAAACAGGCACCTGCGCCCGACAAGGCTACGCTACAACGCTCACGCTCCAGCAAGCTGGGTAGCGTAGCCTTGTCCGCGCGGGCCGTCAATAAGGCAGCAAAAGACATGCCGGCAGTGCTGTCAAGGCAAAAGGGTATGTTTCGTCCTATTTGCTAATACGGCTGAAACGCGGTTTTGTTTGACACTTCGCCCAGAGTGTATCGGACCACCGCCCCTCAACTATTGGCGATCCGGCCGCGCAACCCTCGTAAGCTGGCTCTCTAGAAACGCCTCGACACGATCCGGCTTTGGATACTCAGTCAGCGCAACAAAGACTGTAAGCCTGCTGATGTGGACTACCTTCCCGACTTCACCGGACGGCGTTTTAACCCAATCGTTTTGCTTCAACTCCATGCGGTCCCTAGAAGGCCCTTGGACCCGCCGAGACTAGGATAAATACCAAGGGCGCAAAAGCAAACCCCGGCAGCGGACAAGGGCGTTAGCTGCCGGGGCTCACTAATGACACGTACAGGATTGATCGGCAAAGCCTACCCGGCAAGGCTACCTTGAAATAAGTGGTCGCAAAATTGCCCACCCCTTTAGCACTCCCTGCCTACCCTTCTGGCCGCACACTTAATTGACTACCACCAAGAATTTGGCAGAGGCGAATCCGCCGAGCTCAGGCATCTTCTATCGCGGCGGCGCGCCCGCACAACCAGCGTCGGCCGCTCTCGATGAAACTGCTTCGTACGTGCTCGATGATTTCGATTTTCCACCGGGGCAGGTGGAAAGTCCGAGCCAGATTTCACAGGGAACATTACCAGTCGCCAGCGAGACGGAGGATACTTTGGCCGGCGCGCCAGCCGAAGGAGTTGTAGCGCCGCGTCGTTCAGCATCTGTCGTGCCGCTAGCTCCGTTACCGGCCGAAGCAGCTCCGCAACGGCTGAACAAGGTGGTCCTTGCGGTCGGCCTGGTCGTTGCAGTCCTTGGCGCCGCAGTTTTGGCGGCCTGGTGGTTCGATCTTATTCGATAACAGGTAGTTAGCCTTTAGTCGTTCCGGCGGCCTTCGTGTCTTTCGTGCCATCTTTATTTTGGGCTTCGCGAAGGTCATCGTGCAATTTGCTGATGGGACGCAGATCGAGGTACTGCGCCACCAGCGTTTGCGTTGACTCGAATAGTTTGTCAATGCGCTTTTGCATTTGCGGGTCGTCACTGCGGAGAGATCGGGCTGCGTTGGCGAGCGTAAGATTGAATTGCGGTCGGCCGGGAAGGTCGTCGAGTGCTCGAATTAATTCCTGAGCCGCGCCGTAATCCTTCTTTTCAATTTTTTGCCGGACACGAGATATTAAGATATTACGCCGGGCGACAACGTCGATGAGATCTTCTCGGACCGCGGCCAGACTGGCTTCCGCCGCCAGGCGAGCGTCGTCGTCGGGAAGTGAGATATCGATAAAGTTTTTCAGTCCGGCCATCGCTGGAATTCTCGCAAATAATTGGCCGCCGTGTTTTACATACAAAATTTGAACGGACATTTTTCCCGGAGGGATAGAAATTTGACCGGCGGCATCGGTGAGGCCGACGCGCGCGAGTGTTTCGTCGCCCGGGGTTTGTGAAAACACTTCGTAACCGACGAGGGGTTTATCAGCGACAGTGCGCGAATGAAGGCGCAGGGTAAGCGAATCGGGATCGCAGCGTATCGCGATGGCAACTGGTTCGATTCGTCCTTGTCGACGGACGATGATCGGCCCGCGTCTGGCGCTTTCGATGCGGCAGATGATCATGTTGCCTTTAACCTCGCTCACTTCGATGTATGTCCACGGCACGATTTGAACGCCGTCTTTTTTCTCAAGTTCACCACTGCGCGTCGTGCGACGCAGGATCGGAAGAAACACATCCCCAACTTTGGCGACGATAACGGAACCTGCGCCACGGGGTAGTGCAGCGGCGCGCGGCTTCAGAAGAACGCGATGCGGATCTTTGGAGTCCAGTTCGACTCGTGCAAGTTGCGAAAAAGTGTGGTAGACGAGTGAGAATAGCTGCTCTGGTATGTATGACTCTTGTCGCGACTGACGTCGACGTGTGGCGCTCCAGCGCTGTACGTAACGATCGAATTCACGCACGGCGAGTTCGAGCCCGTCTGACCCGGTGCGGACCGTCGCCAGCAGCAACTTGTCCTTATTCGAGGCCAAGTCGGGCAATGGAGGGTCGTCGGCAGCGATCGCCGCGAAAATCTTGGCGCGTTCCTGGCCAGTGGCAAGGTGAACATTGCATGTCCATGCGGGCGCGAGCGAAGCATCAATGCGGCGTTTCAAATGGAGAGGCAATTGGCCGACCAGCTGTTCCGCGATGCCGCCGGGCAGGTCGATGGCAATGTTGATTTGGACATCGTACGGTTCAAAGTCCCAACCGCCGCTTTTGGCGCGAGCACACGAAGAAGGGCCGAAGAAGATGGTTAGTAGCGCTAGCGCAGCGATAATGCTCGACCGCACGCAATGATGCACCGTAATTCGGCGGCGGATGTTGATCGGATTAGGGTTCTGGAAATCCAACATGTATCGGCGTTACGGCTGGACCGAGTCGTTGCTGGCGACGTTAGCGGAAGGGGCGAGAGTCCACTGTTCAATGTTTTGATAGAGCGCGATCGGCGACTCCTCGATGCCGTGGACCGAGCCCCGGTATGCGAAATAGTTGATCGTCTGCCACAACGGAATAATTGGTAGCTCGTGGCTGGCAATTTCGTGAAGTTTTGCGAGTCGAGCTCGAACATCTTTCCAATTCGAGGCAGCATCGAGGTCGCGAAGTGCGGCGTCGAGGTAGGGGCTTTGAATATCGCCAGCGACGCCCGTCGAGCCGACGAGCGTGCGGGCATCAGTCACCGGTTCACCGACAGTAATTTCCGCATACCGAAGATCGAATTCAACCTTACCGCTGGCCAGTTCTTCGGCCGAAAACTCGCGCAGTTTGACCGGGATATTTTCCCGGACAAGCTGCGCTTGAATCACCTGACATGCGACGCGAGCGACCGGGTCATTTGGATAAGCAAGAATCAACTCGGGAAGGTCCGTAGACGTAGCCTTGCTTTTGTCTTTGCCGGTCGGATTCTGAACCTTGGCCCAAGCTACAGTCGCCAGAATTGTGGCCAGGCGCGGTTCAAACGGTCGCACTGTTATCTGATCATTGTAGCCGTATCGGATTGGGTCATTGAGCGATGCGCCGGCAGGGAACGGGCCGCTGATCGCTTGAAAACCTTGCATGGAATTTCCGCCTAAGAGGATCTTGTCGACGATCCATTTGCGGTCGATGCCAAAGCATAGAGCGCGCCGAAATTCCCGCTTCGCCAAAAGAGGCCGTTTCAAATTCGGGATGAGCGCGTGAACGGTCGGCAATTTGTAGCTGGCCACGTGAATGCCCTGGAGCTGCTGAAGTCGCGCGATTTGCCACGGCGGTACCCGATCGAGCACATCGACTTCGCCATCTTGCAGCGCGTTGAAGGCGGCTTCATCGCTCGACATGGTTTGCTCGACGATTGCTTGCGGCCCAGTGGTTCGCGAGCCGGCTTTCCGAACAGCGAACACAACCTGATCGGGTGAGTGCGCTGCGATCGAGTAGGCGCCCGTTTGATTGTCGGCCCCGGGTGGTGGAATTTGCAGCATGGATTCCGGGCGAACGTGAACATGGCGAAAATGCAACGTGACTGCATTGTCTGGGGTGATGGACACGCTGCCCAAAAGCGACGCGAAGTCAGCGCGGTAGAACGGGGCGCCTGGCGCGGCCATCGTTAGCAGGTAACGCGACAGCGCGTCGGTAGCAAGAACATTGGTAGTCGTCCGCAATTTGAGCGATAAGTCGCGGCCGCTTTCGTCGAGATCGAATTCGCCAAAGGGCGAGCGATAGATGCCGCCCTCGGTGCCAACGCCGTACTCTTGAGCAAGGAGTCGCTCCGTGAGCCGGCTTGCTCGCAGTGTTGCCCAGTCATCGATGCGACGTTTAGGGTTGCGTGGCGATGCTTCGAGCACACCGACGGTGACAAATGGAAACTCGCTGGCGATTTGCTTCAGGACGGCCGGCGCCGTTTCGAGTTTTGGCCAAATTGCGAGCGCCCGGCTGACGGCTTTGCGGGCCGGAATATATTGCTTCTGACTGACGAGGCGGCTTGCGTCGGCCAATTGGCGTCCGGCCGCAGTCTCGAAGCGTGCTTGCCAGCCGGCCGCGGCCTGGGTGGCGACGCCATTGAATTTCGTTTGCCACATGTCCAAGACCTGGCGAGCAGCGGCGTAGTTGCCGTCGCGCAAGTAGCGCTGAATAATTTCGCCGGCGACCAACTCCAGGTTCCCCGGCAAGCCGGTATAGGACGGATTTCGCTGGTAGAGAGACAACAATAGCGCCAGCGCGCGATCGTATTGCCTGGCTTGATAGAGGGCGGCAGCGTTCCGCTGCAAGTAGTCGGAGATGGCGTCTTCCAGACCGGGGAAGTTGGGATATTCAGCACGTAAGCGAGCGAAGTAGTCGTAAGCGTCGTCGAATTTGCCTGCCGCGGCGAGGCGGAGTCCCTCATCCATGAGAAGCTGCTCGAACACACGTACCTGAGCGACGTTGGCCCAGGCGATTTCAAAATCCTCGGTCGGCCGGTCGAGAACGCGAACTTTTAATGAGCCGCTTTTAGGAAGCGTGGCGAGTGGCCGTTGCGGCAGGCTGATTGTCTGAACTTCGAGAGTAGCGCCACCTGCGGCCTTGCTGAGGATTACCTGGTCGAACGGTCTTCGTTCGAGCAACTTCTGTTTTGCGGCGGAATTTTCCGCCAGCTTGTCATCTGCGCGAACAACATTGGGGCCGACGACAACAATGAAAAGAAAGCATTGCAAAATGCAAATTGCAAAATGCAAATTGTAAAATACCGAACGGCATGCGTTCGGTTTACGCGCTGCGCCGCTCTCGACATTTAGCAATTTGCAATTTGCATTTGGCAATTTGCAATAATTAGCCATTAAACGAGGTCCTCAACAAATGGCCTACGGTTTATCGAGAACTAACAATGTTCCATCGGCGGCTGTGGCGATCACGTGTTGCATGAATACCACGAGGCCAGTTGCTAAAGGCTGTTCCACACTAAGTGTAGCGAGCGGCTTTCCGTCGCTGGCTGAGCGCCGCTCGATGACGCCTTTGCGATAGGCCAGCAAAACTCCGTCGGGAAGCACAAGCGGAGCGCCGGCAAGCGAGCCATGCTGGATTAGAACTTGCCATTTAACCTGGCCATCAGCCGAAAGGGCGAATAGCTTGTTATCGGCCGTAGTGAGTAGGATCGCGTCGCCTAAAGGATATGGTCCGGCGTCGATTGGCGCAGGGAGGTTCGTTTCGCCAACCGTTTCCATTGTGGGGATCTTGAATCGGAGCAAGTGTGTACCGCCGGCGACGGCGAGCGCGGAGTCGCCCAGAGCAATGAGTGGTGATTCGATCGGACGTGGGCCAACATCGCCTTGCTTAACCTCTGCCAGGTGTGGCTGCGGCTGGTCGGCGAGATTGATCAGATAGATTTTTTGTCGACTATCGGTGATTACAAATTGACGCCCATCACTACCCACAGCAACTGCCGGTTTAAAGTCGAGAGTAGCTTGTGGTTCAAGCCGCGGTTGGAAGGGCGTGGCAAGCCGGGAGCCATCGGCCGCGTTTAGATAGAGGACCTGGCCAAGTTTTAGCGGGACGACGAAACCTGGACCGATCGGGGTGGGCGCCGACGCTAACGGACCTTCGAGTGTCAGCCATTTTGCGGGGGTCGGCTGCATCGGGTTGTACAGCAACAGGCGATTGGAATTTGTTGAGGAGAATACAACCCGGCCCTGCCCCAAGTCGATTGCCGCGGTAAGTGGCGGATGATCGGCCGGCATTAACTCGGACGGAGCCGCTTCATCTTGAACGCGCGTCCGAAGCGCGGCCTCATCGAATCTAAATATATAGCCGTCGGCAGTGCCGACCATGATCGCTTTTTTGCCGTCGTCGATAATGGGCGTCCCGGCCGGAGGCATGCCTAAATCTGTTTCCCAAATTGGATGCCCTTGCCTGGTATCGGTCGCAGCGACTACGTAACCGCCGCGATTTTTTGGGCGGCGAACATTGATCAGCGTGTCGCCAAACTGGAGCAGCGGATGATCGAATGTTGAACCGGCGAAATTATTTTCGATTTCTTCGACAGGGAGCCTGTTGTCGGTCGGCATGACCGTGTATTTGGTGAGCTGGGTGTCGGCCACCCAAACATTACGGCCGATGGCGGCAAAATAGCGAACCAGCGGAGAGCCTGCAGTAGCTTCGCGAGTGGCGACTGGATTGAGGGGATTCGGCGTGCTGCCGGTCGCAACATCGTAGACTTCAATGAGGCCGCGATCGGTGGCAACGATCATACCGCGACCGGTGACAATCGGCGGCGAGGCAGCGAGGCCACTAAGCCGGCGATCCGCGACCTGCTTCCCGACCGCGCCTTTGTCATCGAGCGACATGAGGCGGAGGTGGCTTGTTTCGACGCCATCGTTTTCGATTAGGGCGACTTTGTCCATGACAGCAGCGACAGGCACTCGGATGCTGCCGAGCGCTTGCCCCAAGTAGTTTATACCGGTGCACTTCATCTCGGTTAACGAAATGGTATATACCACGGCCTGTTCGCCGGGAGCGAAGATGCGAGTTTTTTGTCGATCGATCGTCGGCGCGGCCGAAAGGGGCTGAGCGAATTGTAGATAACCCATGATGGCGCCGGACTTCAATTCGACAGCATACAACCGGGCCGACCTGGTCGGCACGAAGCCGTGGTCGCCGGTAACTAGCATGTCGGCAAACGGTTCGCCAAACGATTGTCGCCAGATGAGGCGGCCGGTTTTGCCATCGAGCCGCTCAAGATCATTGTGGGTCGAATCGGTGACGAGGAAATCGTTTTCGATGGGGATTGGCGGCGCGGTGGCGCCGAACCCGACCTGCCGTCGCCATAGTAGCTGACCGCTCGTGGCGTCGAGACCGTAAATAGCGCCTCCAGCGCGAATGCAGGCCGTGCCGGTAACGCCCGGTGGACGCGTCGCCGCTTTCACCCGACGGTGCGCTACGGCCAAAGCGGCTTTCCAGGGAGTTGGCCGGTCAGTTGTCTCCGCCGGTTTTGCTTCTTTGACGAACTTGATGGCCGCCTGTTCGGCTGCGGTTGTTTTTTGAATTGCGTCTTGCAGGCTTTTATCCCCTATCAACTCGGGGTGCTCTTTCAAAAGCTTCATATGAATTGCGTAAGCGTTCACCGGCTTGCGGGCAGCGAGCGCCTGCTGCATCGCCTTCAGTCCTTCGGAGAGAGCGGCGTGCGTTTTTTGCCGTCGCGCGACACGGTCGAGTGTGTCCTGAATATTGGCGAGCTTGGCCTCGTCACGTTGCGACTTAGGTACGTACGCGGCGTTGTTGTAGAGGGCGACTGCCTTGTCCGTGACCTCGGTGAATTTTGTCGCATCCTCAGAGGTCGGAATAGCTTTTTCGGCCGCAGTGGCCGCACCGACCGCGATTTGCGGCAAGAGTGCCGCTATCTCGCCGTGCGCATCTTTGAAGGCTGGTTCGTCTTCGACGGCTTTCAATTCGGTCTCGGCCGTACTAACGGCCGTGGCAAAATCGCCGGCCTCGGTCGGCTGTCGAATGCGAACCATCGCCAATTGAACTCGACCCAGGCTGTGGTCGGGATGCCGAGGAAAGTCTTTTAGAAAATTCTCATATTGCTCGATGGCCTGCGAATATGCGCCGGCCTTAAGCGCGGCATCGGCCTGCGCGAGGACATTGTTGCCGGTCTCACGGGTTAGCAACCACCAGACCGTGACGCCCACCAGCAGCAGTAGCGCAAGTCCGCCGCCACCAATGAGAATTAATGGCGAGTCCCAAGTTTTTTTCTGTTTGCTGGGCTTCGATTTCTTTTTGTCGTCCTTGTCGCGCTTCTTGCCTCCACGCGTGAGGCTGGTTGTGCGGCGCGTCGGCGGGGCGGCTGGTGTTGTAAGAAGTTCTTCGACGAGTGGTCGCTGCTCGACGGCGTTGGTCGGTTCGAGGATTTCCTCGGTTTCTGGATTTGGCAAAATTGAGGATGGAGTTTGCGAAGTCCATCCGGACAGCGCATCTTCATTGTTATGCACAACGTTTAGTACGGGCAGGTCCTCATCATCCAACACACCGGACCTGGATGTCGTTGAGTTGCTATCGTCATCAAGCGGAGCGAGGTGGTACTCGTCGTCTTCTTCTGCCCGCGGCGGAGCGATACTCTCGTCCTTAACGTCTGGAGGACGGGAGCCAAATATCGAGCTGCCCGCGAAGGGATCGTCGTCGAGGTCGGAGGCGTTCGCCTGGAAGAGATTCACGCCGCTCGAAATTTCGCTTTCCAGTATCGAGGACGCTTGCTCGCGCGTTAGATGTTTCTTCTGCACGAGGAAGTCAGCGAGTTCCTCGGCCGTGTGCCGGTCGGAGTAGCCGGCCAACTGATCGCGGAGTTTCCCCAACACACGATCGGACAGGAACTGCCTGCGCTCCAGCTCGGCGATGAATTCGTTGGACGTCATAGGGTGGTCTAAGCGTGAGCGTATGGCCGATTATGCGATGACTGGCGGCGTGCGGGCGAAAGCAGGCGCGCCGATCGGATGAAGCGCGCGACAGGCCGCGCATTTGCGGACGGTAATCTGCAAGCGTGCGACTGACTGTTCCTAGCGGTACGTCTGATCTTCCACGCTGAACTCGAAAGCGGCGCCTCGGTGGGTAACGCGGAAGACTGTACTGCGAATTTCCTCTGGTTTGCGCGCACCGGCATGTTTCCGTTCCAGTCCGACGAGGATTGCCTGCGCTTCTGGCGGGTAGAATTGCAGGATGATCCTTCCTTTGTCGCCGACGCCCGCCTTAACGGCCAGCTGGCGGTCGAGGGCCGCGAACTGGCTATCGGTAGGGTTCATATAGAGCCGCTGTTCCTGGGTGGGATCGCCAACGCGAACATCGGGTTTTTCCTGGCTTAAATTATACACGTAATAGATTTTGTTTTCCTGCTGCTGGAGAACTCCCAATTCGATATGGAAATAATCGAGCCATTGGCCATATTCCTTAACGCTGGCCGGCTCGAAGCGAATTTCGCGGCGAGGTTCGCCGGGGCCCGTGTTGCGACCTGGGCCGGAACCAGAACCAATTCCGCCGCCGATGCCGCCGCCACGGCCGCCACCGAAGCCGGGCGTACGACGATCGCCCACGCCGGTTCCCGATGTGGGCTGCACGCCAACGTCGATCTGTTCGTCGGACAGAATAGCGGTGCGACTGGAGACAGCCGAGGCTACTGCGCTAAGTGTTTCCAGTGTCTGCGGTTCGTTGACGGCTGGAGCATCTTCGATGCCCGGTGTTTCCAGTTCGCTTCCGCCTTCAGTGCCGACTTCTCCACCTGTGCCGCCGCCGCCCGTGGCCACCGGAGTTACGGGCATGGACACATCGGCAAGGATGAATCGACGCGTGAAGAAAACAATCACCAAGGCCCCGACGGTGACGCACGTCACGATCAACAACGAAACCAGCCAGCTTGAAACGCGGTCATAGGAGCTGACGCGGAGTTGCTGGCGGCGGTGGCGCGTGGTGGCGGGCATTACTGATTGTTATTTTTCGAATACAGCCGTCGGGCGGATCGACTTGTACCATTTTTTCCAGTTGTCGATCGCTTCAAAGCGTTGTTGTTCGGTGAATTCATCCGGCGGGCCGAAGCCATCAAAAGTGCGACTGATGAACCGCAGTCCATTGCGAGCTTCGATTACGACACGCGGCTCCGGATCGGTGAGTGCATAGAGCAGCGTGGGTACATAGTCTAGATTTCCTGTTCGACCGATTGCACGAGTCGATAGCACTCGGACTTCAGGACTGCCGCCGCGGATCATTTGCAGAAGCCGGCGGGCGCTTTTCTCGTCGACACGTTCGACGACTAACTGGCTTGGATCGCGAGCCAGCTCGTCGAGAGTTCCTTCATTGCCTTCGTCGATCATCGCCAGCAGCTCATCGACATTCTTATGGACCTGCTCGGAGATTAGCTGGCCGTCGTGGAGCTTGGCGCGAGCGAGATTATTCGGCAGACCGCGGCCGCTCAAGAGCATGCCTTCCCCCAGTTTTGCCTTGATACTTTTTTGCGTTGAACGAAGCAGAAAGAGGACGGAGAAGCTAGTATCGCATTCCTGTCCGCAGTAGCCGTTCCAACTGCCATCGGGCGCTTGCGATTTTGCCAGGAATTGGTAGCCGTCGTTGTACCATTTGGGTGAGCGATCCTGGATCCCTTCCATTGATTCCTGAAAACTTTTATAGCGCTCCAGACCGTACAGATAGTAATAGCATTTTGTACCGATATCGATGCGGTAGTTTTTCGCCATCCAGGAATGACCATGATTAATCGCGCGAAAGATTTTCGAAGGGTTAAGCTTCTGCAAGGTCAGATTCTTTACTTCGCCGGTGGGAGTTCCGGCAACGACTTTGCGCAGGGCGATTGGAATATCAGACTTCGGGTGTTCATCGTCTGTTTCGTAGACGCCTCCTGGATGCAGCCCAAAAAGATCGGCGCAAATATAGGTCGATCCCATACCAGCAGCTAACAAAGAGCATGTTGCTTCATCCTGAGGAATGGGCTCATCGCCGGGCGCGACCCGTCCTTGGTAACCCCACGACCCTTCGGGCGCTTGGGTATGGACCAGCCAGTTCGCCAGGCGCTCGGCCGATTGGTCTTCAATCTTGAAACCGAAGCGATGGGCCTCCCAATACGACAGCGCGGCGTATTGGGTTTGCGATGTGTCGCCGGTTGCGCTACCGTCGTATCCCCATCCACCGTTTTTCATTTGCCGTTTTTTCAGACGGGCTAGGTAATACTCAATACTGCGAAAATGTTTTTGCGGCGAGATTTCGCAGAGGAAGATAATTGCGAGGCCATTGCTGTAAACGTCCAATCTTATGTCGTCGAGGTTTTCGCGTTCAATTTTCGCGCATTCCTCGATGGCTTCTCGAACCTTTGGATGGTCGGGCTTGCCCGCCTTGAGGAAAGCGAGCGCAATGAGGCATTTGCCGCCTAAACGCTCGTCGGTTTTCCCTTCCAGAAAGTGGAGCGCCGAGTCGACGACTTTCTTTACGTTAGGACTGTCTGGAGTTTCACCTTCTCCGAACGCATGTGGGCAATTTATCGTTAGCAGGGCAACAGCGCAGAGCCACGCAAAAAAACACATAGCGCGCGTTTTTTCGTAGTAATGATGCCGTAAATCGCGAATCATTGCCAGTTCTCTGCAGTTTGCAGTCGAGTTGCTTCCTGGACACTACCGGACAGACCGTTCAGTTGGTAGAGCGTAGGACTGAAAATATTTCCTACCGACCGAATCGAAGAATTGAACCTATTTTTAGTAATTTACTAAAGCCCTTCTCGGAGTCTGACTCAATACTACGCGGCCGGTCGCGTGTGGTCGATAACTTTGCAGCTATTGCAGGCTAGGTGGTGTGTAACTCGCGATTGCGACAGAAGACGCGGGCGGAGACCGAACTAACTTACGGACGATCACAAAGCGCTTGAATACTTTGTAGGGATCGCGGCCAGGGAACCCAGGCGTGATGCCAGATCTGTCCGATGATCTGGACCGCTATTGAGCCGATTTCGATGGGCTACTGGCGAAAAGAGACTTGGTTCGCGACGGACAACCGCGAAGAGGATTAGAGTTTTTGCGGTATGTACTCGGGTGCCGGAAATAGTTCTGCGTTCAACGGTAGGTTTTCGACCGGAGCACCCGGTTGTGGCAAACATTCCTGGCAGCCGGTAAGCCTGATTTGCCATCCTCCACCCAGGGCGCGATAGACTTGAATCAAGCCGGCGACAATTTCACCTTGCGCTTGGGCGAGAGTGTCCTCCTGCAAAACTTGAATCTGTTCGACCTGCGTTACGGTTGTAAAATCTGTCGTTCCGGCTTTGTATTGGAGCAGCGCAACTTTCACGGCGGCCACCGCATCATCAACGCTTTTCTGTTGAAATTGGGTGCGTTCCTGGCCGCGCAAGAAAACTACCAACCCGTTTTCCACGTCCTGGTTTGCAGCAAGCACCGTATTTTGATAGGCGGCCACGAGTTCGAGGAATCGAGCATCTTGAAAGCGGACGTTGTTCGCGATTCGACAATAGTTCAGCAAATCCCAGCGAAACGAGGGACTGATGTGCGAATTAAAAGCGCCTGGTGAAAACAGGTGGCTAAACTTTTCGGCGGACCCGCCGAGTGTGCCGTCGATCGTAATGTGCGGATACAGGTCCGACATCGCAATGCCAATTTGTTCGCTCTGGGCTGCCACGCGCCGCTCGGCGGCACGGACATCTGGTCGGCGGCGAAGGAGGTCAGCCGGTATCCCGACCACAACGTCCGCAGGAGCTGTAGGGATGGGCCCGGCGCCAATGCGGGCCATTAAGTCCTCCGGCGGAATGCCTAACAGCGTGCATAGCTGGTTCTGCGTTTGTCGCAGGCCGATTTCGAGTTCCGAAACAGCGGCTTGCGTCGCGTTCAATGTGCTGCGGGCCTGATCTACATCCAGCTCGCTAATGGTGCTCGCTCTGAACCGCGCTTCCACGATTTCTAACGTGTCGCGTTGAATCTTCACGTTCTCTCGAGCGTACGCAATGCGTTGTTCAAACGTACGCATTTGCGTGTAATTCGTTGCGATGTCGCCGAGCAAAGTAAGTAGCGCGGCGTCGTAGTCGGCCACGGAAGCGTCGAGCGTATCCGATTGTGATTCGATTGCCCGGCGAAAACGACCCCAGAAATCCAGCTCCCAGTCGAGATTGAAACCGTAATCCCATTGATCAAAGAATCGAGGGCCGATGGGGCCGCCGGCTGTTTCCTTGCTGCGCGCGAACCGCGTGTAACTGCCGGTAAGATTTTGCGTTTGAGGAAAAAATTCCCCGCGGGCAATGCCCAGTTGGGCGCGTGCTTGCAGAATGCGATAGCCGGCCTCGCGGAGCGTCAGGTTTTGGTGGTATGCGGTGCAGATTAAGGCATCGAGCGCCGGATCCTTGAAGACCTTCCACCATTGGCAGTGGTCATCGCAGCCGGGCACCACTCGTTTGTCGTCGGCGTCGATCCATTTGGGCGCTACCGCTGCGGGTGGTTCATGATAATTCGGGCCCACCTTGCAACCATTGTTGACGTATTCGCGAACGGATGTGCAACCCACACTCGACAACAGAAGCACCGCGACAATGGCCGTTAGGCGACTTGCTTGTGATAGCAATGAGCGCAAGTTGCAAGCCGGGCGGTTGAGATAATGATGTAAGGAACACGGCGAGCCAGCGGCGCTCAGTTGGGTCTTGGAACTTTGCATTCGTTGCATCCAAATGACCGATGGAGTTGGAAACCCGTTGACCGCGCGCGTCGAGTGTGCACTTCTACTTCATCGGCGATTTCCGTATGCCCTACACTGTTCAAAGTTCGCCAGCGGCATTATCTTCGGCAATCTTCCCAGCTTCCAGATTTGCACTATGCATATGCGAATTCTGAATCACTTGTGGGACATGCTTGCTTCGCCATCTGCATGCTTGCTGGCGTGCGTATGTCTGGCGCGGCGGTCGCTAAACGACTGTAAGGCAAAGTAGAAGAGCGGAGTAAGAAAGACACCAAACAGGGTAACGCCGAGCATACCGCTGAAGACCGCAACGCCCAGTGTGCGGCGCATTTCGGCGCCGGCTCCTCTTGCGATCAACAATGGCACCACGCCCAGAATAAACGCGAACGACGTCATCAAGATGGGCCGGAGCCGTAGTCGCACTGCTTCAAGTGTTGCACGACGCGTGTCAATGCCCGATTCGCGCTGCTGTTTGGCGAATTCGACAATGAGGATTGCATTTTTGCTTGCCAATCCGACCAGAACAACAAAACCAATCTGAGTGAAGATATTGACGTCGTTGCGAGCGAGCAGCACGCCGGTTACCGAGCAAAGTAAACACATCGGCACGACGAGAATTACTGCGAGCGGCAACGACCAACTTTCGTATTGAGCCGCCAATACAAGGAAAACGAAGGCGACGGCCAGCACGAAAAAGTACATCGCCGTATTCCCCGCCTGGCTTTGCAAATATGCAAGATCCGTCCACTCGTAAGCCATCGAGGACGGCAGCTCTTTGTCGGCAATCGTTTGCATCAGGTCCATGGCTTGGCCTGAGCTAGCGCCCGGTGCGGCCGACCCGGTGATGATCGCCGAGGAATACATGTTGTATCGCATGACCATCACCGGTCCGTTTGTATCTCGCACATCAAGCAGCGTGCCGAGACGCACCATCTGGCCGCGATTATTGCGTACTTGCAGTTCGCGTACGTCTGGAACCTTTTTTCGAAACTGCGGATCAGCCTGCAAATTCACCTGCCACGTTCGGCCGAATTGATTGAAGTTATTGACGTAATAAGAGCCCAGATACACCTGCAGCGTGTTGAAAAGATCGCTTACCGCCACTCCCAGTGTCTCGCACTTCGTTCGATCGATATCCAGGTAAAGCCAGGGCGTGTTCGCGCCGGAACTATTAAAAAGATTCGTTAATCCTTGAGTCTTGTTTCCGCGCGCGACAATTTGCTCGCTCACTCGCTGCAGTTGATCCAGACCGGTGTTGCCTCGGTCCTCGATCACGAGCCGGAACCCGCCGGTGCTCCCAAGTCCGTCGATTGGCGGCGCTCCAAAGACGGAAACCGTAGCATCGAGCAACTCACCGCGGCATCGATTCTGCAAATCCGCGGCGATCGCGTCTGCGGAAAGAGCAGCCCCGTGCCGCTCGTCGAATTTCTTGAGCATGACATACATTGAACCGAGATTTGGTGCATTTGCATTCAGAATGAGAGACTGCCCTGTGATTCCAACTGTATGGTCGACACCCGGGGTGTCGTGCGCGATCTGTTCGATTCGAGTCACCACATTTGTCGTTCGCTCGACCGACGCGGAGTCGGGCAGTTGCACATTGAGAATCAAATAGCCCTTATCTTGCTGTGGGACGAATCCAGTAGGCGCCCGATCGAACTGCCAATAGGTCAGTACGAGCAAACCGGCATAGACCGTTAAGGCGATTGCCGCGACGCGAAGCAAACCGGCGACTACGCGCCCGTAGACGGCGACCATTGCATCGAAGAACTTGTTGAACCCACCGAAAAATGTTCGCAGCGATTTGTTGAGCGATTCGATCAGAAACCAACCTGCTATGCCGCCCAGGATGGCGCCGGGAATGAAATAAAGAGGATAAGCTTCCCAGGGCGTTGAGATGGCCGATTCTGCATGGGGATTGACCGGCGGAAATAATCGCGGCGACAGAAACTTTTCGCCAATCCAAAATGTGAAGAGTCCTCCAAGTATCGCCAAAAGCCACCATGGCACCGCCTCCTTCTGCAATTTATGGCCCGACGCATCTTGCTCGGTTTTGAAGATCATCGCGGCTCGCGATGGCGTCATCGTTATCGCGTTAATAGCGGAAATAATGGTCGATACAGCGATCGTCACAGCGAACTGCCGGAAGAAATGACCGGTGACGCCACCAAGAAAGCAGCAGGGAATAAACACCGCGCTTAACACGAGCGTAATCGCCAGGATTGGCCCGGTGATTTCGTGCATGGCTTTTATCGTCGCCGAGCGGGCGTCGAGTCCCGTCGCCATTTGCCGCTCGATGTTTTCCAGCACGACGATTGCATCATCGACGACAATGCCGATTGCCAGCACCAAACCAAACAGAGTCAGGTTATTAATCGTGAAGCCCATTGCGGCCATGATCGCAAATGTTCCGATCAGCGATACCGGCACATCGATCATGGGCAGAATCATCGCTCGCCAGTCTTGTAGAAACAGCAGTACAACAATCGCGACCAGAATGACGGCGTCACGGAGCGTATAGAACACTTCATTCACGGAGTCGCGAATGAATGGTGTCGTGTCGTAAGCAATTCGATAATCCAAGCCCTCGGGAAAGCGAGTCTTGAGTTCTTCCATCTTGGCGTAAACGCCGGCTGCCGTTTCCAACGCGTTCGAACCAGGCAGTTGAAAAATGGACAGTGCAACCGAGGGCTGGCCATCGAGAGTGCACGATTGTTCGTATTGCTGTGAGCCTAGTTCGATGTTGGGTTTTCCGGACGTTCGGGTGACCACGTCGCGAAGTCGAACTATTCCGGTAGTTGGAGACGCGGTCGTGCTCGTTCTTTCCAGCACAGTGGGATCCGAAGCTTGGAATTCACGTGACTTGAAGTCGCG
>JADMIO010866715.1_pt1 | contig 17314 bp, 17 predicted proteins | sample 8958161 | NCBI WGS metagenome assembly JADMIO01 (sample SAMN16585339, study PRJNA669376) | soil metagenome | isolation source: Crop rotation soil | place: USA: Cullars Rotation, Alabama | collected 2011
CGATGCCGCGAAACTGAAGGATGGCCGTGCCGTCCTCGTTTATAATCACACACCGCGCGGACGCAGTCCCCTAAACGTCGCTGTGTCCGACGATGGACGAACATGGAATCCAATGGTCACGCTGGAGAATGAGCGGGGAGAGTATTCTTACCCGGCGGTGATTCAGACGAGCGACGGACGAGTTCACATCACCTACACCTGGAAACGGCAACGCATCAAACACGTAGTGCTGAAGCCGTAGCGACCGACTGAAGTTTACGAACTGACTTTCGTGTCTAAAGCCGCGAATGGATTGTTCGCAAAACCAGCGGTGGGAGCAGACCCGGTTGAAGGCGCAGGAACAATTGATTTTGGCTTCTGAGCTGTGTGTCCATTCTGTGAGACGGGCGCTACGTGATCTTCTCCTCGCGGATGCTTCGCGCGTTTGTTGCGCGGCAACGGACTGATCATCGCATTGATGCCTTTGCCGATGAGCTTCGGTTCGAAATCAGGATGGCCCCATGGGGCAACGTCAGCAATGAACTTCTGCACCTGCTGAAAACCAAATTCCTTGTGCGCCATTTCGCGGCCGCGAAACTTCAGAGTCACTTTCACCTTCATGTCCTCGCACAGGAAATCGATAGCATGGCTCAGCTTCACACCAAAATCATGCGGATCGATCTGCGGGCTGAGCTGCACTTCCTTGACCTTGTTGGCGTGCTGGTGCTTCTTCGATTCCTTGTCCTTCTTCGCCTGCTCGTAACGGAACTTGCCGTAATCAACAATGCGACATACGGGCGGGTTCGCGTTCGGCGCAATTTCCACGAGATCGACACCGAGAGCCTGAGCCTGACGAATGGCATCACCCAGTTGCAAGACTCCGAGTTGCTGACCTTCCACGCCTATGACGCGGACTTCGCGGGCACGGATTTTCCCGTTGACCCTGACTTGTGGAGCACCAGACCAAGACGAGCGAGACGGAAAAGGGCGGCTCAAGACGCCCTCCTTTGCAGGATGTTCATGCGGATTTGATTAACTGACTTGCGGCCATACTTGGCATTTTTCGCGAGCGTAATCTAGCGTGAGTGAGATTTGTGGCAAGTCAAAATGTTGGTAGTGTCCTACTTCCGACTGATCAAACGGTTTGCTCCGATTCCGACTAACAAAACAACGATCAACGTAATAGCAATGTTCAACGCCATTGCCCACCAGTGGTAACGATGAACGGGCTCAAAGTCACGCCACTCGTACCATTTGAATGGCAGTCCTCGCCAATTCCAGAATCCATTCCCAAATAATCTCGCGTTCATGTAAGTCGCGTAGGCGGCTGTCGGCAACATTGCCAAGACAGCAGGCCAACCGGTGAGAGAGCGCTTCATTTCCTTTCTTCGCATCCGCTCCATCGACACCGAAACTGCTCGTGAAGCAACGTCTTCTTCCCTTAAGGCTACTGTCCCGGCGCACCGGGACCATTGCCACGCCGCCGGGACTGATTTGGATCTCCGCCATTGTTGTTGTTAATGCGACGATCCGACCGATCAGCCCGGTCTTGTGGTCTCATTCCCTCTTGCGGACCGGCACCACCAAAACCAATGGCTGTTCCGGTAATGAATCCAACCGCCGCTCGGGAATTCTCGATCTGCTCGCGCTGCTCCGGCTTCAGCGTCGGCGAAACTGTCGCGAGTGACTTGGCGCGCAACACCGTGATCTCTGTTTGAATCTTCGTCACCGCTTCTGCTTTCTCGCGCACGATCTTCTCGTCGTATTTCTCGGCAACGATCGTTTTGACGAGTTCCTTCTGCGCCGCCTGGAGTTTTTCCGCGAGCTTCCGCAATTCATCGCTGTCCGCCCGCATGGCTTCGCGCAGCAATTCGTTCTGTTTCTCGTCGAGGTTGAGCCCGCCAAAATTGAAGTTTCTGCCGCCTCCCATGTTGCCGCGCCCGCCCTGAATGTTCCCACGCTGGGGATTATCGCCTTGCGCGCGATTACCGCGCCCACCAGCAGGTGCATTCGCGCCGGGAGCAGCAGGCTGGGCCGGTGATGCGGGTAACGGAGTCGCCTCATCCGCAGCGAACAGCCGCGGGGCGGTTAACAGCGCACTTGCCGCGAGCAACGCGATAGGTTGTACAAATTGAAAGTCCCACTTTTTCATAGCTGGCTGAATTATCCCTTGCTGAAAGACGAGGCACGCCTTTGCCGGTTACATCCAATGTAACCTCACACGCCGCTGGTGCCTCTGTCTTCGACAATGAGGGACATGGATCTGCGCGAGATTGATTTCAAGAAACTGCGCCTCTCAAAACGAACGTGGCTCTTGCTGCTCACCGGGGCTTTCTTTGTTGCCGCCGGGATTTTCGGATGGCGCCATGTCACGCATCCTCCCCAACCATGGTTGGTGCGATGGAACTTGAATCGCTATCTCGCCAGGCAAGCGCACAACGGTAACTTCAAAGTTGATTTTCCGTTCCCTTCGAAGGCCGAGATGGCCACGCTCACGAAATCGGAGCCCGGTGCGCGGGTCACGCACGGGCAAGGACTTTGAAACTTTACGCACGGAATATTTGATCGAAAAAATCGCGGCCCTGGCGCTGCGACGAGAGATTGCCCAAAACGAAAGCCTACTCGCGGAAAGCAAATCCAAGTTGGAAACACTCACCAACCAAAGCGCGGGTGCCAGTGAACCGACTGGCAACCCGGAAGCAAATGCCATTGCGTTGCGTTCCGAAATCGCAAAAACGGAGAAGGTCATAGCGCGCCGCCCGGAACTTCAAACGAAGGAAGCAGCGCTTGCTTCGATTGTCGATGACCTCTGGGAATTTCAGCGCTCATTTGCGAGTGAGAGTGGCGATTCAGCTGCCGGCAATGCCGCCCCGCTGGCCAAGGCGCGCGCGGAACTGATTTCCTCGGCCAATCAGCAGTTGAACAGCGCCTCAACCTATGAAGCGATGTATCTCGCGATTGGCCGGGAACTTTTTGTCGCGCAACGCTTGCTGGACAGTGGCAATTCCGAGCATCGGCGCGAAGCGGTGACAATTGCGCTCGCGGCGACGCGGCAGGCTTTTGGCCCTCTGATGAACGGTGGCGTGGCCGCGCGCATTTGCGAAGGATATGTGCTGCCGAACCTCGATTTAGCGATCGATCAGAACCGGCGTTCCACTTTCAACGAAGAGAATCTGCTCGAACAGTGCGCGGATATTTTCCGGCGGAACCAGGAGCCGCAGAACGTTGTGCGCGTCTATCAGCTTTACCTGGCGAAAAATCCGCAGCGGGCAGACTGGGCGCGATCTCAGATTGCGATGACGTATGAACAAACGGGAGACGCGAAAAATGCGCTGGCCGCTATTCGTGAAATCAAAGACACGAACAATTTCCGTTTCCTGATGCGCCGAGTCCCGCGCCTCGAGCAGGACGCGAAAGCGCAGAGTGGAAGTTAATTACCTTCAAGGTGAAACACTTCCTTTAATTCCAGCGACACTGGACTGTTGTCGGGATTGCTCGGCATGATTTCGCGCATGTGCTTCCACCAGCGTTGGCACACTTCGGTTTTCGCGATCGCATTCCACTGCTCTTCGCTTTCAAATTCCACGCAGGCGAATAGCTCGCTCGTGATCTCATCAAGGAAAAGGGAATAAGTGCGAACGCCGTGTTCGCGCAGAACGTTTTCAAGTTCTGGCCAAATCGGATTGTGCCGCCGCTCGTACTCGGAATGTTTGTCCGGCTGAACCGACATCTTGAAGGCCTTGCGAATCATTTTATGTCGTTCCAACTCTTCAGGCCAACGATGGGTAATGCGAACTCAAACGCCTTCTCCCAATCCGGCGTGTCCGCCGCGCGGAATACTTCCCAGATCCTTTTCTTTGGGCGTGCCTCGACTCCGGTCGGCACCAGACTGCGCAGGCCGAGCAACAGTCCGCCTTCGTCTTTGTGGTCCACGTGTCGGTGCAGGATGAATGAGTCGATCCCGTCGATCTTCTCGATTTTCTTGTAAGCGTAGGCGTAGGCCGCGGCTTGAATCGTCTCGCCGTTGAGCCCTTTCGGCGTGTGGAATCCCTGCTCGCTCAGTATGATTCGACGCGGCTTGCCCTCGTAGAGCAACTCCTCGCGCCGCAAATACTCCGGCAGCAGCTCGATGTTCTTGAACGTGATCCGTGGCGTCGTGAGCACGTTCGTCGTCGCGGACTTGTCGTTCCAGAAGCGGGGCTCGAAGAGGTTCTCGGGATACGGATGAAACGCGACGTGCCAGTCGAAGTCTCCACCTTCTTTTGCACGCCTGGCGAAATAATCCACGAACGCGCGCCCCGGAAAACTCTGCCGGGTATCGCCGGCCGGGTAGCGAATGTTCCAGTGATGCTCCAGCGAAATGTAAACCCGCGCATAGCCAGACTGCGCGCGCACCGCGTCATTGGCCAAACGCACTGTGCGCAGGTAGTCGTCCGCGAATTCCTCCATCGTCACTCGGCCCATATTCGCCCACCACCAGTGCGAGTTCACCTCGTTGCCCATGATATAACCCGCCACGCGTCCGTGCTGTGTATCCGCGCCTGACCACCGTGCCGCGCAAAACTCCATCGTTGCCGCCAGCCAGCGCCGGCCCTCATCCGTGGCCGTGTTGAAGTTTCCCAAATGGTTCGGTGCGTTCGTCACGCATCGCGGGTGAATCATCAACCGATTCACGTCCGCGTCGCGCGATTGATAGGTGAGCACGATCAACGTCACCACCACGCCCCTGTCCGAGAGCCGCTTGATTTGTCGGTCCATGCTCTCGAGGTAACCGCGCTTGAACCGGAACGTTTCGCCCGCGCGCACCCATTCCAGATTGTTGGTGTCGCCCTTTGGGTCAATCATCTGCGAGAGATTGAAATTGAGCGCCGCGTGCTTCACGCCCAGCGCCAGCGCGTCTTCGACGATCTCGACCTGCAAGCCCTTTTTGGAAGCAGCAATGGGATAACTGTCAACGGCGCGCGCTTTCGCGGCCGCGAGTGTACAGGCCACTGTGAATATAATGAGGATATTACTGCGCGGAGAAATCATCATTCGGCAGACGTGCGGCAAGATGGAGAATTCAGAACTGAAGGCCACAGAATGCAGAGGAGGTGAAACTATTCGCACCAAGTTCTCTCCAAGCGAACCTCCTGACGATCAAACGAAGCGGACAATACTCGCAATCCGTGTGTGCCGTAACCGGGCGGAGGAAAATACTCGCCTACTCGTGCACTCAATCGAACCCGCGGTTTCATCGTCTCGATTACTGTTCTTCCATCGGTGGCGACCGATACGAGCCGTGCACCGAGGAATGAATCGAAGGGGCGCTGTTTGGTGAGTTCGATCTCTCGATGCATGTGGGCGGAGGAAGACTCGATTGATAGAACGACAGTTGAACCGTAATAGCTCCGTGTGAGGGCCAAGCCTATGCAGCACCGGATAACGCGAGAACAGTAAGGATCACGAACCACTTTGCTCGCCAGCGCAGCCACGCAACTTGACGCTGAATGTTCCAGTAGTCGAGCCGTTCAGAATTGGGAATCTTTATGTTCACCCGCGCAGTTCGACCCGCAACGAATTCCGTCGTTCAACCTTCTCTGAGCTCTGTGTTACCGCTGCTAAAACTCAAACTGATCGATATTCTTCTTCGTGAAGAGAAACGGTTTTCCGAGCAGGATGTTGTCGCCCTGGATCTCCACGTCGCCCGCGCGCTTCGATTTGAAGGTGGTCGCGCCGGGCTTGAGTTCGGCGCGCGCCAGCGCCACCGCCGCTTCGATCGTGAGATAGCCGAGGTCCTGCACCTTCCAGAGAATCACCGTGTCGGTCACGCCTTCCTTCACGTAACGCTTGTTCTCGCTTGGCAGTCCGAGTCCGATGACTTTCACCGCGCCGACTTTTCCAGCCTGTTTCACGGCTTCGGCCGCGCCGGGCACGGCGGGCGAGCAGATGTTCATGAGCAACTTCACGTTAGGATTGGCGTTCATGATGGCCGTCGCTTCGGCAAACGCTTTGTCTTTCATGTCATCGCAGGGGCGCAGCGCTGCGCGTTTCATGTTCGGATATTTCTCCATGTTCCGTTTCTCAATGGCCTTTTGCCACTCGATCATGTTTCCCGCGGTCAGGCTGGCAGTGATGATGGCGTATTCGCCAGAGCCGCCGAGCAAACGCGTGGCTTCATCCATCAGTGCGTTGCCGATGCCCTCGGGCGTGGCCTGGTTCACGAAAAAGCTGCGCGCGCCGGGCAGCGCATCTGCATCGTAGGTGATGACTTTGATTCCCTTTTGCTGCGCCTTGCGAAGCGCCGTCGAAATGCCCTCGCGGTTTTCGCACGCGGCGGCGATCACATCAACGCCACGGGTGATCCACGTTTCCACAATTTCATTTTGCTTGGCCGGGTCTGGCTCTGTCGGGCCATCGTAAAGCAGCTTCACCTTCAAGTCCGTTGCGGCCTGTTCAGCACCTGCACGACAGGCAATGAAGTAGGCGTTGCCTTTGCTCTTGGGCATAAGGGCGATGGTGAGTTGTTTGTTGACGGAATCGCCGCTGGTCTGCGGGCTGTTGCCCGAAGAAGGTGCAGAAGGTTTGCAGCCGATGGCGAAAATGACCGTGGCGGCGACTGCCGTGGCGAGAGCGCATTTTCCCCTCACCCCGGCCCTCTCCCCAAGGAGCGGAAGGGGTGAGGGGAACCAACGTGACAGAACTTCAAGAGTGGTTTTCATTTTCACGATCGCGATGACGAGAGCTTCGCGAATCTCATCCGGCGCGCCGAGATTTTTTTCAGCAACACCTCGCCCGTAAGCACCGCGAGGAGCAGCGCGCCAGTTAAAATGCCAGCAAGTTCACTCGGCTGGTCCGAGAGAGTGAGGCCGTTCCGCAGCACCGCGAGCGTCGCCACTCCGAGAAGTGTTCCTTGCACCGAACCAGTTCCGCCGAAAATACTGCTGCCTCCGAGCACGACTGCCGTGATTGCCAATAATTCGTAGCCCGTTCCAGCGTCGGCTTTCGCCTGGCCCACGCGGGCGACATAAATCAACGCTGCCAAAGCGGAGAAAAATCCGGACAGCACATAGGCGAGCGTGATGCGACGTTCGACGGGCAACCCTGCGTAGCGTGCGCCTTCCGGCGAGAAACCAATCGCGCGAAAAGATCGCCCGAATGTGGTGCGATGCACGAGCAGCCAAACGAAGATGGCAGCCAGCATGAACACCGGAACTTGTGCGGGCACGACACCTCCATAATACCCTTGGCCGTAGGCCAGAAAGTCTGGCGGAAAGCCCGTAAAGTTGTCCACGCCGCGCGTGAGCGCTTCGCCGAGTCCGCGAAAGAGAGAAAAGCTGCCCAGCGTGACGATGAGCGGCGGCAAGCGCAGCTTTGTAATCAGCAGTGCGTTCACTCCGCCCGCCAGCGTGCCAATGCCGAGCGCTGCTCCAGCCGCGACGGGCCATGCTAATCCAGCGTCTCGCCATAATTTGCCGAAACAGACCACGCAGAGTCCGAGCAACGAGCCTGCTGACAGATCGATTCCACCCGTGAGGATCACCGGCGTCATGACGAGAGCAAGCAAACCGATTTCGACGGAAAACTTTATGATTTCCAGAGCATTGCCCTGCGTTGCGAAGTTTGTTCCGATCCGGGTGAAGACAAGACATTCAACGAGCAGAAATGCCATCAGCAATGTTTCGAAACGCAACAGTGACTTGAATCGTCGTCCTTGATTCATGATCGTCTTCGACTTCGCCAACCATCGGATGCGACGGCAAGCAGGATGATTGTCCCTTGGATGGCCTTCTCCCATTGCGGCGGCAGTCCCAGGAAAACCAGCGCGGGTGAAACGATGGCCAGCAACAAAACACCCGCAAGCACGCCCCACAGATTGCCGCGCCCGCCGGAAATGGCGACGCCACCCACGACCGCCGCGGCGATAACCTGAAGCTCGAGTCCGGTTCCGGTTTTCGGATCGACGTCCGCAAAACGGATTGCATTGAGCAGCGAAGCGATGCCCACCAGAGCGCCCATCAGCACGAATACTCCAAACGTGACGACTTGCGGACGAATGCCTGCCAATCGGGCGGCTTCCCGATCGGAACCCACCGCATAGATGAAGCGACCGGCCGCGATGTGCTTGAGCGCGATCACGAGAAAGGCAAACATGGCGAGAGCCCCGACGAGGATGATGGCCTGGCCTGAGCTTTGACCGAGACCAAACCATTGAAAGTGTCCTGGCAGGTCTTTCACGAATTCACCTTCCCGCCACCATCGAAGCGCTTCTCGCGTTGTGACCATCGTCGCGAGCGTCACCACGATGCTTGGAAGACCGAGTCCTGCTACGAAGACACCGTTGAACGCGCCGAGCAGGGCGCCGCACGCGACAGCTCCCATTGCGACCAAAGGCATCGGACAACCAGTCTTGGTCATCAATCCGGCGAGCACGCTGCACACGGCGAATTGCGAACCGACAGAGATGTCGATCTGGCGTGATATAATCACCAGGCTCATCCCACACGCAGCGATGAGCACAGGCGCCGTGGTCGTGAGCACCGTCAGCAATTGTTGGCGCGCGAAAAAGTTTGGCGCCGCAAAAGCCAGAATCATCAAAAGAGCGACCAACGTGGCAACAACGGACCATTCCCGAGAATGCTTTTTCAAGCGCGCTTAGGGTTTGATCCAATCGAAGAAGCCGAGCAGCTCCAGTTCAGCCCGCAGGGCTGACTGTTGCTGCGCGTCGAGCGCCATGTTCGGCAGGCGTGGCGGACCGACATCGACGCCGAGCATTGCCATGACAGCTTTAGCGGAGCCCATGAAACCGCGAGGAGAGAGAGCAGAAACCAGTTGCACAGAACGAAATTGCTCGTCGCGCGCGAGTGCAAGATCGCCTGCCGCAAATGCTCTTAACAGCCGATGATAAATGAGCGCTGCGAAGTTGTAGGTGCTGCCAACGGCGCTCGTCGCACCGAGCGTCCACGCCGCCAGCATGTATTCATCACAGCCCCACGGAATATTGTAACGACCATTCCCGGCGCGCAGGCATTGCTGGAACATCATCAGGTCTGGATTGGTAAATTTGAGTCCGGCGAGATTTGGAATGCGTGCCTGGGCTTTTTCCAGAAACTCCGGCATCGACATCGACACGCCGGTCATCGACGGAATGTCGTAATAGAAGAAAGGCAATTGCGGTGCGGCAGTGGCGATGTCCGCGCAACAGTCCACCAGAGTCGCGACTGAACGGGGCTTGAAATAGCTCGGCGCGAAGGCGGAAATGGCGGACGCACCGATTTGTTGTGCGTGAGCGGCGAGGGTTCGGGAATCAGCGAGGCAGTTGGCACCGACATGAATGATGACTTTTAACTCGGTGGTGCGCGCCACTTCCATCCATCGCACCGCGAGCGCACGGCGCTCTTCGAGTGTCAGGGATTGACTCTCGCCGGTTGTTCCGCAGATGAATGCGGTCGTGATGCCGTTCGCGAGCAAATGCGCCGCCTGCTTTTCGACGATGGCCGCGTTCAGCGAACCGTCGGCATAAAATGGCGAATGGACGGCAGCGATCAATCCAGTGAGTTGAACTTTGACCATGAGCTTCGCGACGCTAGCGGGTCCGGCACAAAAGTGAAATGTCGTTCCATGGCTGGCTCGTCGCCGCCGCAGACTGGTGCAGGAACAAAAGGCACATGTGGATTTATTGGCGCGAAACGTCGGCGCGCGGTCGAATTAGCAATACGAGCACAACCGAGACCAATGCAGCACTAGCGAAGATGCCGAAAATGATCTGCAAAGGAACTTGCCGATCGCGCAACGCACCGAATCCCCAATCTGCAAAACCACCGCAACTGATGCTGACAAAGTTCATGATGCCGTATCCCGTGGCGCGCAATTCCGGCCGCACGATTTGGCAAAGGATGGGCATATTGTTGCAGTCAAAAAATCCCCAGCCCAATCCAAACAAGGCGAGAAACGCCACCGCGACCATGAGCGAACCCGCGTTGCCCACACCGAACATGGCCGGAATGATGAAGCACATGCCGATGGCGCTGACGAAGATCCGGCCCCGGTTGTGCCGCAACATCCATCGGTCGGCGAGCCATCCGCCGAAAATCGCGCCGACGATGGCGGCGCTTTGCCAGTAGAGTGTGGCGGAGACGCCGGCCTTGCCCTGGCCGATATTGAATTGTTGCTTGAGAATCGCCGGCATCCAATCGCGCACGACCCAACCCGCCAGGGCTGGCAACGTAAAGTAAAGCACGAGCAGCAGGAATGAGCCGTTGCTGAGCAGTGACACGACCGCGAATGATGCGCTCGGCTTTACCATTTCATTGGCAGTTGAAACTGATCGCGGGGCGTCGCGCAGCAGAAGTAAAAGCGGGACAGCGTAAACCATTCCCGCCAGGCCGCAGGTGTCGAACGCAAAACGCCAGCCCAGCGTTGGAGTGTCCGCGACATAGCCGCTGAATCCGCCGATAATAACGCCCACGTAAATGGCCATCTGGTGCAAGCCGATTGCGCGCGAGCGCGTACGACCAAAATGAAAATCGGCAATCAGTGCGAGCGCGGCAGGAATGTAGAAGGCTTCGCTGATGCCCATGAGCGAGCGGGTCAGCAACAGTCCATCATAACTTTTCACGTGCCCGGTCGCCCACGTTACGAGCGACCACACAAAAAGGCTTCCGCAAATAGTGAAGCGACGACTGAATCGATCTGCGATGTAACCACCGAATGGACTGAGAAAGGCATAGACCCATTTGAATTGCCCCAGCATCCGTCCCCAGTTCGCCTCTGAACCAATCGAGGGAATGTCTGCCATGACGGAGAACTTCATCGCCGCGAGCATCTGGCGATCGAGGTAGTTGAGCAGTGCGACTGGCCAGAGCAATGCGACGACAAGCCAGGCAGTTCGCACCACGCCGCTCGTGGCAGTGGACGTGAGAAGGCTGTGATCAGTCTTGGTCATGAAATCACAGCTTTGTTGCGTCGGCTGCGGATGTTTGTCCGAGCGCGGCGGCCATGAGTTCGTGCGCGGCGGATTTGCCGGGCATCATTGCAACAATAGTGCCGCCGCGGATCACAGCGATCCGGTCACTGAGGCCGAGCACCTCCGGCAAGTCGCTGGAGATTAAAAGTACAGCGATGCCCTCTTTCGCGAGCGAGCGAATGATTTTATGGATTTCACTCTTCGCTCCCACATCGACGCCTTGAGTAGGCTCATCGAGGATGAGCAGTCGCGGTTCAGTCGCAAGCCAGCGCGCCAAGGAAACTTTTTGTTGATTGCCGCCGGAAAGCGAATTGCCAGGCGCGCCTGGACCGTACGTTTTCACGTCCAGATCGCGAATGAATGTCTCCGCCAATTGGCGCTCCTTGCCGAGCCGAAGCCACGTACCGGGAAAAAGGCGATGATGAATCGCCATCGTGATGTTTTGCGCGATTGGCATATCCAGAATTAATCCATGACGGCGCCGATCTTCCGGCACATAAGCGATTCCATACGCGACAGCTTCCTGCGGCGAAAGGATAGTGACGGAACGCCCGTTAAGGATTATTTCGCCGGAGTCTGCTGGAGTAATGCCGAAAAGAATTCGCGCCAGTTCTGTGCGGCCCGCGCCGACCAGGCCGGAAAGTCCGACGATTGCTCCGGCGCGAACATCAAACGTCACATCGCGCACACCAGAGAAAGCACATCCGAGTTGTCTTACGGACAACACGATTTCGCCCGGCGCATTGTCCGATTGAGGATAAACCTGAGAAACCTCGCGACCGACCATCATGCGAATGAGTTCGGATTCGCTCAGGGAAGATCCCGAATCTGCCTTCCCTCTCCCTTCAACGGGGAGAGGGATTGAGGGTGAGGGGTGGTTCTGTCCAACCTGTTCGCATAATTTGCCCGTTTTACCCAACCACCCCTCACCCCGGCCCTCTCCCCGTTGAGGGGAGAGGGAGCGCTCGCGTTGCACCTCTCGCGTGCCCACGCTCTCTCCATCGCGCAACACAGTCACGCGATCGGCGAGTGCGAAGATTTCTTTAAGACGATGCGAAATGTAAATCACGCCGACTCCGCTGGAGCGCAGTTCGCCAATCACCGCGAACAAAAGTTCCACTTCCCGTTGTGTCAGCGCAGAAGTCGGTTCGTCCATGATGACGGTGCGCGCGCCCGTGCCAAGCGCGCAGGCGATTTCAACGAGCTGTTGCTCGGGCATCGAAAGCGAACACACTTCTACGTCGGTCGAAATGTTCGCGCCGATGCGATCCAGCAACTCCTTAGCGCGCCCGCGCCTTGCCGACCAATTCACTTTGCGCAACGTCGAAGTCCCTTCGAGTCGCAGTCCGATGTTTTCAGCAACCGTCAGATCCGGAAACAGCGCAGGTTGTTGGTAGATGCACGTAATACCCAGTTTGTGTGCGATGGCAGGCGTCAAGGATCCGATCAGTTCACCATTGATGTGAATTGTCCCGGCATCCGGCTGATGCGCGCCGGTAATGATTTTGATCAACGTCGATTTGCCCGCGCCATTTTCGCCCAGCAACGCGTGGACCTCGCTCGCCCGCAGATCGAACGACACGCCCTTGAGCGCGCGCACCACGCCGAAGGATTTGGTTACAGAGCTGAGTTGGAGAAGTGGTGGCACAAACATCAGCTACGGTAAGCAAGCACGCTGCGTTCGTGCTGCTTCACTTCATTCAACCACTCTAGTCCTGGCGGCACGTTGAGCTGCATACAATACCTGCTCCAAACCGCCTGAAATGGCAATTCCTTCGCCAGCTCCTGCAGGGCGAGACGGGTTGTATAGTCTGCGGTCGCTTCAGCGCCACACAGCTTTGCCTTCGGCTCGAGCATTGCGACGAGCAAGCTTTTAAGAAGATTGCGAGCGCCGATGACCCACGCAGCAATATGGTTAATGCTCGCATCGAAGTAATCGAGGCCAAGATGGATGCGGTCGGCCAAGCCGTTGGCGACAATCTCGCGCGATATGGCGAGCAGGTCATCATTGAATATCACCACGTGGTCGCTGTCCCAACGCACGCCGCGGCTGACATGCAGCAGAATCTCCGGGAGGAACTGGAGCACGCTGGTGATTTTGTCGGCAATCGTTTCGGTAGGGTGGTAATGGCCAGCGTCGAGACAAAGCAGTTTTTTCCGTGTTATGGCGTAGCCCAGATAAAACTCGTGCGATCCCACGACATAGCTTTCGGTGCCGATGCCGAAGAGTTTTGGCTCAACCGCATCGAGATTGAGTTTTGACGAAATTGGCTTTTTGAAAATCGTGTCAAGCGATTCGGCTAATCGCTCTCGCGGCGCGAAACAATCTGCAGGTGTGTCTTTGTAGCCGTCGGGAATCCAGAAGTTGGTGATGCAGGTTTTGCCCATCGCCTTTCCAATCGCGGCGCCGATTTCACGAGAGCGTTGGCCGTGTTCAATCCAGAATTGTCGAATGGATTTATCGCGATGGGAAAGCGTGAAGCCATCGTCGGCTCTGGGATGGGAAAAGAATGTTGGATTGAAATCCAAACCGACCTTGCGGTCCCTGGCCCACGCAATCCAACTCCTGAAATGCTCAGGCGCGACTCGATCGCGATCCACCTTGCGCCCGCCAAACTCGCCGTACATTGCGTGCAGGTTGATGCGGTGCCGGCCGGGAATCAGCGACAGCGCCTTTTCCAAATCGGAGCGCAACTCATCTCCATTGCGCGCCCTGCCGGGATAATTCCCCGTGACAGCGAGTCCGCCGCCAAGCACCGAGCCTGCGTTCTCGAAGCCCCGCACATTGTCACCTTGCCAGCAATGAATGGAAATGGAAATGCTCGCGAGCTTCTGCAGCGCGCGATTCACGTCCACGCCGAGCTCGGCGTAACGTTCCTGGGCGAGGTGAAAGGCCTGCTCGATATGGCCGCGGCGTCGGCGCTTCGAGTGTCGGGTCATTGCCTGTCAGATTAGGCAAGCAATGTACGGTCTTCCACAAGATTCAGGAGTGTAGCTTTATGTAATGCCGCTGGACGAAGCACCTCTTTGATACCACCGTAAGTCAGGAGAGGTATGATTGGACCCATTCTGGTTTTTCTGAGCGTCTGCGCGCTCGTCACCGTCTTCATGTTGGTCGCGCATTCGTTCTTGCGCGCCGCCACAGAGCCGGAGGACGGGATTCCCCAAACCCGCGCCCCCAAAACGGATGAACCCTCGGAGACGGATGCAGAAACAGCGGAACGTCCGCAGTGGGCGCATTGATTCAGATGCGGAAGCGATCCCGCAGCAAACTGAGCAGGTCGTGCGCGAAAGGAATCCGAAACGCAAACGCCAACCCGAAGTAAAAAGCGCTCGCAATAATCATCGGTGCAAACACGTGGACGAGTTGTCGCCCAAGAGTTCCGTGACCGTGATGGTGTTCCCAGAAAACCATTGCTGCCCACGCTGCTATTGCTGCCGCCGCGACGCACACAACAAATGGAAAGGAATATTTTCGGAGCTCTGATATTTCGAGCCGGCCGAGTTTCTTTCGCAGCGCGAACGTGAGCAGCGCCACATTGATAAAGCCAGTTGTGCTGTTCGCCAGGCCCATGCCGGCCTGTTTGAACGCGAGCACGAGCGGCAACGTGAGGAGCGCGTTGAGCACGAGGCAAAACACGGAGATCTTCATCGGCGTGGTGGTATCGCCCAGGGCATAGAACGCGCGGCCAAAAATGTTAACGAAGGAAAACGCGATGAGCCCCGGGGCCAGCGCCATCACGGCAACTGCGACCTCGGGCGTGTCTGCAGGCTTGAAGCTGCGGCCTTCGAACAGCAAACGCACCATGGGTTCGGCGAGAACGAATAGCAGCACGGCAGCAAGCAGGTTGATGAACAGCAAATAGCCAGCAGCGTCCCGCAGGGTGGTGCGGAACTCGGGATATTTTTTTTCCGCGGCGAGCCCGGAAAGTGTCGGCAACAAATAGGTGGCGAGGGACAAACCGAAAACGCCTTGCGGCAACTCCATCAGGCGGACGGCGTAGTTGAATCCCGACAGAATTCCCTTTCCGACGGCGAAGGCGAACGCGTTTGCCACCACCACGTTGATCTGGAAAGCAGCAACGCCGATTGTGGCTGGCAGCATTTGCCGAATCACGATGCGAACGGTCTCGTCCTTCCATGGTGTCACCCACCGGTAGCGAAAACCTTCGCGCCGCAGCAGCGGCATTTGAAAGGCGGCCTGGGCCACACCGGCAATCAGCACACCAATGGCGAGACCGAAAATCTGTTCTGGCAGGGAGAGGCCGATGTGGGGAGCCATCCAATAGACCGAAGCAATCATTACCACGTTGAGCAACGCGGCGCTGAGTGTCGGGATGAAGAAGTGGCCGCGCGCGTTGAGCATGCCCATGGCGATGGCCGCGAAACAGACGAGCAATACGTACGGCAACATGACACGCAGCAAGCGCAACATGAGCAGCGTAGCAGCGTCCTCAAAAATCCCCGTCCACAGAATGATTGAGATTGCGATGACGCCGATCACGACGATGCCTGCGGTGACGAGCAGCAAACCGGAGATGACGGCATTTGCCGCACGCCAAGTCGCGCCCAAACCCTCGTTTTTTTCCTTCTGTTTAAAGACCGGAATGAACGCCGCTGTTAAGGCGCCTTCGCCCAACAAGCGCCGAAACAGATTTGGAACGGTAAACGCGAATTGAAAAGCGTCGGCTACCCAGCCACGGCCCATGAAATGCGCATAGGCAATCTCGCGCACAAGTCCGAGCACGCGACTCACCATGGTGGCGATGGCCGTGGCGCCCGAAGACTTGAGCATCTGCGACATGCGCCGCGAAGTGTTCGGGCGCGCGGAAGCTGAGTGCAAGAAAAAGGACGAGGACAGAGATAAGCGGATTTAGTCTAGAACGTGAGTTGGAAAGGTTTGAAATTGCCGGGCGCGCAATACGATTACGCGCCGCGGCTGCTGCTTCATAGGACCACGGTCAAAATCCTTCGGCTTCGCACGCGGACACTTTGCGCGCGCTTGAACTGGCGCCAGGCATCGGTCGCCTTCTCCTCGAACAGCACGGGAAAGAAGAGCAACGGAAACGGCGTCATCCACGCCGTTGCAGCCGCTTCATTCGCGGCGCGCCGCAAAGGCGCGTAAAACTCTGCGTTCGGCGCGTCGTTGAGCGCCGCCCGCAGGAGCCGGTTCTTGAATTGCTCCAACTCGGTTTCGCGTGAGCCGCGAAACGGCACCGGCGCCGCCGGGACCACATCGAAATGCGTGTCCGGCTCGAACCGGGTCAGGAGCTTCTTTGCTTTTGTTTTCATAAGGGTTTCAGGCCTGAAAGCGCGAAACCCACGACTGCTTTGGCAATCGTGGGTTTCTGGAAATTTCTTTAGATGATTCTTTAGAAAGTCTTCCTCACGATGCCGGGGGCGCGGGTAGCGACCCAGCGGGACAGATGTCCCTGGCGCTTGGCGGACATGATTTTGTTAATCGGCATCGTTAGCACGGGACGAGGAGACAGGACGTACACGTATTTGTCAAGAGATCAAACTTTGATGGCTGCATAAGGGGTTGTTTCCTCGGTCGGTAAAGATTGGCGGTTTGCGAAGCGTGATTGTTCATTGCGGTTTTGCCAGCGCTTGTTTCTACTCACGCACTCGATTTGAGAACCGGCATGGCTTTCGATTCACAAAACTTTATCGCGGCCAACGTGCGCGACATCCCGCGCTCGGGGATTCGCGATTTCTTCGAACTTGTCCAGGGAATGAAAGATGTCATCTCCCTCGGCGTCGGCGAGCCGGACTTCGTCACGCCGTGGCACATTCGTGAGGCGGCAATCTTTGCTCTGGAACGGGGCAAGACGAGTTACACCTCGAACCTCGGATTGCTGAAACTTCGCGAAGCCATTTCCAAACACATCGCTGAGAAGTTCCGGATCAACTACAATCCCAAAAATCAGATCATCATCGCGGTCGGTGTCAGCGAAGCGATGGACATCGCGTTCCGGGCGGTGACGAATCCCGGTGACGAAATCATCTATCACGAGCCTTGCTACGTGAGTTACTCGCCCAGCATTGCGATGGCGCATGGAAGGCCGGTCGCGGTTTCGTGCAAGGCGGAGAATGGATTTGCGGTGACGGCCGACGCGATCGAGAAAGTCATTACTCCGAAGAGCAAAGTGCTCGTGTTGAATTTCCCCACCAACCCGACCGGCGGCACGATGACGCGCGAGGAGTTGTTGAAAATTGCCGAGTTGGTGAAACGCCACAATCTCCTCGTGTTCACTGACGAGATTTACTCCGAGCTGACATTCGAAGGAGAACACACCAGCATCGCGTCGTTGCCGGACATGGCCGAACGCGTGGTTTTCCTCCACGGTTTTTCGAAGGCTTACGCCATGACGGGTTTCCGGATCGGTT
>JADMIO011609087.1_pt1 | contig 17314 bp, 16 predicted proteins | sample 8958161 | NCBI WGS metagenome assembly JADMIO01 (sample SAMN16585339, study PRJNA669376) | soil metagenome | isolation source: Crop rotation soil | place: USA: Cullars Rotation, Alabama | collected 2011
CGTCGATTGCGGCGTCACCTTCGCCGGACCGGCGCAGCCCGGGATCGAGCTCATCATGGCCGATCCGACCTTCCTCGAGGACAACGCCGACGACGTCCTCGCGCTGATCCTCACCCACAGCCACGAGGACCACTACGGCGCCGTGCTCGACCTGTGGCCGGCCTTCGACCGCCCCGTTTACGCGACTGACTTCACCGCCGCGATGCTGACCGCCAAGCGCGCCGCCGACGACATCGTCGACAACGTCGCGTTGCGGCGCATGGTCGTCGGGCAGCCCTTTACCGTTGGCCCCTTCACCATCGAGGCGATCAACGTCGCCCACTCGATCCCCGAGAGCTGCGCCCTCGCCATCACGACCTCGGCGGGTCGCGTGATCCACACCGGCGATTGGAAGCTCGATCCCGCGCCCATCGCCGCCGCGCCCACCGACGAGCGCCGCTTCCGCGAACTCGGAGCCGAAGGCATCCCGCTCGCATTGGTCTGCGACAGCACCAACGCGCTCAAGGACGGCGAGAGCCCCAGCGAGGATGCGGTCGCGGCAACGCTGGCCGCTCTCATCGCCGAGGCGCCGCACCGCGTCGCCATCACCACCTTCGCATCAAATGTCGGCCGCCTCATCTCCGTCGCGCGCGCGGCCGAGAAGGCTGGTCGCCAGATCGTGATGTCGGGCAGGGCGATGCACCGCATCTCGACCATCGCCCGCGATCTGGGCATGCTGGAGGGCGTCGCGCCGTTCCTCGACCAGGACGCGTTCAAAACCCTGCCGCGCAACAAGATCGTCGTTCTATGCACCGGCAGCCAGGGTGAGGCGCGTGCTGCCGTCGCGCGCATCGCGCGCGGCGAGCACCCCGCGATCGATCTCAACGCGGGCGACCGGATGATCTTCTCGTCCTGGGCCATCCCCGGCAACGAGCGCGAAGTCATCGACATCCAGAACATGTTCATTGACCGCGGCATCGAGGTCATCACGCAGAAGGATGGGCTCGTCCACACGACCGGCCATCCGCGCCGCGAGGAGCTGAAGCGCCTCTACGACTGGCTGAAGCCGCAAACGCTGGTCCCCGTTCACGGCGAAGCCGTCCACCTCGAGGCGCATGCTGCGCTCGGCCGCCAGCACGGCATCCCGAACGTCGTCCACGCCCGCAATGGCGACATGGTGCGGCTCTTCCCCGACGTCGTGCACTTCCCCGGCGAAGTGCGGACGGGCGAGCTGTATCTCGACGGCAACATCCTCTGCACGCCCGAGGAATCGGGCGTCAAGGAGCGCCGCCGCCTGAGCTTCGGCGGCCAGATCACCGTCAGCCTCTGCGTCAACGCGACCGGCGCAGTTGTCTCGGGGCCCGACATGAGCATCGAAGGTCTGCCGGAGGTCGAGGACGATGAGGAGTCGATCGGCAATCTGGTGCGCAAGGTCGTCAGCGGCACGCTGAAGTCCATCCCGCCCAAGCGCCGCTCCGATCCCGATGTGGTCGACAACGCGCTGCAGCGCGCCATCCGGGGCGAGGTCAATGCCTGGTGGGGCAAAAAGCCCAATGTGACGGTATTCGTCCACCGCGTATGAGCCCGGGCAAATGATTGCTCCAGCCACTTTCATAGCCATCTACGCCATCGTCTGGTGGGTCTGCCTGTTCATCGTGCTGCCCTTCGGCGTACGCAACCAGGTCGATGTGGGCGAAGTCGTACGCGGCAGCGAGCCCGGCGCACCGACGGCTCCCCGCTGGTGGCAGCGCGTCCTCTACACGACGCTCCTCTCCATCCCCATGACCGCCCTCCTGCTATGGGCCCTCTCGAGTCCCTGGCTCCAGGAATACTGGAGCTAGCAGTCGGGCTCCTCACCCGTTTACGGGGGAGGGGGACCACGCGTAGCGTGGTGGAGGGGGAGCCACAGACGCCGCTGGCACAAGGTGCCTCCCCCTTCCGTCAGCTTCGCTGCCACCTTCCCCCGTAAACGGGTGAAGGGGACCCGACTGCGGGCATCGCAAGTGACCAAAACTTCCACGCGGAGTCCCCTGCATTCCTGCGCCTCTCCGGCCGGAATGAAAAAAGTTATCCACGTACCCTTGGGGTGGGCGCATAATCCTCTCAGTTCATCGCGCGGACGGAAGTCGACGCGAACGAGGCGATGAACCTGCGGGAGGGGACGCTTCGCGGCAGTCCCTGGGCCGTGCGGGCAGGTGCTGGGCTGGTACCCCAGCCGGCCGCGCAATGGTCACCAAACCCGCGCCCCGAGGCGTTTGCGCCTCTATTACCTAAACATCGAGGCGTACGCGCCTCGGGGCTCCGTCCACTCTCACGAGGACCCAATCACGGAGGCAAACATGCCCACCGAGCAATTCCGCTCGCCCTCGATTCCGCTTTCAGCCTCGTTTCGCCCGCCCATGCTCCCAGGCCATCTCCAGCGCCGCCTTGAGGTCAGCCTTGCCGATCGCCTTGAGCGTCACCGTCGTCCACCCGGACGCGCCCCACTTGTTGGGGATCGGCGCGAACACCTCCGGTGCCAGCATCACCTTGAACTCCTGCTCCTCGGGGGTGAGGTTGAGGTTCAGCGATTGGCCGTCGGAGGTGAGCGTTGCGTAGATGCGCTTCACCTTGAAGGCGGCGCGGTCGAAATGCGGATGTTCGGTGGTGCCTTCGAGGCCGAGGGCGATCTTTCGGACGTCGGTGGCGGTCGCCATTTTGTCCCTACGAAAGAAAAGGCAGGGCGTAAGCCCTGCCGAATTAGTTTGATCGACAATACGTTGGTCTTAGGCACGCTTTCGCGGCGGCCAACGCTCCTCCCTTGACGTTGTCGACGTCCGGCAGCTTGGGCGCTGCCTGTAATTTATTGGCGGGGAACCTAACAACTGGGAACATCGCTGTCACCTGGAATCTGCGACCTTTTTGCAGCCGCCGCGAGGCTGGACAGGGCTTGACTGATGCGCTTTGAGTACACCGCCAAAAGCCCCAGATTCGTGCGGCTTTCCGAGGAGTTTCCATGCGCCTGAGCCGCTTCTTCCTGCCCGTCCTGAAGGAGTCGCCGAAGGAGGCCGAGATCGTCTCGCACAAGCTCATGCTGCGTGCCGGAATGATCAAGCAACAGGCGGCTGGCTCCTACTCCTGGCTCCCTCTTGGGTTTCGAGTACTCGAGAAGATCAAGAAGATCATCGAGGAGGAGCAGGACCGCTCCGGCGCCGTCGAATTGCTGATGCCGACCTTGCAGTCCGCCGACCTCTGGCGCGAGTCCGGGCGCTACGACGCCTACGGCGAGGAGATGCTGCGCCTCAAGGACCGCCACAAGCGCGACATGCTCTACGGCCCGACCAACGAGGAGATGATCACCGACATCTTCCGGACCTATGTGAAGTCGTACCGGGACCTGCCACTGAACCTCTATCACATCCAGTGGAAGTTCCGGGACGAGGTCCGGCCGCGCTTCGGCACCATGCGCAGCCGCGAGTTCTTAATGAAGGACGCGTACTCCTTCGATCTCGACAAGGACGGCGCGACGCAAGCCTTCTACCGCATGTTTGTCGCCTACCTCCGCACGTTCCACCGCATGGGTCTGGTGGGCATCCCGATGCGTGCCGATTCGGGCCCCATCGGCGGCGACATGAGCTACGAATTCCATGTCCTCGCCGACACCGGCGAGAGCGCGGTGTTCCTGCACTCCGATTTGGTCAACAAGCCGATCCCAAGCATCGACATCGATTTCCGCAGCGACCTGACGCCCATCTTCAAAGACTGGACGTCGCTCTACGCAGCGACCGACGAAATGCTCGATCAGGGCCAGTTTGAAGCGGACGTTCCCGCCGATAAGCGGCTCAGCGCGCGCGGTATCGAAGTCGGCCACATTTTCTACTTCGGGACCAAGTATTCCGATCCCATGAAGGCGACCGTGACCGGCCCCGACGGCAAGGAAATCACCGTGCACATGGGCAGCTACGGCATCGGCCCGTCGCGCCTGGTACCCGCTGTGATCGAAGCCAGCCACGACGACGCCGGTATCATCTGGCCGGTGTCGGTGGCGCCGTTCGAAGTCACGCTGATCAATCTCAAGGCCGGCGATGCCGCCACGGATGAAGCCTGCGCCAAGCTCTACGGCGAACTCAACGCCGCCGGGCTCGATACGCTTTACGACGACCGCGACCAGCCCGCCGGCGCCAAGTTCGCCACCGCCGACCTCATCGGCATTCCGTACCACATCATCCTTGGGCCGCGTGGGCTCAAGGAGGGCCAGGCGGAGATCAAGCATCGCAAGACCGGCGAGCGCGAGACCCTGCCGCTCGCCAATGCGGTCGAGCGCGTTCGCACGCTGGTCGAGCCGCAAAGGCGGGACAAGGTTTGAGCGAAAGCACGGCCGACGCGAGCTCGACGGCCGGACCGTTCTCGCGCTTCGAGTGGATGCTGGCCGGGCGCTACCTCCGCGCCCGCCGCAAGGAGGCGTTCATCTCCGTCATCTCCTGGCTGACGCTGATCGGCGTCGCCATCGGCGTCGCGACGCTGATCGTCGTGATGAGCGTCATGAACGGCTTTCGCGCCGAACTCCTTACCAAGATCCTCGGACTCAACGGCCACTTCACCGCATACCCCATCGATGCCCGGTTCACCGACTACGACGAGACCGCGGTCAAGCTCGAGACGGTGAACGGTGTGCTGTTCGCCGTTCCCTACGTCGAAGGCCAGGCCCTCGCTTCCGGGCAATCGGAATCCACCGGCGTGTCGGTGCGCGGCATCGAAGCGTCGTCGATCGATAAGCTCACGCTGCTCAAGCAGGGAGCCGTTCTGGGTGGCTGGGACCAATGGGACGGCAGCATGGGCGTCGCCATTGGCCAGCGCCTCGCGGAGAAGCTGGGCCTCACGATCGGCGACCCGATCACCATCGTGAACCCCAACGGGGCCAACACGCCCTTCGGTAAGACCCCAGCGATCCGCTCCTTCCCGGTGAACGTGATCTTCGATCTGGGCATGGTCGAGTTCGACAGCTTCTACGTCTACATGCCGATGCAGGCCGCGCAGACCTACTTCAAACTCTTTGAGGACGTGCTGCGTCCAGGCGCGGCCGAGCCGGCGCCCGACGCCACGGACGAAGAGATCGACGCCGCCTATGAGCGGAAATACCAGGCGACGGCAGTCGAGGTGTTCATCGACGATCCGGATAACGTCGCCGCGGTGCGCGAGCGTATCCAGAAAGACGTCGACCGCTCGCTGATCCTCTACGACTGGCAACAGCGCAATGAGACGTTCTTCTCGGCCCTGCAGGTCGAGCGCGTCGTGATGTTCACGATCCTGTCGATGATCATCCTGGTCGCCGCGTTCAACATCATTTCAAGCCTCGTGATGCTGGTGAAGGACAAGGCCAGCGACATCGCTATTCTGCGCACCATGGGTGCGACACGCGGCTCGATCATGCGCATCTTCTCGATGACGGGCTTTGCCATTGGTCTCGCCGGCACGGTGCTAGGGTTGATCCTAGGCGTGATCGTCGCCTCAAACGCCGAGATGATCCGATCCTTCGTTTCGGGGCTCACCAACATTCCGATCTTCCCGCCCGAGATCTTCTTTCTCTCGACGCTCCCCTCGAAGATCGATGCCGGCGAGGTGACCGTCGTGGCGCTGCTGGCTCTGGGGCTGAGCTTCCTCGCGACGCTTTATCCGGCCTGGCGTGCTGCGCAGTACGACCCGGTCGAGGCGCTCCGTTATGAGTGAGCCGCATCTGAGACTGAGCGGCGTCCACCGGCATTTCGGCAAGGACGAGACGATGGTGCGCGTGCTCGAGTCCGCCGACCTTACGGTCGAAAGTGGCGAGCTGGTCGCCATCGTCGCCCCGTCAGGGGCCGGCAAGTCGACGCTGCTCCACCTCTGCGGCCTGCTCGAGCGGCCGCAAGCGGGCGAGATCACCATCACCGGCACGCCCACGATGGGGCTTTCCGAGCGCGGCCGCACTCTGCTCCGTCGGGGGACCATCGGCTACGTCTACCAGTTCCACCATCTGCTCCCCGAATTCTCCGCGCTCGAGAACGTCTCGATCCCGCAGTTGATCGCCGGCAAGGCGCCGGGTGATGCCGATAAGCGCAGCCGCGAACTGCTGGAGCTGCTTGGCGTGGGGCCGCGCGGCACGCACCGGCCGGCGGAGCTGTCGGGCGGCGAGCAGCAGCGGGTGGCGATTGCGCGGGCGGCGGCCAACCACCCAAAGGTCATCCTCGCCGACGAGCCGACCGGTAACCTCGATCCGGCGACCAGCGACCTGGTGTTCGGCGCGCTGCAGTCGCTGATCCGCGACGAGGGCGCAGCAGGGCTGATCGCAACGCACAATCACGACCTCGCGAGGCGGGCCGACCGCATCGTGACGCTCAAGGACGGGCTGGTGCAGCCGCTGGTGCTGTAAATGAAAGACCCGACAAGGAGGTGGAACTCCTGTCGGGCCCAAGCCAACCAGGCGGCGAAGCCCGGTCAGCGGCGGCGCAATAACACGCGAGCGACGCGAGGTCTACCGCCGCATCAAGTCGTTGAGCCAGCCAGTCGTCACGATGTCGTCGGCGAACCTGAACGTGCCGGTTGTCAGCATTTCCTCGCCAGCTTTCTTCAGCGCAGTCAGCGCCACTCGCGCCAGCCCCCCGCCGGTGCTGACCCGGCGAACACCCGCAGCCTCCAGTTCGGCGAGCGGAATACCACCGGCGCTCTGCACCACGTTCAGCGGCTTGCCCACCGACTTTACGACGGTGCGGATCGCCTCGATCCCGGGGAGGCCGGGTGCGAACAGCACGTCCGCGCCGGCCTTCTCGTACGCCTGCAGGCGGCGGATCGTATCGTCGAGATCCTTGCGGCCATGCAGGTAGTTCTCGGCGCGGGCGACAAAGGCAAATGGGAAGCTCAGTGCCCGTGCGGCTTCAGCCGCCGCCGCCACGCGTTCGACCGCGAGATTGAAGTCGTAGATCGGCTTGGCCGGGTCGCCCGTCGCGTCCTCGATCGAGCCGCCGACGAGGCCGATGGCAGCGGCGGCGCGAATAGTTTCCGCCGCATCCTCGGGCCGATGGCCGAAGCCGTTCTCGAGATCCGCAGCGACCGGAATGTCCACGCTGTCGACGATCAGCTTGGCGTTCCACAGCGACTCCTCGCGCGTCACTGCGTTGTCGGGCTTGCCGATAACGAAAGCGAGCCCTGCGCTGGTGGTGGTCAGTGCCTCGAACCCCTGCGACGCCAGCAGCTTTGCGCTCGCGCCGTCCCACGGATTGGGGATGACAAAGAGCTTGTCGCGCTCGTGAAGCGCCTTGAAAGCCTGAGCCTTGTCTGCCTGCTTCATCGCTTGTCCTCCCATGACCTCGTCGGCATTAGCCCACGGCCAGCAAGCCGTCGATAGCCGCCGGATACTGCGCGTTAACTCCTGATTCACGGTTACACGCTTGTTGCTGGACGAGAACAAAAGACGAACATATAAGAACGTTACGGCAACGATGGAGGTCGAAATGCTGGGTTTTGTGAAAGATGCGATGGCAATGGTGACGCTGGTTGGGTTCACGGGAGCGGTTCTGGCGTGGATGGATATGGCCAGCCGACTCGTGGTCTGACCTGTGGATTGGTGTGACGCCGGGTGGCCCGGAGAGGGTCACCGGCGTAGGACCATTTGATGCGCGGCCCCGGCTTCATTCATCTTCATATCCACTCACAGTACTCCCTTCTCGAGGGGGCGCTGAAACTCGGCACGCTGCTGGACTTGGCGAAGGCCGACAAGCAGCCGGCGCTGGGGGTAGCGGACACCAACAACCTGTTCGGCGCGCTGGAGTTTTCCGAGAAAGCAGCAGGGAAGGGCGTTCAGCCGCTGCTGGGCGCGGAGCTGGCGCTCGACTTCGAGGCACCGGCCGAGCGGCTCTACGACCGCAACCACGAGCGTGGCCAGTTCGGCAAATCGAGCGTCGTACTGATCGCCGGCAACGAAGCGGGTTACACCAACCTCAGCCGGCTCGTGAGCCGGGCTTACCTCGAGGGCGAACCCGGCCGCGCGGCGGCACAGCTCGCATGGCTGGAACAGGAAGACCTCGCGGGCATCATGTGCCTCAGCGGCGGCCCGGAAGGGGCAATTGACCCCTATTATGCGGCGGGGCTCGACGGGCAGGCGGAGAATCGGCTTGAAGCGCTCAGGCATCTGTTCGGCGACCGGCTCTACATCGAGTTGCAGCGCCATGGCCGGCAAAGCGAGATCGGCAACGAGCCCAAGCTGATCGACTACGCCTACCGTCGAGGCGTGCCGCTGGTGGCAACCAACGAGCCGTTCTTTGCGACCAAGGGCGACTATGAGGCGCACGACGCGCTGCTCGCAATTGCGGCGGGGTCCGTTGTGGCGCAGACGGAGCGCCGGAAACTCACTCCAGAACACTATTTTAAGTCGCGCGCCGAAATGGCGGAGCTGTTCAAGGACTTGCCGGAAGCGCTCGAAAACTCGGTCGAGATCGCGCAGCGCGTGAGCTACCGGCCGCGGACGCGCGGGCCGATCCTGCCGCGCTTCGCCGCTTCGCCGGACCAGACGGCGGAAGAGGGCATGGCCGCGGAAGCCGAGCGCCTGCGCGTGGAAGCGCATGCGGGCCTCAAGCGCCGGTTCGAGACGGCCGGCATGGTCGACGGTGTGTCTGTTGCGGACTACGAGGAGCGGCTGGAGTTCGAGCTCGGCGTCATCATCAAGATGAAGTATCCGGGCTACTTCCTGATCGTCGCCGACTTCATCCAATGGGCCAAAGCCCACGACATCCCGGTCGGCCCCGGTCGCGGCTCGGGCGCCGGTTCGCTGGTCGCCTACGCGCTGACGATCACCGACCTTGACCCGCTCCGGTACGACCTGCTGTTCGAGCGCTTCCTGAACCCGGATCGCGTGTCGATGCCGGACTTCGATATCGACTTCTGCCAGGACCGCCGTGGCGAGGTGATCAAGTACGTCCAGCAGAAGTACGGTGAGGACCAGGTAGCGCAGATCATCACGTTTGGAACACTTCAGGCCAAGGCCGTGGTACGCGACGTGGGGCGCGTGCTGCAGATGCCGTACGGGCAGGTCGACCGCATCTCCAAGATGATCCCGGCCAACCCCGCCAACCCGGTGACGCTGGCGCAGGCGCTCGACATGGAGCCCCAGCTCAAGGCGATGCGCGACAGCGACGAGCAGGTGGCGACCCTGATCGAGGTCGCCCAGAAGCTCGAGGGTCTCTACCGCCACGCCTCGACCCACGCCGCCGGTATCGTGATCGGCGAGCGGCCGTTGACCGAACTCGTACCCATGTATCGCGATCCGCGCTCGGACATGCCGGTGACGCAGTACTCGCTCAAATGGGTGGAGCCGGCTGGGCTGGTGAAGTTCGACTTTCTGGGCCTTACGACGCTTACGGTGCTCGATCAGGCGGTCAAAATGATCAACCGTAACGGCACCAAGTTCGCGCTGACGGATATTCCGATCGACGACGCAAAGTCGTTCGAGAACCTGACAAAGGGTGACGTCGCCGGCGTATTCCAGGTGGAAAGCCCAGGCATGCGGCGGGCGCTCGTCGATATGCGGCCTGACCGGTTCGAGGATCTCATCGCGCTCGTGGCGCTCTATCGGCCCGGTCCGATGGCGAACATTCCGACCTACTGCGCGCGCAAGCGCGGGGATGAAGATGTCGAGTATCTACATCCGCTGCTGAAGCCGATCCTCGAGCCGACGTATGGCGTGATCACCTACCAGGAGCAGGTGCAGCAGACCGCGAAGGTACTGGCGGGTTACACTCTCGCGGAGGCCGACCTTCTTCGCCGCGCCATGGGCAAGAAGATCAAGTCCGAGATGGACGCGCAGCGCAGCCGCTTCCTCGAAGGAGCCGAGAAGCACCACGGCATCGCCAGGGCGCTCGCCAACACGATCTTCGATGCCTGCGCCAAGTTCGCTGAGTACGGCTTCAACAAATCGCACTCGGCCCCATACGCGTACATCACGTACCAGACGGCGTACCTTAAGGCGCACTTCTTCCAGGAGTTCATGGCGGCCTCCATGACCTACGTCATGGCCAACACGGACAAGCTCAACGAATTCCGCGAAGACGCCAAGAAGCACGGCATCGCCGTGCTGGCACCGTCGGTCAATACGTCTGACGCGGTGTTCACGGCGCGCGACGGCAAAATTTTCTACGCTATTGGTGCGATCAAGGGTGTGGGGCAGGCGGTGGCCGAGCACATCGTGGCAGCGCGCGGGACGACGCCGTTCAAGGACCTTGCCGACTTCGCGACGCGCGTCGATCCGCGCATCATCAACAAGCGTACGCTGGAAACGCTGGTGAATGCCGGCGCCTTCGACTCCCTTGTGCCCAAGCGCGAGCAGGCGTTCGCCGCCATCGACATGATCGTGGCGACGGCGCAGCGGACCAACGACAACGCCGCAGACGGCATCATGGACATGTTCGCGTCCGATACCCCGGAGCCGATCCGGCTGACTGCCAATTTCGAGCCGTGGAGCCTCGGCGACCGGCTGGAGCGCGAGCGCAACGCCATCGGCTTCCATATCTCGGCCCATCCGCTCGACGACTACGCGGGACTGTTCGCCGGTATGAAGGTGACTCCCTACGCGCAGTTCGAGCGCGGGGTGAAGGATGGCGATCTCTCAGCGGGCAAGCTGGCGGGCACGATCGCGAGCCGCGCCGACCGCCGCACCAAGAAGGGGACGCCGATGCTGTCGCTCAGCCTCAGCGATCCTTCAGGCAGCTATGAGGTGATCGGCTTCTCTGAAGCGGTCGAGCAGTACGGCAAGATCCTCCAGCCGGGACGTTCAGTGATCCTGACGGTGGAGGCCGACGAGCGGCCGGACGGCGTCAGCCTCCGCCTGATGTCTGCCACCCCGCTCGATGAGGCGGCCCAGAAGGTTGGTCGCAGCCTCGAGATCGAGGCCGACGACGCCAAGTGTCTCGAAGCCATCCAGAAGCAGCTCAAGCCGGGCGGCAACGGACGCATCAAGTTCGTGGTCGCCCGCGAGCAAGGCCGAAAGCTCTACGAGGTCGACATCGGCTCGGGCTGGCAGATCAACCCAGCGCTGGCAGGAGCGATCAAGTCGTTCGAGGGCGTCGTGGACGTGCGGCTGAACTAGCCGCTACTCGCCGCTGACGAATTTCCGGTTGACCCAGCCTTCGTCGCCGTCGACACGTACCTTCTGCCAGCTTCCAACTGAGTAGGGCAGGAAGGCGATGTCGCACTGGTCCGGCTCGAGCTCGGCGACAATCTTCGAGCCCGTCGATGGGTAAGCGCGAAGGTTGAGCACGTCGTCCTCATCCACATCGGCGACGCAGTACATCGAGGGCGAGACCATCGAGATGTATTTGCCGTTGACCCAGCCTTCGTAGTTGCCGTCCTCGACCAGGTACCAATTGCCCACCGGGCCGCCGGTGACGACGATCCCGCAATCGCCGTAGCGATGCTTTGCGACAACGTCGCCAGCAGAGCTGGGCTCGTCGCGGACATTCAGGCGGTCCCAGGTGGCGACGTTGACGACACAGTGCTCCTCGCCTTCGACCACGTAAGTGTCCACGGCAGAGGCAGGAAAGCTGAGCAGGGCAGTGGTCAGGGCGAGGATCAAGGTGCGGGACATGAGCGATCTCCGTTGTTGGAGGGAGCATCGAGTTGTGGGCTTGAACTGCGGATGAACGCGCCGCTCACCGGGTGCGGTCGGTGACCATCTCGATCTGGTCGTCGCCCGTCGTCGGCCAGCACTGCAGTTCGCCGCTGAACCGGCGCCGCATCATCGTGCCGTTCGCCGGTCGCCCATCCATCAGAGCGATCCATGCGCTTGACCGAGAGGCGATGGTTCAGCGCGTCTGAAGAAGAACCGCGCGATTTCGAAGGATTTCGCGGGCTTTGATTAAATGCCCAGAGAGCAACGTGGAGCATGGTGAGCCCATCGCAAGTGGGGGCCACTCATGCGGATCGCCGGACTGTTTTCGCTCCTCGCCGGGTGCATCATCCTGATGCTGCCGGTATTCAGCCAATTGCTGCATCGCACTTTGATGATCGCCGACGATTCATTGATCGGAGGCGCCTTGCTGTGCCTCGGCGTCGCTGCAATCGTGATCTCGCGGAAGCCCAGCGAGCCTTGAAACCGCCACTGGCGTCCCCGGTCACCGCATCCCGTCCCAAGGGTTGCGCATCCCCTCGGATTCCCCTATATGCGCGGCGCGTCCAGCACATCCCGGGCGTAATTCACATGTGGAGCCGGCCCTTTCGAGGTCCATCCGGTGGCGGTTTCTACCGCTGACCGCTCCGCAGAGGCAAAACCGGTAAAGGAGCCTTTTATGGCATTGCCCGACTTTTCCATGCGTCAGCTGCTCGAAGCAGGCGTGCATTTCGGCCACCAGTCGCACCGCTGGAACCCCAAGATGGAACGCTTCATCTTCGGCGTTCGCAACGACATTCACATCCTCGATCTTGGCCAGACCGTGCCGATGCTGCAGCGTGCGCTCCAGCTCGTGTCCGACACCGTGGCCGATGGCGGCCGCGTGCTCTTCGTCGGCACCAAGCGCCAGGCCGCGCCGGTTGTGGCTCAGGCGGCCCGTGACTCGGCCCAGTACTTCGTTAACTCGCGCTGGCTCGGCGGCACGCTGACCAACTGGCAGACCGTGTCGCAGTCGATCGCGCGTCTGCGCGAGCTCGAAGGCAAGCTCGCCGATGGCGGCGAGGGCGCCGGCGGCCTGACCAAGAAGGAACGCCTGCTGCTCGACCGCGAGCGTGAGCGTCTCGACCGCGACCTGGGCGGCATCAAGGACATGGGCAATCTGCCCAACCTGCTGTTCGTGATCGACACCAACAAGGAAGCGAACGCCATCAAGGAAGCCCGTCGTCTGGGCATTCCGGTGATCGCGATCATCGACTCGAACTCGGATCCCGACACGGTCGACTACCCGGTCCCGGGCAATGACGACGCCTCGCGCGCGCTCGAGCTCTATTGCGGGCTGATCTCGCGCGCTGCCATCGACGGCATCGGCCGTTCGTCGGCTGGCCGTGGCGCGGACCTCGGCGCGGCGGCGGAAGCTCCGGTCGAAGACGCGATCCAGGCTGCCGAATAATCCGGCGTCACGTCGTCTTCATTTTCAATCGATAGGCGCGACCTGGATTCCAGGTCGCATGAAAGGTGATCGAAATGGCAGTCACTGCTCAGCAGGTCAAAGAACTCCGCGAGGCCACGGGCGTCGGGATGATGGACTGTAAGAAGGCCCTCGAGGAGACCGGTGGGGACATGGAAGCGGCCGTCGACTGGCTGCGTACCCGCGGGCTCGCCAAGGCCGCCAAGAAGGCCGGGCGTATTGCCGCCGAGGGCCTGGTCGGCGTCAATGTCGAGGGCACGAAGGCGTCGATCGTCGAGGTGAACTCCGAGACCGACTTCGTTGCGCGCAACGAGCAGTTCCAGACCATCGTCGGCAACGTCGCCAAGCTGGGCGTCGAAGCGGGCGGGAACACCGAAAAGCTGGCCGAGATGCCGTTCCCCGGCACCGGACGCTCGGTTGCGGGTGAACTGACCGACGCTATCGCCAAGATCGGCGAGAACATGAACCTGCGCCGCACTGCGGTGATCGAGGTCAAGGACGGGGCGATCGGCTCTTACGTCCACAACTCGGTGAAGCCCGGCATGGGCAAGCTGGGTGTGATCGTTGGTCTCGAATCCACGGGCGACAAGAACGTTCTGCTCGCCCTCGGCAAGCAGATCGCGATGCATATCGCCAATACGAATCCGCTGTCGGTTTCTCCGGACGATATCGACCCGGCGATCGTCGATAAGGAGCGTGCCATCTTCGCCGAGCAGGCGAAGGAAAGCGGCAAGCCGGCCGACGTCATCGCCAAGATGGTCGAAGGCCGCGTGCGCAAGTTCTACGAAGAGCAGACGCTCCTCGCTCAGACCTTCGTCATCGATGGCGAGAGCAAGGTGAAGGACGTCGTCGCCAAGGCCGAGAAGGATGCTGGGGCGCCGATCAAGGTGACCAAGTTCGTCCGCTACTCGCTGGGCGAGGGCATCGAGAAGGCCGAGACGGACTTCGCCGCCGAGGTGGCCGCCACTTCCGGCGTCAAGCAGCCGGCGTAACTCCTGAAAAAATCCTCGGGCGGGCTGGTATCCAGTCCGCCCGAATGTCATCTAACCTGCCGTAGCTGCGCAGGATTCGCCGCGCAGTCTCTCCCTCTCCCCGATGAGGCGCTGATGGCCAAGCTTCCCTACAAGCGCATCCTGCTCAAAGTCTCGGGTGAGGTTCTTGCCGGCGACCAGTCGTTCGGGATCGAGCCGGAATTCCTCAACGCCATGGCCGGCCAGATCGCCAATGCGGCCAAAGCTGGCGTCCAGATCGCCATTGTCATCGGTGCTGGTAACATCTTCCGCGGCATGCAAGTCGCTGCCGACGGGACGGACCGCGTCACCGCCGACCTCATGGGTATGCTGGGAACCGTTATCAACTCGCTGGCGCTGTCGAACGCCATCAGCCGCGGCGGCGTAAAGTCGAAGGTATTCTCGGCGCTGACGATGCCGTCCGTGGCCGACAGCTTTACGGCGCGCGCGGCGAAAGCGGCACTGGACGATGGCTTCGTGGTGGTGTGCGCGGGCGGCACGGGCAATCCGTTCTTCACCACCGACACGGCCGCTGCGCTCAAGGCGATCGAGCTCGATTGCGACGTGCTGCTCAAGGGGACGAAGGTCGACGGCGTCTACGACCAGGATCCCAAGAAGAATCCGAAGGCGAAGCGCTATGAAACCGTCAGCTACGACGAAGTCATCGCACGCAACCTCAAAGTCATGGACACGGCCGCCTTCGCGCTTGCGCGGGACAACGGGCTGCCGATACTGGTCTATGCTCTCGACGACAAGGAAGGCCTGATGGGCGTTTTGAGCGGAAAGACACGCTCGACGTTCGTGGGCATCGACAAGAAGCAGGAGTCATAAATGGCCGCGCCCCCGACATTCTCGATCGAAGACGTCAAGACGCGCATGCAGAAGTCGATTGCGTCGCTTCGCGACGAATTGCAGGGCCTGCGAACCGGCCGCGCCAGCGCCAGCCTGCTCGAACCGGTGATGGTCGAGGCGTACGGGACCCGCATGCCGCTCCAGCAGGTGGCGACGGTGACGGTGCCGGAAGCCCGGTTGCTGCAGGTGTCGGTATGGGATCGTTCGATGGCGCCAGCCGTCGACAAGGCGATCCGCAACTCCGGGCTCGGGCTCAATCCGTCCACCGAAGGCGCGACGATCCGGGTGCCGCTGCCGGAGTTGAACGAAGAGCGCCGGCGCGAGTTGACGAAGGTCGCGCACAAGTACGCAGAGGAAGCGCGCATCGCGATCCGTCATATCCGGCGCGATGGCATGGAAGTGCTGAAGACGCTCGAAAAGGGCGGTCACATAAGCCAGGACGACGGTCGCATAAAAGGCGACCTCGTGCAGAAGGCAACCGACGGAGCAATCGGCGAGATCGACCAGACGCTTGCCGCTAAGGAACAGGAAATTATGCAGGTCTAGACTGCATGCATTCGCTCCTCGTCCGGAGATCTCTTGATGCCCACTGACCCCGCAATCCAGTCTCGCGCCGCTTCGCGGCCGGACCTCCGGATTCCGGCGCACATCGGGGTTATCATGGACGGCAATGGCCGCTGGGCAAAGGCGCGCGGCAAGCCCCGCACTGAGGGCCACATCGCCGGGGTCAAGGCGCTGCGCGGGCTCGTCGAGCACTGCATAAACTACGGGGTCGACTATCTGACCGTCTTCAGCTTCTCGTCCGAGAACTGGACGCGCCCCAAGGACGAAATCAGCTTCATTTTCGGCCTGTTGCGGCGGTTTGTTGCGTCGGACCTCGAGAAACTGCACCGCAACAACGTGCGGGTGAAGATCATTGGGACGCGCGACGGGCTGGACGAGAGCTTGCGCCGACTGATTGCCGAGGTCGAGGCCACGACCGCGATGAACACCGGCCTCAAATTGCAGGTCGCGTTCAACTATGGTGGCAAGGCGGAAATTGCCGAAGCCACGCGCCGGATTGCCTCACTGGTGGCAACCGGCCGGCTGAAGCCCGAGGACATTACCGAAGAAACGATCGACCGGGCGCTCTATACGGCCGGCATGCCGGACCCCGATATCGTGATCCGCACGAGCGGCGAGCAAAGGTTCTCGAACTTCCTGCTGTGGCAGAGCGCCTACTCCGAATTGGTGTTCGTCGAAGAGAACTGGCCTGATTTCGACGAGCAGACCTTTGTGCGGGTGCTCGAGGACTATTCCGGGCGTGACCGCCGCTACGGGGGCGTTGAGGCAGGGGCAAGGTGACGTCGACCGGCCCCTCAGGCGGCATGCCGCCGCGCCCGTCAGTGTCCTGGGCCGACCTGGGACCGCGCTTCGTCTCCGCTATCGTTCTGATCATCATCATCGCTACCGGCCTCTACTTCGGCGGGTATGTCTGGGCAGCTCTCGCAGCGGTCGTGTTCGCCATCACCTACCGCGAGTGGGAGCAGATGGTGACGCTCAAGCCCATCGGACCCGTGGGCATGGTGCTGGGTGCGCTGCTGGCAATCGGGTCGCTGGCCTACCCGGCTTTCGGGCCGCTGGGGACGTTGGCGGCGGCAGCGATCGCCGTAGCGGTGGCACTCTTCGGAGCGCGGACGGCGGTGGCGTGGCGCATTGGGGGGCTGATCTTTTTTGCTGTCGTGCTGATGGCCGTTCAGGAACTACGCGGGACGGTGCCGACGGGGATCGTCGCGGGCTGGTACTTGGGGATCGTCATCGCATCAAACGATACGGGCGCTTACTTCGTGGGCCGGTTGATCGGGGGTCCCAAGCTTGCGCCGATGATCTCGCCGGCAAAAACAGTCTCGGGGGCCATCGGCGGCTGGCTCATTGGAATTCTCACCGGAACCGTGTTCTGGACGACCTTCACGTCGTCGCCATGGTGGCTGGGTTTGCTCTTTTCAGCGGCCCTCGGCCTGGCCGGGCAATCCGGCGACCTCATCGAGAGCGCCATCAAGCGGCTGTTCCGCATCAAGGATTCGGGCGACATCATCCCGGGCCATGGCGGCTTCATGGATCGGCTCGACAGCGTGACGTTCGGGGTAATCCTGCTCGTGGCGATCGGGCTGTTGCACGCCGGTTTGGGCAATGTCCCCACAGGATTCCTTCACTGGTAGCGACGTAATGAGACCTTGCGGATGCCGGGCTGGCGTCCAAGTGTGACCGCAATCGGCGCCTAGCAACGCCGGACACTAGGAGCGTCGAAAACTGTCCTTCCTCAGCCTTCCGGTCCTCTACGCGATCCCCGCGTTCATACTCGTGCTGACGGTCATCGTCTTCGTGCACGAGATGGGCCACTACCTCGTGGCAAGATCG
>JADMIO010000682.1_pt1 | contig 17313 bp, 19 predicted proteins | sample 8958161 | NCBI WGS metagenome assembly JADMIO01 (sample SAMN16585339, study PRJNA669376) | soil metagenome | isolation source: Crop rotation soil | place: USA: Cullars Rotation, Alabama | collected 2011
ACAGCATTTGATTGTAGAGTAGCAGATGAACTCGTGGTAGAAGTTTGAGAAGAAGCTGGAGTCATGACTAATTTGCTGAGTAGAATATGTTTTTCGTGGATCTTGATCGGTTTTGTCAGATCAGATTGGAGGGGATCAAATTAGATTTCTTCAGAAATGGACCAGGATCTTGATGAATCACTAACATACTATTTGGCGCTTTGCATGTTCCAGACGCGAGTCCACTGAGAACTTGCACTTTCAGCATGATTCGGGGATCAAGCATTTCTCCCAGCTCTCTGGTCATGCACTTTGTAGTTGTACCTCCAATTGCTGTACAAACACATGAGATGCACATAATTTTGCTATTTCCAAGAGCGAACAAAATTGTTAAGGATGTCCAGCGAACTCAACGATGCAACACGAGCAAAACCGAACCAATATACATTCACAAAATCACATGCTTCCTACTACCCTTGCAAGCGGTAAAGGCTGAAAACAACAAAAGATGATGCAATTTCTACACGAAAAACTGATCTTTTAGTATGGGTTCCTAATGCTCATTCGGAATTCCAATTAATTTGTTGCCCGACAAGAGAAGGAAGCAATGAACTAGAACTCGCTGGTGGAGGCGACCCCAGATTAGTAGGTGGTTATCGAAACCCGCCTGTGAACTAGGCGGAAGAAAGATGATCAATCGAAATGGCAAAGGTAGTCTTTCGAGCAGGAGTGACTGATGCGAACAAGCTGGTTAGGTATATGCCTCGGAAAGGCAGAAGTTGGAGAAGCTGGCTCCTCGAATGGTAGCCGCTCACTTCCTTCAATTAAATCAACTAATTTCTAGTTTCCTTTGCCGTCAAACAATGCTAGGGTTTGCCCTGAACTCGGTTAACAAGGGTTGTCCCTGAAGTAGGAATACTAGGGTTTTCAATCGGATAAGGAGCAGGTTATAAACAAGAAGGGAAGTAGTGCCTCGCATGTCCCTTTTGAAATCATTGATGTCCGGCGAGCGCCCCACTTCCTTTTTTTCTAAAGAACATACTAGGGTCATAAACAACCAGCTTGCTTCGTTGAATTGCTTTCCAAACAGTTCGGGGTGCGTGCCTCTACTCTAGTGCTTACCTAATAATGTCCTACTTTCTTGAATTCAGGAAGATACCGACGAAGATACCGACATGGAACTGAACTTCACTTTCTATACGATACGATTTGATTTTATTTGAAATACTAGCTCTAGTTTGATCAACAGGTCTAGCTCGCTTGATTCATTCCACTAGGTTCTACGAACTTAGGAACTCCGAACTCATGCTTTATTGAATTCCGTAGAACAAACACAAACTACTTTAAGTGCGGGGCTGCCTCGAGAATAGCCAACTTCTCATTCAAAGTATGCAGTTTATATTTTATCTAGCCCAAAAAGAGCTTTTTCAAAGCATACTCTTTTCTTATGAGCTCCATGGGTCCGATATCCACAAGCGAACCATTTTGATTACTTCTTATCAACTAGACCCTTCGGGGACGCCAGTGCCTTTTTCAAAATCCGATTTAGCGGTTTCAAGTTCGGAAGGTGGATCTGACGAAACAACTTTCAGTGCCTTTCGGTTCTTTTGGTTCAAAACTAGCGTTTTTGCCAACGGATAAAGAATTCGATGCCCCGGGATTTTTTCGGAAGAAAATAAAGTGAATTCAATTATAAGGGGTGTCCCTTCCTTCAACTGTTCTGATTTCTCTACGAGTTTTGATCGAGAAGAAGTCTTCACAGGGCTTCCACTACTGTATTCTTAAAGCGGTACTTCGGCCGGAAAGAAAGCGGTTCTGGTCCGGTCGACTCCCGTGCATGCTCCTCTGGGTCAGCACGAAAAGCAGTTGTTGCCTTGTCCGGATAAGTGGGAAGGTGCAGACTTCCTTTGTACAGCTCTGTTAAAGAGCTTTCTCAGGGGGATACGATTATTCATCCCACAACCCAGCCCTATTAGGAAGCGATAGAAGTGGAAAGATAGCTGGTTTCAGATCGGCATCCCATCTCCTCACTTACCAGAGGATGATGAAGGGAGGCAAGATGGGCATGGGCCAACTCCACCCACGGCTTCTTCCAGCCACCTTCCGGTAGAGGTAAGAGAAGGATCGCGAAGAAGGTGCAGATCAGGCAGAGGAAAGACACATACGCCCCCGCCTTAATGAAACAACAGGAGTACAGTTATGGTGAGAAAGAGTTATCAAATATTGATAAAATAAAAAGAAAAGAAAGAAGAGAACGAAAGGAGAACAGAACTTTGTATTTGGTAACTCTCCTGTAGTTATGTTTAACCTTGAATGCAATTTATAAATTCGACAGCAATAGTCCCTCGGACTCGAAAAGTAATAACGAAAATGGCTAATCCAATAGCAGATTCCGCAGCTGCCACTGTTGGAACTAATGAAGCAAATGATTGACCCATCATATCATCCAAAGAAACGGAAAATACCAAAAAGTTCAAATTGACAGCTAATAACATTGATTCAATTGGCATTGACATAATAAGAATATTTCGTCTATTAAGGAGGATTCCCCGAATACCTAAAATAGAGATGATCATAGAAAAAGTGAAATATTTTATAGGATCCGTTTCGGAAACATGGAATGTCAGAGAAATTCAAATTATGTGAGGCTTAGAAAGAAGTCCTGCGTAGAGTCCAGGGATAGAGGAGGAAAGGAACCTAACCTACTTATTACGCCCCAAGTATATGGATTTACCATATTTTGGTTTGTAATACTTTTCATATTCCTCCACGAGGGTGCCCCCTGCCTCACTCTTCAGGGTTTCTCTATCCCCCTGTCCTATGGAATGCATAATAGAAAATAATTTAAGCCGGTCCTCCTGATCTGAGGAGCCAAGCTGCAATTCCTCCACCAAACGGGAAAAGTAATCCTTCCGGGTAGCGGTTTTCCCATAGGTGGAAAGAAATTCCCCGAGTTTAGTATTTACATCTGAACAGGACGGGCCTTCTACTCCCGAAACTGCAGTACCCCGCTCTGGAACAGCCCCTAATAAGTGTTCCATGGTATCCTCTTCCGGCAGGGATAAAAAGTTGGGCTGCTGTACTTCTTCCCCGGGGGAATCTGGTGCCGCGGGGATCTGCCCCGAAAGTCCTTGGAAAAAAGACGAGGAGGGGGTAGAGGCCACAGCGGAGTTGGACGCTGCGGACCGGGGAAGGGAATTACTGGGTTCACCCCTAACAGGGGGGTGATCCATAGCTTGTACAACTGAAGGGCCCGATGCTAATACAGCCATTAAAATAGCGGAAAGACATGCAAAAATGGAGATTATACTTTCTGGAGGGGAGGAAAAATCCTCCTTCTTCTTTAAAAGAATAAAACAGGTCAAAATAACGAACAAAATAAGAATAAGACACAGTAGATCCGGGGACAAATAATCTTGTGAAAATAACCACTTCCCAATTAATCGGGAACACGTACGTTCGAAGCGTATCATGAAATGAAATTCCATTCAATGAGTAATTCAAAGGATAAATGCATTTTTCGGCCTTCTCCGAAAGCTCCCGGGCCACCTTTTCAAGCCAGATAGCGAGCGATCGATCACTCAGCAATGATACCGCCGGCCGGGAATAAGTACCTACCCCTTACGGGAATCGAACCCGTGTCTTCGACATGAAAAGACGATGTCCTAACCACTGGACGAAAGGGACCAAAAAGCAATTCTTCATATACCTAAGAAAAGAGAATAGAAGTGGTTCCTTTTCTTTCTATACGAAATTCGACGATTTCGTTTGTGTTCATGTTGGCGATTTCAGATGTGAATGAGGCCGGTCGTCTCCCCTTCCTACGGGTTCCCAGTGACACATCAACCACGCCCCTTCCTTTTCTCCGATCATAAATAACCTGATCTCTTTCTTTGTCTTTCATCCCCCCGTCCCCTTCTTTCTAATTCAAAAAAGAAAGGGGGGGCGGTAAGGCGCCTATGGTTTGACAGGCAGGCTCGCAACTTACAAAGGGCACTCGCTGCTCGCAGGCCTGCTCTTTCTATTATGATTTCTATGTCTATGAAAGCTCCTTTGACTCCAGCCCCATAAGCTATTCTTTCACCAGCACCTGCACCTACGAGACGACTATTGCTATTATTTTTCATTGCCATTCTTCTTCCTACTTCGAGGGGATCTGTAAAGAGAAGAAATGGACAAAAAAATGAGCTAAAGCCAAGCGAACAATTAAACAACTCGAGTGAAAAAGCCAGGAAAGAAAAGCTCTAACTTGAGTAAAAAAGCCAATAACCAAGATAAAAAAAGCTCGGCGAGCGAGTAGGTTAGGTAAAAGACACTAAGCTAAGATTAAAGGTAAGTAACTAGTATCGATCCACGGGAGCAAGGAACAAGAAAGGTCTTGAGCTGCCAAGAAGAATCTGGGTCGGGAGCAGGGGTTGGTGGAACAACTGGACAAGCCTAAGTATCTAGCTTTGCTCACCTTGTTGAAACTAGCCCCGTTGCAATAGAGAAATCCTTTCCCGTTGAGAATGAACAGCTTTACCAAGGCATTCCACTGTCTTTGCTGGAACTGCTGTCCTCACTGAACTAACTGCCCGTTTCACTTGTCCCGTAGCTGGCTTGGAATAAGAAAAGTCTTTTCTTCCTTCCCCGTGAGCTAGAAGGAAGAGAGAAGCTGTGGCTGGCTTTGTTCACTCGGCTGGCTGGTCTATTTATTGCTATTTTGTCTTAATAGAGAAGAAGCTTTTTCCTGCGAAGATCAAGTTGAACGGTGAGTTCTAAAGGTTTTCCTGATGTACCAGTGTCTGTGTCGCTTTCCAAGTAGTCCTTTCTTATTTAATCAAAGAAAGGGCTTCAAAATCCAGAACTGCTAACAAACCAAGGATATAAGAATATTCATTAGGTTAATCACTTTTCTGTGTTCATTAGTGAACTTCCCCAGATAACAAATGTCTAGAATCTCCAGATAAGGAAGTACTCTTCTCAAAACACAACTGCTAACTACAGATAATTCTTCATTTGCTCCTTGGTTTAGACTTTAGAACAGCACTAGATCTTAAGTAATTGTGGGAGCAGACCTCCTAAAGCACCAGACCATTTTATGAACCAATTGCAAGTAAAAGTAGTCTTTGCAGCAAGTTAAACAATAGTATCACAAGTTCACAACTATGAATGCTCACACTCAGGATAGACGCCCAGCTTTATTAAGAAAGCCAAAGTTCATACAATAAAAAAGGAAATAAGGAAAGCAGGGGACACCTGCGTTACAATGAGGTAATCTGACTTATAACGACTCCTGAACAACTCAAACACTAGAAAGCACTAGTATCACCAAACCAACAACTGAGCTTTCGACAGACGGACTTAGTCTTTCTTCAGGTCCCGCTAACCTAGTGATGTAGAAGATTAGCGCCGGATGGCACAAGGCGCTTTGCTGTAAAACGCAGCCTCTCCACAGAATTTTGCTGCATGCTGGGCCCTGATGGTGGAACTGTCATTTTGGGGAAGAAGAAAGCCGCCCCCTTTTGCGGCAGAGTGGGCAGCATCGCTTTCCCTCGCGTAGCTTCGATGCCATGAAAAAGCAGAAAAAAGACAAGAAAAAGAAAAAACAGTATCTTTTGGATTCCTGCCATTAATTACAGGAAAACGAATTGTGGAGCTGTAGGCTTCAAAGTAAGGGGAGGACCGAGATTATATACCCAGCAGCAGCGCGGGATCGAAGGGCTTGGTTGGAAGGTAAGTTGGTGGTAGGTTAGGGGTCTTTCCCGCGTGATAGGCTTGGCGCTTCCCGCCTGATAGATAACCACCACCACAGGCCCTTTTACATGCAAGACTGCCATGCGGCACGAATTTAACGGTAGGTACAATCCTGATAAGTTTGCAGCAGTTGAGTCATGCCTTTGTAAACAAACCTTTCCCACCTTTAACAAACCGATCCAAAACCAAGAAAGAAAGAAAAGAAGGAATTTTAGCACAAGGTTCGCCAGACTTGCTTCTCGCTGCGCTCGATCAAAGAAAGAGAAATCGAACAAGAGCTGCGCTCGACCAAGAAGTCATGGGGCTAGCTCGAACGATATAAAGATGGAATCAGCAGTGTCAGAAGTCAACCAAAACAGAGTAGCATGGCCGGGCAGTAAGCTTTCGAAGCCTCAACAACAGAATAGCAATAGAATATTTTCTGACGCAGATGGTATTTTCATTTTTTCAAGTGCTATTGCCTGGATGGTGTTCTCGGTATCGTTTTCTTCAAGAAGGGAAGGAATCGGGGGGATAGAGTTCCGGGCAAGACTGTTTGGCTCTATGTTCAGGAAAGGAATGCCCTCAGGGAAGAAAGAGGAAAGTAGCATAGCATAGCAGAGAAAAGAATCTCTGTTCTCAGTCTAAGTAAGCCCGTCCTAGCAATAGTGGCTGAAGCTGGTCTCGATCTCGAACTCAAACTGATGCCTAGCTGCCTCCATCTCCGCTTCCTTCTACTACCAGCGTGCGCTCATCCCTTGCTTGTTCTTTCAGGACTGAGTATGATGAAATATTTTGAGATCTGACTTACTTTAGTCCGTATCGTCGGTCTACTTCTGACAAGCAAAAGGCATAATATCCCCAATGAGTCAGGAATAGAAGATGCCAACGTGTTGAGACCGACCTAAAGATCTTGTCAAACAATACAGGCTTTCTTCCAAAGAATATCCCACTTTGTTGGCTGGCCTGGAAAATCTTCCTAGCCTTGACTGTCGTTGCGTTTAACGAGCTTGACAAAACTACCTCCCCGCTTCTCAAAACAAGGCAGATTAAGGGAGAATGCCATCTTTTTCGTAGATAGTCTGAGTTCGAGCTACTGGACTGGCTTCGGCTTCTTCCTTCGAGTTAGAGTGCCCAATGCTAATATTCTCAAATGCCTTAACCGTAATTTTCGTTGATTCGTTTAGACTTCATCCTATATACGCTTATGGACAGGCAGAAATGAACGGATACCATTCTCCAGAGATAGTAGCTTAATTAGCTTAGGTTTCAATCCTAACGCACGAGAAGAAAAACGAAAAGCATGGGACTTCCAGTACGATAGGGCCGGACCTCAATGGTCCTTTATGTCTGAAGCGGATGTGAGCGTGGTCAACCGAATCTGAGCCGTGTGCACTGCCAGGCGTCGGAACGCTAATCGGAGCACATAGAGTGGGCGGTGGCAAAGCAGTCATCGCGCGTGTGTGTATCTCTCCCCGAGAAGAGGCGCATGGGGTAGCGAGGCAAATCGTGTTTCATCAAATGTGACATGTCTTGAGATGAGTCTGCGTGCGGGGATCATAACAGCAGTACCCCTTGTGCTGATCACTATAGCCAACGAAAATCAATGACTTTTTTCTCAAAGGATTGACTTTGGCCACACCGTCTTGATCAAAGAGCTCGGGTTACACAAATCTCCCTTCTTTGTGTACTGGAACAGCTACCACTTCCTTAGAACAGCACTAACTTACCGCTCTCTATACTATATAAAAATAAAAGAAAGAGAATAGCTCCATAACCAAAAAAATAGTGAACTGCCATGAATTACACACACGCTAGTAGTGGCTCGGCTAGAGGACTACAGCAGCCGAAGCCGTGATTTGTATGGTATGTCTTGCCCTCAATGTCTGGTTGGTTGGTAAGTCACTAAATCCCTATCTCCCGGTGGTCGAGTACCCCCGACGCGTCGAATGGGTTGTTTAGTCTGACTTCTTGTGCTGGCCCGACATCATTCTGTCTCCCGCATTCTCTCCTTTCATCGGTTTGTTTTTTTTACTTCGCTTCGCGATTAGAGTTGTACGCATCATGCATGGGAATCCTTCCGTCCTTGATGTTAACGCTCTCGTGCGTAGGTCCCGGGTCAAAGGCATCTCGAAGGAAGCTGCTCCGCATATGCGATCACCTCCATGTACCTACAGATGAGGGCTCCAACGCCTACTGTACAATCATGTGGGAAGTGCATCCTGCACACCAGAAAGTCAGTGGCGTACGCCACACCCCCTCCCCCTGTACCTACACCCATTGAAACGTTTATTGTCTGACAATCTCCGACGCGACGCGCAACGCCCCATGCAAATCCCTACGTCGGTCGATCGATGCGCACAGAAGGAGAGCTTGTCCATAACGAAAACGCGTATGTTAAGTCGGTCAATCGATTAAACTATTTCTGTATAGGGGCAGCCGGGCCGTATTAGCAAGCGTGACTCTTAAAGACCCAGCACGTCTTTCTTTCCTGGCAACAGAAGATGCACAAAGTGGTTTCAGTAGCACTACCGAGTTCGCATCAGCGATTTTCTCACCAAACAAGCAACGGATTGAGCAACTAGCGCGAAAGCCGTTGCGCTAACGCGCATCCTCTTGCTTGGAATCAATGGGTTTTGTCAATGAATTAATCTAATCTACCGGCATCGGAGGGAGAAGCGGAGTCGGGAGCTGGAGGAAATAACACTTTTTGATGGACGGGAGCGGGAGGGAGTCAATTACAGAAAGAGTAGAGACGGATATGGGGACTGTAGCTCCGACCATGTCAACTATGATGCTCTCGCTGCTGCCAGTCCTTTCACCAGTGAATGCTGTCATGCGCTACTTCCCGAACCTCCGTGTCTAGGTCCTGCCGAAAAAGACTGCAAATGATTTACCATCCATCCCACTCATATAGGTACGTTATCGGATTTTGCGGATCGGGAAATGGATCGAACCGCGCGAAATGGTCGCCTCGGAATACAGGGCGCAACGGAACCAAGGTTCTTTGTTGGCGTGTTGCGTAACAAGGGCAAGAGGGGGTGGAAGCGTTCGCCGACTTTGATAGGCAACGCATTGCAAGCAAATAGAGCAGAGAGCTGACCCTTAGTTTCTATTAGAGTCGCGAGCTTGTTGTAGTCGGTCCTAAAGGGAAAACCTTGCAGCTTACTTGCTATATCCCCGCGTCCTTGCACGGCTCGTTTTCTTCGAGCCCTGCTTCTCCCTTCCCCCTCTCCCCAGGAACCGACCGTTTGGAGTATAGCCAAGTGGTAAGGCATCGGTTTTTGGTACCGGCATGCAAAGGTTCGAATCCTTTTACTCCAGAGCATACATTCTTATTCTATTTCTAGGGAAGACAGTCTCAATCGGCCGTAAAAGACGGATTTGTTTATAACTGACCCATTTTTCATATACCACCCAACTAGTCACTCATGGGAGGCTTCACTTGTGAACTACAATTCCCGTACTACGTAGTATGATTGGTTGCTCAACTGCCCCTTAAACGAAGAAGACCCCCGGGCCGCCTTGCGAAATACTTACAGCTCAAAAGCGAAGAATTCAAATGCTTTACCTCTCTCTTCCGATGAATCCACTTCACATAAACATAATAAGTGTTTTGGCATGCCAGCAAGCGGTTGATACTTTCGTTATTCAAAATTGACGAAGGGAAGGTTCCGAGGTATCGGAATGTGGTAAGCCAGCTCCACCTAGGGATATCGCCGGACGGTAGGCATCGGTTGCTCTAAAACTTCTCACCTGGTTTTCCTATTGTCTTCTTTCCTTACGAAAGCGGTCAGTAAAGAAAAGCCGAGTCGAGTACAAGAAAAACTAATAGCTTCCTTTCGTTATCTGCATCTGCTTTCCTCAAAAGGTCTAGCTTTGCCAAAATCAATAGTTTAGTTGGTTGGGTCCTGTCGATCAAGTTATAGGAGCTGCTTGCTATCTATCAAAGGGTAGAAAAATACCACGTTTGCATTGAAGGAATGTCGCATCTAATTGGATAGATCCGCGATTTCAAGTAGTTCGTGCTTCGGCGGCAGGGGACTATAGGCCATGAAAACCCACCCCAGGTATCTCCACCTGTGGATTGAGAGTAAAAACCAGTGAATTTCGTATCTCCCGCTGGCACACGATTTCTATTACTTTTCTTGTTTCCCGTTTCGGAGATCCGATAAAGGAATGGTAAATCGATATCTGGGCTCGAGCCAGGGTACTTATCTTCCCGTCTATAAATCAATGACCAATAAAAGACCAAAGGGGTGATAAATCAAGGGGCGGACAGGAGCAGTTGGAAGTACCTTTGCCCTGGACTGGGGGATAGTACCGTGCGCTAATCCTCTTATTAGTATTAAAGTGGAGATGACATTATCACAATCCTAATGTGCTTTGGCGAACAACTTCTTCCCAATGCGTAGGAATCGTATCTCCTTAGGTTCTTTGCTTTCATTTGATTTTGATGAAAGAAAAGAAATCAATGGCCTTTGCCGAGGAACTACAGCATATGAACAGCTAGGGATCGGAATACTACAACCGTACCGGCTATCCCGGGCAGGTGATAGGAACAGTCTAAGGGGCTAGGTTTGAATCGTTAGTACTAGTAGGAATCGCATCGCTATTCCTTCTCTGCTTTGCCGAGGCCGTATGTATCGTACCGAAGTAGGTATTGAATTTCTCAAGGAAGCGGATAGGTTTTAGTTGCAAAAAGAAGGAGCCCTCCCCGCGGAGGAAGCTTATAGTCGGTCAACTATTGCGAACCCCCTCTCCTCTGGGCGTAAATATCCGGTTAGCGGACGTCGGATAGCTAGGAGAAAGAAACTCGGATTGGGTGCCAGTTAGGAATCTCCCTCGGTTAGCAAGGGCAAAGGGTTATTGGAATAAGGATTCCGGCTGGTTAGGTTAAGGGAATATCTAGGTCTGCTTACTTCTTCAGCTAATGAGTCTCCTTCTTCCAGGTTCCAAAGCGTAGGCCAAGGACCCGGACCTCGATCCGTCAATAGAAATACTCCAACCAGAAAGTAAGAAGGAAGGCTAGTAGTAGGCAGATAAGAAAGGTAGAAGCATGGCTCGGATAAGAAAAGAGGAAACCCTGACCTCGATGACTGGAACTAAGGGATCGACCACACGGCCTAACATGGCCCTTCCTTCCCGGAAAGAACAACCCGTACTTCCCCCTCCCCGAAGTGATAGCAGGGCTAGGCTCATCATAGGGCTTGTTCTATTGGCTTGACGAGGGACGAGTGCAGCAGGAAGCATCAAAGGAGGAAGCTGCTGGGCCATTTACTATTCGGATTGATGAAAATCGGATTCATGCCCAGAAGAGGATGCTCTATCTGCTCTCGAAGCAGTCGTCAGCCTAAAGTCAGGTTTGAAATCCTTAGGTTGAGCCTAGCCCTTTTTCGGAATAGAATGCGAAGAAAATGGACAAAAATCCCGCCGTGAAAGTGGCACAAACCAGGATATCCTATTGTTTGGAAAAAGGCATTAGCCAATCCCAGGAACGGAGCGTAGAAGGTATGAGTTCGACACTCGGTTAGCCCATAAGCTTTAAGGAGGAGAAGACTAGCTGGCATTGGCTCTTTGCTTTAGGGACAGTCGATCAAGGGGATGAGGGAAAAGGAGGACGGTTCCTAATCTTTTGATCGGCAAAGGGTTCGATGCATTGATTTTCGCCTATGAACGAGTCAATCAGCTAGATCTACTTGACCAAAGACGACAGCTACTTTACCTTCCTTTCCCAGCCAATGGTACGTAAGGCAATGGTTGTTATTGAAGTTCAGATCAGGGCTAGGTTTCGGCTTTTTCCACGGTTCCGTAACGGTAGGTTTCGGCTCCTCGCTACATCCCTTCTGCTCCTACTAAGGACGCTGCTGAACCGATAGGATTTGCCGAGCGAGCACTACCATAACTTATGGTATCTGACCAGTGTTAAGCATTAGCCAACCAGGGAAAGAAACTAAGCGACTACCTGCGCTGTCACACGGCTCCATTTATCGAAGAAAGGGATCAGACTGCTGCCATTAAGGCAATGAAATTGACGAGGAAGAGTAAGGAGTTTGGAATGACAACTAGTCACTTCTTGCTGAAGATCTGTTCAGTGAAGGAAGCTTCACTATGATGTGTTAATGCCAATGGAGGATATGTTGCATGTTTGGTGTCCAAAGAAATGAGGATACTGGAACTAGCTTCTGGGGTCCAAGGATACCTCCGCCTTTCACTTTCATCTCTTGATACCGAAATTCGCCTAAGGTCTGGCCTTCTACTCTACTTTGATTCAGATTCATTTGTCGAGAGATAGTGGATAGAATGAATAGTAGAAGTTCCGCTGTAAGCAGTTACGAATGGGGAGGGTGCACCCAGTCTTTGCTTAAGACTTATCTAGTTTAGCTCCCTACTCTCAAGTAAGTAGAAGGAGAAGGGATAAACCTAGACTCTGACCTATGCTGTTGGTCATAGAAATCCTCCTATTTTAATAGAACTATGCGAACAACAATTTAGAAAAGATCCCCTAGTCTATCTAGAAAATATCCCCTTGAGCGAATTGCAGTGAAAAGGGAAGCAAGCCCAATTGCAATCCTAAGGTAAAACCCAGAAGTTGCAGTGCCAGTTTCTAGCAATACAGTATCAGTGAGCTTTCTCCTTCCCCGGGGATGGATTTCTTTTTTACCTTGGGAGTGTTCTTCCAGCTTGTCCTCTTCCCTACGGTTTTCTTGCATGCAGTCTCTGGGAGGACTAAGGAAAGATCCTAGTACTCCAGGTAGGGCTCTAGAGAAGATTCCCTGAAATCCAAGGAGCAGCTCTTCCTTAACCGATTAGCTAGACTAATTGATTGAGGCTACCGATTCATCCAATTTCTCGGTAATATGGATTGGTCTTGTTGTGGGCACTTGCTTTACAGTCACACACAGTTTTTTCAATGAGAAGGAGAACTTCGTATTTGGTACCACCACACTAGATCTAGTCTACTCATATTTGTTCGACGAGGTCGTCCCGATCAGTCCCTGCGCACGCACCCTGTAGTAGTCGGCCTTTAGAACTTTTTGAAAGAGATGGATGTCTGGGATCGATTTCAACTCAGAGATTGCCTGGTCCGCCTTTCTCTACTATGCCTTTTTTCGTGAACTACTAAATGACTCCTCTTGCTCCAAGCTCCCTTTTGTTGCCTTCTCGTTCACATCCTCGTTCAATTGAAACAAGCTTTCAATCAATATCTGCAGGCGCATTATCTAATTCCTATATGAAAATTCATTTGCGGAAGACCTCCATTCAAACATGAGAAAAGCTTCAGGGCCCGTCCTCCTCACCGCGCAAGCATGGGAAAAACGTTATGTGCTATCGTTGCGGGGAGAAGGGTCATCTTGCGGAGATCTGCAGAAAAGAGGCGACCCGCTTCGTTTGTGGCGCCTTCGGCCACAGATCCTTCTACTGTCCTAGGCGAGGGAAGCAAGGTAACCAAGTAATCCTCTTTCTTGTGCTTCAGCCCTATGAGGATATGGTTAGAAACGTGGAACATTTGAGAAAATGTGCTGTGTCGTTGAGGGGAAGAGCGAGTCTTTCGAAGGCATCTTTCTGAAGGAAGAGTGTCCCCTCCATTTGGATACAGTTTCAGATTGTTAGCTAGAATATAAAGGTGTATTGTCATTCAAGTTCTATAGATGGTGTCTGTCTCACTATCTGTTTGAGTGCCTGAAGGCCCCTGGAGGAGTCGTTCTGTGAGTTGTATTCAAGCTCGCCCTTAGACCGAGTAAAGTTAGCGATAAGAGTCAGCGACTTTTGCCTTGTCATTCGCTTTGTTGCCATATAGATAGGTTGGAGTGCGGGTGGCCACTAACCCAACGAACGAACTTACGTGTAGGTGTGATCCTATCTGCTCTTCCACTATAGGACTAGAAATCCAGTACAACCATGTCCCTTTCGCCCAGGGAAAAGCCCTCTTTGAAGGAGAATCCACTTCTGAGCGCCAAAGGCGGGCATCCGACGTCACCAAAAAGAAAGAGAAAGGCTTTCCCGCAAATCCAAGAAACTCCGAATACAGGCCAGCACGAAAAGCGAAATGACCCAAGGGATTGGGGCTGTTTCGGCACCAAAAAAGTGTCACTATGCTAAACACATCGAATATCCGTCTCTTTATGTGGGAGCGAACCATCTTCGCTTACGTGTCTACCGATCCTATAGCTCCGATATAGATTTAAGTAACTTGGCAGCGGGCCCTGCGGCTAAACGGTTTTGGATGGAAAAGGTAGATGAGAAAGACTTTCCACCTAGAGTCAGAAGTCCACGCTAGATGACCGATCTTTATGACCATGAGGATAATTACCTATCTTGAATTAATACACCAAAATCGGTTATTTCAATCGATCCACGAAATAAATTGATCCAGAGGACTCTCCAAAAAACCTTCAGCGGAATCCTCATTTTCCATTACAGTGATAAGATTCACGGCGTCTTCCCAAAAACCGCTTTGTACACCGTACTGCACAAAGTCGGCCCAGATTTCATGAAGATGTGGTAAGTCTTGGTCCCCAATCACCATCTGGCTAAAATCCAGGGCAGACCATTCGGCTGGCAAAGTATTTCCGGTTTAAGAAATGTATCTTTATCGGTTGCTCGACCAAAGCCTGTCAAAGAATCTATTATAGATCGAATCCTTTTTATAAGCAATACCGCTCCGTTATTGGTATGTTTATGTTATATAGTAAACGGATGAAAGGGATATCCTCTGGCATTAGAGAATATTCATCTTGACAAGAAATTATCTATATGTTAAGATATCTCTGACAAGGGCTATAGCTCAGTTCGGTAGAGCAACTCGTTTACACGTGCGCCAATGCGGGAACTTATTATGCAATGAACATAATTGACCTTGTTGCAAAATCAATGTCTTACTTCATGGATTCGAAAGAATAGAAGAACAGTAGCCTGACAATGACAAACAGCCGGTTCAGTCCGATTCAGGTGCCAATTCAGGTGCTTACTCAAATAGAACCCCTATTGATTTGCTAGTTGATAAGGTAAATATCCAGCCCACTCAATGCTAGGCGTAATGAGGATAAGGGCCTCCAAAAAACTTCTTTTCGTTCTATGAACTTTAAGGTGTATGAAGTCTCATAGTAAACTCTTGCAGCGGAACGATAGAGACTCCATTTCACTTAGGTTGATTTAATTTAGGCCGGAGGCAGACCTAAGTCAAGGTAATCCTCCTTTGAAACACTTTGGTATTGTTCCTAGATAGATCATAAGACAAATAATCAATCAGAGCACAGGGAGCCATCTTATTATCTTTCCCTAAAGAAAAACTATGGCGAATTAACTGATCTTTACATCAGTTGATGAAAGAGCCCAATGCAGAAAAATGCATGTTGGGTCTTTGAAACAGTTCGAATCATTTCGATAATAATCCGTTTGATCTGTTTTACCGAGAAGGTCTACGGTTCGATTCCGGCTCGTGACATGAAGAAGAAGTCCCAAACAGGGATCAGATGAGTTTGCACAGCGTTACTTTGTTGACGGAAAATCAAATTGTTCTTCCGGTTCAATGAAGACTATGCTTACTTTCTTTTCTCTTACCGGTCTGTGTTCTATCATGGACCTGTATTCCGTTCCTCGAATCGAGACTTTCTTTGTCGAGGATCTCTGGTACTCCATCGAGTTTCAGTTTCTTCTTCTAATGGCTGTGTCCGTCTAAGGTGGCTATTTGAGCGATTTAAGTATCGCGGTTGTCTTGAGCTCTGGATTGATGGACGGAAACCCGGGGCTGGGTTCAATTTCAACTCGGAGATAGCCGGGTCTATAGTAAGAGCCGCTTTGTGAACAGCATCGGATAACATAGCAAGGGTAGCCGCAATAGAGCAATTATGCCTTAAGCCCAAAACTCTTCCTTCTAGGGATCAGATCAACCTAAAGCACCATCAGTTGTGGATGAATCCACAAAGTCTTTCTACTTAGCTCGTCAAGCGAAGTAGCTATCAACGGCTTTAGCATGACAACTATAACATCAAGCCATGGTAAACTGCCAAAGCTTCTGCTGTAGTGTAGCACCAGGGTTCAGCCTTCTCCTTGCCGAGTTGCATCGCCCGCATCGTGTTCAATTGGAAAGTCTGGCAAAGGCGCTTCCAACTCCTGGTTCAGGGTCTGAGCAAACAAAGATGAATCCTGCGCAATCAGAGCCATAAGATCCCACCCAGAAACTGGAAGAGTCGGGGGCACCTACCGAAGGAGTCTTCCCTCCATCGATTCAATGACAAAATAGCTCTATTGAGAGGGCCTTTGACAACCCTCTGGAATGTGGCTCGCTCCTAGTTTTTCTTCCCCCGCCCGTTCTATCTAGGCTGGTGGCTATACCAGATTTCGTGTCTGATCGAACTTGAAACTAGCCCATTGAGCTTCTTGGATTCCAAACCAGAAAGAAGGATCGCACACAAGAAAATAGAGTTGGAATGAAAGATGGGGTAAAGATGAACTTTATTCTCCTAGCTGCTCTCCATCCAGCAAGTTACTCTCTTTCAAAAGATGACAACTCAAGATTACCAATCAAAACCTACGCTTTTTGTCTGGACCCGACCGATGAAAGGGTAGTGGAATTTCAAAGAGCGATATACGAGGAAATGGAGAGATTAATGATTGGCAGGAATCACCAATCATCAGTTATGGCTGCGGCCGAACGTGTACATGGGGAAAGCAATGATATAGAATTTATTCGAGGATCAAAAAACCTCCTGGCTAGTTAAGGTACTAGCTGACCCCAGCTAAGGCGCCACCCTCCCTTAGCGGAAAGCGGTCCCTTCTATTGAATAACTAAAACTAAAGGATCAACATTTCACTTTGAAAACAATTCTGATTTGATCACTCGATCCATGGCACCCAGCATCTTGCACTACACGTAGATCGGAAAAAGACGCTGTTTTCTTTTTCTCATCACTTCAAGGGGCTAGGCTACATGAACCATTGCTACTTTGATTTTGGTCCTAAAAGACCTATTGAATTTGATGATCCATCAAAGAATATAATAGACCACTAGCAAGAGTGTTAAAGACCTACGTCCGAACAAGGAGACAGGCGACCCGCTTCGCTGAACAAGTAACTCATCATTCAGAGCACTCACTGCACCCGATAGCGTAGGCAAGCGATCTCAAGACAGCTCATTGACGAGAGACGAAGAACGATTCCCGCTCAGACGATTCGCCGCTAGTTACTTTTCGTCGAGTATTCCTTCTTTCCGGCATAAAGCCAGTTCTTCCTGACCTTTCGGATTGCTAACCTACATTTTCTCATTGGTTTTCAGAAACGGAACATTCAAATCAAGTAGATGTTCTAAAAAATCCACTTCTTTTCCAATGCCGATCATACCGAGCGCTTAGAAGCAGAGGTACCACCCACGGCTTAAGTGGACAAACAAGGCAATCTAAGAATTTTTGTTTTGGAAAGCCGGGATCAAGGCTTTGCGGAAAGGATTTGAACTCGTGATGATTCGTGTTGGCCTATGTTTCTCTGGGACTATGTTTAAAACCTTGACGAGCTTTAGCAGTATGCTTGGGGTCCAGCGGTGAACATACTCACCTTAAAGAATTTGCAAGAGGTGGCCCAAACAGTACAAAACCAGACAACTACTGGGAAGAGTGGCTG
>JADMIO010634609.1_pt1 | contig 17313 bp, 12 predicted proteins | sample 8958161 | NCBI WGS metagenome assembly JADMIO01 (sample SAMN16585339, study PRJNA669376) | soil metagenome | isolation source: Crop rotation soil | place: USA: Cullars Rotation, Alabama | collected 2011
TACACGTCGGCCCGCGGCCCGAGCTTGCGCCGCTTGTCGCGCTCGGGCGGCAGGTACGCCGCGTCCGCATCCGCGTCTGCGCCGGCGTCGGCCGGGACGTCGAGCTCGAGCCCGCCCTTGACCAGCCGGACCGCCGACGGCGTCAGGTGGCCGTGCACGCCGCCGCGCGCCAGCACCGCATCGCACAGCGCCAGCCCGAGCTGGCGGGCATTGTCGACCGCGAGCGGCGGGTCGAGCCGCGACGCAAGCGTGCGCGGTTTGACAGCCTTGGCCTCGCCCATGGTGGCTACTCGTCCGTGATGCGCGCGGCGTTGTAGCGGGCGAGGAACGTCTGCGCCACCCGCTGCGCGTCGAGTCGGAGGTAGCGCGCGTACTCGACCAGGAACCCGCGCAGATAGACCGGCGACAGCATGGCCTCGAAGCGCTCGTCCTCGATCGCGCGCAGGTGGCTGATGCCCACCTTGGTGCGCTGGGAGATGTCCATGAGATCGATCCCGCGGGCCTCACGGATGGCGCGCAGGAGCGCCCCCGAATACTCGGTGTCCGGGCCGGTGGGCGGCTCGGGCAGGCGCGGGCGCTCCGGCTGCTCGGGCTCGGCCGACTCGATCTCGATGGTGGTCTCGTCGAGCGCCGGCTGCGGCACCGCGGCGCGGGACGGCGCCGGCCCGGTCGCCAGGCGGGGCGCGGGCCCGGTCTGCTGGCGCGCCACCGGAGCCGCGATCGGACCCGAGGGATCGCGCACCGGCGCCGGCAGGCCGCTCGAGATCGAGGGCGCGCGCCGCTTGGGCGTGCCCTCCGGGAAGTTGGCGACGTCGTACGCCTTGCGCCGCGGCGGATCCATGAGACTGTCGTACGCCTCCTCCACGCGCTGGGCAAAATCGTCGAGTCGCTCGCGCGCGAAGAAGCCGCAAACCACCATGGATTCGTGTGCGTAGACTTCCTTGACGCGGCGGTACGCGCGCCGGATCTCCTCCTCGCTGGCCGAGGGGTCGATCTCCAGGAGCTCGTAAAAGGTTTGCTCCTGCTGCGACTTCGGCTTGGTCGGCGGCTGCGGCTTGGCCGACTCCTCCGACAGCAGCTTGCGCGCGATGCGGTCGATGCACTGCGACGCCGCCGCGTCGGGATACTCGGTGAGCAGCGGGCGCCGCCGGCGCACCGCCAGCCAGGCCGCGTCGTCGGCCTCGAGGTGACCGAAATAGTCGACGTCCAGGCCGAGGCGCCGGTAGATCGCCGACGACAGCGCCGGCCCGAGGTCGAGGTCGGCCCGGGTGCGCGTCTGGTTGACGACGAACTTGGGCCGGAACCCGTTGATCTCGGCCGCCAGGCTGGTCGCCAGCTCGTCGTCCTTGCCGCGCGCCGCCAGGTACAGGTCGAGCGGGCTCGGGATGCCGCCCTCGTGCTTCTGGCCCTCGACCAGCTGCACCGCGCGCTCGAGCCCGGCGCGCCGGAGCCGCCGCAAGAACGCACTCTTGATGAAGCGGACGGTGTTCTCGACCGAGGTCGGCTCGGGCACGAAGACCAGGACGCCGACGTCGGCCACCAGGAAGAAGTCGAGCGCGTTCAGGCCCGATCCCGGCCCGAGGTCGACCACCAGGTAGTCGACGTTCAGCTTCTGGACCTGGGTCAGCAGGCGAAACTTCTGCGCCGGTCGCGGGTTCGCGATCCACGAGGGATCGCCTTCGCCCGACACCAGCCCGAGGTTCGGCACCGTGGTCTCGACCACGACGTCCTCGACCCGCGAGACCCGCTTCTCGAACAGGTCGGCCAGCGACAGCGCCGGCCGCTCGACCCCGACGAAGGTATGCAGGTTGGCGCCGCCGAGGTCGGCGTCCAGCAGCACGACCCGCTTGCCGAGCTGCGCGAGATAGATCCCGATGTTGGCGGCCAGGAGGCTCTTGCCCGCGCCGCCCTTGCCGCCGCCGACTGCGATGATGCGCTTGGCGCCGCGCCGCTGCGCCGGCATCTCCTGCGACGGCTCGCCCTCGATCAGCGGATCGTCGTGGCGGCCGGCGGTCCCGGGCGCGCCGGCCCCCTCTTCGGCCTCGTTTTCGTGGCGTTCGCGGTCGCCCGGCACGCCTGGCGGTATAGCGGCTTTCCTCGGGCGCAGCAAGGTCCACGGCCTACGCGCGAGCCCGCTCCGCGATTCCGCAAAACAACCTCGGATGGACAACTCACCGCGCGGCGACTTACGATTCCCGCATGCGCGCCTGGCCTCTCGCGCTCGCCCTGGTCCTGGCGTGCACGCCGCTCCCCAAGCGCGGCCCCTCCGCGCCCGAGCCCATCGAGTCCGAGGTCTTCGATCTGGTGGTCCACGTCCCGGTCGGCTGGCACCTGGTCGGCGTCGACCGGGCCGACGAGCGCCTGTTCGTCCACCTCGAGCAGGGCGATCTCGTGCTCTGGGTGGGCGCACACATGGCCGACACCCAGGAGGACGCCCTGGCGCTGCTCCAGAACCGGGGCAACGTCCGCGCCACGGTGCAGACCAACTGGCTCGGCGTGGGCGCCGCCCTGGCCGACGCGGACGATCCCTTCTCGACCGAGGGCCGCCGCGTCGAGACGCGCCTCGTCGCCACCAGCGGCCTGTGCCAGTACGAGATGACCATCGCCGCCCCGGAGGCACGCGCCCAGGAGGCGCACGAGCTCCTGCTCGCCCTGCGCAACATCGCCTCGGGCCGCGGGATTCTCTACCCCAAGGCCGCTGCGTGCACGCCGGTCGCCGCCGCGCCCGACGGCGGTATGCCCGTCTCCGTCAAACCCTAGGGGCAGTCACACCATTTGCGGCGGAGCAGGGCGTCGGCGATGGCGGCGATGAAGCTCGGGGCGACCAGGGCGGCCTTGTCGGCGGCCGGGAGCTCGTGCCAGGCGAGGCCGCGCGAGCGCGCCAGGTGCCGCGCCCACTTGACGTCCTGAGCGTCGGCCGGCGCGCCGACCACGAAGTCGCGGCCGCGCGGGTCGTGCTCCCACTGGCCGAGGAAGTACCCGTACTCGAGGCGCGTCGTGGGGCCGATGTTGGCGGGGAAGGGGCCGCTGCGCGCCGGCTCCCAGTAGGTCGGCATCCAGAACGCGGTCACGCGACAGAGCTCCAGGTACTGCCACTCCCACTGGATCTGCTTGTTGACCGCCGAGTCGCGCCGCGGGTGCCCGGTCGACACCACGATGTCCTGCCAGCGGCCGTGCTCGGGCTCGGGGGCCACCACGGTCATGCACGGGCACAGGCGCGGGTCGGCCGCCAGGCCGGCGATCACGACGCGGCGCCAGCCGTGCAGCATGACGTCGTCGGGCGGCGTGGGCCCGGCCAGGAACACCCCGACGCCCGCATGGATGGTCGTGTGGTCGCGCGCAAACAGCGCCCGCAGCGGCTCGCGCGCGCTCATGTCAGCGCCGCCAGCGCGGCCGCGACCTCGGCGACCTCGGCGTCCTGGATGGTGCGCACGTCGAGCACCAGCCGGTCCTCCACCACGCGCCCGACCACGGGGGGCGTCCCCGCGCGCAGCGCCGCCGCACGGCCCTCGGCCGATCCGCCCAGCGCCACCGCCCACGACGGCAGCTCGACCAGCGGCAAGGCGCCGCCGCCGACCGCCGAGCGCACGCGCACGCCGACCAGGGGCACGGTGGCCCCCGCCGCGCCGGCCGCATCCAGCAGCCGCTGCAGCCGTTCGGCCAGCGCCCCGTCGTCGGCCATCAGCATGCCGAGCGCGGGCAGCTCGTCTTCGCGCTCGTCGCGGTAGAGCTCGAGCGTGGCCTCCAGCGCGGCCAGGGTCAGCTTGTCGGGGCGGAGCGCCCGATACAGCGGGTGCCGCGCGCACGCGGCGATGAGCTCGCGCCGGCCGACCATGAGCCCGGCCTGCGGCCCGCCGAGGAGCTTGTCACCGCTGAACGTCACGAGGTCGGCCCCGGCGCGCACGAGCTCGGGCACCGTCGGCTCGCCCGCGAACGGCAGCTCGCGCAGCGCGCCCGACCCGAGGTCCATCATCACCGGCACGCGCCCGCCGCCGACACGCGCGAGCTCCGCGACCGAGACCTCCGACGTGAACCCGACCAGCGCGAAGTTCGAGCGGTGGACCTTGAGGAGCAGCGCGGTCTCGGGCCGGAGCGCCGCCTCGTAGTCGCGCGCGTGGGTCTTGTTGGTCGTCCCGACCTCGACGAGACGCGCGCCCGAGGCCGCCATCACGTCGGGCACCCGGAAGGCGCCGCCGATCTCGACCAGCTCGCCGCGCGAGACGATGACCTCGCGGCCGGCCGCCAGCGCGCTCAGCCCCAGCAGCACCGCGCCGGCACAGTTGTTGACGACCAGCGCCGCTTCGGCCCCGGTCAGCGCCGACGCCAGCGCCGCCACGTGGTCCTCCCGCGCCCCGCGCCCGCCCGCCCCGAGGTCGTACTCCAGGTTCGTGTAGCCGCCGCCCAGGGCCGCGATCCGCGCCAGCGCCGCCTCGGCCAGCGGCGCGCGCCCGAGGTTCGTGTGCAGGACCACCCCGGTCGCGTTGACGACCCCGCGCAGCCCCGGCTGCAGGCGTGCCCGCGCATCGGCCGCGATCCGCGCGATCTCGGGCGCGACGTCGGAGGCGCCCCCGCGCAGCCCCTGCCGCACACGCTCGAGCTCGACCCGCACCGCCGCCACCAGGGCCCAGCGCGGCACCCCCTCCGCCGCCGCCGCGAGCTCCGGCGAACGCAGCACCTCGTCCACCGAAGGCGGCCGGCGTCCCTGTTCGTCTCGCTCCACGATTTGCCCTATCCTTAGATCCGGACCCGGACCATGTCCATCCATTCGCTATCGGCGCTGCTCGCCGCCATCGTCATCGCCGCCGTCGGCCTGTCGGTGCTGCTGCGCGATTACCGGCGCCGCAGCTTCTTCGCGTTCGCGGTCCTGTCGTTCGTGGTCTCGCTGTGGGAGCTCATGTCGTTCGCCGACGTGGCGTTCCTCAGCCGCTGGTTCAGCGTCATGGCGACCCTGTTCGGCGCGCTCATCCCGCCCGCGACGATCTACTTCTTCCGCTGCTTCCTGTCGGAGGACCCGACCGGCCCGCCGCCGCGCAAGCCGGTCATCACCCTGGCCATCGCCTTCGTGTTCGGCGTCGCGCGCGTGTGGGCGACGCTGTTCCACCCGCTGCCGCTGCCGGCCCTCATCTGGAAGGTGCCGTTCGGCGTCTACATCTATGTAGGCCTCTACTTCGCCAGCCTCGAGGTCTACCGCAAGTACCGCTCCACGGTGTCGCGCGTCGAGCAGAAGCGGCTCGGCTACCTCATCGTCGGCACCCTGGCCGCGACCACGCTGGCCTTCACGCAGTTCGTGCCCACGCTGAACGTCGGCCTGCCGACCGCCGGCAACATCCTCACCGTCATCTTCCTCTACTTCCTGTCGCAGACCCTGTTCCGCTTCCGGCTGCTCGACCTGCAGGAGCTGTTCGGCAAGATGGTCGTGCTCACGACGCTCGTCATCCTGCTGTCGTCGATCTACGGCATCCTCGTGGTCTGGGTCGGCGAGGGCCGCCAGGGCATGTTCTTCTTCAACACCCTGGTGGCGTCGTTCGTCATCCTGACGCTGTACGAGCCGGCGCGCGCCTGGCTCGAGAACGGCGTCAACCGCCGCCTGTTCCGCGAGAAGCACGAGCTCCGCCAGCGCCTCGATCACCTGCGCCGCGAGCTGGCCCAGACCATCGACGCCCCCGCCATGGTCCGCCGCATCATCGACGGGCTCGGCGAGTCGCAGCGCGTGACCCACGCGACCATCTGGCTGCTCGACCGGGACGGCAGCGGCCTCGAGCTGGCGGGCCATTTCGGCCCCAAGCCGGCCGGCGCGCGCGTCGAGCTGATGCCCCGCCGCGTGTTCGGCGAGCGCCTCCGCAAGGACGGCCTCATCACGCTGGAGGGGCTCGAGCGCGAGCACAAGGCGCGCATGGCGCGGCTCTCGCGCACCGACCGCCCCGACGCCGAGCTGGAGGCGCTCGACACCATCGCGGCCACGCTGGACGCCATGAACGCCTCGGCCTGCGTCGCCATGCTGGTGGAGGGCGGCGAGCTGGTCGGCTGCCTGGCCGTGCGCGACGAGCGCCTGCGCGAGGCCTACGCGACCGACGAGCTCGATCACCTGCGTCAGGTGTGCACGCAGGCCGCGCTGGTCCTGCAGAACTCCGAGCTCTACGAGCGCATGAAGGAGCGCGACCGCCTGGCCGCGATCGGCGAGATGGCGGCCGGCCTGGCGCACGAGATCCGCAACCCGCTGGGCGCCATCAAGGGCGCGGCGCAGCTGCTCTTGCCCACGCGCGGCGGCGATCCGGGCGCCGAGGAGCCCAGGCGCGACGAGTTCCTGGGCGTCATCGTCGAGGAGGTCAACCGCCTGAACAAGGTCGTCTCGCAGTTCCTCGACTACGCGCGCCCCTACCGCGGCGAGCCGGACTCGCTCGACATCAACGGCGTCGTGCGCAAGACCTCGCAGCTGCTCGAGCGCCACGCCGAGGGCGGCAAGGTCACGCTCGAGCTCCAGCTGGAAGAGGGCTTGCCGCGCGTGCACGCCGACGGCGAGCAGCTCCGCCAGGTCTTCCTGAACCTCGGCCTCAACGCCATCGACGCCATGCAGGCCACCCCCGCGGGCGGCAAGCTGACCCTGCAGACGCGCACCCGACGCCGCGCGCGCCGCGGCGAGCCTGCCCAGTTCGTCGAGATCCGCTTCGTCGACACCGGTCCGGGCATCCCGGCGCCGGCGCTCAAGAACCTGTTCATCCCGTTCTTCACCACCAAGGACAAGGGCACGGGCCTCGGCCTGCCGATCTGCCAGCGCATCGTCCAGCACCACGGCGGGTCGATCGAGGTGCGCAGCCAGCCCGGCCACGGCGCGACGTTCACCGTGCTGCTCCCGCGCGAGGCCGACGGCGACGCGGCCGCGACCACGACCGCCAAGATGGTGGTCTCGCGCCTGGGGCTCAAGGCCGTGGAGCCCAGGCCGAGCGACCTCGATCCCGAGCTGACCCCGGCGCCCCCGCCCCCGGTCAGCATCGCCGCCAAACCGGATCCCGACGCCGCCTGACGCGCCGGGCCGTGATCGGCGTCACCGGCGCGGCCGGATGGTTTGACTTCGCGGCCATAGCCCGATAACTAAGGCCCATGAGACCAAAGTTCCGCCTGGCGGCCCTCGTCCTGGGGATGGGCCTCCTCGGGTCGCGAAGTGTGCGCGCCGACGACGCCGTTCCGGGTCAGCTCGATGCGCAGATGGAGCAGGCCAAGCCGCATTTCGAGAAGGCCAACGACCTGTATTCAAGGCAGCTCTTCACCGAGGCGGCCATCGAGTTCGCCGCCGCCTACGACGCCAAGCCGCTGCCGGCCTTCCTCTTCAATGAGGCCGTCGCGTACGAGAAGGCGAAGAACCTGACCAAGGCGATCGAGGTGTTCCGCGCGTACCTCCACGAGAACCCGAACGCGCCCGACAAGAAGAAGCTCGAGAAGCGCATCGACGCCCTCGAGAAGACGATGCATCCGGACACCACGCCCGAGACCCCGGGCGGCCCCAAGCCCGAGCCCAAGCCGGTGCTGGCGCCGATCGAGCGCCGCGGCGTCGTCAGCGTCGATACCAAGCCGCCGGGCGCCAAGATCTACCTCGACAACAAGCGCATCGGCGCGCTCGGCACCGCGCCCTGGTCGGACTCGATCGAGGGTGAGCACGTCCTCATCATCGAGGCCAAGGGCTTCAAGCCGGAGCGCAAGGAGATCAAGCCGGCGGTCAACAAGATCCTCGAGATCTACGTCGCGCTCTCCAAGGAGGACTACCTCGGCTGGATCGAGGTCACCTCGAACATCCCGCACGCCGACGTGTTCTTCGACGACGAGGCCAAGGGCTCGGTCGGGCGCACGCCATACAGCGGCTTCCTCAAGCCCGGCAAGCACACCATGTTCGTCGAGCGCGAGGGCTACGACACCATCAAGAACGAGGTCACGATCGAGGCCGGCAAGGCGCACGAGCAGACCGTGACGATGACGCCCATCAAGAACGGCTTCGTCGAGGTCAAGAGCTCGTCCGACGCGGGCGCGGGCCTCTACATCGACGGCAAGAAGGCCTGCATCATCCCGTGCCGCGCGCCGGTGGACGCGGGCTCGCGCCACATCACGGTCGAGCGCGGCGGCAAGAAGACCTACTCGACGCACATCAAGGTCGAGGCGGCCAGCGAGACCGAGTTCAAGGTCGCCCTGGCGCCCAAGCCCTCGCGCATCGACGCCTACGTCACGCTGTTCGTGTCGGCGGCGTTCCTGGGCGGCGGGATCTACTTCGGGCTCAAGTCGAACGACATCTACAAGAGCATCCAGAAGGACACCAAGCTGACCGGCGGCTCGCCCATCGACTCGGGCGATCCGCGCTTCTCGGACGGCAAGAACAAGGCCTACATCGCCGACGGCATGTACGCGCTGTCGGGCATCACGTTCCTGCTCGGGACCTACTACCTCCTGCGCGACAAGGGCCCGTCGTCGCAGGGCGCGTCGACGTCGCGCTCGCTGATCTCGCGGGCGCGGTTCGCGCCGGTGTTCGGCAACGTGGACGGGACGCCCGGGATGGGGCTCGGCATGACAGGGGAGGTGCGCTGGTGACCGCCATGACGACCGCACGCAACTGGGTTGCCGTGCTGGGCACCGCCGCCCTCGCGAGCTGCAGCTTCAGCCGGTTCGACTCGGCGCGCGACGACGTCGTGGTGGCGTCGTTCGGCAGCCCCTCGGACGGCGACGGCTTCGGCCTGGTGCTGGCGACCGGCTTCGCGGGCACCGGCCCGGGCGAGCTCATGGTGGCCTCGCGCAACCCGGCCACCGCCGCGCGCTTCACCTTCACGCCCGCGGGCACCCGCAACACCATCAAGTACAACAGCTCCGACCAGCTCAAGGCGGGCGGCGGCGAGATCGGCTCGATCGCGGGCTCGACCAGCGGTCACATGGCGATCGCGATCGGTCCCGAGGGCAGCCGCCAGATCATCTTCGTCAACCCGGCCGGCGAGCTCAACGAGGCGCCCGCCGCGCCGACGCCGGCGCCCGGCTACGCGGTCGGGGTGGCCCTGGCCGACGTGTTCCGGCCCGCCACCAGCCCGGCCTCGGATCCGTCGGATCTCGACGGCGTGGTCGCCAGCTACAACGAGATCTTCGTCTACCCCGAGCGCGGCGTCAGCGACCAGCTGATCCGCTGCGACACCAACGGCAAGGTCGCCGACGGCCTGCAGTCGGTGGTCGCGGGTGACGTGGTCAAGGCCAACGACAACACCGGCAGCCCGAACGAGATCGTGGTCGGCCGCCCGAAGAAGTCGGGCGCCGGCTCGGTGCTCATCACCAACGTCGGCTCGCTGGCCAACAAGCTCGAGATGATCTCGAACTCGGTGCTGATCGGCGGCCCGTGCCCCGTGATCACCGAGATCAACGCGCCCGGCGGCGAGATGTCGTTCGGCACCAAGGTCGTGCTCGGCCAGGTCACCGGCTCGGACGACCTCGACCTCATCGTCAGCGCGCCCGGGGAGAACAAGGTCTTCGTGTATCCCGGCACGCCCAACGGGCCCGACGTCGCGAACGTCATCACGGTCAACGCCCCGGCCGGCTTCACCACGCCGGGCAGCTTCGGCGCGTCGATCGCCACGGTCGATCTCGACGGCGACAACAAGGCCGAGCTCGCGATCGGCGAGCCCACCGCGACGGTCGGCGGCAAGACCAACGCTGGACGCGTGCACGTCTACAACGTGTCGAACGGCGTCACCACGGTCGGCGATCCGCTGGCCAAGCACTCGCCCTCGGACGGCGAGCTGTTCGGCTCGTCGGTGGCCGGTCTGCGCGTGACCCCGAGCGGCCTGTCGCCGCGTGACGAGCTCGTGGTCGGCACCCACAGTCAGGTGCTGGTCTACTTCACGACGCTGTACGCGATCGACATGGACGAACGCACCAAGTAGCCCCCCACTCCGCCCTACATCTCCCGTCCCGGTGCGTCGCCGTGCTCGCTGCGTGCTACGCTAGCCGCCATGCGTCCCTGGAAGACCCCGCGCGTCATCATCCGCCACTGCGACAGCTACGATCCGGCGCGCATCCGCCAGATCGTGCGTGAAGGGCTCGAGGAGCTGGAGCTCCGCCCGCGCGGCCGCACCCTGGTCAAGCCCAACATCGTGGCCTCCGGCCCGCTGTTCGAGCACGCCCACACCCGGGTCGAGTTCATGGAGGGCGTCCTCGGGGCGCTGCAGGATCGGACCGAGGCGCCGCTGGCGGAGCTGGCGGTGGGCGAGCGCTGCGGCATCACGGTGCCGACGCGCAGCGCGTTCGAGGGCGCCGGCTACAACCCCATGCTGAAGAAGATGGGGGTCAAGCGCTACTGCTTCGAGGAGGAGCCGCAGGTCGAGATCCCGCTGACCCACCAGGGCCGCCTGCGCGACTACCTGTTCACGCCCGAGCCGGTCGCCAAGGCCGACTTCTTCGTGAACTGCCCCAAGTTCAAGGCCCACCCGTGGACGACCGTCACGTTCGCGATGAAGAACTACATCGGGATCCAGGACGACCGCCACCGCCTCATCGATCACGACCACCGGCTGAACGACAAGATCGCCGACCTGCAGTACATCGTGCAGCCCGAGTTCATCGCGATCGACGCCATCATCGCGGGCGAGGGCCGCATGCTGACGCCCATCCCGTTCGACCTGAACCTCATCATCATGGGCAACAACCAGGTCGCCTTCGACTCGGTGTGCTGCAACATCATCGGCATCGATCCCGCGACCGTCGAGCACATCGCGTTCGCGGCGGCGCGCAAATTCGGGCCCATGGCGCTCGACCAGATCCAGATCACGGGCGACGTCACGCTCGAGGCGGCGCGCGCGCGCGGCAAGAGCTTCCGGTCGGGCCTGATCCGCGTCGAGAAGTACTTCGAGGGCACCAGCATCTCGGCCTACGCAGGCCCGCCGCCCGAGCCCGAGCGCACCGAGTACTGCTGGGGCGGCTGCCCGGGCGCGATCGAAGAGGCCATCGAGATCCTGCGCCTCTACGACAAGGAGTGCGATTCCAAGCTGCCGCGCATGCACATCGTGTTCGGCAACTACAAGGGGCCGATCGACGCCGGGCCGGGCGAGAAGGTCGTGTTCGTCGGTGACTGCTCGGTCTGGGAGGGCCAGCTCGGCGGCAAGCTGGTGCAGATCCAGAGCACCTACAAGGACCGCTCGAGCAAGGATCCGCTCACCGTCAAGCACGACGACATCTACGCCAAGATGCTGTCGGTCATGTCCAAGCTGCGCAAGGCCAAGCACGAGCCCTATGTGCGCTTCGAGGGCTGCCCGGTCTCGGTCGCCGAGCAGGTCCTGTTCCTGGTCTCGCTGGGCGGGCTCAAGAACCCGTACTTCGACCGCGCCTCGGTGATGGACTTCAACAAGGCGTATTTCGGCTGGAAGGCCGCGGTGGCGTGGAAGCGCCTCAACGGCACGCCGTACCAGAAGCCCGGCCCGTGCGAGCGCGGTGAGGGCATGCCGGTGGTCGACGCGCCGGCCGGTGGCGGCGCCCCGTCGGCGCACGCCGGCCCGCTCAAGGACTAGTGCCCGAGTCGCGCCAGCGGATTCTCGTCGTCGAGGACGAGCCCAACCTCCGTCGCGTGCTGTCCGCGCAGCTCGAGCGTGCGGGCTTCGCGGTGGTCACGGCCAGCGACGGCGAGGACGGCCTGCACCGGCTGGACGACGGCTTCGCGGCCATCGTGACCGACCTCCGCATGCCCAAGGTCGACGGCATGGCGCTGCTCCGGCAGGCGGCGGTGCGCGTGCCCGACGTGCCGGTCATCGTCATCACCGCGCACGGCTCGGTCGATTCCGCGGTCGAGGCGGTCAAGGCCGGCGCCTTCGACTACATCGAGAAGCCGTTCGAGCACGACCACCTGATCAGCGTCATCGAGAAGGCGGTGTCGACGCACGAGCTGGCGGCCGACGACGTGCGCGTGCCCGCCGAGGTGTCGGCCGATGCGCGCGGCCGGTCGCGCCTGGTCGGTGAGAGCGCCGCCATCCGCCACGTCTACGCGCTGGTCGAGAAGGTCGCGGCCACGCCGTCCACGGTCCTCATCACCGGCGAGAGCGGCACCGGCAAGGAGCTGGTCGCCAAGGCGCTGCACGAGCAATCGACGCGCGCGCAGCAGCCGTTCATCAAGATCAACTGCGCCGCGATCCCGAAGACGCTGATGGAGAGCGAGCTGTTCGGCTACGAGAAGGGCGCCTTCACCGGGGCGGTCGGCTCCAAGCCGGGGCGCTTCGAGCTGGCCCACGAGGGCACGCTGTTCCTCGACGAGATCGGCGAGATCCCGGTCGAGATGCAGGTCAAGCTCCTGCGCGTCCTCCAGGAGAGCGAGTTCGAGCGCGTGGGCGGCATCAAGACCATCAAGGTCGACGTCCGCCTCATCACCGCGACCAACCGCGACCTCGAGAAGGAGATCCGCGCCGGCGCGTTCCGCGAGGACCTCTACTACCGGCTGAACGTGGTGCCCATCCACATCCAGCCGCTGCGCGAGCGCCGCGAGGACATCCCGGTGCTGGTCAGTCACTTCATCAACAAGTTCAACGAACGCTTGAAGAAGAAGACCGAGCGGGTCGACGAGGCCGGCATGCAGGCGCTGCTCGCCTACCACTGGCCGGGCAACATCCGCGAGCTCGAGAACGTCCTCGAGCGCACCATCGTCCTGGCCGACGGCCCGGTCATCAAGCTGAGCGACCTGCCGGCCGAGGTGGTGACCGCGGGCGGCGGCGGGAGCGGGGGCGACGTCCACCCCGAGGTGCACGGCGAGCGCAGCGGCGCCCTCAAGGACGTGGTGCGCGCCGAGACCGAGCGGGTCGAGCGCGCCCTCATCCAGCGCGCCCTCGAGGAGACCGCCGGCAACGTGACGCAGGCCGCGCGGCGGCTCAAGATCTCGCGCAAGAGCCTCCAGATCAAGATGAAGGAGCTCGGCCTGCGCGAGCGCCCCGGTACCTAGCCCCGGAGATCGGGTCGCAACCTCGCGCAGTTCTTGACCGTGGGCGCCGCCTGCGGGTAACGTCGCGACCTGAAGATGCGTTTGCTGAGATATGCGGTCGTGCTGGCGGGTGTCGCTCTGGCCGCGCCGGCCTACGCGGCCGACCTGACCGTCATCACCAGCGCCACCAACACCCGGTTCTTCCACGTCCACGCCAGCGTGGACTACCTGTTCCAGTCCACCTCCGCGTCGATCCTGCGCGAGACGGCGATGAACTCGACCGTCGACAAGCCGATCAACCGGCTGAAAGACCTGACCTACAAGGCGTCGCGCCACACCCTGACACCGCGCCTGGCGTTCGGCTTCTTCCACGACATCGAGCTCCACGTCGCGCTGCCGATCGTGGTGGCCGACTCGCGCTCGCTGTCGTTCGACGCGACCGACCGGGCGACCTCGCCGAGCACGCTGCCCGAGGGCGGCGCCGCGGTCGGCATCCTGCCCATGGCGGGCTTCGACGCCAACAACGACGGCGCCAACACCAGCGGCAAGACCGCGTTCGTCGGGCCGGATCGCAGCGGCCTCGACACCGTCAACATGGGCGTGCGCTGGGCCGCGCTGAACCAGCGCCGCGACCCGTCCAAGCCGACCTGGGTCGTGGGCGCCGAGTACCGCCTCTCGATCGGCAGCCCGATGCGCTTCGACCGCACCAAGCCGGGCGACAACAAGGGCGTTGGCCGCGGCCTCAACGAGATCTACCTCGACACCTCGATCTCGCGGCGCATCGGCTGGGCCGATCCGTTCGTGCACTTCTGGTGGAAGTACGCCTCGCGCGCCGGCAGCGCGTTCGAGGTGCGTGGCGCCAACCCCGACAAGGGCGGCAACAACTTCCCGGTCTTCCCCAAGTCCATCGGCCAGGAAGACAAGGAAGCCCAGCAGATGGCGGGCACCGATTTCGGCTTCGAGGCCATCGTCTGGGAGCAGCGAGAGGACAAGCGGCGCATCGGCATCGAGGCGTCGACCGGCATCCAGGCGACCTTCCAGGGCCGCGGCTACTCCGAGCTGTGGGAGATGCTGGCGTCCAGCCCGGCGCTCTCGATCAGCCCCGACCCGACCATGAGCGGCATGAACCTGGTCGCCCACCCGGGCACCACGGTCATCGAGAACTACGCCAGCTTCTCCGGCGGCCTCGCGGTGCGCGGCGAGATGGGCGAGCTCATCCAGTTCCGCCTCGGCGGCGGCTTCCAGTACGACCAGGGCCACGCCATCACCTTCGACGACGCCGGCAAGGACCAGCCCAACACCGCGCTGACCGGCGACATGGACGGCGTGGTCACGCCCGACACCATCGAGGTCAACCCGCTGCACTTCCGCACCATCGACCTGCCGGGCAAGCGCTACCGCACCGACAGCTCGCTGACCTGGAAGTTCTTCCTGACCGTCCGCTTCATGTACTAGCCGTGGCCCTGCTCTGGGGCCTGGGCGGGTTCGTGGTGCTGGTCGTGGCCAGCAGTCTGATCGGCGCCTTCGTGGTCGGCCCGGGCCGCGAGCTCGGCGGCGGGCCGGTCGACGCCCAAGGCCGCTTCGCCTTCGACTACGCCTCGCCGAAGCCCGCCCGCCTGTTCCTCCGCATGCGCGTCGAGTACGACGGCACCGGCGACGCCCGTGACATGGTCGTGGCCTGGCGGGTCGGTGGGGCAGCCGAGGATGCGGTCCAGCTCGGGCTGTTGCCGAGCCCGAAGGCGCGCCCTGCGCCCGGGCGGGTCTACCGGAGCTCGCAGTCCCGGCTGCCCGGCAACGTGGTCCGCATGCGCGGGATCGAGCTCCTGGCGCGCGAGCTGCCGGCCGGCGAGCGGGTCAGCGTGTCAGGCCACGTGAAGGCCGGCCCGAACACGAGGATAGGCGAGCTCCGGGCGTTCGTCGCGTCGTAAGGGGCCGCGTTCGACCTTCGACCCTTCGACCCTCGCCCTTCGCCTGCCGTTCGACCCTCGCCTTCGAGTCGCGGACGGCCGGAGGCTTTGATGAAGGGAGATCTTTCCCGGACGCCTGGAACACCGGTGCGGGTCCGCGGCCGCCGACGGCCGTGCCTCGACGACGGCTCCCGCGGCGGCGGCGCCTGAATGGGCGCCGCTTTTCGCCGCGTCCGCGACGCGGCCGCTTTGCTCCTCGTGATGCGGCCCGGCGGGGCTGCCGCTTCGCACGCCTGGGCGTGTCGTCGGCTCCCGGTCGTTCGACGACTCCGCCAGATCCTGCGCTCGCGGCTCGGAGGACCGCCGGAGGCTTTGACGAAGGAAGATCTTTCGGAGCGACTAGGACGCACGGTGCGGGTCCGCGGCCGTTGACGGCCGTGCCTCGACGACGGCTCCCGCGGCGGCGGCGCCTGGAGGGCTGATGATCCAACACATCTTGCGCCCCTGATCGCGCCGTGATCTTGAGAGGCATGTCGAATTCGATGGCCTTGCAGGAATACCGCGATGCGGAGTTCAAGGACCGGCGCCTGACCGCACGGCTCGCGCGTATCATTGCGGCCGTGGCCAAGGACCCCAGCCGAAGCTTTCCCGAGATGCTCGAGGACGAAAGCCAGCTCGAGGGCCTCTATCGATTCTTGGGGAACGAGAAGGTCTCCTTCGAGTCCCTGCTATTGCCTCACCGAACAGCAACTCTTGCGCGCGCCGTAGCCGCTGAAGATGTGCTCGTCGTCCATGACACGAGCGAGTTTGTCTTCACCGGTGAAAAGCGATCCCACATCGGTCGGGTAAATGGAGAGGGTGGCGGTTTTCTCGGTCACTTCGCGTTGGCGATCGCCGCACGCGACTGCCGCGAAGTCTTGGGAATCCTCGGGGGCGTGATTCGATACCGCGAAGAAGAGCATGTTCAAGTCAGGCCCAATTGGCGGAAGCGCTGGCGAGACCCGAGCAAACTCTCCCTGCGGTGGCTGGAACTCGCCGATCAGGTGCGCCAGTTCGTGGCAGGCAAGGCTCGAGCCATTCACATCATGGACCGCGAGGGCGACTCCTACGAGTTGTTCTCCCACTTGGTCAAGGCAGGCGATCGCTTCGTCATCCGAGGCCACTTCGATCGCTCGCTCGAGGGAGGGGGAACCGTTCCCGACGCGCTCGTTGACCTTCCCATTCTTGCCGAGCGTGAAGTCCGGCTCTCGAGAAGAACGCGCCACATGACCGTCGGCAACGCTCCACGAGAATCACGCATGGCCACGTTGAATGTCCGTGCGACGTCGGTCGAGATCGCAAAACCGCTGGGGTTGAGAAAAGCGCCTCTCCTGTCGACAATCACGCTCAACGTCGTCGTCGTCCGGGAGCAATCGCCACCGAAAGGAATGGCGCCGGTGGAGTGGCGGATCTACACCACCGAGCCAATCAGCACCAAAGAAGAGATCCTTCGAATCGTCGATTACTACCGAGCCCGTTGGCTCGTCGAGGAATTCTTCAAGTCTCTGAAGTCTGGCTGCTCATTTCAGAGGCGGCAGCTCGACAGCCGTCGAACCGTCGAAAATGCTTTGGCGCTCATGATACCGATGGCATGGACGCTACTCGTACTCAGGCAACGTTCGCGGCTGAGTCCTGCTGAGCCCAGCCCCCTCAGCGCGCAGCAACTAGCGGTGCTTCGCGCCTTCTCGCGGAAACCTCTGGGCGATACGAGCGCCCGAACGGTGATGCTCGCTGTTGCAAGACTTGGGGGACACCTCAAGAGCAACGGTGATCCCGGCTGGCAAGTGGTTGGCCGCGGCTTCGCGAAGCTACTCGCCTACGAGCTTGGCTGGGAGGCGGCGCGGCAGGAGATGTGATCGATGATCAGCTGGAGGGGCGCCGCTTTTCGCCGCGTCCGCGACGCGGCCGCTTTGCTGGCGTGTTGCCGCTTGGCGTCGCCGATCCTTGCTGCCGTTCGGCACGCCGCTGACCTGCTGGCCCACGGCATGGTTCGGCGGGTCCGTTTCGCGGGGCGCGAAGAAAGTGTCACCCATGTCTCCGGTCTGGAGCGCGTTGGCTGTGGCGACGGATCAGCGCATTTCCGGCTGAAACAGGCTGAGAAATGTCGATTTTGCTTGACGGTCCTCGGAGGTTTTTCGGGTCGCCTGGCGCGGACGCCCCCGGCAGGGGCGCCTGCTGTGCGCGCTGCGCTTCTGCACGACGTTCGTCGTCATCACGGGCGGGGACGAAGGGCGGGCTGCCAGGACGCGGCCTGCAGCCAGCTGGACGCAAACGGCGAGGTCCGAAAAACGCCGGTTATCGTGCGGGTATGAAAACGAGAGCACTCATCACGAAGGCATCCATATCGCCGTTTCCTCGGGACCTGACCGCGGCGCAGCTGGTCGAGCACCTCGATTTCTTTCCAGCACATTGGGATCCTAAGCTTAGAATTCCACGTGGACAAGTTGTCGC
>JADMIO010828334.1_pt1 | contig 17313 bp, 12 predicted proteins | sample 8958161 | NCBI WGS metagenome assembly JADMIO01 (sample SAMN16585339, study PRJNA669376) | soil metagenome | isolation source: Crop rotation soil | place: USA: Cullars Rotation, Alabama | collected 2011
CGCGACAACTTGTCCACGTGGAATTCTAAGCTTAGGATCCCAATGTGCTGGAAAGAATGCATCGGTCCGGAGCGTGCCGAGACTGCGGTTGCGGTACTCGGCGAGCAGCATTCCCCGCGGATTGCCGCCGAGCCTCTCAACGAGCGCAGCTGAGCGCGAGAGTGGGTAGTACACACCAAAGGCGAGCGCTTGAGACACCGCGTAGCGCGCGTTGTGCGGGAGCCGTGAAATGACGCGGCGCATGCCGTCACTCGCTCTCCACACGCCTCGATACCAGAGCGGCCTATTGTCGAGTGCATAGTAGAGGTACAGGAGAAACGGAGCTCCGGGCTTGAGAAGTCGGGCACACGACGCGAGGCCGGATGCCGTGTCGGGAACGTGGTGCAACACGCCGAGCGAATAGCCGAAATCCATCGATTGCGCCGCAATCGGCATGCGCGCCACGCTGGCGTGATGAAAGTGGACGTTCGGCCGGGCAGCTAAGCGCTTCTTCGCAACGCCCAGAGCCTCGGCGCTCGCGTCTATGCAATGCAGCGTTGCAGCATTGCCCAGGCGCTCTACCACGCTCTGCGCCCAGCGCCCGCTACCACAGCCAAGGTCGAAGCCCACCGGCCGTGCTGGCAAGCTGTCCCACGGAAATACAGCGAAGTAGCGTTCGAACAGCTCCTCGCGCTCTGCTGCGCCCATGTGGCGCTGATCGAAGCGCGTCCACTCGTCGCCGAACCCTGCGACGGTAGCCGGATCCTGATTCATCCCATCGTCGAGAAGCTGCATCGCTCGTTGCTCCGTCCGCGTGGCTCAAGCGCCCGCACGAAGCGGGATGATTGGGGTGGGCATCGGTGGAGGCGCATCGCTGACGCTCGCACTCATGTCGGGGGTGTAGCCATCGATGAGATCGGCAAGCAACCGCTTCATGCGCCCCACGTCGTACTCGGCGGCAATCTTCACCATGAGCTCCAGTGAGAATTCAAGCTTCGAGAACGGAATCATCGTCTCGACGGCGCGCATGATGCGGGGATGCTCCGTACCGGTGACGTCATCTCCTATGAGAAGCTCTTCGTAGAGCTTTTCCCCGGGACGCAAACCCGTGAAGGCGATCTCGACTCCGCCACTTACATCGTTCTGCACGTCACGCACGGTCCAACCACACAGCCGAATCATCTTGCGGGCGAGGTCGATGATTCGAACAGGCTCTCCCATGTCGAGCACGAAGACGTCGCCGCCCGAACCGATCGACCCTGCTTGGATGACGAGCTGTGCCGCTTCGGGGATGGTCATGAAGTACCGCGTGACCTCCGGATGCGTCACCGTGACCGGACCGCCCTTGGCGATCTGTTCTCTGAACAGCGGAATGACTGAGCCCGACGAACCGAGCACGTTTCCGAAGCGCACGATGCAGAACCGGGTTCGCGTATCGGGCTCCGAGGCGAGCCCTTGCAGCACCAGTTCCGCAAGCCGTTTCGAGGCGCCCATGACGTTCGTGGGTCGCACTGCCTTGTCAGTCGACACCAACACGAAGCGACTGACGTCCGCGCTCAATGCAGCGCGAGCCGCGCTGAGCGTGCCGATCACGTTGTTGATGAGGCCCTCGAACGGATTGCTCTCTACTAGCGGCACATGCTTGTACGCCGCGGCGTGATAGACGGTGTCGATGTCGTAATGCGACATCAGCCGCCGCATGCGCTCTTCGTCGAGCACGGACCCCAGCACCGACACTATCAACGTATCGCCTGCGTTGGCGCGGACTTCCTGGTCGATGCGGTAGAGCGCGAACTCGTTCAGCTCCAAGACGAGCAGCAAGTCGGGCCCCTCGGCCAGGACCTGTCGGCATAGCTCCGAACCGATGGAGCCTCCGCCGCCCGTGACCATCACGCGCTTTCCGCGGATGTCCTGCGAGGTGAGTGCAGGCAGCGGCGGCACCGGGTCTCGGCCGAGCAGATCGGCAATGTCGACCTCCTGGATATCGGCGATGGACACTTTGCCGTTCACGAGCTGACTGATGCCCGGCAGGGTACGCACGCGGACGTTGGCCGGCTCGATCCGCTCGATGACTGCGCGCCGCCGTGCACGCGACTCCGACGGCAGCGCAATCAGCACCTCTTCGAGCTGGAGCGAGGCGCACACGCCGACCAGCCGGGCGCCGGGGTAGACCCGAATGCCCTGGACGCGGGTGCCCGCGAGCTGAGGTTCGTCGTCGAAGAACGCGACTACCAGGTATTCCGGCGCGGCGCGAAGCGCCGCGAGGGTTTGCCTGCCGGCAGCCCCTGCTCCGTAGATCGCCACGCGGGTAGCGGGGCGGTCGAGGCGCATGAGCACGCGGACACCATGCCGGATCGCCGAACGGCTTGCCCAGACCCAGAGGAACATCAGGAAGCCGTAGATGAACGGCACGGAACGCGGCAGCGCCATGGCTCGCACGCTCCCGGCAATCGACAAGACCGCCACGTTGGCGCCCACGCCCGCTAGCAGCTGCTGCAAGAAGTTTTCGTCGAAGGCGCGCACGACCGCGCGATACACTCCGGCAGTCGAGAGCGAGAGGACGCCGAGAGCGGCGACGAGGAGCAGACCAGCGGGCACTCCCGGAAAGACAGGCGGAGACGAAGTATCATAGCGCAGCGCAAGCGCCGCCCAGAGGAGCACCGGTAGACACAAGAAGTCGCCAAGCATTAGAACTGCTTGCTTGCCGCGACGCGGTAGACCGAATAGCCGAACCAGTGTTGGTCCCACGATAGTGTTCCCCCGTAGCTGCCGGCTGGTACTCCCGCTTGAGTAGGAGGTCAAGGAAGCCGTCGCCAAGCCGGTGCCAGACCTGGCTTCGTTCAACGAGTCGCCCTGTCCATAACGGCACGAATCGACTGTGTCGTGGTGGCGATCTCCGCTTCTGTCAGCGTGGGATGAACCAGGAACATCAGGCTCGTCGCGCCGAGCTGCGCTGCAACAGGAAGGGGCTTCTCTGGACGCAGCCCCGTTCCATCGAAGGCGCGCTCCAAGTAGACCTCCGAGCACGAGCCGACGAAGCATGGCACCCCCGACGCGTTGATCTCGCACAGAATCCGATCGCGCGACCAATCCGAGCGCAGCGCCTCGGGACGAATGAACGCGTAGGCCCGGTACCATGCGTGCTCAACGTGATCCGGCGGCAACGGAACGCGGAGCGCGGAGCACTCGGAGCACTCGGCCAGGATACGCCGTGCATTCGAGTCCCGAAGAGCATGCCAGTCGGCGAGGCACCGAAGCTGGTACCGTCCGAGTGCAGCCTGCATCTCGAGCATGCGATAGTTCGTTCCGAACGACTCGTGGAGCCAACGAAAGCCTGATGAGTGAGTCTTTCGATGAACGGCTTCATGGCTCTTGCCGTGATCCTTGTAGGACCACGCTCGCTGCCACAGGGAGTCGTTGGCGGTCGTGATCATGCCACCTTCACCGCCTGTGGTCATGATTTTGTCCTGGCAGAATGACCACGCGGCGACCTCGCCCAAGCTCCCCACCGACTGTCCTCGGTAGCGGGCTCCATGGGCCTGCGCGCAGTCCTCGACCAGCGCAAGGTCGTGGGCTCCAGCCAGCTCTCGTAGCGCGCTCATCTCACAGGCCCAGCCCGCGAGGTGCACGCACAGGATTGCTCGCGTCCGTGCGCTCAGGACACGAGCACACGACTCAGCCGTGATGTTCTGGGAGTCGGGGTCGACGTCTGCGAAGACAGGGGTAGCGCCTACCGCAACGATGCTGCTCGCAGAGGCGACGAAGGTGCGTGGTGTGACGATGACTTCGTCCCCCGGGCCGAGCCGTAATGCGCGAAAGGCCGCTTCGAGCGCCACCGTTCCGTTCATCAACCCAACCGCGTGTGGAACCCCGGTCGCGACAGCGAACTCTCGCTCGAAGGCAGCGCACTCGCCGCCGGTCCACGCGTTGACTCGATTCGATGCGAGGACACGCGAGACGATCTCCGCTTCTGCACTGGAGTAGCTGGGCCAAGGAGAAAATGGAGTGTTGAGCATCGGTGCGCTTTCCGCAGATGAGCATTGGCGCCTTGGACACGCCGCGGTCGATACATTCCTAAGCCTGGAACGTCACTCGCGCCGCGCAAGAGAGACCGCCGTTCTCATTTCATATCTGTGATACGCAAACGACTGTAGCGACGTTCCGACACGAAGCAGGAGAAATCCGGCAGTGGCGAACGACACCTCGACGCCCGACAGAGCTTCAAATCAGGGTGACTCAATCCCCATTTGGTCCAGCATTATGGCACTGACCCGGCGAGCGTCATACTTGTGCTCAGCGAGCCGGCGAGATTCTCGTCCCATTGCGATCGTCAGGTCGGGCTCCCGCACGAAGCGTTCCATCGCCTCGACGAGCTGCGGGACGGATTTTGGATCGATCAGAAAGCCGTTCAGTCCATCAGTCACGGTTTCGCGACAGCCCGGCGCATTCGTCGTGATGATTGCGCGCCCTACCGCCATGGCCTCGAGGACGGTGCGCGGCGTACCCTCACGGTAGGAAGGCAGCACGTACACTGTGCAGCACTCAAGGGCAGGTCGCACGTCGTCGAGCTTGCCGAGATACTTGACCACGCCCTCACGGACCCAGCCCGCCAGTTCGTCCTCGTGAATCGCGTCGGGGTTGGAGTCAATCCAGCCAGCCAGCTGGAATACGACGTTCGGATGGCGGCGCTTGACGAGACGCCCGGCCTCGACGTACTCGCGCACGCCCTTGTCGCCGAGCAAGCGAGCGATCAAAAGAAACGTGGGCGCCTCGGCCCGCACGGGTCGCTGCGCGAACTGAGCGATGTCGACGCCCGAGCCGGCGAGCACGACCGAGCGCACGCCGGGCATGAGTAGCCGGTTCTTGCGAAAAAATGCCTGGTCGTCGGGATTCTGAAAGAAAACGCCGTCCACCCCGAGTAAGGCGACGCGATATAACCACTCGAGCACGCGTCGCACGGCCCGACGTTCCCCACGCCCGTCGGTGAATGCGTAGCCGAGCCCAGTAATGAGCGCATAGCGGTGGGCGCTGGTTCCGAGTGCCGCGAGCATGCCGTACACGACCGGTTTCACGGTGTACGCGAGGACCACCCGAGGGCGCGCGCGATGGATGCGCGTCGCGACCCAGACGAAGAATCGCAGATCTTGCACGACGCTCGTGCCCGTACGCGATAGGGGCGCCTCCGCGAAGAGGATCCCCCGCAGCGCGAGCCACTGTCGCGTAGCAGGTGATAGCTCCGGCGCGAGTGCGAGCACGCGACATCCCCGTCCCACGAGCTGCTGCAAAAGCTCCGCACGAAAGGTGACTAGGGAGTCACCGAGGCTCGCGATGATGACCACGTCCACAGCGCTCCTCTCTGGTGTACCGGGTCGCCTCACGGCGCCTGCACACGCTTCAAGAGGCCATCTCGCTGAGCGCAGTAATAAGACTCGGCCGCGCCGCTGTTGCACAGCTGAGTCCAAGCACTGAGGGCGAGATCGAGCTGACCTAGCTGCGTCGCGAGGTGCGCTGCCTGGGCGAGGTTTGTTTCGCCGCCACCCAGCTGATGGGCTTCGCGCACCGCGCGCATCGCGCGCGCCTTGTTGCCCAAGGAGGCTTCGCACTGCCCGAGCAGCACCATCGCGTTGGTCAGCTGTCGCGTGTCGCCGGCGGCCTCGGCACGCAGACGCTGAACGGTGGTACGCATGCCTTTTTCGTCCTTCGTTTCGGCCTGCGCGAACGCGAGGGCCTGCAGTATGGCGCGGCGATCGTCCACGTTCTCCGGAGCGCTCAGAAGCAAGCGTACCGCGCCGGCCGGATCGCCCTGGCTCCGCAGCGCTTCAGACTCGATGACGTATGGCTGCGTGGAGGAAGGGTGCAACGTGCGCAGCCGCTGCGCCCGCCGTGCGGCTTCGACCCAGTCGTGCTCATACAGGCTCCGACGCGCGTGACGCTGCAGGGCCGGAGCGAACTCTGCGTCGTCTGCCAGCACCGCGTCGTCCACGCGAGCGGCCTGCGCAGGATGGGCCGCGAGACACTCCGCTGCCGCGTTCAGCATCACGCGGCGGGCAGTCTGCTGGTCCGGGGCACTGGCTAACGCCACGTCTGCGGTCGGTTGTTGCTCGAGGAACTGACAAAGCACGATGGGGGCCTCATGCAGCGCAGCTTCCGCGGCCAAACGCAGCTCTCCCACCGCCTGGTCTCGCCGGCCGATGCTCCAGAACCAGCGCGCAGCGTACAGATGCGGTCCCTCCCAACCGGGCGCCAACGCCATCGCGCGATTGAGCCAGAAGGGGGCGTTCCTCGCATGTTCCTGCACAGCCGCAGCGGCCGCGAGCGACGCGAGCGAGGCTTCGGCTGGATGCATGCGTAGCGCCGGAGTGAGGCGCTCCCATAGCGCTTCCATCCTTCCCTCCTGCAGATCTCCTCGCAACGCCCGCTCCGCTGAGAGGATGTCGGCGCGGTACGCGAGCGGACCGCAGATGGCGAGGACAGCGACGCCTCCCACTGCGGCCGCGCGACTCGCCATGGAGACGCGACACCACGCCGCAATGCGCGTCGAGCTCAACCTTACGCTCGGAAGAGCCGCAGCGAGCGCAACAACTGTTGGCACGGCGATGCCGCTCAGCTCCAGACTGAAGTCGACCAGGTTCTGCAGGCCGATTGCGATGACCCCCACGAGCGCGCCGAGCTGCGCCGACGTGCCCGATCGTAGGAAGCGATGACTGATCCGAGCGATGCAAGCGAAGGTGAGGAGCACCGCGAGTGGAACGCCCAGCTCGATGGCGAGCTGCAGGGGCAACGACTCCGCATAGAGAGCGCGTCCTTCACCCCCGTAAGCCGTCGTGAATGAAGCAGCAAATGCGCCGCGCCCCACGCCGAGGAGCAGCCGCCAGATATCGCAGTCCCTGAGCATGCGAAGCTCGGCGCCAAACAGCTCGAGCTTCGAAAGATCGCCGTAGTTCGTCTCGAGGAAATCATCGTTGGCCAGCTCCGCGAGGCCGTATCCCGCAGCAAGCATCGCGCCCCCCCATGCGACGCTGCCCACCCCAGCTCTCCATCGACGCAAGGTAGGTCCCTCCTTGCTCGTGCGCCCTGCGCGTCGCCCATCGAACAGGTTGCGAAGCGTGTGAAGGGCTGTGAATAGGAGCGCGCCACCGACCAAGACTGCGACGCCTCCCCGGCTGCCGGCGAGCCAGCCCGTCGCACCGACCACGCTTGCCACCAAGAACCAGGCCGCGCGCATGACTCCTCGCGCATGCAGGGCGAGCCCCAAACAGAGCGGGAAACCAAGCGCCATGAAGCCGGCGCGGTTGTTGGGGTTGATGATTGGGCCGTGCGAGCCGGGCAGGTAGCTCGCGTAGAGCCCGTAGACGCGCGTGGAGCCGACCAGTTGATGACCGAGCTGACTCAGCGCCAGCAGCGTGATGCTGACCGCGACGATGACAAGCAGTTGCGTCGACGAGACGAGCTTGCGCAGCGCACGGGCCGCAGTGAACGCCGACAAGACGGCGAGTGAGAACACTACGCGCTCGTAGGTGCGGCCAGGATCCAGCGAGAACGCCACCCAGGCCGGCGGATCCCGGCCAAGCCCCACCGCCGTAGCATGCTCGTTGGCTACTGCGTCGGCAGCGAGCATGCCCGCGAGCCACGGCGGGAGTGGGAGCACCTGTGCGAGAGACGCGAACAAGATCACACCGAACACCCACAGCAACGGCTCGGTGCCCATTGCTGCGGTGTCGTCGGAGCGCGTCTCGAGCTCCAACACCGGCAGGGATAGCCAAGCAAGCGCGGCGATGACGACGGTGCCCCAAGCGAACACGCCGCCGAGCAGATGAGGCGCGATGATGACCGTGGTCGCGAGCATGAGGCGTGCCCCCAAGTACCGGCCACGCAAGAAGCGGTGAGATCGCCGAAGCCGTGCGGGATTCCTATCCCGTAGGCGGCTTGCAGCTTCGGGATGCGTCACGGCGACGTACCTCGATCCTCGTCACTTTCGCGCGACGATGCGCGCCGGCACGCCCACTGCGAGCGAACCGGAAGGGATATCGGAGACGACGGCGGCGCCCGCGCCGATCATCACTTGGTCCCCAAGCGTGATGCCATGTCGCACGGTAGCACCGATGCCCACCCAAGAGAGCCTTCCCACAGTCACATCTCCGCCCAGATGAGCGCCGGGCGCCACGTGCACCCCGTCTCCAAGCGTGCAGTCGTGATCGACAGTGGCGCCCGTGTTGACGATGACTCCGAGCCCGAGCTTGGCCCCGACGTTCACGCGCCCCCCCGCCAGAAGCACCGTGCCGCCTCCCAAGACTGCGCGTCGACTGCGCGTGGCGGACGGGTGCACGACCGTGCCAAGGGGCTGGTTGCGATCGATCAGAGCCTGCAGGGTCGCCATGCGCACTACCGGGTCGCCGATGGCCACGACGGCAGCGTCGTCTGCGCGCAGCACGCTGACGGCATCGCTCAGTCGGCCATCGACGGGCCAGCCGTCGACGGCGTCGAGCCGTGGGTAGCGATCATCCAGGAAGCGGACTTCCGACCAGACCCTGGCGTCTTCGGCCGCATCCGCCACCACGCGGCCGTGACCACCGGCACCTAGAACGAACAGCCGCACGCGCGCATCACTCCGCGGGAGGAGGCACAGCCGCGTTTGGCGGCATGCTGGCTCCGCCGTCCCCCGGCTTCCCGGACTCGTCGTTGCTGCTGTAGTAGTACCCTCCGCTGTAATAGTAGTAGTAACCGTAGGCGCTCTGCTTCGACAGGTCGACGTCGTTGAGCACGCAGCCGAGCATCTTGCTTCCCACGTCACGCAGCTGACGGAGGCTGTGGGCGAGCGCATCACGCGAGGTGCGGCCGCTCTCTGCAACGAGGATCACGCCGTCGAGTTGCGGGCCGATGATCGCCGCATCAATGACTACGCTGACCGGCGGACTATCAAATACAAGCAGGTCGTATCGCTGCTTCAGGTCCTCCAGCAGGGCAGCGAATTTCGCGGTGTGCAGCAGCTCCGACGGATTGGGCGGGACCGGGCCGCAGGGCAGCAGCGACAGCCCATCAACGATGGTGCTCTGCACGCTCTGCTCGATGGTCGCGTCTCCCGCGAGAATGGACGTGATCCCGAGTCGTGGATTGGTAGAGAAGGCCTTGTGGATACGCGGCCGGCGGAGGTCCGTGTCCACGAGCAAGACCCTCCTGCCGCTGTGCGCCATGGTGATCGCGAGCGACACCACCACGGTCGACTTTCCTTCGGCAGGGCCGGGGCTGGTCACGACCACGCTGCGCAGCGGGCTGTCCGTCGACATGAACGCGAGGTTCGTGCGGATGGTCCGGCAGCACTCGGCCACCGCCGAGCGCGGATGGGTATGGACGATCAGGTCCTTGGTCTGTGGCGAAGACTTCTCGCTCCGCCGGTGACCTCGCCGCCGCTTGCTGCCACCGCTCGCGGCCTCGCCCTTCGAGAGCTGAATGGTGGGCACGATGCCGAGCGTCGTCACGCCCAGAGCAGTGAGGTCGTCGGGGATGCTCACCGAGCGGTCCATCCGCATTCGGAGGACTGCCAGGCCGACGCCGAGAAGCAGACCGAGCAGACAGCCGACCGCGACGTTGAGAAGAGGGCGGGGACGTATCGGATCACCTGGTACGGGCGCGCGGTCGACCATCCGCACGGGCGATACCCGCAGCATGCGCGTCAGGTTTGCCTCGGTGGTGCGTTGCAAGAGCAAGCTGTGCAGCTTCTCGTTGTTGGCCCGCTCGCGCTCCATGCGGTTGTAGTCGATCTCCTGAAGGTTGAGATCGAGCCCTTGATTCTGCGTTTCCTGCTTGGCTCGCTGCAGCCCTCGCTCGACGTCTTCTACCTCGCGCAGCTCGGCACGCATCGAGTCGACCAGGCCCTGAATCTCGGCCTTCATGCCGCTGACGATGGTGTCGATTCGCGCCTGAATTCGGCGCATCTCCGGGTGATTCGCGCCGTACTGCGGGGCCAGGCTGTCGCGATCGACGATGGCTTCGTGGTAGCGCGTACGCAGTTCCGCGACCGCCGAACTCTCGGCGATGAGCGTCGCGTGCACGGCCATCGGATCGTCTCGCATCGCCTGCTCGAGTTGCCGGAGCTTTGCCTGAACCTGAATGCGGCGCGTGGTCGTATCCGTAAGGGCCGAGCTGAAGCTCTGAATCGTCTGACTCACGCTGTTGCGCTGATCGGCGAGCGATACGGAGAGGACGTTGTTCTTGCGGCGAAAGTTGTAGAGCTCGTGCTCTGACTCGCCGAGTCGCTTCGACACGTCGTCCAACTGACCGCTGAGCCAATCCACGGCGCGCACGGTGGAGCCAAGACGCTCCTCCATCACCCAGTCCATGTAGGCATCAGCGATGGAGTTGGCGAGCAACGCGGACCGATCGCGGCTCGAGCTACGCACGGAGATGCGCGTCACGCGTGTGTCGCGTTCCTGCTTCACCGTGAGCGAGTCGAGCAGTGCGTCCGTGGCCGCTTCGATGTCGCCGCTCTTCCACGCACCGCGCTGGTCGTGCGGCACGTTCATGAACTCGGGATCGCGGTGCAACGCCAAACGTTCCACCACCTTCCGGGCGATGGTGCGGCTCGCGATGATCGCGTTCTGCGTCGAGTACCACTCCTTGCCCGCGAGGAAATTCCCACTCGGCGCTGCGACGTCTTCAACGTCGTTGCCCAGCGGCGTAGGCGGCGTCGGGTCGTACTCGAGCGTCGCGCTCGCTTCGTAGATCTTCGTAGTGCCCAGAGTAGCGAAGATCGTCGCCACCATCACCGCTGCGAAGACCCCGAGAATGATCCATTTTTGCTGCAGCAGGAGCCGTAAGATCACCCGAAAGTCGAACGACGTATCGGCAGACTCCGCGGGAGCACGAGCTTGCGCTTCAGAGGCCACGGGCAGTGCCTTTCCTGGGTAGGAAACCAGCGTGAGGAATGAATTTCACGAAACGCGGGGTCAAGTCGAAAGCCTGACGATGCGACCACGGCGGGGTCAGGCACGCATCGGCTCATGATGCCCGCCAGGAGCGAACTTGGTGCCGAGCCTCGCTCAGAATACGCGTTCGGGCACGAATACGATGTCGCCGGCGCTCAAGCGAAAATCGTCCTGGTTACCCCGGCTGACCTGACTAACTGCCACGCGATAACGCTCGAGCTTGCCGTTCACTCGGCGGGTTACGACGGTGTCGTCTTTGCTTGCCAGCGGCGTGAAGCCACCCGCGTTGCTCACAGCCTGGATGACCGTTATGCCCGGAATGATTGGGAAGGTTCCCGGCTTGGATACAGCTCCGAGCACTGAGATGCGCCGCGAGTTCGATTCTTTGACGAGCACGGACACATGCGGGTCGCGGATGATGTCGCGTGCGATGAGCCCTTCACGGACCGCGCTCGCGACTTGATTGGACTCCTGACCGCCAACTGCAAGCACACCGAGGAAAGGGAACTGGATTGCGCCGTCAGGACCAACTTGAAAGCTGCCACTCAGCTTTTCCTCGCCGAATACTCGAATCTCGAAGACGTCTCCGGGCCCCAAACGTGCGTCCTCGAGCGGCGATTCGGCCGGCAGCTTGCTGGATGCCGGAGCACGGCAAGAGGCGAGCATCAACAAGGAACCGAGCGCGATCACAGCCCGTAGTGTTTTCAAGTGTGTCAGGCCCATTCGATTCAGTAGTGCACGCGTACGCCGCCAAATGCCATCCAAGTGACGAATCCGGCTGGATCGGCGATGGGCCGATCAGCAAGAAGAACCTGGGCAGCATAGCTGAAGTCGGTGATGATCGTTTGCACCGAGAAGTCGGCCATGAACGCAAGCCAGTTCGTGGCACGATACTCGGCGCGCACAGCGCCATCAAGCTTCGTGTCCTTGCGGTGCGTCTCCCCGTTGGCGCCGAGAGCTTGGATGGTGGGGGTCGCCGCACCGTCACTGCCGCGGTTGAAGCCCCAGAGTCGCCCGTAGGCGATGCGGCCGGCTCCGCCTTCAAGCGACAGCGCGAACGCTCGTCCGAGCATCGACCGCAGGGTTACCGCCCCCCGATCCGAGCGAATCCAACCTCCCAGCGCGGAGGCCGTCAGGTCGCGGTAGTAGCCGAGGTCGATGCCACTCGACTGTCCGGGACCAAACTTCCAGCCTAGGACAGCCTCACCGACCACGTCTTCGTGCTCATCCAGGACCGTGTTGTCGTCGAATGCGACAAGGCCGTAACCTGCCAGCAGCCTTAGGGCCAGCGACTTGGTGAACGCACCATTCAGCCCGAGCCGAGTACGGAAGTTCGTACTGGCTGCATATAGGACAGGCGAGCGCGTCGTGGCTGCGTCCTTCTCCGTGTAGCGCTGAAAGAACACGCTTCCGTCGTAGATCAGCGCCGTATTGGGAAGGAACTTCCACGCGACACCGGCCTCGACTCCATGCGCGATGTTGTTGAGGTAATCGAAGACGGGACTTTCAAAGATCGTGATGCTCGGCGCATAGCCGATGTAAGACGTCAGGACCTGCGAGCGCGACCCCATGTTGATGCGTAGGCGAGGCTGAATGAGGTTTCGATCGTAGGCGTTGCGCGGACCTGCGAACTGAGTGAACGGACGGATGGAGCGCGTGTAGTTCAGCCGGACATCTGCGTTGACCGGTCGCTGTGGCATGATGCCGAGCCAGAGGTCGGTATCCACTTCCAGGTTACGAGGCGCGCCGTCACGAAAATAGTGGAGATAAGTGGCAGAGGCGCCACCTCGAAATGCGATCGCGGGAAGACGCACGTCACCCGGACGGTCCTCGCCTTCAGTCCTGCGCAAATCGGACAGAGTGGAGATGTGCAAGTGGGGCGTGACAGCAAGGACGGCCGAAGGCTGCTCTCGCTGGGTAACGTCGACGACCTGGCCGTTGACGACAGCGGTCCGTCGGTCGCCGTCGGCTCGAAAGACGTTGCTGTCGTATCCGCCTCGGATCGCGACGCCCGGATGAATCTCGACGTTCCCGGCGCGAATGCCGGGCCCTTCCGTGTACGCGCGGTCCGGGAGCCACGCCTGGGCGTGAGCCTGCGAACTGACGCTCGCTGCGACTGCTAGTCCGCCCGCGAGGACCGAAGCAGCCCTCATGCGCCGGCTCAACTTTAGTGGCTTCATTCCCGGAGATCTCCCTATGGGGGCCGGGACTTCTCCCCCAGAGTCAGTGACAGAAGATTGTGCTTCGGCCCCGCTTCTACTCGGGCATGCTCATCTCTTCTGGAACAGGCGTAAGGTTGGGTGGTGGCGTAGTCGAGACGCCAGGGGGGGCAACGGTGCTAGGGTCGACCGATGAGGGATCGAGCGTCGGCGAACCCGCCTGGACAGTCGTCACGATCTGCGATGCGCCCGGCTCGTATACCGACTGCCCCAGGCACTGAGTCGCCTCCTGATCGATCTGCTCGAGCTTCTGCCCCAGCACCGTCAGTACCGTGTACTCGTGACCGCGCCGCGCGTCGTCCCCCGCGGCCACGGAGTCACGAAGTGCACGCACGCGCTGCTCGACGTTGCGCGTGTTCGCATTCGCCTCAGTGAGCTTCCGATTCACGCAGTTCGCACGCAGGATGTCCTTATCCTTGCGCGCTTCATCGAGCATCTTCGACAGCCGCTCGGCGAGTTGCCCCGCACGGCGATTGATCTGCTCAGCCTGCGCCGTCTGCTCTTCCGGCGTCACCGCTGCTCGCGACTGCACACCGATTTCGCCCTGCGCCAAGGCTCGCTCACCCGGAGCCGGCGGCCCGTACTGCGTGCCGCTCTGCTGTGCCGAGCCGCTGGAAACGCTGAGTAAGAGAGCAGCAAAAGCACTCGAAGCGCTGAACCAGTGTGCTCGCATATCTTCCTCGCGTCCCCGGCGGCAGTATATCTGGGTGCCTTGGGGAGTCAACGAATGTGGAACCCCGAAATATTCGGGTCTCCTAGGGAATTCGGAACGGCGCAGTCAGCTTGCTGGAACGGTCTCGCAGGTTGCGAGACTGGTCAAGGTAAGTAGCAAGGTGCACCCGGAATCGGCGCATCGCTATGGCATCAGTGAGGCTTTGGCTCGTCGCGCTTCGCCCGCTGCTTTCGCCACGCATCGCTGACCTCGTCCTGGGTCAAACGCACCCCTCTCGCCGCCGCTGCATCGATCACCGCCTGCAGAATGTCGTGCCAGCGCAGGGTGTCGTCCGCCGGTGCATCGCCCTCCCCGCGCGTCGCGCGGATGGCCTTGATGACGTGTCGCACCGCGCGGATCTCGGGCGCGTCGCCCGTGTAGCGAGTCGATGGCAGCGCGATCTGCGTGCCGTCCAGCAACGTCAACATGCGGCCCTTCGCCGCAGGCGGCGTCGACGGGGTCTCGTAGCGCTCGAGGGGGACCACCCCTTCCGGCTTCGCCGCCACCGCGCTGGGCGGAGGGGGCGGCTTGCCCGGACGCTTGGTCTTGTCGTCCTTGGGCACGGGAGGCGGCGGCTTCGGCGGCCGGCCCGGGAGCGCCTTCAAGCCCGTCCCTGGCTCGACCATGCTGGGCTTCACCGGAGTGGCCGGGTTCGCGCCAAAGTAGCGCAGCTCGATCATCCGCCGGATCTCGCTCGGCGGCGCGATCATCGGACGCACGGGCATGTTGGCGATCTCGGCGATCTCCTTGAGCGCCGCCACGTGGGTCGGGTCGTCCATCGCGACGTAGAGCGTGGCGCCGTGGTCTCGCACAACGCGGACGTAAATCGGCATGACCGTGTGGCGATCGGCGAGCTCGCCCGGGATGCGCGCGAGCAGCTCCGCCGGGAACTCGACGCGCTCGAGCGATACCCAGGGCACGCTCAGCTGGTTGGACAGCACCTGCGTCAGACGGATCTCGTTGACGTGACCCATCGCCACCAGCTGCTTGCCGAGCGGAAGCGACGTGGCGCGCTGTGCGACCAGCGCGTCGTCGAGCTGCGTCCGCGTGATGAGACCGAGCGAGACCAGCATCTCGCCGAGTCGCTCGCGCGGTACCTCACTACGGGGCATCCGTACGATCTTACCGAACCGCGCAGCCATTCACGAAGCGCCGCGCGCAGGCGCGAACGCAGAGCCGTGGGAGACGCGACCACACGCGCGTCCCATCTCCCACCGCATTCGTCAACCTTACTTGCGGACTCAGCCCTGCGGAGCGAACACGAACGGGTACGAGTAGGTGACGCTGCCGCCTTCGGGGCCGGGGTTGAAGCGGAAGCGCTTCACCGTGTCGACCACGCAGCTGGCTACCTGAGGATCGTTGGTGGTGTTCTCGGTGGCGTTGGCCTTCGAGACGGTGCCGCTCTGCTCGATGGTGAACTGCACCGTGACCTTGCCCTGGAGACCCGGGTTACGACGCAGCTGCTGCTCGTAGCAAATCTGGATCGCGCGCAGGCGCTTCTTGACCTCGGCCGTGACCAGCTTGGCGTCGAACTCGCCGGTGCCGCCCACCTCGTCGCTCTGGTCCATCTTGATGTTGCCGCGCGGGGCCTTCTCGCCAATCTCGCCGCCTTCGCCTACCGCCTTGCCGCCACCGCCGGTCGTGCCGAGTGAGCCGAGGCCCCCCGTGCGCTTGCCCTCTCCTCCACCCGCGCGATTGCGCAAGGTGCCGCCCTGCCCTGCGCTCGCGACGCCGACACCCGCGGCCTGCGCGAGCACGTCTTCTGCGTTGCCGGTGACGGCTCCGCCTGCGAGCACGTCGTTCAGCGCGCCGCCACCCTCGGAGCCGAGCGCGCCGAGCAGCAGCGCCTCCGCGGCCGATGCGGCTTCTTCCGCCATGCGCGCGGTCGCTTCGGCCTTGGACTCGCCGGCGCTCTCGTCGCCTGCGGGCTTCTCGCCCTTTGCGGGGCCCCCCTCCGCCTTGGCCGGCGTCTTGGCGGGCTGCGGGGCTTCCTCGGCCGGCGCGGTCTGGTCGGTTGGACCTTCTGCCTCCGGCTCCGGCTCGGGCGGCGGCTCGTCGTTGATGACGAGATCCGTGAACTCGGGCGGGATCGCGGCGATGCCCTGCTCGATGGGCCAGTCGGCGTTCTCGAGGTACACGACGAAGCCGAAGTGCGTCATGAACGAGAACATCATGAACGCCGTGAACACCCAGTCGATGCTCTTGGCGAAGCCGCCACGCGCGGCGGCCGGGAGCTGCGGGCGCGGCTGGACCGGCGGGGGCGTGACGAACTGGAAGAGCAAGGTGACGTCGGCGATGACGACCTTGCCGCGCGCCGTGTCGTTGAGCTTCACCTGCCAGTGCGAGCCGGCGTTGCGAGCGGCGCCGCCGGTGCGGAGCTGCTCCAGCGTCTGCACGCCAGCGGGCAGGCCCACGCGGCCGGTCATCATGTTGGTGAAGTTGAGGATGTAGTCGCCGCCGACCAGCTGGAACAGCTCGAAGCGGGCGGGGAGCCCCTGCGTGTGGATGACGAAGTGATTGCGCTCTGACCCGCCGACCGTGACGGTCTCGCGCTGGCGGATGATGCGCTCTTCGACGATCTTGCCGCTCTGGATGACGCCAATCCGCAGGACCTTGGGGCCAGCCGGCTTGATGTTGACGGCCTGCATGGCCACTGTCATCGCGCCGGGGCGCCCGGAGGTCCTGGTGCTTTGCCGCTGTCCGGTGCCTTCGTTGCTCATCGATGAACCACCCGTTCGAGGTGCTCGTGCGTTGTGCGCCAGATTCGCCCTGATCGCACGAAAGTTCTTGGCGCTCGGCGCCGCGGCTCCCACGCCCTGAGGCGGCACCTTATCACCCGGGTCGGAGGTGGGTAAAGCGCACGACAGCGCGGGGTTAGGGGACACTCGCGCGCCTTGCCGCCTCCGCACGAATCGTGGTGAGCACCAAGTCCAGTTTGCTGAGGACCTCCTCGTTGGCAAAGCGGATGACGCCGATGCCCCGCCCTGCCAAGTGCGCCGTTCGCCTCTCGTCGTAGGCACGTTGCTTTGCCTCCCCGTGCGGGCCGCCATCGAGCTCGACCACGAGGCGCAGTGCGGAACAGTAGAAGTCGACGATATACGTACCTATCGGTGCCTGTCGGCGAAAACGGTGACCTGCGAGGCGGTGGTCGCGAAGGTAGGCCCAGAGGAGCCGCTCCGCACGTGTTTGACTGGTGCGAAGCCGGCGCGCGCGCCGAGTGCACGACTTGGAGAAAGAGGGCACGAGCTCTCATCGACCCAAAGCCCCACCAAGTTTCGCCCCCCACTCACCTCCCCCTCCACCGGATAGCGCGCGAGAGTCACGTCCTCTCTCCCGCCCCGCGGGAGAGAGACAGCCGCCCTAGGCGGCAGAGTGAGGGGCGTCTTGGCACGCCCTCTTCAAGACTCTGCGCTCGGGCGCGAGGCCGCGAGCGGCGCGAGGGCGCGAGGCCGCGAGCGGCGCGAGGGCGCGAGGGGGAAAG
>JADMIO011200172.1_pt1 | contig 17309 bp, 23 predicted proteins | sample 8958161 | NCBI WGS metagenome assembly JADMIO01 (sample SAMN16585339, study PRJNA669376) | soil metagenome | isolation source: Crop rotation soil | place: USA: Cullars Rotation, Alabama | collected 2011
GGACCCGCCTCGCGGAGATCTCGAGCTCGTCGAGGAGCTGCGCGAGATGCGTGTGCTGCCGGAAGATGACGAGCCGCACGTCGTCGAGTGTTGCGTCCCGTGGGATGTCCATGACTACCTCCGCCAGGACCGCATGCAAGGCTCACGCGCAGCTCACGTTGGCCGCAAGCGAAGGTCGGTGGCAAGATCCCCCGACCCATGAGCGACTTCACCCCTCTCCCCGCGCTCATCGGCGGCGCGATCATCGGCCTGGCGGCCTCCCTCTTGCTGCTCACGCATGGCAAGGTGGCGGGGATCAGTGGGCTCTACGGCGGCGTGCTCCGGCGCGGCACCGCCGATCGCGCCCTCCGCTTCTGGTTCTTGGCGGGCCTCGTCGGGGCAGGTGTCGTGACACGTCTGATCTTTCCGGGCGCGTTCGCGACCGCATGGAGCGCCGCATTGCCGGTCGTCCTCGTCGCAGGCGTGCTCGTCGGGGTCGGCACGCAGCTCGGCAACGGCTGCACGAGCGGCCACGGCGTGTGCGGCGTCAGTCGTCTGTCCGTGCGGTCGCTGGTCGCGACCGCGACGTTCATGATCACAGGGTTCGGCACGGTCTTCGTCGTCCGCCACCTGCTCGGAGGTGGCCCGTGAAGTCCAAGCTCGCCGCGTTCGGCGCGGGCGCGCTCTTCTCCGTCGGCCTTGCGATCTCGGGGATGACCCGACCCTCGAAGATCATCGGCTTCCTCGATGTCGCCGGCGCCTGGGACGCGAGCCTCCTGTTCGTGATGGGCGGCGCCGTGGCCGTCTACTTCATCGCCTACCGCCTCATCACCCGACGCTCATCGCCGCTCTTCGACGCGAAGTTCGACCTGCCGACACGCAAGGACATCGACCTGCGCCTCGTGCTCGGAGCCGCGCTCTTCGGCATCGGATGGGGACTCGGCGGATTCTGCCCGGGCCCCGGCCTCGTTGCGGCCGGCGGCGGTTCGGCCGGCGCGCTCGTCTTCGTCGCGGGAATGACGCTCGGAATCCTCATCGCGCAGATCGCGCCACGTGCCTCCGCGCGTGCGAATGCGCCGAGCCTCCAGGGCTGAGGTCGACGCTCGACCGCTCCGGCATCGCTCGTGCAACGCGGGCCGTATGAAGATCACGCTCCTCGGCACGAGCTTCCGCGCCATCTACCGCCAGGAGGTCGAGCGCGGGCTCGCGCGCAGCACCGAGACCGCGCTCGTCACCGAGCTCGATCTCGCGCCGCTGCCTCCGCTGGTGCAGAGCTTCCTGCGACGCGTCGGCGTGGTCGGGCGACCGCGGGTACGGAACGTTCGGGCGCGGTGGCGCGGGACCATGCGGAGCAAACCCGAGGCGGACTGGATGCCCGTGACCGCGGAGCAGCACAACTTCTTCGACGAGCCCTCGCGCGTGTTCTTGATGAAGGCGAAGCTCTTCGGCATTCCGTTCGAGAGCCTCCATCTCTACACCGGCCGCTCCGCGACGATGCGCGTGCGCCTGGGAGGCGTCTTCCAGGTGGTCGACGCCAGGGGACCCGAGATGGACCGCAGCGAGACGGTCACGATGTTCAACGACATCTGCCTGCTCGCGCCCTCCGCGCTGCTCGACGCGAACGTCACCTGGGAGACCGTCGGTGCTCGCACGGTCCGCGGGACCTTCACGAACGCCGGCCACATGATCTCGGCGCTCCTGTCCTTCGACGAGACCGGCGACCTCGTCGACTTCAGCTCGAACGATCGCGACCAGAGCAGCGACGGCAAGACGTACCGGCGTCTCCCGTGGTCGACCCCCGTGTGCGCCCATGCCGTCCATTCCGGGCTTCGCCTCGTGTCACGAGGAGAGGCGAAGTGGGCGCAGCCCGAGGGCGACCTCGTCTACGCAAAGCTCGAGCTCGTGGACGTGGACTTCAATCTCTCTCGTTCCCCTGGCCGGAGCGTGATGGCACGAGCGCTGCAACGCTGGCGCTCGTGGCTTACGCATCCTCGTTCATCAATCCCTCGAAGCGCATCGTGATCACGGGCGGCCCTGGCGCCGGCAAGACCGCCGTCCTGGAGCTGGCGCGCCGCGACCTGTGCAAGCACGTCGACGTGCTCCCCGAGTCAGCGCGTATCGTGTTCGCCGGCGGATTTCCGCGACGGCACGACGATGCGGGCCTCCGCGGGGTGCAGCGCGCGATCTACCACGTGCAGGACGAGCTGGAGCGCATGGGCCCCGAGTCTCCGAGCGCCACGACGGTGCTGTGCGACCGAGGAACGCTCGACGGGCTCGCGTACTGGCCGGGCGCCTGGAGCGAGTACTTCACCGGGCTCGGAACGACCATGGAGACCGAGCTCGCGCGATACGCGGCGGTCATCCACCTGCGCGTTCCGGACGGGCAGAACGGGTACAAGAAGGACGCGGTTCGCCGCGAGTCGGAGCGCGAGGCGGGCGAGATCGACTCTCGCCTCGCCGAGGTCTGGGCGGCGCATCCGCGCCGCGTCTTCGTCGAGAGCAACGCGGACTTCGTTCGCAAGGCGCAGCGCGCGCTGGCGGTCATCCGCGCCGAGCTCACATGCTGCGCATCGAAGGACCCGCGCTCGCCCTGATCAGCCCGTCATCTGCTCGAGGAGCCGACCGACGAGTGTCACTTCGCGAGGCGCGTCTGCAAGAGCTCCGCAAGCGCGCGGCAGACGTCGACAGTCGTGAAGATACCCACGACCTTCTCGTTCTGCATGACGACGGCAGAGCCGTATTTGTGCTCGCCCATGGTCCCGACGACCTCGTCGAGCGGCGTGTCGGGAGAGACCGAGTAGATGACCGTCGACATCGCGTCCTCGACCTTCACCTTCGCGGGATCGACGCCCGCCAGCGACTCGACGAGCCGGAGATCGCGCTCGGTGAGGATCCCGAGGAGCTTTCCTCCGTGGAGCACGGGCAGATGGCGGATCTGATGCTCACGCATCATCGTGTGCGCTCGCGCGAGCGTCTGCTCGACGCCGATCGAGTGCGGCGTCGTCGTCATGTACTTCTGGATCGTCGGAATCGGCTTCGACATGGCTTTTCTCTCTTTCAAGGCCGGAAGTTCATGGTGCCGAGCGCGAAGCTCGGCGGCGTCTCGTAGTGGAGACGCCCGTGCGCGTGATGGGTGCTGTGGCGTGCGCACCAGAGCTGCACGCGTGCCGTCTCGTTCTGCACGGCGGTGCAGTCGGGACACGGTGGGTCGATCTGGGGCGCCGCCTGCGTGTGGTAGTCCTTGGGCCGCACGACCAGGACCGGACAGCCCGCATGGCGAACGACCTTCTCGGCCACCGAGCCGAGCGCGAGTCGCGTGAGGCCGGTCTTGCCCGCTGTGCCCACCACCAGGAGATCGGCGCCGAGGCTCGACGCCATCTGCGTGATCTCGTGCGCGGGGTCGCCTGCCGCGAGATGACCGAGGATTCGCCCGCAGAAGCGCGGCGCCGCTTCCGCGCACGACCGGTCGAGGAGCGTGCGGCCTTCCTCCAGGATGTCGGCGGGCGTCACGAGCGGAGCCATCCCCATCACCGCGAAGCCCGGCGTCGGGGGAAGGACATGCACGATGTGCAGCTCCGCGGCGCCCGCGAGCGATGCCCCGATACCGCACGCCACCTCGAGGACGTGACTGGACGACGGCGTTCCGTCGATTGCGACGAGATAAACAGTGACGGCGCTGGTGTTGCCGTTGGTTTTCGTGGCCATGACTTGCTCCGGTTCGATCGGTTCTTGGTTCGATGCGCTCTACTTGCAGGTCGCCAGGTTCATCGCGTCCGCACGCTCGCGGAGCGCGGCGCGAAGGGCATCCTTCTCCGCCGGATCCGCCGGGACGAAGCGGATGCGCGCGCCGTTCTCGATGTCCTCGGCCACCGACTTCGACGGCGGGGCTTGCATCAACTGGAGACCATGATCGCCGCCGCTGCCGTGGCGACCTTCATGACCACGACCGACGTGCTGGCCGGGACCGTGCTGCGCGGCGGCGTCGTTCGCGCGCTCGCGCATCTCTTCGGGCTTGTCCTTCGAGACGAAGCTGAGCGCCACGCCCTCGGGGGTGTCCATGGGAATGACCAGCGCGCCCGGGACGCCGAGAGCGCAGCCGCGCGGCACTTCCCCTTGCGTGAGCGTGGGCGCGGGCGACTGGCCCGTGGTGCACGCGGTCGCCAGGAGAGCGGCGAAGACGAGTGCGAGAGAGCGGGCTGACATGAGTGCCTCCATGACCAGCGCTCGAGCAAGCGACGCGCCAGACGCCCGCGCCGGAAAACACGCGGCATCTCCCGGAGGTCGGCGCAGGGCTTGCGCGTCCCGGCAAAGTCCGCGCGCGATCGTCGCGAAGCGCAACGCTCCCCCGAAGAAGCGCGCTCTTTCACGGCGGCACAGCGCTTGTAGGGGTGCTCCAAGAGCCACGGTGGTGCCGTCATGCTCGAGCCACTCACGATGGATGCCCAACTCCAAGAGCGACCTCTCGTCCTGGTCGTCGACGACGACGCCCGGAGCGCCGGTCTCGTCGCGCGACTCCTCCGCGCGGACGGATACGACGCCGAGGTGACCATCGACGGCGCCGCGGCGCTCGCGCGCCTGACGCGGGATCCGATGCCCCACGCGGTGGTCACCGACTTCCAGCTTCCGCACGCGGACGGACTGGCGATCGCGCGCTACGCGCGTTCACGCCGGGCTTCCGTCGCTATCGTCGTGGTCACGGGCTACCCGGCTGCACTCGCGAGCGCGGTTCACCCGGTCGACGAGCCGGTCCACGTGCTGACGAAGCCTCTCGACTACCCCGCCCTGCTCACCCGCCTTGCCGCCGCGCTTCGCGTCGAGAGCAAGGAGTGAGGTCGAATCACGCTCCGGCCGGAGGGCGGAGACTGAGGAGCAGCTCGTAAGCGACCACGTCCGAGGGGAGGATGTCGTCGCGATAGCGGCAGCTGTCGGCGATGATCGCGCGCTCCAGCGCCACGACAGCGTCGACCTTGCCCTCGAGCTGCGCAGCCACGTCGCGAGCGATCACCGGGCTGGCGATCACGATCCTCGCCGGTCCGAGCTTGCGGAGCGCCTCGATGGCGACCTCGGCGTATGCCGTGCTGAACAGGCCGTCGGCGACGAGCACCACGTCGCGTCGCCAGCAGCTTCCGATCGTGCGCGCTCCCTTCATCCCGGCGAGCTCGGCCCGGAGTCGCGTGCGTGCCGCGGCTACCGCCTCCTGGCGGCTCTCATCGCTCACGCCGTCGGCAGCGCCCTCGAAGGCGACGGCCTCGTCCTCCCCCATCGCGCCGAGGACGATGCCGTCCTTCGTCACGACCGGTTCCACGCCCCAGAGATCGATGGTGCCCTTCGTGCTCCCCGCCAGAGCAGTGGCGACCGTCAGGGCTCCACGCGACAGCGCTACGACGTTCGGCCGCTCGAGGTGGAGCGGCTCGAGCGCGGCGGCGAGGCGATAACCGGCGTCGTTGCGGCTGATCGCGACGTGCTCGGGCAGCGTCGTGACAGGCAGCCCCGACGTGCGGATGACGCGGGCTGCGACGCTGCCGAGCAAGGCTCGCGCAATTCCGCGACGACCGTGCGTGCCCATCACGATCAGGTCGGCGCGGCACTTCTTCGCGGTCGCCTCGATCTCTTCCCACGGCGTGCCTTCGACCACGACGGCCTCGACCGCGCGAACGTGCGGTCGCAAGAGGCGCGCGGTGCGCTCGAGCTGCGCCTCGGTCTCCGTGAGGATCGCGGCATGCTCGACGGCGGTGAGCGACGTATCGAAGCGCTCGACGACGTGGACGAGAGTGAGCGCCGCCCCGAGCGCGGCGCCGAGCTCGAGGGCGTAGTCGCAAGCGCGCTTGCTCGGACCGTGGAAGTCGAAGGGGACGAGGATGCGGCGGGGCGAGGGCATGCACGCGACGTCGCACGTCCCGTACCAGCGTGCGCGGCGCGCAGATCCTGCGAGGGCCCGGCGGCGCCGAGGTCGCGCTCCGTCGCGGACGAATCTCCTGCGCGACGGCGCACGGCTTGCGCGACCACCGCCCGCGCCTGCCGGAGAAGCGCGGGCGCGCTCATGGCCGCAGAGCGGCACGTCGCTCGCAGACGTCTGCTTCATCTCGCACGTCCGGAGGACCCCCATGCTCCGCCATCCCCTCGCCTCGCTCGCTCCGCTCCTCGCGGCAGGACTCCTCGCATCGGCGTGCGAGGCGCGCGACGTGCCGCCCGCAGCGCCCGCTCCCGTCGCGGGCGTCGCTGCGCCGCCCGCGACTCCTGCATCGCCTTCGCTCGCGAGTCCTTTCCCGGCCGACGCGCCGCTCTCGTGCGCGACGCTGCGTGACGTCGGGGTCTCCGACCTCGTGCGGGTGGAAGGCGCGACGCTCTTCTACGCCGACGCCACCGCGGGCCTCACCATCGTCGATGCGACCGATGCCGCGCATCCACGCGTTCTCTCCGTCGTTCCATTCGTCGGCACCCCGCTCGCGCTCTTCGTGCGCGAAGGCATGGCGTGGGTCGTCTTCGTCGATCCCGACTCGCGCTCCGGCAAGCAGGGCTTCGCCACGGTCGTGCGCGCGGTCGACGTTCGCAACCCGGCATCGCCGGCGGTCGTCGGCAGCGAGGTCCGTGAGGGCAGCGCGCGCGACGCGAAGCTCGTCGCGGGGCTGCTCTACCTGATGCGCGGCGCGAAGGGCCGCACCGTCGTCGAGGCCTTCGGCGTCGACGGGAGGACGCTACGCGCGCTCGACAGCGTCGACATCGAAGGCGCGCCCGCCCAGCTCGCGGCGTCGGCCGCGGGGCTCGCGGCCGTGACCACGAGCGACGATCACGCGACGGTCGCATGGTTGGACCTGTCGATGGAGCGCCGCGGGTCGCTCCTCTTGCGCCAGTCGGTCCGCCTCCCCGGCGGCGTCGCGACGTGGGAGCGAGGTGAAGGCAGGATCGTCGACGCCGACGAGGGCCAGCGCGTCCGTCTCGTGACGTGCGCGACGAAGGGTTGCACGCCCACCGATGCTGCGACCCTGCGGATCGTCGACTTCGGCGCCGAGGCGCCGGCGCGCAGCGTGACCTCGCTCCGTCTCACGGAGCACGACGGCCTCCCGACGACGCGCTTTGGAAACGGCGTGCTCTACGTCGCCGAGACGCCCGCGAGCGGCGCCGAATTCTCGACGCTGCACGTCGTCTCGACGGACGAGCGAACGCCGCGCTTCGTGGCGCACCACCCCCCTCCGCGGTCGGATCTCCGCGCTCGTTCCTCACGAGGAGTCCCTCGTGGCGCTCGGCAGCACGGGCTCGCCCGGCACGCAGATGAAGATGATCGTGCACGATCTCGATGTGCGGCGGCCGGCCGTGCCGCGAACGCGGACGAGCGCCACGTTCGGCAGCGACTGGACGTGGTCCCTCGCGTCCGACGACGACGACGCGATGTCGTTCGATCCCGCCTCGAATCTCGTCGCGATCCCGTTCACCGCCTGGCGGCACGCGGACGAGCGCTACGTCACCGGCGCGCAGCTCGTCGATCTCGGCCGCTTCGGCGGACAGGCTGCGCCGGCGCTGCCCGCGGACGGCTGGGTGGAGCGCGCCGTCTTCCTCGATGGGCATCTCGTGACGCTGGGGCCGAACGGGATCTCGTCGATCGACTACGCCTCGACTCACCTTCCCGACTTCGCCGAGCGTCGCATGGAGGTCGGTCGCTGAGCGCCGCATCGGCCAAGGCGGAGCTCGCCCGGCGCACGGCGTGACCTCGTCGCCACGCTGACATTCTCGGCGGCCGTCCTATCTTCACCGGATGGCGGCGAGTCTCACGCGCTCCCGTGCGCTGTCGTTGCACGTTCCCATCACGAGCGAGAGCGAGCGCGCGCACTTCCAGCGGCGCCTGGCGTTCACGCTGATGGCGATCTTCGCGCTCGCGCTCGCATTCTTCGTGCTCCAGCTCGCGATGCTCGCCGCGAGCGCGCCGTGGCGGATCGCAGAGCTCTTCTCGCACCGCTCGCTGCAGATCCAGCTCGTGACCACGTTCGTCGCGCTGATCGCAGCGCTCTGGCTTCGCCGGGGCAAGCGGAGCGCGAGGCTCCTCGACATGGCAGACGGCGCCGCGACGATCGCGATCTGCATCGGCTGGGCAGTCCTCATCGCGCCCGAGCCCCAACCCTTCGCGCGCGGCGAGCTCATCGCGCTGCTCGCGACGAGCTACACGCTGGCGCTGCGCGCCGCGCTCATCCCGAGCACGCCGGCGCGCAGCGCGTTCCTCGGGCTGCTCGCGATGATGCCGATCTTTCCGCTCGCGATACACCTCTACGGCACCGAACCGCCGCGCGACCCGCTCGGCATCAATCACACGTCGTACGTCGCGATCTGGGCGCTCGTGGGCATCGCGTGCACGACGACCATCTCGTACGTCATCTACGGGCTCCGCATGCAGGTGCGCAAGGCATCGCAGCTCGGCCAGTACCAGCTCGAGGAGAAGATCGGCGAGGGGGGAATGGGCGTGGTCTACCGTGCACACCATGCGCTGCTCCGCCGGCCCACGGCGATCAAGCTCCTGACTGCGCGGACCGGGCACGCCATCGAGCGCTTCGAACGTGAGGTCCAGCTCACCGCGAAGCTGACGCATCCGAACACGGTCGCGATCTACGACTACGGGCGCACGCCGGAGCGCGTCTTCTACTACGCCATGGAGTACCTCCAGGGCATCGCGCTCGATCAGCTCGTGCAGCGCTTCGGCCCGCAGCCGGTGTCCCGCGTCGTCCACATCCTCGTGCAGATCTGCGGAGCGCTGGGAGAAGCCCATGCGGTCGGGCTCGTCCATCGCGACATCAAGCCCTCGAACGTGATGCTGACCGAGCGCGGCGGCGAGCAGGACGTCGTGAAGGTGCTCGATTTCGGGCTCGCGCGCGAGATCCAGAGCCCGAACCTCGAGCTCAGCGGAACGAACACGCTCATCGGAACTCCCCACTACCTCTCGCCAGAGGCGATCATCGATCCCGACCGCGTCGACGGTCGCGCCGATCTCTACGCGCTCGGCGCGACCGCGTACTACCTGCTGACCGGCACGTGTGTGTTCGACGCGGCGAGCGTCGTCGAGGTGTGCAGCTTGCACCTCCATCAACCACCGACCGGCCCTCGATCGAAGCGACCCGACGTCCCGAAGACTCTCGACCGCATCGTGCTCGCCTGTCTCGCGAAGAGGCGCGAGGATCGGCCGGCCAGCGCGCGCGCCGTCGCAGACATGCTGCGCACCTGCGGCATCCCCGAGTGGACAGCCGACGACGCGCGCGCGTGGTGGGCCCGCGTCCCCGCGGCGGAGCGCGTGACGGATGACCGCGGCCGTCCCGTCATGTCCGACGCAAGCGATCCCTCCACGAGCGGGACCCTGCCCGTGGCTCTCGATCGTGGCGTCGTGACGTAGACGCGACCAGAGCCGAGCGGGTCGCGGATCGCGGTTTGCACCAACGTCGCGCGACAGGAGGTCGACATGAGGACGATCGCGATCCCGCTGCTCCTTGGCGCCTTCGTTGGCTGTGCACGCCACGCGGCACCTGCGGCACCTCCGGCGCAAGAACCGGTGAGCACGACAGAGATCACCGCTGGTGCAGCTCCTGCCCCGAGCACGAACGCGAACACGGTTCGTGTGGAAGCGCCGGCACGCGTCACCGTCACCACGACCGTCGAGCCGACGCCCGCGGTGCGGATGGCGTGCAATCTTCCCGATCGGCCGAGCGAGTCGCCACGCTTCGACTATCGGTCCATCGATCTGAGCCCGCGTGACGAGGACATCCTGCACGAGGTCGGCGTGTGTCTGACGACCGGACCGCTCGCCGGAAAGCGAGTCTGCATCACCGGCTACACCGACCCGCGTGGGCCGAGCGACTACAACTACGGGCTCGGGCTCGCGCGCGGCTACACGGCGATGCACTACCTCGAGCGCTTCGGCGTGCAGCCTGACCAGACCGCGATCAGCTCTGCGGGCGAGACCAAGGCGCGCGGTACGGACGAGGCGGGCTGGTCGAGGGATCGACGCGTCGAGATCGATCTCGCCGACGCGCCCGACTCGTCGTGTGGTGGCGAGGCGCGCGACTAGGCGTCGTCGCCCAGACACTGCACGAGCATCAGCTCGGCGTTGAGCGACTCCATCGCCCGAGCGGCCTCGAGTAGCTCCTGCTCGAGGTCGGCGATCTGCGTTCTCGTGTGCACGAGCATCGCCTCTGCGCCCTCGAGGCGGGCGCGCAGGTACTCCAGCTCCTCGTTGTTCGGCGATCGTTCGCGCAGGTTGCGCACGAGCGCAGTCGTTCGTGCGATGAGCCCATGCGGGCGCATTTCTTCTGCAGCCATGCAGGTCGTTGTCATTGGTCCCCCCCGGGATGTCGGTGATGTCGATCCGACACGTCCATCGTTGCCTAGTTCGCCATTCGCGCCAATCCCCGATCTCGCGAAGGTGCTCGCCATCGATGCCGCATTCCCCGCGGGGCGTAGCGGGATCCCGTCACGTCAGCGCGAGGGCACTCCCGCGTGCGCGCGACGTGACCCGCGAAGATCTGCAGAGTCGTGAATGTCCCAGAGGCTGACGGTGCCCACGGGTCGATCGCGCTCGTCGACGATCGCGATGACCGAATGACGATGCACGTTCATCTGGCGCTGCACCTCTGCAACGGATTGCGTCGATCGGCAGGTGATCGGCTGGCCGGTCATGATGTCGCTCACGAGGATGTCTCTGGCCTCCGCGTTCTCGGCGCAGACCTGCAACGCGAGGTCGCGCTCCGTGACGACGCCGACGATGCGCCCGACGTCGTCGCACACGGGAAGAAAGCCGACGCGATGGTCACGCATCAAGGATGCGGCCACGAGCGCGCTCGCCTGGTCGCTGACGGTTCGTACCGGGGTGCTCATGATGGCTGCACACTTCATTGGCTTGCTCCTGCTCTCGACCGCGGTGCGATAACCGTACCCACCGACCGTCAACGCGCTCGCGCCGTCGCGCATGCACAGAAAGGCTCGCAAGAGCGATGCCGTGAGTCCTCCTGGCTCAGCGGCTGTCGGTCGCCTGCAACGCCTGCGGGCGCGCGCAGATCCTGCGCTCGACCTTCCAGCGCACCGCGCTGGGACATCTCCCCTCTCCTACCGTTCCGTTCCCTGCCTTAGGAGAGTCGACAGCCATGATGCTCTCCCTCGCCTGCCCGAGCTGCGCGACCAGCGAGCGGGTCCGCTGCGTCGTCCTCGGCGAGGATTTCTGGACGAACGTCGGCATATCCATCTTGCCATTCGTGGTCGTCCTGGCTGTCAGCTATTTCGTATACGGCCTCGAGCGGGACGGAGGAATCCATGCGTGAATCCACGGCGGGCACTCACGTCGGCCCGCTCGCTTCCGCGGGCATCCTGCTCGGCACCGGGCTGGGCGGATTCGTCGACGGCGTTCTGCTGCACCAGGTTCTCCAGTGGCACAACATGCTCTCGAGCCGGCTGCCGCCCACGAACCTGATCGACATGAAGATCAACATGGTGTGGGACGGGCTGTTTCACGTCTTCACGTGGCTCGTCACGGCGCTCGGTCTGATCCTGCTCTTCCGGGCTGGACGGCGGCCCGACGTGCCGTGGTCCGCACGCGTCCTCCTCGGCGGGATGATCGCCGGGTGGGGGCTCTTCAACTTCGTCGAAGGCCTCATCGACCATCAGCTGCTCGGGATCCACCACGTTCATCCGGGCTCGGGTCAGCTCGCGTGGGATCTCGGCTTCCTCGCCTCCGGCGTCCTGTTCATGGCCGTCGGGTTCGTCATGATCCGACAGGCACGGCGCGCCTCGCATCCGCCGCGTCCGGGCACGCTGCACCCGCACGCGGCGGAGTGACGCTCAAGGGACGAGGCCTCGCATGCGGTCCTCGGCGTGGAAGTACTTTCGGATGAAGCCGACGAGTTGCTTGTCGGTCGGGTGATCGACGGTCTCCACGCCGACGATCTTCTGGTCGAGCGCGCGGTCGTGGCGGTGGATGTGCTTCAGCAGCGCGAGCTTCGCGGAGCCGGGGCCGACGACGAGGATCTCGCCCGCGGACGCGAGCGCCGCAGCGACCTGATGGTAGAACTGCTCCGCGATCGCCGGATCGCGCCGCACGTGCTTGTTCGGCGCGTGGATGATGGACTCGTCGAACCGATGCTCGTCGACGTGGAAGATCTTGGCTTGCTCGTGGTCGATCCAGACGGCGGCGTGGAAGGGCGTCATGCCCACCACGATGCAAGCGCGCGGCCACCACGTGCGCAACGGCGCGCACGCGAGCGAGCCCGAGCGGCCGCGCAGCCCTTGCGGGGGCCCGCAAGGCGTGCGGACCGACGAGCTGGCGAGACGCTTGCACGTGCCGTCTCATCATGAGCCTCACCGTCCGCGACGTCATGAATCCGCAGCTCCTCTACGTCGACGAGGACGACTCGGCGGAGGTGGTCCGGTCTCGGATCCTGGCCTACGGCGTGAGCGGCGTGCCCGTCCTCGATCGCTCGTACCGCGCGGTGGGCTTCGTGAGGGCGCTCTGCGGGCGCGAGCCGCGTCATCCCGCGCGCTTCGACGGGGATTGCACGTCGGCGGCCGCGTTCAGGACGAGGGCGACGCCTGACGCTCAGGCGGCGGCGAGACGAGGCGTCTGCCGCGTGTCCGTGAGAATGCGACCGTCGCGCAGCGTGATGACGCGCGAGGCGTAGGCGGCAACGTCGACGTCGTGCGTGACGAAGAGGATCGTGAGACCCGCGCGCCAGAGGCCGTGGAAGAGCGTCATGATGCTCTCGCTGGTCTTCGAGTCGAGGTTTCCGGTGGGCTCGTCGGCGAGCACGACCTGCGGATCGTTCACGATCGCGCGGGCGATCGCGACGCGCTGCTGCTGGCCACCCGACAGCTGCGACGGGAAGTGATCGCGGCGATCGCCGAGCCCGACGCGCTCGAGGGCCGCCTTCGCCCGCGAGATGCGCTCCTCGCGCCCGACACCGCGATAGACGAGCGGTAGCTCGACGTTGTCCTGCGCGGTCGTGCGACGGAGCAGGTTGAAGCTCTGGAACACGAAGCCGATGGTCTGGTTTCGCACGTCCGCGAGCTCGTTTCGATCGAGGCGCGACACGTCCCGTCCCGCGAGGATGTAGCGGCCGCTCGTCGGACGATCGAGACAGCCGAGGATGTTCATCAGCGTCGACTTCCCCGAGCCCGAGGCCCCCATGATCGCCACGAGCTCGCCGCGCGCCACCGCGAGGCTGACGCGATCGAGCGCGCGGAGCTCCTCGCCCCCGAGCATGTAGTGCTTGCTCAGCTCCTCGGTCACGATGACGGGCTCGTTCATGGGCGTTCCCGCCGCACGTGCGAGGTGCGTGCCGATGGAGCTGGACGCAAGGCCTGCAGGCAAACGCACGCCGTTCACCGAGCGAACGCCGTGCTTCCAGGAAAAGACGTGCGTGGGGCTGCTGGCGTGATGTCTGCAATCGCGCTCCCCATCGCACCCGCGGGTGCACTGAAGGAGAGCTGAAATGGCCGACATCCAGATCAAGAGGAATACCCCGCAGACGTCGCAGCTCACCCCGGCGCGTGGGCTCGATCCCGCGCGATGGTTCTCGCGCGTCATGGGGTTCGATCCCTTCCGGGAGATGATGCCGCTCATCGGCGAGGAGCGGCTCGCCTTCGATCCCGCGTTCGAGGTCAAGGAGACGAAGGACGGCTTCCTCTTCAGGGCCGACGTCCCGGGCGTGAAGCTCTCGGACATCGACGTCTCCGTGACCGACAACCGGATCCAGATCAGCGGCCATCGCGAGGCCGAGAAGGAGGACAAGGGCGACAGCTTCTACACGTACGAGCGCAGCTACGGGAGCTTCACGCGTGCGTTCACGATGCCTGACGGGATCGACACAGCGAAGATCCACGCGGATCTGCGCGACGGCGTCCTCAGTGTGCTCGTCCCGAAGAGGGCGGAGTCGCAGCCGAAGAAGATCCCGATCGGGACCGCCACCGCCGAAGCAAAGAAGGCGTGATGACACGCGCGCTGCTCGCGCTCGGCTCGGTGCCGAGCCCGAGCGCGCAGCGCGGCGCGATGCGATGCGATCGACGTGCTCGGGCGGCACGACGGTGGCGCGGATCGTGGATGCGAACGTCGTCGAGCGAGGGAGGATCATGACGATGAGCTCGGCAGGCGCGACTCCCTACGACACGCTGCGCACGATCTCCGCGGAGGCTCTGCTCCAGGAGCTCCGGAGCAACGTACCGCTCACCATCATCGACGTGCGCGAGCGTCATGAGGTCGCAGAGACGGGCACCATCGCCTCGGCCCGCAGGTTTCCCGCGTGGCAGCTGTCCTCGCGCCTCGCGGAGCTCGGCGATCTCCGGAGCACACCGATCGTCGTGGTGTCCGAGACCGCCCTTCGCGCGCGGACCGCGGCGCTCGCGCTGGAGGTGGCCGGGTTCGAGGAGGTCTCGATCCTCAAGGGCGGCATGCGGCACTGGATCGAGCTCGGTTACCCGCTCGACAGCCCGCCGAGCAGGCCGTGAGAGCCACGCGGCTCACAGGGTGGCGCAAGATCGCGAGCGCGCTCTGGGATGCGCCGAGCGACCCGCAGATCTACGGCGCGCTCGACGTCGACGCGACCGCCATGCTCGCCTTCATCGCGTCAGCGCGCGCGCGCGGGGAGCACGTGACGGCGACCCATCTCGTCGGCCGCGCGGTGGCGCATGCGCTCTTGGAGGTGCCCGACCTCAACGTGCGCCTCGTCGGAGATCGCGCGATCGATCGCGAGAGCATCGACGTCTTCTTCATCACGTCGGTCGCGGGCGGACGCGACCTCACCGGCGTGAAGGTGGTCTCCGCCGACCGCAAGTCCGCCGTCGAAATTTCTCGCGAGCTCGATCAACGCAGCCGCAGGATGAAGGCCGGGCAGGACGCGGATTTCGCGCGATCGAAGGGCACGATGGAAGGTCTGCCTCGCGCGCTCCTGCGCCCGGCGCTCCGCTTCAGCGCGTGGCTCGCGGGCGACCGCGCGCGCGGTATCCGCGCGCTGGGGCTGAAGGCGTCGCCGTTCGGCAGCGCGATGGTCACGAGCGTCGGAATGTTCGGCCTGCCGATGGGGTTCGCGCCGCTCGCCTGGATGTACCGCGTCCCGCTGCTCGTTCTCGCCGGGGAGATCGCGGACAAGCCGGTGGCGGTCGCAGGTCGCGTGGAGGTGCGCCCGGTGGTGCCCATCACCGCCACCATCGACCATCGCTACGTCGACGGTGCGCAGCTCGGCGATGCGTTGCGAGCGTTCCGCGCGTACCTCGCGAGCCCGACGAGCTTCGAGCCGGAGCTCCCGGCCGAGCGCAGCGCGGCGTCGCGAGCTAGCCTCCACCGATGAACTCGCGGAGGATCGACGTGCGCGGCACGTGGTCGGAGTAGAGCGGCACGAAACGATCGATGAGCTGGCGCAGGCGATGCGCCGTGACGAACGCGGGATCGTCCTTCGGCACCTCGAGGAGGTAGCGCTCCGCGAAGACGCGCAGTACGGCGAGCTCGTAGACGAGAGACGTGTCGAACACGAAGTCCGCCTGCGCAGCGAACGGAAACACGTGACGCTCCTCGCCGCGGCGCACCGACGGCCATCGCGCGATGGTGTCGCGAGCCGTGTAGCCGCGACCATGACGGTCGCGGACGATCCGCCGGAGCAGCCGCACGTCGTCCGGGAGCACCGCGGACAGGCGATCGAGCGGCAGCGCCGTCGCAGGATGCACGAAGACCCGGTAGCCCGCGTCCTTCGGCAGCGCAGCGGTCACGAGCGGATTCAGCGCATGCAGGCCCTCGACGAGCAGCACGTTCGCCGGTCCGAGCGCGAGCTCGGCGCCGCCCTCGCGAAGGCTCTTGCCGGTCGTGAAGTCGTAGCGCGCCACGCGGACGCGCTCGCCGGCGACCAGGCGCTCGACGTTCGAACGGAGCAGCCCGAAGTCGAGCGCCTCGACGCTCTCGAAATCCAGCTCGCCGCTCGTGTCGCGCGGCGTGCTCTCCCGATCGACGTAGTAGTCGTCGAGCGAGAGGTGAACCGGCACGATACCGTTCACCTCGAGCTGCACCTCGAGGCGGCGAATGAACGTCGTCTTGCCCGAGGACGACGGCCCCGCGATGGCGACCACGCGCACGCGGCGCTCCGCGACGGCGTCGGCCACGCGACCGATGTTCTTCTCGTGGAAGCCCTCCGACACGCGCACGAGCTCGTCGACGCGACCGTCGACGCACGACTCGTTGAAGCGCCCGACGCTCGTGACGTGCATGGCCTCCAGCCAGCCCGCGAGGTCGTGCGACATGTGGCGAGCCGGCACGGGCGTCTCGCGCGGCGCTGCGACCATCGTGGTCATCGACGAGACCGCACCTCCGGCATCGAGCACGGGGCCGAAGTCGACGAGCAGCCCGCCGCTCGTCGCGTGAAGCGTGGGCCGTGCCGCGCCGAGAAGCGGCAGCACGGGGCCGAACGCGAGCGCGAAGGTTCCGCCGCACGCGAGGAGCGCGACCGTCTCGGCGCGATACGACGCGAGCAGCGCGGCCGCGTCGAGCCAGCCCTGCTCCATGAAACGAACGCGCGCCTCCTCGATCGCCCAGAGCTCCTCGCGGAGCGGCTCGGCCTTCTCGAGGAGCGCATCGAGCTGCGTCTGGATTGCGGTCACGTCACCCGGACCGAGATCCGGTGACGCGACGACGAGCTGGCGACGCCCGAACCGCGGCCCCGCGGTGAGGCTCACGGAAGGAACGACACGACGCGCCGCCTCGAGCACGAGCAAGAGCGCGCTCCGCCGCAAGATGCGCCGGCCCTCCCAGCTCGCGGTCGTCAGCGCCTCGACGGAAGCGTCGGCCGTCAGCGGCGTCTCGAGCGAGACGGCGCGACGGTCGACCGTCGCCGCCACCACGAGCGCGTCGTCGATCGCGCGCGGGAGGAGCGAGCCCACCAGCGTCCCGGTGCCGACGTCCATGCGCCGCCCGTCGATCGCGACGTTCACGACGCTTCGCCGCGGAAGCGATCGCTGGTGCGCAAGGAGGCCGACGTCGTCGCGCAGCGCGGTCATCGTCGCGGCGACGTTCGCGGCGAGCGCCTCCATGAAGTGGAGGGCGACACGCGGGTGCTTCGTCCCGAGCGAGAGGAAGCGCGAACGCGAGAGCCGCGCCACGCGCATCACGGTGTCCGCCTGGACGGACATCGACCGTGCGCGGTGACCGAGGATCGCAGTCTCGCCGAAGTGATCGCCCGGGCCGATGCGCGCGATGTCGATGGGGCCGCGGCGCACGTGACCCTGGCCTTCGAGCACGAAGTACATGTGCTCGCCCTCGTCGCCCTGACGGAAGACGACCCTTTCCAGCACAGTGGGATCCGAAGCTTGGAATTCACGTGACTTGAAGTCGC
>JADMIO011285670.1_pt1 | contig 17306 bp, 15 predicted proteins | sample 8958161 | NCBI WGS metagenome assembly JADMIO01 (sample SAMN16585339, study PRJNA669376) | soil metagenome | isolation source: Crop rotation soil | place: USA: Cullars Rotation, Alabama | collected 2011
GGAGGCGCCGATCACCCCCCGCCTCACCCCGGCCCCCCGGGTGGATCCTCGGGTCAAGCCCGAGGACGGGGGCGATGCCTCCCTCTCCACCCCCGAGGGTGGAGAGGGAGAAGGGGCCGAGGCGCCGTCGGCTGAATCGCCGGCGACAGAGGAGGTGGCGCCCGAGGCGCAGCCGCCTCCGCCGGAGCCGGGGCGGTCACCCGCGGAGGAGGCGGCGCGCGCCTATGCGCGGCGGCCGGGCGGGCTGTACTGGGACGGAAGCGGGATGCGATGGTCGTGAAGAACGGCGGACGTTATTGTGCGCTTATTATTTCGTGGTCGAAACAATGACCGTCGCGGGGCAATGGTGATGGTGGGCTTTGCCCATCCTACGGATCGGATTCGGCCTCGGCAGTTGCATAATTGGCGCCGATGGAGAGAGCGCAGATGCGGGAGAGGTGCGCGAGCGGCAGGCCCGTCTCCTTCGCCCACGCATTGAAGCAATCCTGCGCCAGGCGGAGATCGCGCTTCGACGTGGCGGTTTCCGAGACCTCAACCCCGGCGTCACGCAGACAGGCGACGACGTCGGGATTCAAAATCCAGCAGTCCTTGCCGACAAAGCGTAAGAAATACTGGCCGGTGAGGCCGCCCAGCCGGGTGCCGCGCCTGGCCAGCACCTCCAGCAGTCCGGCAAGATCCGAAGCGGGCCAGTCGGCGAGGAAACGGGCAAAACTGCCGTGCTCGGCGGTGACCTCGCGCACGAAGCGGGCATTGGCCCGCACCGCCATGATCTTCGCCGCATGGCGCACGATGCGGTCGTCGCGGGTCAGCCGCTCCCAGAACTCGTCGGGTTCGAAGTTCAGGCGCGCGACATCGAAGCCGAGGAAAGCGGCCTCGAAGCCGGGCCATTTCTGCTCGATCACGCGCCAGACGAAGCCGGCCGAGAAAATGCGCCGCGCCATCTCGGCGAGCACGCGGTCGTCGGGGAGGGCGCGCAGGCGCGCCGCATCGGGCGCGGGCGGCAGGAGCTTTTGCAGCGCGGCGCTGCCGCCCTTGCGCGCCTCGGCCCGCTTGCGGATGGCGGCGAAGCGCTGCACCGCAGCCCGGCTACATCCGCCGGCGGTCTGAGCCCAGGTCGGCGATCTCGTTGATCAGCTTGCGCTTGATCGCGGTGCCAAAGCTCTGGAAATCGTGGATCTCCAGCACGAACGAGCCTACCCCGCCGGTGACGTTCTCGCGGTAGTATTTGCTGAGCCCGCCCGGTGGCTGCACGTGCGCGTAGGTCCACGACACCGGGTGGTCGTTGATGATGGCCAGCCCGTTGACGGTGATGCCGAGCTCCACCGCGTCATCGCGCACGGAGCTGACCTCGGGGCCGTTGTTGTTGGTGCCGTCGCCGCAGACGTCGATGACGCGGCGCGAGGTCTCGAAGCCGGAGGTTGCCAGCACCTTTATCGCCAGTTCGATGCCGGAGCCGATGGCGGTGCGGCCCCAGTACGTGCGGGGCGCGTCGAGCATCTTCTGCGCGAACGCGGCGGCGGAGGCCTGGTCGCGGATGACCGTCCAATCGATGACCGTCTTGACCTCGTAGGAGGAGGCGAACTCGATGTAGTGGACGGCGATGGCGCCGTTTGGGCCGCCCTGGATGGCGGCGAGGACTTCGGGGTCGGTGAAGGCGGCGAAGTAGCCCTTCTTCTGCAGGTCGTACTCGGTATCGTCGACGCTGCGGGAGACGTCGTCCACCAGCACCAGAACCAGGTCCACGGACTCCGCGGCACGCGCGGACGCCGTGCACAGCAGCAGCAGGGCTGCGATCAACCAGCGCATCCGGCGATGTTCGGACTTCCCGGCCGCGGGGGCAAGCAGGAAAACGGCGGCTACAGCGCGAGGCGCCGCAGCCGCAGTGCGTTCATGACGACCGAGACGGAACTGAGCGACATCGCCAGGGCCGCGATGACCGGGCTGAGCAGGAGGCCGAACGCCGGGTAGAGAATGCCGGCCGCGAGCGGCACGCCCAGCGCGTTGTAGATGAAGGCGAAGAACAGGTTCTGGCGGATGTTGCGCATGGTGGCGCGGCTCAGGCGGCGGGCGCGGACGATGCCGGAGAGGTCGCCGCTCACGAGCGTGATCCCGGCGCTCTGCATGGCGACGCCGGTGCCGGTGCCCATGGCGATGCCGACATCGGCTTCGGCGAGCGCGGGCGCATCGTTGATGCCGTCACCGGCCATCGCGACGTTTTTCCCCGACTCGCGCAGGAGGCGGACCATGCGGTGCTTGTCCGCGGGCAGCACCTCGGCCTCGACGGCGTCGATGGGGAGCTGGCGCGCCACGGCTTCCGCGGTCGCGCGGTTGTCGCCGGTGAGCATGACGATGCGCAGGCCGTCGCGGCGCAGCGCCTGCAGCGCGGCGGGGGCGGACTCCTTGATCGGATCGGCGGCGGCGAGGAAGCCGGCGAGCCGGCCATCGACGCCGAGCCACAGGATAGTGGCGCCGTCGACGCGCAGGCGGTCGGCCGCGGCGGCGAGCGGGGTGACGTCGATCGCTTCCCCCTCCATGAGCCGTGCGTTCCCCAGCACGACGCGTTGTTCGCCGATGCGGCCGACGACGCCGAGGCCGGTGCGGGATGCGAAATCGAGCGCCGGTTCCAGCGGCACGCGGGCGTCGCGCGCGGCGGCGAGGACGGCCGCGGCGAGCGGGTGCTCGCTCGACTGCTCCAGCGACCCCGCAAGCCGCAGCAGCGCGCGCGCGTCGAAGCCGGCGGCGGGCTCGGTGCTGATGACGCGCGGCTTTCCGGCGGTGAGCGTGCCGGTCTTGTCGATCACCAGCGTGTCGATCTTCTCCAGCCGCTCCAGCGCCTCGGCGGAGCGGATGAGCACGCCGGCGGTCGCGCCCTTGCCGACGCCGACCTGGATCGACATCGGCGTGGCCAGGCCGAGCGCGCAGGGGCAGGCGATGATCAGCACCGAGACGGCGGCGAGGAGGGCGTAGGCGAGGGAGGGCGGCGGTCCCCAGATCGCCCAGGCGATGAAAGCGACCGCCGCCACGCCGATGACGGCGGGCACGAACCAGGCGGCGACGGTGTCCGCGACGCGCTGGATGGGGGCGCGGGAGCGCTGCGCCTCCGCCACCATGGCGACGATGCGCGCGAGCATGGTGTCGGCGCCGACCTTCTCCGCGCGCATGATCAGCGCGCCGGTGCCGTTGACGGTGCCGCCGATCAATTTGTCGCCGCGCTCCTTCTCCACCGGCAACGATTCGCCGCTGACCATCGATTCATCGACGCTGCTGCGGCCCTCGAGGACCTCGCCGTCGACCGGAACGGCTTCGCCTGGCCGTACGCGCAGCCGGTCGCCGGGCTGGACCGCATCGATGGCGATTTCCTCTTCGGCGCCGTCATTGCGCAGCCGGCGCGTGGTCTTCGGCGCGAGATCGAGCAGCGCGCGGATGGCGCCGCCGGTCTGTTCGCGCGCGCGCAGTTCCAGCAACTGCCCGAGGATGACCAGCACCGTGATGACGGCGGCGGGTTCGAAGTAAGTGTCGACGGCGCCGCCCGGCGCGCGGAACCCGGCGGGAAAAATCCCCGGCGCGATCACCGCGACCACGCTGTAGGCGTAGGCAGTGCCGACGCCGAGCGCGATCAGCGAAAACATGTTCAGGCTGCGGTTCACCAGCGACTGCCAGCCGCGGGTGAAGAAGAACGAGCCCGCCCACAACACGACGGGTGTCGCCAGGATCAGTTGCGCCCAGTTGGACGCGCTGGCGGGCAGCAGCCGGTCGAACAGCATGCCGCCCATCGCCAGCACGACGAGCGGGATCGTGAGCACGAGCGCGCCCCAGAAGCGGCGGCGCATCTCGGCGAGTTCCGGATTCTCGCCGATTGCCGCGGTCGGCGTCATCGGTTCGAGCGCCATTCCGCAGAGGGGGCAGCTTCCCGGATGATCCTGCTGCACCTCGGGGTGCATCGGGCAGGTCCAGAGCGCGCCGGGCGGAGCGGGCGGCGGAGGCGAAGGCTCGGCGTCGTGCAGGTATTTTTCCGGATCGGCGGCAAACTTCTGCCGGCACCCGGCGCAGCAGAAGTGGAATTTCTTCCCGTTGTGCTCGAAACTGTGTTTCGAGGTCTCGGGGTTTACGGTCATCCCGCACACGGGGTCGATGACACCCGCGGAACCGGGTGATCCGGTGTGGGCATGGTGGTGATCGCCATGCGTGTGGTCGTGCGTCTCGTTCATGACCGGATTTCCGAAGCTGCGTCGTCTGCCGCCGTATTCGTCGTTGCCTAATATACCCCACAGGGGTATGGTATCAAGCCATGCACGAGGCGACGAGAAAAAGCATTTCCGCAAGGCTGAAGCGCATCGAGGGCCAGGTCGGCGGATTGCTGCGCATGGTCGAGGAAGACCGCTACTGCGTGGACATCCTGACGCAGATCAACGCCGTGCGTTCGGCGTTGCACAAGGTCGAGGAGCAGATCCTGCGCGACCATGTTTCGCACTGCGTGGCCGGCGCCTTTGCGTCGGGCAATCCGGTCGAGCAGCGGCATAAGATCGAAGAACTGGTCGATACGATCGGCCGGATGACGCGGTAGACCATGATGATTTGAGTTGGATTCAACGTCGTTGCCGACGTACCCGTCATTCCCGCGCAAGCGGGAATCCAGCACGTTCCGCTGCCTGAGATTCGGCTGAAGACAATCTGCTCGGCAAGCGGTTGCCTAACCCGGTGGATTCCCGCTTGCGCGGGAATGACGGGGTTGGTGACTCGGTGAACCTAAAAGCATCACGCTCCAATGGCCGCGGCGCCGCCCGGACGCTGTGGCGATGGGTCGATTGATCTGGGTCAATGCGAGTCAGCGCAGCCGCTGTTAGCTATCCCATCGTCGGATGAGCAGGAGTGGTCCTATGCGCAGCAGCACTCTGATCGGCGGACTTTCTGCAGTGGCATTGGCGGTCGCCGTTGCGGTGGGCGCGCCGGCCATCGCCCAGCAATACTGGGGCGATGACGACGATGATGCACCCGCCTGCACCGGGCCCGGCATGATGGGCGGCTACGGCAGTTGCTGGGGCGGGCCGGGGATGGGCTGGGGCGGTGGCTACGGCCCGGGCTGGATGCATCACATGCGGGGCTGGGGTGGCGGATATGGCCCCGGCTGGATGGGACCGGGAATGAGGTACGGCTACGGGCCTCGCTACTATGGCTGGAACGGCCCGCAGCAGGGGAACCTCAACCTCAGCGTCGACCAGGTGAAGAGCCGGTTCGAGCGCTGGCTGGAATTCAGGGGCAACCCGCATCTCAAGCTCGGCACCGTGACGGCGAAGGATGACGACACCATCACCGCCGACATCGTCACCACCGACAACGGCGGGCTGGTGCAGCGCTTCGACATCAACCGGCACACCGGGTTCACGCGTCCGGCGGGATGAGCGACGGGGCGCTCGCCGGCGCCTGCCTGAGCCGCGAGAGCGCGGCGAACAGGCTGGGTGCGATTCGCCGCTGACCATCCGTTCTATCGACGGCGCTGCGGCCTTGCAGCACCGCGCCATCGACCGGCACGGCCTCGCCGGGGCGCACGCTCAGCTGTATTCAATCGAGCGGAATATTCCCCGGGAAAGTGCGCCGCAAATTGATGCAGGCCTCGCCCGAACGTGATCGTTCCGGTGTGAGCAATTTCACAGAAAAATTTTGCCCGTCCTTGCTAATGCTACCCTTTAGCGAGGCGCCCTCGGTGTTGCCGCGCCGGACCAGAAGGAGGGCGCAGAGCCGGACCGGTCACGAAAACCGGCTAGGGATGGAGTTCAACAATGAGCGGTTCCCTGACGACCGACAAGATCACCTGGATCGAACGCACCTTTGGCCTGAAGCTTCCGATGGGCCCGCCCCCAGGCGATCGGCCGGCGGCTCCCGGCGGCAAGGCGCCGACAGGCGCGTCCGACCCATCGTCGTCAGACGTTCGGGCTGCCATGATGACCACCGCGCAGGACCTGCTCAAGGACCTTGGCGAAACCGTCGAATTCGACGACCACCCCGATGCGGGGGTACCGACCGACGCGGGACCAGCCAAGCCCGGCCCGGATGCGGCAAAACTCGATGCCGATGCCAAGAAAATCGTCGCCGCGATGCAAGACTGGAAGGATCGCCAGGCGAAGATCACCATCACCTACGAAATGTCGTCGGTTCTCAAGCCATTCCAGAAGGCAATCGAGAATTTCGCCGCCGCGCTCAAGACTTCGGTCAAGAAGAACGATGCAACCGACGCGCTCAACGCCATGCCCGCCGTGGAAACGGCGTTGAAGGCACTCGAGGCCGAAGCGGCCAGGCGCGCGAAGGATCTCCCGAAAAAGCAGAAGGCGGCCACTGACGCCGCCGACAAGATCGACAAGATGTCGGACGCCGATATCGGGAAGATGAAGGCCGAGGACAAAGCGGCGCTCCTGAGGGAGATGCTTGGGGCCGGTAAACCGACCGGAAAGGTGCGCGACGCGCAGAAGAAGCTGTACGCGGATACGGATATCGACCCCGATTTCCGCAAGGACGACGAGGCGCGGCAGGACAAGGTCGCGGCGGACCTGAAAAATGACAAGGAGCTGGCCACCGCGCGTGGCGGGTGGGACACGCTGGACATGGAAGGCTTGCGCAAGAATTTAGGCAAGGTCGTCGCTGCGCAAAGCAAAGAATATGGCATCGCCCCGCCACCGATTATTTTCTTTCCTGACGAGGAGGAGGGTATTTCCAAGGCTGCAGGAAAAGTCCTGGGGTATTTCAAGGAATCCGATGGCAAATTCACATCAATCTCGACCCGACCGCCGGCATCAAGGATTTCACGCAGTCAATCAATGTCGTGCTGCATGAAAACGCCCACCACTACCAGGCGGAGCTGGCAAAAATGGTCGAGGCCAAGACGCTGAAGCCCACCGACCCGCGCTACAAGCAGGCTTTGATGTTCGCCGTGAACGAGCTCACCCCCGGCGGCTACATCGACCCCGACGAGTCCGCCGACAAGGCCAAGGGGTTCAACGATTACAAAAACCAGCCGCTGGAGCGCAGCTCGTTCGAAACTGGAACCAAGACGGCCGCGAAAGTGAGCAACGCCGTGAAACCGCCCGCACGCGGTTCATGAAGCGTTGCCGGATTGATTTCGCGCAGGGCTGGAAAACCGATTGAGGAGTATCTGCGATGTCCACTCACGAGCCGAAGACGATCAGGCGCTTCGAGGTCGTGCGCCGCGACACAAGCACCGGAACCAGCCGGCGGCTGGGAACGATCGGGATCGATCCGATGGGGACGATGACGATCCTGTCGCGTGGGGAGGACCCCGACGGACTGCTTCCGCTCGTCGTCTCGGAGCAGAACCGGCGGCAGAACATGAACGTGCCGATACCGCCCCCGCCCGAGGCGCCGCGGTTCGCCATGGTGACGCGCGTCGTGGAACGTGGCAGCGATGAATTCGTGCCGGCGCTGGCCGACTATCTCAGGCAGTTCTATGCGATCGAGCTGAACGAGGCATGATTCGGCGGACTTTCGTCCGGACAGTTTTTCTGACGGCGACATTTGCGGGCGTCCTGCCGCTGCCTGGCCTTCGGGCGAGCGTTGGCCGGGCTGACGAGCCGAAGCTGCCGGCGGCGTTCGATGTCGTGGACAGCGGACATGAAGATCGATTCGTCGCCCGGATCCGGGTCGATTTGTCGGGCCACATTGCCATCGAACGGACGGATCCGAGCCGGCGCCGGTGGTTCGAGGACATCGTTGACGACGTGAACAGGCAGGAGACGATTATTCTTCCTGCACCGCCCCCGTCTTCGGCGCCCCGCTTCGCGATGTATGGGTTTCCAATCGCACGGGGTGATCCAAGGTTCCTGAGCGCAATGCGGGTCTATCTGCGCGACTATCATTCACTGGAATTGCGATAGATTTTGCCTAACGGACGTGCCGCCGCCAGAGAATGAACGTCTGCACGGCTGCCATCAGCGCGACCTGAATGCCGGCGGCCGCGTAGGGAATGCGCCAGCCGAACAGCGGCACCGCAGCGGCGAACAGGCTCGGGCCGGCGGCGTAGCCCATGAACGTGAACATCGTGCTGCCGGCCGTCGCCTCCACGATCTGGTCCGGCGGCGACAGGCGGGCGATCTCTGCCATGGTGATGCCGTTCCAGCTGGCGCCGAAAAACCCGCAGGCGGTGGCGACCAGCGCGACTGTCGCAAACGACGCGTCGGCCGGCATGAACGCATAGGCGCACACACAGGCGCCAGCGATGTAGGCCTGCGCCGTCAGGTTGTAGGCCGGCCGCCCGGTGCGGTCGGCGAGCCAGCCGAGCAGGATGCGCGCGAATACGCCCGCCGCCTGCATGCACGCATAGGCGAGGCCGGCGCGCTCCAGCGTCAGTCCGCGCTGCGTCAGGTAGGTCACCGAGAAACTGAACAGCGAGCCCTGCACGATCGAAAATGACACCGCCAGCGCCGTCACCGAAATCAGCAGCGCGTCGCCGCGCACCGCGGCGAACGGGGCCAGCACGTTGCGGTAGTGCAGGAGGTCGCGGGGATGAACGGAGCGCGTGCGGTCGCGCTCGGCGTCCATCATCTCGCGCAGCGGCGAGATGGCGGCGGCGGACAGCGATCCGGCGATGATGGTCACCAGCAGCGCCGGCTGCCAGCCGAAGCGGGCCGCGATTGGCGCGACCACCAGCCCCGCGAGCGCCCCGCCCGCCGGCGCTCCCGCTTGCTTGATCGAGAAAATGAGCGTGCGATGCCCGGCCGGCGCGCTGGCGGCGAGGATGCGGCTGCCCGCCGGCGGCGTCGGGCCGTAGCCGACGCCGAGCAGCAGCGCCGCCAGCACGAGCGCGGGCCAGAAACCGGTGGCGGCGATCACCAGCGCGAGGACCGAAAGCATGGCCCCAAGCTGCAGCGATCGCACGGGCCCAAGCCGCGCCAGGATCGCGCTGCCGAACAGGAGAAAAAACACCGTTCCCACCGACCCCAGCGAGGTGAGGTTGCCGATGCGCTCCGGCGCGAGCCCGGTGCTGGCGGTCAGCAGCGGCGCGACCACGGGCAGGCACTGGTTCATGAACGAAGCGGCCGATTGCACCAGGAGCGTCGCCGACAGCGCCAGCAGCCAGACGGGAAGTTTCATGCCGGCATCGGAACGGCGCGCTGCTCGCGATTCGCGCGCACGAACATCTCGTGCAGTTGCAGGACCCGTTTTCCCTCGCGCGCCGTCAGCACGATTTCGGGGGCGCGGCCGAGCAGGAAGTCGATGTAGTGCTGTGTCGAGCGGCGGAAGCTTCCGCCCCAGTCGGCGTCGAGATTGTGCCAGGCCCGCACCTCGCCGTCGCGATAGAGGGTGAGGACGGGCTCGTCGAGCAGCCGGTCGGAGCAGCGCGTGACCTGCAGGATGCCGCTCTCGCCCTGGATTTCGAAGCGCTCATTGTCGGGATAGTAGTCGGTGCGCAACTGCATTTTCAGGGCGACGCTGACATCCCACATGCCGTGCACGGGCGGCGATACATGCCGCCAGGTGAGCGTCGCCGGCGCGTCGATGCGGCGGCCCGAGGGCATGGTGGTTTCCTCGATGCAGGCGAAACCGTCACGCACATCGCCGAACAGCCAGAGCGCGACCGCCATCATGTGGTGGCCGTGGTCGAACACCATCGGCCCGCCCTGGCCAGCCTGCGCGATTTCCTGCCGCCAGACGCCGGACGAGATGGGAACCGGCCACGCCTGGCTCGGGTCGCCGAGCACGACTTTCATGCGGAAGTGCAATGGCGTGCCGATGGCGCCGTCGTTCAGCAATTCGCGCATTTTTACCAGTGGCGGATAGAAGACGAAATTCTCGAACAGTTTTAGATGACGGCCGGCCTTTTGCGCGGCGGCGATCATGCGGTCGGCTTCCCCGAGCGTCATCGCCATCGGCTTCTGCACGGTGACGTGCGCGCCGGCCGCGAGCGCCGCCTCGGCCATCGCCGCGTGCAGCGGATGCGGCGTGAGCAGATCGACGAGATCGAGTTCCCAGCTCAGCATTTCCTCGAACCGCGTGGTGGTCCGAGCGGCCGGGAACATTTTTTTTCGCTGTTCAAGCAGCGCGGCATCGGCGTCGCACAGGCCCACCACCTCAACGTCCGGATGATCGATGTAGCCGAGGCAATTGAGATCGAAAATCCGCCCCAGACCGGCGATGCCGACGCGCAGCTTTTTCGCCATTGTGTTCCTCCGTTTGTCGCGCTCGTGATAGCGTGCGGACATGCTCTACCCGGAGATCGAACCGTACGATAGTGGCCTGCTCGACGTCGGCGACGGGCACCACGTGTACTGGGAGGTGTGCGGCAATCCGCGCGGCAAGCCGCTCGTCAGCTTGCACGGCGGCCCCGGCTCCGGCTGCACGCCGAACTCGCGGCGGCTGTTCGATCCCGCGCGCTACCGTGCGGTGCTGCTGGACCAGCGCGGCTGCGGGCGCAGCACGCCGCACGCGGCCGTTTCCGCGGACGCGCTGCACGCGAACACCACGCAGCATCTGCTGGCGGACCTCGAGAAGCTGCGCGCGCATCTCGGCATCGAACGCTGGCTGGTGTTCGGCGGCTCCTGGGGCTCGACGCTGGCGCTGGCCTACGCGGAACAGCATCCGGAGCGCGTGACCGAAATCGTGTTAGTTGGGATTGCGACGACGACGGCGGCGGAAATCGACTGGATCACGCGCGGCGTGGGGAAATTCTTACCGCGCGAGTGGGAGCGGTTTCGCGCGGGCGCGCCGGGGGACGAACGGCTGGTCGATGCGTATCATCGCCTGCTGATGCACCCCGATCCCGCCGTGCACGACAAGGCCGCGCGCGACTGGTGCGCGTGGGAAAACGCCATTGTCGCCGTGCGTTCCGATCACGTGCCGCATCCGCGCTACGCGCAGCGAGAGTTCCGGCTTTGCTTCGCGCGCATGGTCACGCATTACTGGCGGCACGCGGCCTGGCTGGAGGATGGCGTGCTGCTGCGCGAGGTCGGGCGGCTGAAGGACATTCCTGGCGTGATGGTGCACGGGCGGCTGGATTTCGGCACGCCGCTGGAGACGGCGTGGAAGCTGCATCGGGCGTGGCCAGGCAGCGAACTGGTGGTGGTGAATGAGGCCGGGCACGACGGGCGTGACCCGGGGCTGGGCGACGCACTGGTCGCCGCGCTCAACCGGTTCGCCGCGACCCCATAGATGATAAAGCTCTTCGGCGGAGCTTCCCTAACGGAAATCGCGCGACGCCGGCACGGTTGCGTGCTCGTCCAGTTCGCGCAGCGCCGCCGAGCGGTCGTCCAGGCGGTCGGCGATCACGTGCACCACGCCTTCCTCCGACCGCTGGATGCGTCCCGTCACCAGCATAAGCGAACTGCCGATCAGCGCACCGCGATAGCGCTCGATGATCGCGGGCCAGACCACCACGTTGGCCACACCGGTTTCATCCTCGATGGTGGCGAAGACCACACCGGAGGCGCTGCCGGGACGCTGGCGCACCAGCACCACGCCGGCCACGCGCACCTTCGCGCCATCCGGCCGCTGCACCGCTTCCGAACAAGTTTCGATGCCATCGCGTGAAAACTCCGCGCGCAGGAAACGCAGCGGATGCGCCTTCAGCGAGAGGCCCGTGGTCTGATAGTCGGCAATTACCTGTTCCGGCAGCGGCATCTGCGGCAGCGGCGCGTGCCGCACCGGCACCGGCAGGTCCGCGAACAGCGGCAGATCGGCGTCGTTTCGCAGCCCGCGCACCTGCCATAGCGCGGCGCGGCGGTCGAGGCCGAGGCTGCGCATCGCGTCCGCCTCCGCCAGCATTTCCAGCGCCGCGCGCGACAGACCGGCGCGAGCGAGGGCGCTGAAGTCGTTGAAGCCGCTCCCACGACGTTCCAGCAATGTCTTCGCCCATTCCTCGCGAAACCCGGAGATCTCGCGCAATCCAAGCCGCAGTGTGGCGCCGTCTTCCAGCGTGCAGTCCCACACGGATGCATTGACGTCCACGCCGCGCACGCTCACCCCGTGTTCGCGCGCGTCGCGCACGATCTGCGCCGGCGCATAGAAACCCATCGGCTGCGAATTCAAGAGCGCGCAGGCGAACGCCGCGGGGTGGTGGCACTTCAGCCAGCTCGACACGTACACGAGGTGCGCGAAACTCGCCGCGTGGCTCTCGGGAAATCCGTAGGTGCCGAACCCCTCGATCTGGCGGAAGCAGCGCTCGGAGAACTCGCGCGTGTAGCCGCGCGCGACCATGCCGTCGACCATCTTCGAGAAGAATTTGTGGATGGTGCCGGAATTGCGGAACGTCGCCATCGAGCGGCGCAGCGCGTTCGCTTCCTCGGGCGTGAACTTCGCCGCCTCGATGGCGATGCGCATCGCCTGTTCCTGGAACAGGGGCACGCCGAGCGTGCGACCGAGCACGCGCTGCAATTCGTCGGGCGGTCCGTATTCGGGGGCAGGGGAGGGGAATTCGACCGATTCTTTCCCCTGGCGGCGGCGGAGGTAGGGATGCACCATGTCGCCCTGGATCGGACCCGGGCGCACGATCGCCACCTCGATGACAAGGTCGTAGAATTTCTGGGGGCGCAGGCGCGGCAGCATGTTCATCTGCGCGCGGCTCTCTACCTGGAAGGTGCCGAGCGAGTCACCGCGCGACAGCATCTCGTAAACACGCGGGTCCTCGCGCGGGATGTCGGCAAGGTCACGGATCGGCAGGCCGCGCGCCTGCAACAGCTCGAACGCCTTGCGGATGCAGGTGAGCATGCCTAACGCCAGCACGTCGACCTTCATGATGCCGAGCGTGTCGATGTCGTCCTTGTCCCACTCGATGAAGAAGCGATCCTTCATCGCCGCAGGGCCGATCGGCACCGTCTCGGTCAGTTTTCCTCTCGTCAGCACGAAGCCGCCGACGTGTTGCGACAGATGCCGTGGGAAGCCGACCAGTTCGCGCGCGAGTGTCACCGTGCGCCGCACGATGGGGCTTTCCGGATCGAGGCCGATCTCGCGCAACTGCGCATCCGCCCACAGTTCGCCGTCCATGTTCCAGGATTGCGTGGAGAGCGCGGCGGTGGCGTCTTCGGAGAGGCCCATCACCTTGCCGACCTCGCGCGCCGCCATTTTTGGTCGGTAGTGGATGACGGTGGCGGCGATGCCGGCGCGGTGGTGGCCGTAGCGTTTGTAGATGTACTGAATGACCTCCTCGCGGCGTTCGTGCTCGAAATCGACGTCGATGTCGGGAGGTTCGCGGCGTTCGGCGGAGACGAAACGTTCGAACAGCAGGTCGATCTCGGTGGGATCAACGGCGGTGATACCGAGCGCGTAGCAGACGGCGGAATTGGCCGCCGAACCGCGGCCCTGGCAGAGGATTTTTTGTTCCTGTGCGTAGCGCACGATGTCGTGCACCGTGAGGAAATAGCGCGCGTAATCGAGCTTCTCGATCAGCGCGAGTTCCTTCTCGATGGTGGCGCGGATCTTTTCCGGAACGCCCTGCGGATAGCGCGCCGCCGCGCCTTTCCAGGTGAGGTCGGCGAGATGCTGATCGGGCGTCATGCCCGGCAGGATCGGCTCGTCGGGGTATTCGTAGGCGAGTTCGTCGAGTGAGAAGCGGCAGCGCTCGACGATTTCCGTCGTGCGCTCCACCGCCTGCGGATGCGCGCGAAACAGCCGCGCCATTTCCGCCGGCGATTTCAGGTGGCGCTCGCCGTTCTGCGACAGCGCGCGTCCCGCCGTGGCGATCTTTTCCTTCAGCCGGATGCAGGTCATGACGTCGTGCAGCAGGCGGCGCTCGGGCGCGTGGTAGAGCACGTCGTTGGTCGCGACCATCGGCATGCGCGCGGTGGCGGCGAGTTCCGATAGCGCGCGCAGCCGTCGTGCATCGTCACCGCGATGGCGGCGGGTGGCGGCGAGATAGGCACGGTTGCCAAACTCGCCGCGGATGCGCTCGAGCGCCGCGCGGAATTTTTCCTCCACTTTGTCCGGCGCGACGGCGATGACGATCTGCCCGGCGCCAAATTCAAAGAGATCGGCAAGGTGCAGCGTGCACTCCCCTTTGCGCGCGCGCGATTTGCCCGCGGAGAGCAGGCGCGTCAGCCGTCCCCAGGCGGCGCGATCGGTTGGATAGCAGATGACATCGGGCGTGCCGTCGGCGAAGGCCAGGCGGCTGCCGACCAGCAGCCGCAGCTTTTTTTCCGCGGCCGCTTCATGCGCGCGCACCACGCCGGCGACGGTGTTGTGATCGGCGATGCCGAGCGCGGCGATGCCGAGCGCCGCGGCGGTCGCCACCAGTTCCTCCGCATGGCTGGCGCCGCGGAGGAAGGCGAAAGCGGTGGCGGTCTGCAATTCGGCGTAGGGCATGAGAAGAAGAAGAAGAAGAAAGGAAGATGCACCACAGAGACGGGGAGACGGGGAGGCGGGGAGAAACAGGGTTGGGTGACTGGGGCCGGCTTCCCCCCTCGAATGACGAAAAGGCGAAAAAACATCAGCCATTCCTATGTTCGCTATATGTTCCTCAAGAGTCAAGCCGCCACTCAATCAGCGGTTCGCGAGCGCCGGCTCAGCTATTCGCGTGCACGTACAGGTAATTTCTTCCCGTCCCAGGGACGGTGCCGAAGCCGGACACTGAGCCCTGCGGGGAAACACCCCACACCACCAGGAAATTGACGATCGTGTCCCACCAGCGGTGGCGCCGGCGCGGATCGAAGAAGTCGTCGCGGCCGGCGCCGAACGCATGGCGTAGCCGCTGCTTTCCGCCGCGCCTGAATTTTTCAGGAAAAAATGCTTGACAAAGTGCAGTGAGTTTGCTACTATCTACCGCGAAAGGAGTTGACGGTGAAAGCCATGATCGGAACCAGACATACGTTCGCCAGTTATTTCGCCTTCGCCGTCGACACGATCCTCAAGGTGCTGTGGCGGGAGGGTTACGCGCGCGGGCCGCAGGAACTGGTGGGGCTGACGTGGAATCGCATCCGTCGTTTGGAGGCGCGGTTCAACGCGCTGGTGGCGCGGTGGCGGGCGGGGACGCTGCCTGCTCCGAAGGCGGGGGCGGTGCGGTTGCCCACCACTCCCCCTGACCCCCTCCCTCAAGGGGAGGGGGATTCGAGCCATCATCGGGCGGCGTGGCCGTTTCCGCGGGGGCGGGGGTGGTTGGTGCGGATGCTGACGCCGGTGACGGGGCCGGGGTGCGTGGGGACGCTGTGCCTGGCTTGGGAAGAGCCGGAGATGGCACAGCTTTTCGCGGCGGCGCCGCAGGTGGGGCGGATCCTGCGGCCGCTCGCGCATATGATCGGGGCGCCACTGCCGGCGTGGTTGCAATTGCCGAAGCGGCGGCGGGGACCCGGATTGCGCCGCCATGCGGCGGCTTCATCCAGGCTACGGGATGATGGAGAGATGATCGTACCGCGGCGGAGACTGCCGGCGCGGGAACAGGCGGAAAACGCGGCGCGGCGGTCGGAGGCGAGCGGGAAGCCGATCGCGTTGGAGAAATTTTCGGCGGCGGCGTACGGGTACTTCGTGCATCCGCCACGCGACGGGAATTGCCCGCCGCCGGAGATCGGGTACGGCGGGCGAAGGCGACGGCCGCCGAAGGATTACCGGCCCCCGCGGGATGAGTGAGATGGGCAGAGGTCCCGGATGATTGTTCCAAAAGGAAAACGAGAGGCCAGAGGCGTCAAATTAAAGGACATCTCCTTCCGGCCACGGGCCCCCAGTGCACTCATGCAATGGGAGCCCGGTCCTGGCAGTCAGGCCAATTCGTCAGGCGGCAGTTCTAATCCCGCGGCTGCGGGGCGACGCGCAGATACGGCTTCAGCGTCTTGAACCCCTGCGGGAATTTCGCCTTCGCCTGCTCATCCGAAACCGAGGTCGGGATGATGATGTCGTCGCCCGGTTTCCAGTTCACCGGCGTCGCCACGTTGTGCTTCGCGCCGAGCTGCACCGCGTCCAGCAGGCGCAGCACCTCGTCGAAGTTGCGGCCGGCGCTCATCGGGTAGGTCAGCATCGCCTTGACCTTCTTGTCCGGCCCGATGATGAACACCGACCGCACGGTCGCGTTGTCCGCCGCCGTGCGCCCTTCCGAGGTGGTGCCGGCGCCTTCCGGCAGCATGTCGTACATTGTCGCGATCTTCAGCTCGGGATCGCCGATCATCGGATAGTTGACGGCGTGCCCCTGCGTCTCCTCGATGTCCTTCGCCCACTTCGAATGGTTCGTCACCGGATCGACGCTGAGCCCGATGATCTTCGTGTTGCGCTTGTCGAACTGCGGCTTCAGTCCGGCCATGTAACCGAGTTCGGTGGTGCAGACCGGCGTGAAATCCTTGGGATGCGAGAACAGGATGGCCCAGCCGTTGCCGATCCACTCATGGAAGTTGATTTTTCCCTGGGTGGTGTCGGCGGTGAAGTTCGGAGCCTCGGAGTTGATCCTGAGCGACATGATTTTTCCCCTTTTTGTCCGGCAGTGGGGGTGGATGTAGGCGCCACCGCCAAGGTGCGCAACGGTAACTCAGGCGAACAGCCCGTGCAGGAACCACCGCGGCGTGCCGTCGAGGCCGGCGCGGAAGATCCAGAAACGAGCGCCGTCAGTGTCTTCCACGCGGTAGTAGTCGCGGATCTGGTCGTGCTCCGGCCGGCTGCCGCCGGGCGCGCAGCCCTCGTCGGGCCCGCAGCCCTCGCCGGGCGCGCAGCCCCCGCCGGGCGTGCGGCGCCACCACTCGGCGGCGATGCGCTCCGGTCCGCTGGCGGCCCGCACGCGGTGCAGGGCGCCACGCCAGCGGAACAGGATCGGCGGATCGTCGGGCACCGGCGCGGTCGCCTCGATCGGCTCCGGCCGGCGCAGCAGCCGCAGCGGCCGTTCCACGGAGGGATCGACCTGCCAGGCGGGGCAGGGGGCGAGCGGCGGGATGCGGCGCTGGCCGCGCTCCGGCACGTGGCTGTCCTGCGGGGCGAGGCGCCACACCCGCTGCGGCCCCAGCCGGTTGGCGAGCGCGTCGATGGTCGGCGCCAGGTCCGGGCGCTGCGGCGCGTGCAGCTCGGCGAGCCCGCGCTGCGGCGGGGCGAGGGGCGCGGTTTCCTCCGCTTCGAGGACAACGGCATCGACGCCGAAGCCGGGGTCAACGGTTTCCAGTTTTTCCTTCAGGAGTTTGGTGATGTAGGCGGCATCGCGCACCGGCCGGGCGGTGGCGATGGCGATGGCGGGGCGCTCGTCATCGACGCGAAAGAAAATAGCGGTGAACCGATGCCCGCCACGCTCCGCCTCCTCCAGCCGCGCGCACAGGTGCTGCGCCAGGTGGTCGAGCGCGCGGGCAAGGTCGTCGGGCGTGCCGATCGGCTCGGCGAAGGCCAGGCGCTCGGTCCAGGGCGACGGCGGG
>JADMIO011385394.1_pt1 | contig 17306 bp, 18 predicted proteins | sample 8958161 | NCBI WGS metagenome assembly JADMIO01 (sample SAMN16585339, study PRJNA669376) | soil metagenome | isolation source: Crop rotation soil | place: USA: Cullars Rotation, Alabama | collected 2011
CGCGACTTCAAGTCACGTGAATTCCAAGCTTCGGATCCCACTGTGCTGGAAAGCAGCGCCGCGTCGGGGGTGGCCGATCCGTCGATCAGCGCGTCGAGATCCGCATCACTCTGCGCCGCGGCGGGAACCGCGAGGATCATAGCCGACGCGAGCGCCGCCAGCCGAAACGCCCTTACTCCCAACTGCATGCCGCTCCCCCGAGACCGCCGCGATATCCGCATTAATACGCAGATACGGCGGTGTATGCCAGATGGATGCAGGTCCCTGCTTGGGCCGCTACTTGGCGGCGGAGCAGGTGTAGACGAGCTTCTCGTTATAGACCGGCGGCAGCGCCGCGCGGATTTCCTGCTGGTGCGTGGCGAGGTTGCCGCGTGCCGCCTGATCGCTCGAGCACGTCTTGAGCGTCACCTGGGTGCGCAGCTGCCGCGCGCGGGTCATCTGCTCGGCGGAAAGCAGGTAGCGGGTGTTGGTATAGGTGTGGCCGGTGGGATCGTAATCGAGCACCGAGACGGTCTGCTCCTGCTCGGGCACGAGGATGCGCAACCAGTGCTTGCCGTCCTCGGCATATTGGGTGCGGCCGTTGATGCAGCCATCCTCGCCGACTTCGAGATTGACGGTGGTGGTGGTCGAGACGGTGACGCGGCTGCGCTTCTCGTCGAGCGTGCAGACCAATTTGCCGAGCGGGGCGACCTCGGGCAGCGAGGCTTCGTCGGGGGCCTCAACCGGCACGACCTTGGATTCATCGAAGTTCGGGCGGCTGAAGAACAGGGCAGCGGCCCCGACGAACAGCACCCCGGCGCCGACCGCGACCCAGATCGCTTCCCGCTTGCGATCGCGCGACAGCAGCAACCCGGCGCCGCCGAGGCAGAGGCCGGCGAGCACCAGCAGCACCGCAGCGCCGGCCATATAATTCTCGCGCGCGGATTCGTTATTGGCGCGCGCCTGGTTGAGCGCATCCTGCCGTTCGGAGGCGGTGCGGGCGGCGTTCTGGCGCGAGGCTTCCTCGGCGGCGGCGCGCGCCTGCTCGTCCTGGCTGCGGTCCTGCGCCATGCGCTCCTCGACGCTGACGCACGGGACCGCGACCGATTGGAACGGCTGCTTCGCGCTCTGGAGGAAGGCTGCCAGTTCGGCGGTGGAGACGGCGAAGGCGAAGTTCCCGTCGCCCGATTCGCCGCCGCTGGTGGCCGCCGCATTGACGCCGAGCACCCGGCCGCAGCGATCGAGCAGCGGGCCGCCCGAATTGCCATGCGCGACACTTGCGGTGTGGAGCAGCACCGAAATGCCCTGAAGGCTGCGCATCCCAGCAAAGCCGCCCTGCGACCGTACCGGCGATTGCGGATTGATGAAGTCCTTCGCGCTCTGCGCGGTCGCGACATCGACATTGCCGGGATAGCCGAGCGCGGTGAGGATCTCGCCTTCCTGCGCGCTGCCCTTGAAAATCGTCAGCGGGGGCAGGCGGGTGCCGGTGAATTCGATCAGCGCCAGATCGCGCTGCGCGTCATAGGCGATCACCTTGCCCTGATAGGATTTGCTGCCTTCGGACGGGACGACGCCGATCACGACATTGTCGGGATAGCGCTGTGCCTGCTCGACGACATGGGCGTTGGTGACGACGCGATTGGGCGCGACCGCGAAGCCGCTGCCATAGCCGAACCCGACGACCTCGTCGCCGACCACCGCGATGGTGACGATCCGGACCACCCCGCGGCCCGATGCGGAGATATCGTCGGCGCGTGCGGGCGTGCCCAGGAACGCCAGCATCGTCACCAACAGGAAAAACAACCGCCGCATCGTGCCTGGCCTCACGCAGAAACTGCTGAGGCTTTCGGCGAAAAACGCGGCGGGTTCAAGGCGGCGTGGCGGATCCGTCGCCTTCCGGCTTCCCGGCCTGGCGCTGCTGTTTTTCGAGGTCGCGCAGCGCCTGATCGGCATGGCCCGCGTCGATCTCCGCTATCATCTGTGCGGCGATCGCGCCGATGCCGCCGCCATGCGGGTCCCAGGCGAGCGCGGAGAGCAAGACCCGCGCCTTGGGCGCGTTGCCTTCCTGCAGGTAAGATTGCGCGACTTCGAAGCGGAGGCTCCGATCCTGCGGCGCCAACAGGAAGGCGTAATAGAGTCCCTCGCGCGAGAGCTTGGTCGGGGCGATGCCCGCGCGAATGAAGCTTTCGAAAAAGCTCTGGAGCGGGCGCGGGTCCTCGGGATCGATGCGGTTGGCCGACGCGATCAGCTTGCGGATGGCGCTCCAGGTCGCCGGCGTGCGGTCGCCCGTTTTCTCGGCCACGGCTTCCTGCGACCATGCCTTGTAGAGCAAGGCGTCGATCGAGCGTGGATCGGCCTTGAGGATGCGGTCCGCCGCGGCTTCGGCGGCTGCATAGTCTTGCGCATCATAGGCAGCCTCCACCAGCACGCGATTGGCGGCGGGATCGTCGGGATAAGGCGCACAGGCGGTCTTGGCATCGGCATAGACACCGGGGGCGGTCTTCTGATTGACCCCCGCTTTCGAACGGATGCGCACCGCCATGGTAACGACTTCGGCGGGGCTTAGCTTGCGAAGGGTAACGGGGCCGATCGTCAGCACGCTGGCGGCGATGCGGCGCCCTTCGAACCGGCCTACCATGTAGCGGTCCAGCTCCCGGTCGAGCGCGCGGGGATCGCCGAACACCTTGCCCGCATCGGCCGGGGTCGCGCCGCCGTTGATTGCCTTGAGATAGGCGCTCAATTGGCCTTCGCGCTTGCCGCCGAGGAACAGATAATGGGTGAGCAGCCAGCCGCGGCCATACAGGCCCTCACGCTCCCGATCGTCCAGCTTGAGCCCGTCCGAATTGAGCAACTTGTCCATCGGCAGCAAATTGCCGCCCATCAGCCCCTCGGCGCGATATTGCGGCGGGTGGCCGAATTCGAATGTGCCGTCCTTCGCGAACACCGACGCCGCGAAGAATTCGGCATAGCCTTCGACGAACCAGCCCGGAAAGGCGGCGTCCTCGCTGAGGCTCAGCAGGAAGTGATGGGTATATTCGTGGAGCAGAATCGCCTGCGCATTGAGGTCTTCATAGCCCGAGTTGCGCGGCACGAACGCCACCGATCCTCCGGCGCGCGGCGAATAGACACCCGCCGCAAGCGAGATGTGTGAGAGCCGGGCCACCGTATCGGTGCCCGCAACGACGAACACCGTGACGCGGTTGGCGTCGCCGATCGGCACATCGGGCAGGCTGCGCAGGAAGCGGAGCGCCTTGTCGAACTGCTCGAGCTGGGTTGCGAAGGTCTTGAGCCGTTCGGGATTGTCGTTCGAATAGACGACGAAATGCGGGGTGCTGGCTTCATACCATTCGGCATGCGCGACGCCGGGGAAGGCGAATGCGAGCAGCAGCGCGAGCAGGCGGCGCATCAGGCGGTCAGCCATTCTTCTTCTTGCCCTTGCCGTCGTCCTTCTCATCAGTCTTGTTCTGCGCCTTCTCGATCTCGGCGATCGCGGCCTCGGGATGGCCCGCGTCGATATCGGCGACCATCTTCGCGGCAAGCTTGCCGAGATCGCCGGTATGCGCGTCGAGCGCCAGGGTTAGCAGCATCGCGCGGGCCGGCTTGATCTCGCCATCGTGCAGATGCGCGTCGGCCGCGGCGAAGCGCAGGCTCCGGTCCTGGGGGGCGAGGACATAGGCGTAATAGAGCCCGTCCTTGGCGGCCCTGGGCACCGGCAGCCCCGGCGTCGCGTAGCTCTGGAAATAGAGCCACAGCGGCTGCGGGTTCTCGGTGTCGGCGCGGTTGGCGGCGGCGATCAGGCGGCGGATGCCGGTCCAGGTCTCGGGCGTATTGTCCTTTGCCTTCACCGCGAGCGCCATGTGGACTCGCGCCTTGTAGATCAGTGCATCGACATTCTTGGGGTCGAGGGCGAGCAGCCGGTCTGCGGCGGCTTCGGCGGCGGGATAATCCTGCGCGTCGAACGCTGCCTCGACCAGCACGCGCTGCGCCGCGGGATCGTTGGGATAGGGCGCGCACGCGGTCTTGGCGGCGGTATAGACGTTCTGCGCCTCGCCTGGACGGACCCCGGCGTTCGAGCGGATGCGCACCGCCATCGTCGCATTCTCGGCCGGGCTCAGCTTGCGCAGCTCGACCTCGCCGATCGGAAGCTCCGCCGCGGGCACGCGCTCGGCCGCGAAATCGGAGCGCTTGTACGACCAGAGCTCGCTGTCGAGCTGCTGCAGATCGCCGAACGCCTGCGCGGCTTCGGCGGCGGGCTTGCCGTCGGTCAACGCGCGGAAATAGGCGCCGAGCTGGCCATCGCGCTTGCCGCCGAGGAAGAGATAGTGGGTGAGCAGCCAGCCACGGCCATAGAGCAGATAGCGCTGATCGGCGGTCAGCGTCGTCGGATCGGCGGTGAGCATCTTCGTGACGCTGAGTGCGTTTCCGCTGAACACGCTGTCACTGCGATATTGCGGGGGGCGGCCGACCACCACTGCCCCGTCCGGCTCGAAAACCGACGGCGCGAAGAATTCGGCGTAGCCCTCGGTGAACCACAAGGGATACGCGGTATCTGGGCTGAGGCTCAGCAGGAAATGGTGGGTGTATTCGTGCAGCAGGATCTGCTGCGGGGTGAGCACCATGTCCTTATATTCGTCGGGCGTCCAATCGTAGCCGACGTCGCGCGGGACGAACGCCACCGAGTTGCCGGCGCGCGGCTCATAGAAGCCCGCGGCGGACTGATCGTGCGCCAGCCGAGAGATCTGTCCGACATTGCCGACGATGAAGATGGTGACGCGGTTCGCCTTGCCGACCGGATAATCGCTGACATTGCGCAGGAAGCGGAGCGCCTTGTCGAAGCGTTCGAGATTAGTAGCGAACTGACGCACCGTCTCGGGCTTGTCTTCCGAATAGACGACGAAGTGTGTGGTGCTGGCTTCGTACCATTCCGCATGCGCAACATTGGGAATGCCAAGAAAAACCAGCAACGCGAACAGTTTGCGAATCACGAAAAGCCCCTCTCCCCAAGTCGAGCCTACCGGATTCGGGGATCGTCCTCTAGACGAAACTATAGGGATCGACGTCCACCGCGACGCGGACCTTGGCAGGCCATTCAAGATTGCCCAGCCAGTCGCGGATCATGTCCTGCACATCGAATGCGCGCTTGGCGTGGATGAGCAGGCGGAAGCGGTGGCGGCCACGGAGCATCGCCAGCGGGGCGGGGGCGGGGCCGTAGACGAGGACTTCGGGGAGGCGGGGTGCGGCGCGGCCGATCATGCGCGAGACCTCCTCCGCGGCGCCCTTGTCTTCCGATGAGACGATGATCGCGGCGTAGCGGCCATAGGGCGGGGCGTCGGCCTCGCGGCGGGCTTGGGTCTCGGCGGCGTAAAAGGCTTCGCTGTCGCCGCTGACCAGCGCCTGCATCACCTGCGCGTCGGGGGCGTGGGTCTGAATGAAGACCCGGCCCGGTTTCTCGCCGCGGCCGGCGCGGCCGGAGACTTGCATGATCTGCTGGAAGGTGCGCTCCGAGGCGCGAAGGTCGCCACCGTCGAGGCCGAGATCGGCGTCTACCACTCCGACCAGGGTTAGGTTGGGGAAGTGATAGCCCTTGGTCACCAGCTGGGTGCCGACGACGATGTCGATCTCGCCATGCTCCATCCGATGGACGAATTCGGCCGCCTTGGCGGGGGACCAGAGCGTATCCGAGGTTACCACCGCGATGCGGGCGTTGGGCCAGAGCGCGGCGGCTTCGTCGGCGATTCGCTCGACGCCGGGGCCGCACGCCACCAGCGAATCCTCGGCCTCGCATTCGGGGCAGATCTCGGGGGTGGGGACGGTGTGGCCACAATGGTGACAGGTGAGGCGGCGGATCAGGCGGTGCTCGACCATCCACGCAGTGCAGTTCGGGCACTGGAAACGATGGCCGCACGCGCGGCAGAGGGTGAGCGGGGCATAGCCGCGGCGATTGAGGAACAGCAGCGCCTGCTCGCCGCGCTCGAGCGTCTCGTCCATCGCCACCACCAGCTTGGGCGCCAGCCAGCGGCCCCGCGCGGGCGGGTCCTGGATCAGGTCGATCGCCTCGATATCGGGCAGCTCGGCGACGCCGTAGCGGCCGGGCAGCTTGAGTTCCTCGTAGCGGCCAAGCTCGACCTGGTGGCGGGTCTCGATCGCGGGGGTCGCGGAAGCGAGGATCACCGGGCACTGCTCGAACAGCCCGCGCATCACCGCGACGTCGCGGGCGTGGTAGTGGACGCCCTCTTCCTGCTTGAAGCTGGTCTCGTGCGCCTCATCGACGACGATCAGGCCGAGGTTCGGATAGGGGAGGAACAGCGCCGAGCGCGCCCCGACGGTGACCATTGCCTGTCCGCTGGCGATCGCGCGGCGGGCGCGGCGGCGCTGCGACTGGCGCAGGCCCGAATGCCAGGCGACGGGCTCGCAGCCGAACCGCTCGGAGAAACGGCGGAGGAAGGGTTCGGTCAGCGCGATCTCGGGGAGCAGGACGAGACTCTGCTTGCCCGACGCGAGCGCGGCGGCGACGGCTTCGAAATAGACTTCGGTCTTGCCCGATCCGGTGACGCCATCGAGCAGGAAGGGCTGGAACGCTTCGGCGCCGACCGCCTGACGGAGGATGGACGCGGCATCCGCCTGTTCCGGGGCGAGATCGGGCGGGGCGAAGTTCGGATCGGGGAGCGGGTAAGGCGTGTCGGTATCGACCACCACAGCCTCGATCGCGCCCGACTTCACCAACCCTCGGATCACGGCGTCGGAGACGTCGGCGATCGTCGCCAGCTCGCGCACCAGCCCTTGCCGGCCCTCGATCCGCTCGAGTGCCTGCGCGCGCTGCGGGGTCATCCGGCCCGGCACTTCACCGGTGGCCCGGTACTCGACGATGGTCGGCGCGTTCTCGAACGCCGCGCCCGACGAGACCGCCATTCGCAGCACCGCGCTGTACGGCGCGATATAATAATCGGCGGCCCATTCGATCAGCCGGCGGACGGGCGCGGGGATCAGCGGCGCATCGGCAACCGCGATCAGATTGCGCAACCGGTTGTCGCCCACCTCCTCGCCTCCGGGCAGGCGATCGGGCTCCCAAACCACCCCCGCAAACTGACGCGGGCCGATCGGCACCACCACGATCGACCCCGGCTCGACCTCGACGCCCTGCGGCACGCGGTAGTCGAGCACGTCGAGCGCGGGATGGAGGACGAGGATACGGGCGCGGGCCATGGCGGCCCTCATATGGGGATTTGTGCGCGAAGAGGAATCCCGTATCGCATGAGGACCCCAAGGAGACTCGCCCGATGCTGTTCCTCGCCGCCTTGCTGCTCGCCCAGACCGCGCCCGCGCCGTGTGCGGCGATCGATGCGAACCTGCCCGCTGCCTATGCGGGCTGGACGTCGCCGGGGACGGCACTCGCGCCGGGCAAGGCCGTGGCGTTCAAGGCGGAGAGCGGGGCCGCGACCGCGACCTTCCATATCGCCACCGCCGGCATCTACGGCGTTGCGCTCGATCAGAAGGGATGGATCGACGTCTATACCGGCACCTCCGGCGGCGAGGCACTCAAATCGGTGTCGCACCGCGAGGGCGATCCATGCTGGTCGATCCGCAAGATCGTCCGCTTCCAGCTCGCGCCGGGTGATTATCGGCTCTCGATCACCAAGCTCCCCCAGCCGGGCGCGCGGGCGATGCTGATCGCGGGGGAATAAACGCGCCTCAGTCGCTATGCCCGAGGCTCGCGACGTTGAAGTTCAGCGTCAGCGTCATCGCATGATCCATCTGGTCGCGCGCGCCGCCACGGCCAAAGCGATACTGGTTGAGATAGCCGACTTCGCCGCGCAGCTTGCCGCCCAGCGGGATCGATACGCCCAGCGCGTTGCGCATCCGCTCATAGCCGCTGCGCTGGCCCCAGGCGGTCGTGTTGAGGTTGATGAAATGCTCCTGCGTGGCGAACAGCTTTAGTCCGCCTTGCCCCAGCGGCATCTCATAGCCGATGCGTGGCCGCATCCGGAAACCGACTTGCGGGCCGGCGCTGTTGAACCGCTGTTCGGTGCGCAGCCGCGCGGTGAAGCCGGATCCGAGCGGCACCGTCACCATCTGCCGCGTCCGTTCCTCATTGGGCAGGGCAATGCCGTGATTATAGTCGCCCAGGTGGCGATAGCCGAACGACAGCTCGATCCCGCTCGCCAGCTTGCGGGTATAAAGCAGCCCCGTTTCGTAATGCGAAAAGCCATCGGCGCGGTCGCTGAAACGGGCGATACCCTCCAGCGTCAGCTTATCCTTGTCGCTCAGCTCGATCGATCCGTTGGTCTGGAGCCAGAGCTGTTCGTCGGTCTGCTGCGCCATCGCGGGCAGTGGGGCGAGCAGGAGCGGGAGAAGGATTAGCGCGCGCATGGCACGGCCCTAGCTATGTTACAGATAAATGAAAGTGCGTGCGGGACTCGCATTATTATTCAGAACGGAATAGGAACATCGACGAAAGGGGAGATGTGATGATCCTGATCGCTTTCGCGCTGGCGGTGGCCGCCGCGCCCTGCAAGGCCTACGACACCAACCTGCCCGAGGATTTGCGCGGCTGGACGCGGGCGGGGCGGACGCTCGATACCGGGCATACGATTACGCTCGCCGGCCGCGCGAAATCGGCCGAGACCAGTGTCACGATTCGCAAGGCGGGCACCTTCGGCGTGGCGATCGACCAGCAGGCTTGGGTCGACATCTATCGCGGGCGCGGCAAGGCGCTGACCATGGCGTCGGAGAGCCACGGGCCGGCCTGTTCAACCATCCGCAAAATCGTGCGTTACAATCTGGCGCCGGGGACCTATCGGGTCACGGTGACCAACATGACCGCCGGGCATGCCAAGCTCATGCTCGTGCATTCGAACACGAGGACCCACCATGAAGTTCTTCGCCGACACCGCCGATACCGCTGACATTCGCGACCTCGCCGAGGCGGGGCTGTGCGATGGCGTCACCACCAATCCCTCGCTGATCCACAAGGCGGGGCGCGATTTCCTCGAGGTGGTGAAGGAGATTTGCGGGATCGTCGAGGGGCCGGTCTCGGCCGAAGTCGTCGCGCTCGATTATGAAGGCATGATGCGCGAGGCGGAGATCGTGCGGAAGATCGCCGACAATGTCGCGGTGAAGGTGCCGTTGACGATCGACGGGCTCAAGGCGTGCAAGACGCTGACCGAGGACGGCACGATGGTGAACGTCACTTTGTGCTTCTCGGCGAACCAGGCCTTGCTCGCGGCCAAGGCGGGCGCGACCTTCATTTCGCCGTTCGTGGGGCGGCACGACGATATCGGCTATCCGGGCATGGACCTGATCGAGGATATCCGCACGATCTATGACAATTATGATTTCGGCACCGAGATCCTGGTCGCCAGCGTGCGCAACCCGATCCATGTGCTCGAAGCCGCCAAGATCGGCGCCGACGTGATGACCGCGCCCCCCGCAGTGATCAAGATGCTGGTCAAGCACCCGCTGACCGACAACGGCATCAAGGCCTTCCTCGCCGATTGGGAAAAGACGGGGCAGAAGATCGGGTGAACTGGTGTGACGACCAGCGCTTCTGGTCGTCGCCCCTGCGCAAGCCGACCGGGTTTCTGGGGAGCTTCCTGCGGCGGCCGAAAATGCCGCCGTCCGCGCCTGCGGTGGGCGGCGTGGGCCACCCGACGAGTCGCTGGTCATCGTGCCGATCCCGCCGCTGTCGACGATGCTGCTCACGCTGCGCGACAGCAAGGGTGCGCCGTTGACCGAAGCCGAGGTGCTTGCGCATCGCGACGCTGCGCCGAGCATCACGATGAAGCGGGCAGATGCGCGCGATATGGCCGAATCGCGCGGGTTCGAGGATCTCGATCCGGAGAATGTCTGGGAAGAATGGCAGGCGTTCGTGAAATGGTACGACGCCGAGGGGCAAGACTGAGCTTGCCAGTTTGAATGGCGGTTGAGGAGCCAAGGATCGCTGGCAGCTTGGCGAAAACTGAAACGAGATTAGGCGCCCAGCGCCGGGCTGCCGGCGGGTGGCACGCGGATCACGCCGCCCTCCATCGTCGCGCGAAAGAACCGCAATCCCGAAGGCGCGCTGGCCTCGATATCGTGTGCGATCCACCCGAGATCTTGAGTTGCGCGGCTTATCGGTAGAGGCGCGGCGTCGTCACCTTCGATCAGTTCGACGGTTGCGGGATATTCGGGCAGGCCGAGAAACGGTTCGCGGAAATAGCGGCCCGTACGCATGCGTTTGAGAAACATCTTGGTGTGCGATGCCGCGTTGCTGTCAGGATTTTCGGGCTCGGTTAGGTCGAAGTGGGCGTCGATCACATAATCGACGTCAACCAGGGCAACGGTCTTCCGCTCGGCGGCGTCGCTCTGTTCAGCCCGCGCCTGCTCCTCCGCGAATAGGATCGGATTTAGAACCTGAATCGCATCGACCCGCCAACGGATCTGCGGGCGCCAGTAGATTGCATCCAGAATGGCTCTAACTGCAAAGGGGGTTATCACGTCGTAGCTGACCCGATCGACCCGGAATTCAGGCCGCGCGAAACAGGCTATTGCTCCGGACACGCGTATCCTGAAGGCCATCTATGTTCTCGGCTTGTGTTTATATTGTTCGTTGCCTGTTCACGTCGGAATTTGCCAGCCGAGGTTGGTCCATAACGGAGTTAGCGTCCGGATCGGACCAATCCACGCTTATCGATGCGCACCGAGCCGCTAAGTTGTTGGGGCTGCCCGCAAATGCGGGTCTGGATAAGAGGGGTACCTAATGACAAAGCTCGATCGCATCACGTGCGAACTCCGCTTCACCACCTTCACACTCAAATTCGTCTTCACGCCTGTAGATGCGCCAAGCGCGCGGTGCCCTCACCGTGCGTTTCGCCGATCGCGGTAAAGCGCGACGTCGAGTGACCTCCGCCGACTGAGCGGCTAAGGATCGGCGCGTGACCGACGCGCCGATCCGATACGCTCAACATCTCGCTCGGGACCGCCGTCGGTCGGTCCATACCGTGCGGGCGTATGAGGCCACTGCGATCCGGCTGGTGGCGTTCCTCCAACGTCATCTGGGAGAGGCAGTGACGGCGGAGACGCTGGGCAAGGTGACCGCTGCCGATCTGCGCGCATTCCTTGCGCATCGCCGGAGCGAGGGTTTGGGCAATGCCTCCGCAGCGCGCGAATTGTCGGCGGTGCGGGGGTTTCTGAAGTTCGCGGGTGGGGAGACGCCGCGGCTCAAGGGGCCGCGGGTCAAGAAGGGCATTCCGCGGCCGATCGCGCCGCATGAGGCGGTGGCATTGGCGGAATTGGCGGCGGAGGAGGCGAGCGAGCCGTGGATCGCGGCGCGCGATTGGGCGGTGTTGCTGCTGCTCTATGGCGCGGGGCTGCGGATCGGTGAAGCGGTGGGGCTGAGCGGCGCGGTGCTGCCGCTTGGGAGCACGATGCGGGTGACCGGCAAGCGCGACAAGACGCGGGTGGTGCCGTTGCTGCCGCAGGTGCGCGAGGCGGTGGAGGCCTATGTGGCGGCGTGCCCCTATGGCGTGTCGCGCGATGCGCCCCTATTTCGCGGGGCAAAGGGCGGGCGGTTGCCGCCGGGGGCGATCCGCAAGGCGGTGCGCTCAGCGCGCGGCGCGCTGGGGCTATCGGACCGGACCACGCCGCATGCGCTGCGCCATAGTTTCGCGACGCATTTGCTCGGGCGCGGGGCCGATTTGCGCGCGCTCCAGGAATTGCTGGGGCATGCCAGCCTCAGCTCCACCCAGGTCTATACCGCCGTCGATGCCGCGCATTTGCTCGACGTGTACCGGAACGCGCATCCCAGAGCCTAGCGCTGGCTGCGGCGCTTCCACGTGACGACGCGCCACAGATAGAGCACGCCGATCAGGCCCAGCGTGACCGCCACCGCGGGCGCGATCCAGCTGTCGATCTCGTCGACATTGGTGCCCAGCCAAAAACCGACGCCGACCAGAATGAAGTTCCAAACCGCGCTGCCCGCTGCGGTGTAGGCGATGAAGCGCCATAGCGGCATTTGCAGCAGCCCCGCCGGCAGCGAGATCAAGGTGCGGCCGATCGGCATGAAGCGGAAGGTGAACACGGTCGCACCGCCCCAGCGATCGAAAAAGGCGCGCAGCCGCTCGACATCGCTCCAGTCCATCGTCAGCCAGCGTCCCCAGCGATCGACCCACGGCTTGAGCCGCAAATAGCCGAAGCGGCGGCCAATCTCGTACCAGAAGAGATTGCCCGCGATGCAGCCGAGCGTGCCGACCAGCACCAGCAGCACGAAATTCAAATGCCCCTGCGCCGCGCCGATGCCGGCGACGCCCATGATCAATTCGGACGGGATGGGGGGGATGATGTTTTCGAGCATCATCAGCAGGAAGACGCCCAAATAGCCCCAATCGAGCCAGCCGCTCATCGCATAGCTCTCAACCGCGCTCCGCCACGCGCCGCTCGATCGCTTCCCAGATCACCGCGCCGGTATCGGTGCCGTTGAAACGGTCGATCGCTACGATGCCGGTGGGGGAGGTGACGTTGATCTCGGTCAGCCATTCGCCGCCGATCACGTCAATGCCGACAAAGATCAGGCCGCGCTTCTTGAGCTCGGGGCCGAGGGCTTCGCAGATTTCCTGTTCGCGCGGGGTCAGCTCGGTCTTGGCCGCCGATCCGCCGACCGCGAGGTTCGACCGGATCTCGCCTTCGCCGGGGAGGCGGTTGATCGCGCCGGCGACTTCGCCATCGACGAGGACGATGCGCTTGTCGCCCTGCGCGACGGAGGGCAAGAAGGCCTGGATCATGTGCGGCTCGCGCCACGCGGTGTTGAACACCTCGATCAGCGCCGAGAGATTGGCGCCGTCGCTTCCGACCTTGAAGATCGCCTTGCCGCCATTGCCGTGGAGCGGCTTGATGACGATTTCGCCATGCTTGGCGAGGAACTCGCGGGCTTCGTCGAGGCTGCGGGTGACGAGTGTCGGCGGCATGAACTGCGCATAGTCGAGGACGAACACCTTTTCGGGCGCGTTGCGGACGCTGGCGGGGTCGTTGACCACCAGGGTCGTGTCCGCGATCCGCTCGAGCAAATGCGTCGCGGTGATGTAACCGAGGTCGAAGGGCGGATCCTGCCGCATCAGCACGACATCGGCTTCGTCGCCGAGATCGAGCTTCACCGGATCGCCGAAGCTGAAATGGTTGCCAACGATGCGCTGGACCTTGACCGGATGCGCCTTGGTCCAGACGCGGCCATCCGAATAGTTGAGGTCTTCGGGCGCGTAGTGGAACAGCCGGTGCCCGCGCGCCTGCGCCGAAAGCATCAGCGCAAAGGTCGAATCGCCAGCGATGTTGATCGCGTCAAGCGGGTCCATCTGCACGGCGACGGTGAGTGACATTCGGCCTCCTGAGAATTGGCTGTAGGTGACTTATTCGACTAAGTCACCCCATCCAGGCGTTCTCGATATGGCGAGGGAGTGTGCCCGGAGCAATGAGGATCACGTCGACGCGGATATCGTCGTGCGGCCCGGCATAGCGCGGCATCAGATATTCGGCCGCGGCGGCGACGCGGCGCAGGCGGTATTCATCGATCGCGTAATCGAGCTCGGCGGCGCTGGCGCGGGTCTTGACCTCGACGAAGGCGATGAGCTTGCCGCGCTTCGCGACGAGATCGACTTCGCCGGCGGGGGTTCGCACACGGCGATCGAGGATTCGCCAGCCCTTCAGGCGGAGATACCACGCCGCCTTGGTCTCCCCTTCGCGACCACGCGTTTCCGCAGCGCGACGATCGCTGCTCAAAATGACGATTCCTTGCAACGGGCAACTTCCGCCTGTGGATAACTTCGGGTATTTACCATCATCCGACTCGCGGGGGCCGGATGACGAGCGTTACCCGGGGACAGCATTTCGTGGAATCGAACGAGCGATATTTCCGCCGCCGTGCCGCGCAGGAGCTTGCCGCCGCGCGCCGTGCGGTGACGCCCTCGGCGGTGATCCGGCGCCGTGACCTCGCCGAATCCTATCTGCGCCAGTTGAGTGAACTCACCGGGTTCGGCGACACGCCTTTGTTCGAGAATATGCTCGAGCTTCAGGACTGATCCTTCAATTCCATCGCTCTTGCGTAGAGCGCTTTCCGATCCAGCCCTAACCGCTTCGCCACTTCGCCTGCCGCCTTGGCGGGGGGCAGCCGCGTGAGCGCCTCGGCCAGTGCGGCATCGCCATCCTCCGCAGTAGCGGGAGCAGCCTCGCCGGGCGGGGCGACGATCACGACGATCTCACCTTTCGGTCCGCCTTCGGCGTAGCGCTCGGCGAGTTGCGAGAGCGTGCCGGTCACGCATTCCTCGAACTTCTTGGTGATCTCCCGCGCCACCGCCGCCTCGCGGTCGCCCAGCCCTTCGGCGAGCGCGGACAGGCAGGCGGAGAGGCGCGGACCCGATTCGTAGAGGATCAGCGTGGCGCGGATGCTGGCGATCTCTCCAATCGCGGCGGCGCGGGCCTGTTGCTTGGGGGGGAGGAAGCCGAGGAACAGGAAGCGGTCGGTCGGCAGCCCGGCCAGCGTCAGCGCCGCGATCGCCGCGCACGGGCCGGGAATGGTCACGACCAAATGCCCCGCCTCGCGCGCATCGCGCACCAGCTTGAAGCCGGGGTCGGAAATCAGCGGCGTCCCCGCATCGCTGACCAACGCCACCGATTCGCGCGCCATTCGCGCCACCAGACCCGGCCGCACCGCATCGGCGTTGTGATCATGATACGGCGTCATCGATTTTCGCACACCCAGATGGCGAAAAAGTCCCGCCGTCACACGGCTGTCCTCGACAGCAACCACATCCGCGTTCAGGAGTATTTCGGATGCGCGCGGAGACAGGTCGCCGAGATTGCCGATCGGCGTGGCGACGATATAGAGGCCGGGCGCGAGTAAAAGAGTCATCGGGGAGAGTCATGGCAGACCGCAACGGCAAACAACAAGGGCTGCGTGGCCTTCTTCGCTGGGCCGTGGTCGGCGCCGCGCTGATCGTAAGTGCCTGTGCGGCACCGCGCATCGTCCCCGAGGCTCCGAAGGCGCCGCCGATCGAAGTGCCGCGCGAGAAGCCGGTCAACCGTCCGATCACCAATGCGCTGCCGCAGGATGTCGAGCGTCACCGTGTCGCGCTCTTGGTGCCGCTCAGCGGGCCCAATGCAGGCGTCGGCAAGTCGCTCCAGAACGCGACCCAGCTCGCGATCCTCGATACCAACACCCAGGCGATCCGCATCACCACCTATGATACCGGCACCGGCGCGGCCGCGGCGGCGCAGCGTGCGATCGCCGATGGCAACAAGCTGATCCTCGGGCCGTTGCTGGCCGAGGAAGCCCGCGAAGTCGCACCGATCGCGCGCGCGGCGCATGTGCCGGTGCTGAGCTTTTCGAACGATTCGAGCGTGGCGGGCGGCGGCACCTATCTGCTTGGCTATTCGCCCAGCCAGTCGATCGAGCGCGTGGTCGGTTACGCCAAGGCGAGCGGCATCACCCAATATGCCGGGCTGATTCCGGGTGGCGTCTATGGCGAGCGCGTCTCGACCGCGTTCCTGAGCGCGGTGCGCGACGCGGGCGGCACGGTGGTGGCGCTGGAAACCTATGATTCGCGTCCAGGCTCGCTGACCACGGCGATCACCAAGGCGGGGCGCTCGCCTTTCCAGGCGATCCTGATCGCGGGCAGCGGTGGCAGCGCCGTGACCGCCGCGCCGATCATCCATCGCTCGGCAGGAGGCAAGACCGCACGGATCCTCGGGCCCGAACTGTGGAACAGTGATTCGGGGATCGGCGCGAACGCGGTGCTCAACGGCGCCTGGTTCGCGAGCGTGCCGAACAATTACTACCGCCAATATGCGGGCAAATATCGCGATCGGTTCGGCGTGGCGCCGTACCGGCTCTCGACTTTGGGCTATGACGCGGTTCTGCTGACCGTGCGCATCGCGCGCGAATGGCGGCCGGGGGACGATTTCCCCGAGCGGCGGCTTCTGGAGCGTGACGGGTTCGCCGGGCTGGACGGCGCGTTCCGCTTCGGGCGCGATGGCGTGGCCGAGCGCGCGCTCGAAGTGCAGGAGATTGGCGGGGGAACGCTGAAGACGGTGTCCCCGGCGCCGGCGAATTTCGACGGGCGCTAAGCCAGTACGATTTCGCGGAGGATTGCTTCGAGGACGGGCATGCCGGCTTCGGTGATACGGAGGCGCTGGCCTTCGCGGACCGCAAGCCCTTGCGCTTCGAGGCGAGCGAGCCTTGTCAGATCGAGCGGAGCCTGGCCGCCCGCGACTTCGGCAACGCGCGCGAGATCGACGCCTTCGCCGAGCCGCAGGCCCATCACCAGCGCCTCGACCCCGCGCTCGGTGGGCGTGAGGACATCCTCGCGCTCCAGCCCATGGCCGTTGCGCGCCAACGCGGCCATCCAGTTTTCGGGCTTCTTGTGCCGGAGCGTGGCGAGGCCGGAGCGCCGTCCATGCGCGCCGGGGCCGATGCCGGCATAGTCCTGGTAGCGCCAGTAGCTCAGATTGTGCCGGCTCTCGGCGCCGGGGCGGGCGTGGTTGGAGATTTCATAGGCGGGCAGGCCCGCAGCGGCGGTGATGGCGCGGGTAGCTTCGAACAGGTCGGCGGCGGCGTCGGGATCGTAGGCCGCCAACTCGCCCTTCTCGAACAAGGTCGCGAAGCGCGTGCCGGGCTCGATCATGAGCTGATAAAGCGAGAGATGCTCGGTGCCGAAGCCGATGGCGCGGGCGAGTTCGGCTTCCCACGCCGCGAGCGTCTGGTCCGGGCGGGCATAGATCAGATCGAAGCTGGCGCGGGCGAAATGGGTCTGCGCGGTCTCCAGCGCGGCCAGCCCTTCGGACACGCTGTGTGCCCGCCCGAGGAAACGCAGCGCCTCGTCGTCGAGCGCCTGTAGCCCCAGCGACACGCGATTGACCCCCGCCACGGCCAGATCGGCGAAGCGCGCGGCCTCGACCGAAGACGGATTGGCCTCCAGCGTGATCTCGACGCCATTGGTGAACCCCCAGCGCGCCTCCGCCGCTTCGATCACCGCCGCGACCGTCTCGGGCGGCATCAACGAGGGCGTGCCGCCACCGAAAAAGATCGACGACACCCGCCGCCCCGGTAGCAGATCGGCTTCATGCGCCAGATCGCGCAGCATCGCCTCGCGCCACGCCACCTGATCCACACTCTCGCGGACATGGCTGTTGAAGTCGCAATAGGGGCATTTCGAAACGCAGAACGGCCAGTGGACGTAGAGGGCGAGATCGGCGGTCATGACGGAGCTGCCCTAGCGGGAATCGAACCGCGCGCGTAGCCCGGCAGGGCGGAGCTTTCCAGCACATTGGGATCCTAAGCTTAGAATTCCACGTGGACAAGTTGTCGC
>JADMIO011485922.1_pt1 | contig 17305 bp, 11 predicted proteins | sample 8958161 | NCBI WGS metagenome assembly JADMIO01 (sample SAMN16585339, study PRJNA669376) | soil metagenome | isolation source: Crop rotation soil | place: USA: Cullars Rotation, Alabama | collected 2011
CGAAGCGGCAGCCTGCGAACGCCTGCGTCAGCACGGGAACGGTACCGGGTATCGCCTGCAGCGGCTGGCCGCGCCGGCGCGCGTCGGGCAGAGCGCGCAGCAGCGCGCGGGCGTACGGGTGCTTCGGGCTGGCGAAGAACTCGGCCGCCGGTGTGACCTCGATGATCTGGCCCGCGTACATCAGTGCCACCCGATGCGCCATGCCGGCGACGACGGCCAGGTCGTGGGTGATCAGCAGCAGTCCCAGGCCCTGCTCCTTCTGCAGCGTCTTGAGCAGCTCCAGCACCTGGGCCTGGATCGTGACGTCGAGCGCGGTGGTGGGCTCGTCGGCCACCAGGAAGTCGGGCTCGGTGGCCAGCGTCATCGCGATCATCACGCGCTGCTTCTGGCCCCCGCTCATGCGGAACGGGTAGTCGTCGATGCGGCGCTCGGGCTCGGGGATGCCGACCCGGCGCAGCCACTCGACGGCCTTCGCGCGCGCCTGCGCGCCGCGCAGCGCCGTGTGCGCCTCGATGGCCTCGACGAGCTGCGCGCCGATCTTCATGACCGGGTTCAGGCTGGTGGACGGCTCCTGGAAGATCATGCCGATGCGCCCGCCCCGCACCGCCCGCATGCCGGCCTCGGGCAGCGCCAGCAGGTCGTCGCGGTCCAGGCGGATCTCGCCGCCCGTGACGCGCCCGTTCTCGGGCAGCAGCCGCATCAGCGCGAGCGCGGTCATGCTCTTGCCGCAGCCCGATTCGCCGACGAGCGCGAACGTCTCGCCGCGCTGGATGGCCAGCGTCAGGCCGTCGATCGCCTTGACGAGGCCGAGTTCGGCGTCCAGCGCCACCTTCAGGTCCTGGGTCTGCAGCATGGGGCTAGCCTTGGTTGCGCGCCGGGGCCGCCGGCCTGCGCGTGATGGGCAGGCGCGGGCGGAACGCGCGGGCGCGCGGGTCGAACGCATCGCGCACGCCGTCGGCGAACAGGTTGATCGCCAGCACCAGCGTCACCATGAAGCCGAAAGCGGCGGCGAAGCTCCACCACACCACCGGATCGAGGCTCATCTCCTTGCGCGCCAGGTTGATCATGCCGCCGAAGCTGTTCATCGACGGGTCGACGCCCACGCCCACGTAGGACAGCACGGCCTCGTAGAGGATCAGCGACGAGAAGTCGAGCACCGTGACGATCAGCATCAGGTGCGCGACGTTGGGAAACACGTGGCGCAGCATGATGCGCGCCGAGCCCACGCCGAAAGCGTTGGCGGCCTGCACGAAATCGAGCTCGCGCAGCTTCATCGTCTCGGCGCGCAACAGCCGGCACAGGCCGGCCCAGCCGGTCAGGCCCAGCACGGAGCACAGGAGGAACAGCTTGACGTCGGCGCGCTCGACGCCCGTCTCGAACATGTCCGGGTGCTTGTCGAGGAACACCTGCACCATCAGCACGCAGGCCGCGATCAGCAGGATGTTGGGCACCGACGAGAGCACCGTGTAGACATACTGGATCACCTCGTCGGCCCAGCCGCGGAAGTAGCCCGCCATGATGCCCAGCACCACGGCCAGCGGCAGCGTGGCGACGGTGGCCAGCGAGCCGATGACGAACGCGGTGCGGATGCTCTTGAGCGCCTGGTACAGCACGTCGTTGCCGGTGGTGTCGGTGCCGAACACGTGGTACGCACCCATGAGCGACACGACGACGCCGACCAGCGTGGCGATCGCCGCCAGCGTCCACAGGGCGGCGCGCCACGGGATGTCGCCCTCCCTGTTCCACACGCTGGCCGCCGTGTCGATGAAGCCGGCGCGGCGCGCGCGCGACAGCAGCCCGAACAGCGCGATGGCCGTGGCGACGGCCAGGCCCAGCCCGACCAGCAGGCCCGTGAACATGCGCGACAGCAGGTCGCCGTGCCACTGGTGCTCCGGATCGGACAGGTGCGCCCCGCCGTGCTTCAGGCGCGGCGCCATGCGCACCATGCGGCCGTTGACGGACACCGTCTCCAGCCGCAGCGCCTCGTAGTCGAGGGGCCGCGAATAGCTGGTCTCGCGCGACTGCACGAGGTCCGCCAGCGCGAGATCCAGCAGCGAATGCGCCTGCACCTCGTACTGCACGGCGCCCGCCGCGGTGCCGGCGGTGGCGCCCAGGCGGCTGCGGTAGTGCACGCTGTCGGCCACGGTCACCAGCAGGCACAGCGCGAGCACGAACGCCGAGCACATCGCCGGCGCCTCGCGGAACACGCGGCGCCAGCTGGCCGACAGGCCCGGCGAGCGCACCACCGCCACGCCGTAGACGAGGCAGAAGGCGACCAGCGCCCAGACGGTGAGGTCCGTCCACAGGAATACGAACTTGAACATGGCGGCTCAGCCCAGGCGGACCCGGGGGTCGACCCAGGTATAGGCGACGTCGATCAGCACGAACGTCGCGATGTACAGCAGCGATCCGACGAACACCATCGTGCGCACGACCGCGAAGTCCTGCTTGGTGATGGCGTCGATCACGTAGGCGCCCAGCCCGGGCAGGCCGAAGAAGCTCTCGAACACGAGACTGCCCAGGAACACGTACGGCAGGTACGAGCCGGCGCTGGTGACGATGGGCAGCAGCGCGTTGCGCAGCACGTGGCGGAACATGACCACCGTCTCCGACAGGCCCTTGGCACGCGCGGTGCGCACGTAGTCCTTGCCGATCTCCTCCAGGAACATCGCGCGGTACAGCCGGGCCTCCGTGCCCAGGCGCGACAGCAGCGACAGCATGACCGGCAACACCAGGAACTTGACAACGCTCAGGCCCGGCTCGTAGCCGGAGATGGGCGCGATGCGCAGCAATCGCGAGAACAGGAACTGCCCGACGATGATGTAGAACAGGCTGGAGATCGACAGCATCAGCACGCAGGTGACGACACCCCAGAAATCGAGCCGCGTGTGCCGGAACATCACCAGCAGCAGCGCGAACGCCGTGCTCGCGAACACCTGCAGCACGAACAGCGGCAGCGCCAGCTGCATGCTGACCCACATGCGGCGGGCCACCTCCGGCCCGATGTCGCCGGCGCTCTCCGCGTCCGCGCGGCCGAAGCGCAGCTCGAACAGCGAGACCGAGCGGTCCCAGAAGATCGTGTCGGTGAAGCGCTGCGCGCCCTGCCTCGCGTCGTTGACGTACAGCGGCTTGTCGTAGCCGCGCTCCACCTTCCAGCGGTCGATCAGGTCCTGCGTGACGTGCTTGCCGCCGATGTTCAGGCGCGCCATGTCGTCGGGCGTGTTGACCGTGAAGAACAGGAAGAACGTGAGCAGGTTCACGCCCAGCAGGATGAGCGCGCCGTAGAGGGTGCGGCGGACGAGGTAGGAGACCATGGGACTTTTCTCAGGCGGCGAGGACTTCGCCGCGCGCGTTCATGCGCTCGCGCCGCTTGAAGCTGCGGGCGGCCAGCAGCAGCAGGCCGGCGAGCGCCAGCGTCAGCAGCACCATCGGCCACCAGACGGGCCGGTTCCACTCGGCCTGGCGGCGCACGCGCTCGTCGACGTCCACCCGCAGGTAGCGCCCGTGGTCGCGGATCAGGATCGCGGGCTTGGAGTTGTAGACCCAGTGCTGCACGGCGGCCGACGCGTAGGGGAAGTAACCCCAGGACCACGGCGCGTCCTTCTGCAGGATGGCCACCATCTGGTCGACCAGCGCCTGCTTCTGCGGGCCGTCGGCGAGCGTCTTCATCTTGGCGAACAGCGCGTCGTACTCGGCGTTCTGGTAGTTGGACTGGTTCTCGCCGTCCGACACGCTCTTGGAGTTGGGGCCGTAGAACAGGATCAGGAAGTTCTCGGCGTCGGGGTAGTCGGCGTTCCAGCCGGTCCAGAACACCTGGTGCTTGCCCTTGCGGATCTTGTCCTGGAACTGGTTGTTGTCGGTGGCGCGCACTTCGAGCTGGATGTTGAGCTTGGAGAACTGGCGCACCACCCAGTCGATCTCGCTCTTGCGCTCGGGCGTGGGCAGCGCGTAGTAGTCGTAGTTGAGCACCAGCGGGCGGCCGGTCTGCACGTCCCGCCCGTCCGGGTAGCCGGCCTCGGCCATCAGCTCCCGGGCCTCCTGCAGCGAGCGCCGCACGGGCACGCCGTTGACCAGGCGGTGCGTGATCGGGTTGACGCCTTCGGGCGTCTTCTCGCGCGAGCCGAAGATGCCGTCGGGGATCGGCCCCATGGCGGTGGCGCCGGCGCGTTGCGGAAAGACCTTGGCGTACTCCTCCCAGTCGATGGCGATGGAGATGGCGTCGCGCAGCTTGCGATGGCGCTCGTCTTCCCGCGGCGTGCGGCCCTTGCCGATCACCGGGTCGATCATGTTGAAGCCGATGGTGTAGCTGTTGACGTCGTCGAAGCGGTCCAGCCGGAAGCCCTTCGCGTCGTAGTCCTTGCGGATCTCCTCGGAGTTCTGCTTCTCGACGACGTACTCCAGGCCCTTGTCCGTGCGCTCGAACACCTCGAGGTCGTAGTAGCCCTGGCGGAACTTCGCGCGCTGGGGCACCTGTTCGCGCTCGCCGACGATGACGATCTTGTCGACGAAGGGCGTCTTCTTGCCGCAGTCGTCCAGCAGGCCGGCCTCCTTGTCGGCCTTCGAGCCCTCGCAGGGGTAGGGCTCGCCGCGGTAGTTCGGATTGCGCACCATCACCTGGCGGCGATCCTGGTGGTATTCCGCCAGCATGAACGGCCCGGTGCCCACCGGCCAGATGTCGTAGGTGAGCCCGTTGGCGGCCATCCCGGGCTGCGCGTAGAACTCCTCCGCCTCCCACGGCACCGGCGCCAGGAAGGTCATCGCCATCCAGTAGCTCCACTGCGGATAGCGGCCCTTGATGCGCACGCGGAAGGTGTACTTGTCGGGCGCCGACGCGCCCTCGAGCGGGAACTTGCGGAAGTCGAGGAACGGCCGGTCGAGGCTGGCGGGGTCGAGCCCGGCGCGCAGGCGGGCGTCCTCGCGCTTGATGACGCCGCCGTATTCCTTCAGGCCCAGCACGTACTCGGAGAAGATGCCGTAGATCGGCGTCGTGATGCGCGGGGTGGCATGGCGCTTGAGCGCGTAGACGAAGTCGTCGGCCACCAGCTCGCGCGTGCCCTGCTTGTCGAACTCGAGCGGCGACGAGCGGGTGCCGAGTTCGCCCGGCTTGAGGTGGTGATACAGGAAATTGCCGGCGGCGTCCCGGGCGAACGCGGGGTGCGGCTGGTACAGGATGCCGTGCTTGATGTGCACGTCGTACACGCTCTCGGCCACCTGCTCGCTGGGGGCGTCCTCGCCCAGCACCTTGCCGTCCTTGTCGAGGTAGACCGGCTTGGCGACGTCTTCGGCGGACTTGCCGATCAGCGTGTACGGGCGCTTGAGGTAGTGGTAGCCGTAGGGCGGTTCGTAGATCTGGTACGTGAAGGTGGTGTCGTTGGACCAATAGGACGCCACCGAGTCCATGTGCCGCGGCGAACCTTCCTGCATCGCGCTGAACAGGGTGTTGTGAGCGGCGGCGCCGTTCTCCCACGGGCTGTTGTCGCAACCGGCCAGGGAGGCCAGCGTCCCGCTCGCGACCAGCCACGCGGCGCCGCACCAACGACCAAACACACCGCGCATGCGGATCTCCACGACGACAGTGGCGAAGCCTGGCGCAGGGTGACCAGGCCGGTTCGCCAACAAAACAAAACCGCCTCCGACGACCGCGGGTTGTGCCCGGGGCCGCGCGAGGCGTTTGTGACAATTTTAAAGGCGCCCCGTCGGGCACCCCCTAGGGGTTTTCAGCCCTTGTTGCGCTGCAGCAAGCAAGGCCCGGGCCCGATTTCCCGGGGCGCTGGCGCGCGCCTGCCTAGACAGGTCAGGACAAGCGGCGGCCGCCGGAACGCGCGCTCAGTGGTCGTGGTCCGCAGCGCCGTGGCCGTGGCCATGCCCGTCGCCTTCGTGGTGATGGTGGGCATGGCCCTCCTGCCACCCGAGGAACGCGTCGCGCCCCTGCACGGCGAGGTGGCCCTTCACGCCGAAGGGCACGGTCACCTTGGTCGCCACGTGACCGAACGGAAAGCCGGTGAGGATGGGCACGTCGACCAGCGAACGCAGGTGCGCCACGACCGACTTCAGGGTGAAGCCCCGATCCAGCGGCGACTTCTTCCAGTCCGTGAACTCCCCCAGCAGGATCGCCTTCTGCGACGCGAGCACCCCGGCCTGGTGCAGCTGCAGCAGCATGCGCTCGACGCGGTACGGATGCTCGCCCACGTCCTCCAGCATCAGCACCCCGCCCTTCACCCGGGGCCAGTGCGCCGTGCCCAGCAGCGAGCACAGCATCGCGAGGTTGCCGCCCCACGTCAGGCCGCGCACGTCCAGGCCGTCGAAGCCGGCCTCGGAGCGGAAGCCGACGGCCTCCAGCGCGCCGGACATGGCCTCGGCGAAGCAGTCGGGCGTGACCTCGTCGAGCTCGTCGCGGCCGAAGTCGTCGCAGGCCAGCGGGCCCCACCACGTGGGGGCCTTCGCATGGGCGAGCAGGCCCATCTGCAGCGCGGTGAGGTCGCTGTAGCCGACCCAGCGCGTGCCCGCCTCCACGCTCCTGGCCAGCAGCTTCCAGTCGAGGCGGTCCAGCAGCCGCGTGAGGCCGTAGCCGCCGCGCGCGGCGAGCGCGACGCCCGGTTGCGCGCGCGCGACGCGGTGGATCGCCTCCAGGCGGACGTCGTCGTCGCCGCCGAAGCGCTGGTGCCTGGCGAGCGCGGCTTCGTCGATGGCGACATCGAAGCCGAGCGTCGCCAGGCGCCGGGCGGCCAGGCGCAGCGGCGCGGCCTTGGCCAGCACGCCGGCGGGGGTGTAGATGATCAGCGACGTCATGCGGGCGCTCCTCGAGCGTCGGGCTGCAGGGGGGATTCGGGATCGATCTCGACGGCCATGCCGACCGGGATCGGATCGTCGACGGTGACTTCGGCGACGGGAATGGCCGCGTCGCCGGACGGCTCGCGGCGCGCCGCCTGGCGCGCCTTGTGCGCGGCGCGGCGCTCGGAAAAGAAGTCGCGCAGCAGCGTGCTGCACTCGGCCTCCATGCAGCCGCCCACCACCGTGGTGTGGTGGTTGAGCTGCGGCAGCGCGAACAGGTCGACCACCGAGCCGGCGGCGCCGGTCTTGGGGTCGCGCGCGCCGAACACGACGCGCTTGAAGCGCGCATGCATCAGCGCCATCGCGCACATGGCGCAGGGCTCGAGCGTCACCACCAGCGTGCATTCGGGCAGGCGGTAGTTGTCGAGCAGCTGCGCGGCGTGGCGCAGCGCCACGAGCTCGGCGTGCGCGGTGGGGTCGGTGGTGGTGATCGGGCGGTTGTAGCCCGTGGCCACGACCTGCGGCAGGCCGTCGGCGTCGTCGCGCAGGATGACGGCGCCCACGGGCACCTCGCCCACCAGCCACGCGTTCTGCGCCTGGTCGAGCGCCTGGCGCATCGCGCGCTCCTCGGCGGGCGTGAACGTCGCGGCCGGCGGTGGGTTCGCTGCGGATTCCAAGACGATGGCGTCGATCAACGGACCTGGTCGGCGGCGCTCGCCGCCTGGTCGGCCGTGTGCTGGGCACCGGCCTTGATGGCCTGGTCGAGCTCGCGCTGGTACTGCGACGTCACCTGCCGGGGCGTGCCGTCCATCGGCATCGACGCCGCGCCGGGGGCCGCGGCCGACGTCGGCATGAAGCGCTTGTTCGCCTGCAGCTGGCTGCGCACCGACAAGGCGATGATGGCCAGAACGATCAGCAGCGATCCGAGCGTCAGGAAGGCTCTCATGGCAGGGGGAATGAATGAGGGGCGAAGGCTGCATTATGGTCGCAGGCCGCGTGGCGGCGGCCCCGGCGGCGGCTGGCGACGACGAGCGGCCGCGTGCGACGGACGCGCGGTGCGGCGCCGTTGGGCGCGCCCACGCGCTAGCATCGCCGGATGTGCTCGAACTACCGCCCCGTCACCCGCATGGACCGGCTGCTGACGTTCTTCGGCGTCGAGCGCGGCAAGGACGAGGAGCCGCAGGACGTCTTCCCGACCGACCTGGCGCCGTTCATCCGGCTGTCGATCGAAGGCCAGGAAGGCGGCCGCCCCGCGCTGGTCGCCGAGGACGGCGCCTTCGGACTGCTGCCCCACTTCGCCACGGAGCTGAGCTTCGGGCGGCGCACCTACAACGCGCGCAGCGAGACCATCGCCACCCTGGCCAGCTTCCGCCACGCCTGGGCCGCGGGCCAGCGCTGCATCGTGCCGGCCGAGGCCATCTACGAGCCCTGCTACGAGAGCGGCAAGGCCGTGCGCTGGCGCATCTTCCAGGAAGGCGACGTGCCGCTGGGCATCGCGGGCCTGTACCGCCGCTGGCGCAACCCGAAGGGCGGCGAGCTGTTCACGTTCACGATGATCACGGTCAACGCCGACGCGCATCCGCTGTACAGGCGCATGCACAAGCCCGGCGACGAGAAGCGCATGGTGGTGATCCTCGACCGCGACGAGTACCTGCCCTGGCTGACCTGCGGCCTGCCGGAGGCCCCCCGGTTCTTCCGCGCCTGGCCCGGAACGCTGCTGGGCGAGCCGGCCCCGCTGGCGCGCGCGCCCAGGGTCGCCGTCGATCCGCCGCCCAATGACGAGATCAAGCCCGCCAAGCCGCCCAAGCCGACGCTGCCGCCGGCCGCGCCGCCCGCCCAGGGCGACCTGTTCTGAGGGCGGCGCGACCCCTGCAGTCGACGGGCGACTCGGTACTCGCCTGCGTCAGGCGGCGCCCTTCACTGCCGCTGCCCTCCGCTGCACGGCGCCCATGTAGTTGCCGAGCACCTCCGGGAAGTTGCCGGCGTCGAGCGTGGCTTTCCGCGCGGCGTGGAAATCGGCCACCGTCCTCGGCGTGAAGTCCCCGATGGTCTGCTGGCCGGTGAGCGCCGCGCCGATTCGATCCAGGTCCATCGCTATCAGCCCCATTCCGGTGGCGAACCCGTCCACGGCGGCGGGCGGAGCGGCATCCGGAGCCCGTCGATCCAGGGCGATCGGCGTCGATTCGAGTGCCGCCGGCATCCTGGCCGAGGCTGCCGCGAGGCAGCCATGCCAGGTCGGGGCGTCGCGATCCCGGTTGGTCAGCGGGCCTCCGAGCTGGAAGATTCCCCGCAGCGTGCTCACGACGCTGGCATGGTCGAACGACTTCCCGGGGAACAGCTCGCTGCCCAACTTGCCAGCAGGAACGGTCGGTCCGATCAGGATGGCCGGCACCCTCACGCCGAGGCGGTCGAACCTGAAGTCGGCGCCGTCCACGCCCTTGGCCCGGTTGTGCTCGACGTCGCCCGGCGGCGTCGCTGCCGGCGGCGCGACATGATCGTAGAAGCCGCCATGCTCGTCCCACAGCACCAGCAGCACGCTCGAGGCCCAGAGGGGCGAGGCGCGCAGGGTCTCGTACACGTCGCGCACCAGGTTGTCGCCCGCACTGGCAAGCCCGCAGGGATGCATCGAATCGCCCGTCGTGAAGTCGTTGCGGGCGATGAGCTGCAGCGCGTAGTTCGGCTCGATGAAGGTGTACCTGGGGGCGTATCCGGCGCTGGATCCCACGTCGGCCGCGAACCCGTCGTCGCGCGGCGTGCCGTCCGGCCCGGTGGTCGGATGGAACGGCCGGAAGTACCTGGGGCCCTGGTAGTACTTGCCGACCATGCCTGGAATCGACAGGCACTGCGGCGTGACGTCGCCGTGGGACACGCGCCAGGCGGGCGTGCCCGGAAACTTCCTGTCGAACAGGTCGAACAGCGTCCCGTTGTCGAACCGGAAGTGCTCGCCGGCCGCGATGATGGCGCCCGTCGTGCGCAGCGCCGTGGGGCTGGTGCACAGCCCGCCGCTCGATGCGGCATGAACGAAGAATCGATTCGGCCACGTCGGGCCGGGCACCGACGAGAACCAGTTGTCGAACAGCACGTAGCGGCCGGCGAGCTCGTTCAAGGCGGGCAACTGGCTGGAGGTGAATCCCTTGCGCTGCAACGGATCCCGGAACCCGTCCATCGCGCCGCCGTTGACCTGCGCCTGGACGTCGTCGAATTCGTGGGCCGGATCGACGGGACAGGGATCGGGTGCCCCCCCACCTAACTTGGCGGCGGCCGGGACGGGGGTCTCCTGGCGCTGCGTCAGGCCGAAAAGGTGGTCGAAGGAGCGGTTCTCCAGCATCAGGACGAAGACATGTTCGACGGTCATGTGCACTGCTCCCACGAGGTGGATGGCCCTGAGATGGATGGACGGAAGGCGCTCGCCTGGCGCAACCGGGCGCGGATCGCACCGGCGAATCCGGCGCATCTTCTGCCAGCCGGCGCGGTTCATTGAGCCCGTTCCTAGGGATAGGGATAGCGGGACCTGCGGCCACACGATGCTCGACAGCATCTGCAGCTCTGACGCGATCCCTCGCTCTCTGGCCGATGCACTACCCAAGGAAGAACGACATGAGTGATTCCGGCCATGGCTCGGTAGGTCAGCGCGCGCAACCGTTCAGCCGGTTGATCGAGGAGAAGCACCCGCCGTTCGACGTGGGCAAGCTGTTCGAGCTGTCCCGGCTGATGCAAGGGGGCGTCGACACCGTCAAGGACGGCCCGGACCCCGAGGAGAACCTGTGGGTCCCCGCGGGCTACACCTACTTCGGGCAGTTCATCGACCATGACCTGACGTTCGACAGCACATCGTCCCTGAACCCGGAGGACACGTCGGGCGAGCACGCGAGCCGGATTCCCTCCAACCTTCGCACGCCGCGCTTCGACCTGGACTGCCTGTACGGCGACGGGCCGGCGGCGCAGCCCTTCATGTACGCCGACGACGGCGCCACGCTGCTTTACGGCGGCACCGGGCGTCCCCAACAGCGCGTGACGGAGAACGGCCAGATCGTCGACGAAATGCCGACGTGGGACCTGCTGCGCGCGCCGACGGGCCGGGCGATCATCGGCGACAAGCGCAACGACGAGAACTCGATCGTCTGCCAGATCCAGCTGGCTTTCGTGAAGTACCACAACGCCATGGTTGCCAGGCTCAAGGGCGAGCGGCATGAACACTGGAACACGCCCGGCGACCTGTTCACATCGGCTCGCAACGAGGTGCGGTGGACCTACCAATGGTTGATCGTCAAGGACTTCCTGCCCCGCATCATCCGGGCCGAAGTGCTGGCCGACCTCGCCGACAAGACGCCCGCCGAACGCGATGCGCGCTACGCGCTCTACGAAAAGCACCTGCGCTCGAACCTGCCCCAGGAATTCGTCGCCGCCGCCTACCGCTACGGCCACTCGGGCGTTCGCACCGGCTATCGCCTCAACGGCGAGGCCGGGAAGGCGGGCGGAACGCGACTGGGCATCTTTCCGGCCAGCATCGACACGAACCAGGCCACCGACAGCCTGATGGGCTTCGATCCGCTGCCCAGGAGCCACGTCATCGACGACTGGCGGCGGTTCTTCCCGGATTCCCTCCCCGGGGTGCTGCCCACGGAGTCCCGCACGCATGCGGCCGGCGACACGCCGGACGGCAAGGTTCGCCTGCAGCTGGCCTACAAGCTCGACCCGACGCTGGTCGATCCGCTGGGCGTGCTTCCCATCGCGGTGGCGGGCGGGTCCGTCACGTCGCAGGCCAGCGAGCTGGTTGCGCCCCGGACGCTGCCGGATCCCCAGCGTCCGTCGCTCGCGCTGCTGAACCTGCTGCGCGGCAATGCGTACGGGATCCAGAGCGGCCAGGCCCTGCTCGCCCAGCTGAAACTCAAGCTGCCGGCCGCCCGGGGGCTCGATCCCAAGTACCTGAGCGTGCGGCGGCCGGCCGCCCGGGAGGGGCGCTTCCAGTTCGTCCAGATCGATCCGGCATTCCTCAACGACACCCCGCTCTGGTTCTACGTGCTCGCCGAGGGCCAGCAAGCCGTGGTCGACGGCGTCACGCTGGATGCCGACAAGACCTTCGCGGAAAGCCAGATGCTCACCGGCGAAGCGGCCAAGACGCAGCTCGGCTGGGTGGGTGGGCGCATCATCGCCGAGGTGTTCTATGGCCTCCTGGACGCCGACGACGAGTCGGTCTTCGGTCCCGGGAAGCCGGCGCACTGGAAGCCCCACCTCGGCGGCGACGGCTCGCCGACCCTGCTCAACTTCCTGCGGATCGCCCACGCCTGAGGTGCCCGTCCTCGCCCCGGGGTTGTCGAATCCCGCAGGCGAGGCTCGGCGCATCAGCGGCTGTCGATGCGTCCATACACGCCGCGGCGCCCGTCCGCCGGGCCCGCGGTGTAGAACAGCGTGGCCGCCTCGGCTTGCGAGCCCGGCACCGCCCGCCCGAACGCGATGCCTCGCAGCCCGTCGATCGCGATCGGTCGTCCCCCCGGCATCGCCAGGGCGCCGAGGAAGTGACCCGTCTCGATGTCGAAGCCGTTGATGCGGCCGTCGCCGAGGTTGGCCACCAGCAGGGCGTTGCCGAACGCGCCGAAGTCCGCCGGCGCCTGCGCCATGCCCCACGGGGCGTTTAGCGGGCCGCCCGGTCCCACCAGCCGCTTGAGCAGGTGGCCATGGGTGTCGAACACGTCGATGCAGCCCAGGCCCGGGCCGGTGGCCGGCTGGCCCTGCCCGTCGCGCTGGGCGTAGGCGACATAGATCCGCTCGCCGATCGCCTGGATTCCGAACGGCGCCAGGCCGGCAGGCAGCTGCGCATCGACGAACGCGGGCACGTCATCCATGCGGCTGAAGTCGGAGCCGAAGATGTCGATGCGTCCCTGGCGGAAGTCGGCCGCCAGCAGGAAGGCCACCGCGTCACCGCGTCGGTCGATGGCCGCGCCGGTGTACAGGGCGCCCGGCGCGGCGCCATCGACGACCCGGATCGCCCGCCCGGCTGCCCCCACGTCGGGCGCCCAGCAATCGATGGTTCCGGACAAGCCGACGGCGATGACGCTGCACGTGCCCGAGCGACCGGCCTGCGACACGGTGAAGTTGCGCGAGTCCTTCGACACGACGCCCGTGGGACGGGCCGTCCCCGCCCCGCCCTCTTCCAGTTCCACCGCCACCGGCACGAAGCCGCCCGCGGCGTCGTAGTGCCGGGCGCTGGCGCCTGCCTGGCTCGCCACCCACGCGTCACCTGTCGAAGCGATGGCGATGCCCCAGGCGTCCACCAGGCGCGGATCCGTCGACCGGGCCGCGGGAACCCGCGCCGGTGCGTCCGGGCCGTCCACGAGCGCCGTGGCCACGTAGCCGCCCTGCGGGCTCGCGGGCCCCGGCGGTGCGCCGTCGTTGCCGCCGCCGCCGCAGGCGGCCAGGACGAGTGCGGCCAGCACCGGCAGGTGGGCCAGGATCGAGAAGCGGTCCATCGGATTCTCCTCAGCCGCGAGCGGTGGCCACCCGCCGGCGGGTGGTCTCCACGATGGCGCAGCTTTCCGCCTGGTAGGAGGAGCGCTCGGAGCGATCCACCCCGAGATCGCGCAGCGTGGCGTCGTCGAGCCATTCCTCGGTGCGTCGACGCCACGCGGCGCGGCGCAGACGCGCGAAGGCTGCCCGGAGGGCGCCTCGCGCAGCGCGGAGAAGGTGGCCGCCGCAACGCGGACGAGGAAAGCCGCGGCGGCGTCCATGGGCGTGGTGCGGGTGCGTATCGTGGTCTGCATGACAGGTCCTTGGTCGTGGGAGGCCGGGCGCGTTCCACCGTGGACGCGCCCCCTGCCTGTGAGATCGGAATCCGGGCCCGGAAGCCGACATGCCTGCATCGCCTGCCATCGGCGGCGCGATGCGTGCATCGCGAGGACGCGGCCGATGCGGCCCACCAGGTCCAGCGCGATGGACAGGAACAACGGCAGCGACGGCGCCACGAACACCGAATACAGCAGCGCCGGCAGCCGCCACAGGCACTGGATCGCCTCCGTGCGCACGCAGGCATCGCCGATGCCGTTGCTGCCGCGGACGTAGCGCAGGATCGGACGCACGTGGTAGATCGGCAGGATCACCGCCGCGGCGAGGTAGGTGCTCCAGAGCACCGCACGCAGGTGGCCGGCGGGCCCGAAGGAGGGATCGATGAACGAGGGCATGGCGGGTTCTCGTGGAGGAAGTGGTTGGCGCAGGCCGCCAGGGGCCTGTTACCCCAAGAGATCGAACACGCCGCGCCAAAGCCGCCACGCCGCCGTGCCGTCCCCCTTGATCACCGGAATCGAAACAAGGTGTGATCCGGTGTCGTGTTGGGGGGACCGACTCCGATTGATCGAATGAAGCCGTCGCCAACCGGCCGTTGTCGCTAGCATGTGTGACCTCTCGCTCCCCACCTTCCCTGCCATGTCGATCGATCCCGATGCGGGCGCAGGCCCGCCCGCGCGCGGCGACGACGAGGCGGCGCGCGGCGCCGCGCTGTTCACGGCGCTCTACGCGGATCTGTGCAGGCTGGCGCGCCGCGAGGTGCGGCGAAGCGGCGCCAACGACATCGTGGGCACCAGCACCGTGGTGCACGAGGCCTGGCTGGACATGAGCCGGCGGCCGGCGCTGTCGTTCGAGAGCCCGGGCCAGTTCCTCGCGTACGCCGCGCGCACGATGCGCGGCCTGGTGATCGACCGGATGCGAGCGCGCTACGCGCAGAAGCGGGGCGGCGGATTGATCATCACGTCGCTGGACACCCACAACGCGGAACAGATCTCCCAGCCCGAGATGCTGGAGAGCATCGGCGAGGCGCTGGAGGAGCTGTCGACGATCGACCCCGAACTCGCGCGCGTGGTCGACCTGAAGTTCTTCTGCGGATTCACGCTGGCGGAAGTCGCGACGATGCAGGGTGTGTCGGAGCGCACGGTGCAGCGGCAGTGGGAAAAGGCGCGGATACTGCTGTACCAGGCCCTCGGCGCGGACTGACACCGGTCTTCGCGGCGCGTCCTGGGCGTCCGCTCCCGCACGCAGTTTCCGATTTCCCGACCGGGTGGCTCTGCCCGCATGGAAGCGATGCACCATGACCTTGCCGGACGGCACGCGCTGGAGACAACTGGCGCCCTTGCTCGATCAGCTCCTGGAGTTGGCGCCCGAGGCTCGACGGCCCTGGCTGGCGGAGCTGCGGGAGCGCGACGCGCCCCTGGCGGACGAACTGGCGTCGCTGCTGGAAGCGGCCCGACGGGCCGAGAGCGCCGGATTCCTCAGCGGTGCCGCGCATGACGAGGCGCAGGCCCCCGCGGCCGGCCTCGTCGGCAGGCAGATCGGGCCCTACGTCATCGAGGCGCCGCTGGGAGCGGGCGGCACCGGCAGCGTCTGGCGCGCCCGGCGCATCGACGGCCGCTTCGAGGGCGTGGTGGCGATCAAGCTGCTGCACCTCTCGCTGATCGGACAGCGCGGGGCCCTGCGTTTCGAGCGCGAAGGCGCGATCCTCGCCCGGCTCGCGCATCCCAACATCGCGCGCCTGATGGACGCCGGCATCAGCGTCGATGGCCAGCCGTACCTGATCCTCGAACTCGTGCCGGGCGAGCGCATCGACCGCTACTGCGACGCGCGGCGCCTGGACGTCGACCGGCGGTTGCGGCTGTTCGGCGACGTCCTGGCCGCGGTGGCCCATGCCCACAGTCACCTGGTCATCCATCGGGACATCAAGCCGAACAACATCCTCGTGACGGCCGACGGCACGGTCAAGCTGCTCGACTTCGGCATCGCCAAGCTCCTGGAGGACGACGACGCCCTCGTGGACGCCCGTGACATCACCCGCACCGGCGCCCGCGCGATGACGCCGGACTACGCGGCGCCCGAGCAGGTGCGTGGCGAGCCGGTGACCACCGCCACCGACGTCTACGCGCTGGGCGTGCTGCTGTTCGAGCTCCTGAGCGGACGACACCCCACGGCCTCCGCGCACGCCTCGCCCGCGGACGCGATGCGTGCCACGCTCGAGACCGAGCCGGGCCGGCTCTCGGGCGCGGTCACGCACCCGAGCGAGGCCGGCCCGGACGACCTGTCGCAGATCGCGGCCGGGCGCGGCACGTCGCGCCAGCGGCTGGCGCGCCAGCTCGGGGGCGACCTGGAGAACATCGTCGCGCAAGCCCTTCGAAAGGCCCCGGCACAGCGCTACCAGACCGTCGGCGCGCTGGCCGACGACCTGCGGCGCTACCTGGCCCACGAGCCGGTGAGCGCCCGGGCCGACTCGTTCACCTACATCGCCGGCCGGTTCGTGCGCCGGCATCGCGTGCCGGTGGGCGCGGGACTGGTGGTGGTGCTGGCGATCGCGGCCGGGCTGGCCGGCACCCTCACGCAGGCGCACCGGGCCGAAGCGCAGGCCCGGCGCGCCGCGCACGAACGCGACAACGCCCTGCGCCAGCTGGGATACGCCCGGTCCACCAACGAATTCATGACGTTCCTGATGCAGGAAGGCGCCGACAAGCCCTTCACGGCCGCCGAACTGCTGGCGCGCGCCGAGCCCGTGCTGGACGCGCAGTTCGCGGGCGACCCGGCGGAACGCGCGCACCTGCTGAACGAACTGGCCGGGTTCCACATCAGCGCGCAGGACTACAAGAAGGCCGAAGCCGTGCTGCTGCGCGCACGCGCGGCCGCGCAGGGAACCGGCGACGCCACCGTGCAGGTCGGCATCGAATGCATGCTGGGCCTCATCCAGGGCAGCAAGGAGGCCTTCGAGGCTTCCGCGAAGACCTTCGTCGGCGCCTTCGATGCGATGCACGCGAACGGCGAGGTCGATCGCGCGGTGCAGGCCGTCTGCCTGAGGTACCGCGGCGACGTGGCGCGCATCAAGGGCGACCTCGAGTCGTCGTTGGCCGACCTGCATGCCGCGCTCGAGATGGTGGGGCCGCCGCGCCCCGAGGATCGGAGCGTGGCGATCGAGATGCGCAACTCGCTGGCCCTGACGCTCGGGTCCCTGGGCCAGTCGGCCGCCGGCGCGACGGAGTTCCGCCGCGCCACCACCGAGCTGGCTGCGCTCGGCCGCGGCCACACCCAGGGCGCCAGCACGATGTACAGGAACCTGGGGCTGCTGCTGTACCGGTCCGGGCAGACCAGCGCCTCCCTCGACGCCCTCGAGCGCTCGCTGGGCATCGCGCGCGGGCTTGGCGGCGCCGGCCCCAACCTCGAGGTCGACTACGCCGTCGACCTGGTGGCCCTCGGCCGGCCGCGCGAGGCGATGCCTTTCGTGGAGCACGCCCTGGCGCAGGCGCAGGAGCGCGGCAACCGGCGCAGCGCGGCGACGATCAGGATCCAGGGCGCGCGCGCCTGGTGCGATGCCGGCGAGCTGGCCCGCTGCGCCGACATGACCTCCGCGGGGCAGATCGAACTGGCGTCCATGCTGCCCGCGGGCCACTCGGCGAACGGCGTGGCCGAAGTGGCCATGGCGCGGGTGGACCTCGCCCGCGCCGACTTCGCGCGGGCGCGCACCCGGCTGCGGCATGCGGTGGCGATCTTCGACGCCGCCACCGACAGGAACCGC
>JADMIO010983914.1_pt1 | contig 17304 bp, 13 predicted proteins | sample 8958161 | NCBI WGS metagenome assembly JADMIO01 (sample SAMN16585339, study PRJNA669376) | soil metagenome | isolation source: Crop rotation soil | place: USA: Cullars Rotation, Alabama | collected 2011
CGCGTCCCGCCGACGCCCTGATGATCTACAGCTGGCGCAACGATCCCGCGACACGGGCCGTGTCTGGCGATAGCCAGGCGATCCCGGTCGAAACGCACCAGCGCTGGTTCGAGGCGAGCCTGCTGAATCCTAGTCGGATCATTCTCATAGGGGAGATCGACGGCAGCGCTGTCGGTGTGGTGCGATTTGATGTCTTGGATAAGAATGCGACGATGTCGGTGTTCAAAGATCCCGCATACTCCACGTCGAGCGATATCGTAGGCCAAGCTAGTCGCTGGCTGTTTGACAATCGACCTGACCTGAACCAAATCAGTGCAATCGTTCTGGCGGCAAACGAGCGTTCAATGCGCGCCTTCGAAGCGGCAGGCTACGTGCTGGCTGAACGACACTACGTACTTCGTAGAAGCGAATATATCGCGCCGTCTGACCTCAACGCATTGGGTGTGCAATGAGAGTCTTTGAGATCGCAGGTCGCCAAATTGGGGTGACCCTGCCTCCGTTCGTCATTGCAGAGATGTCGGGCAACCATAATCAGTCACTCGAAAAGGCGCTCGCGCTCGTTGATCTGGCGGCAGGGACGGGCGCCGACGCGATCAAGCTCCAGACCTACTTGCCGGAGACGTTGACGCTCGACGCCGACAACGAAGACTTCCGGGTGCCGGAGGACAGCCCATTGTGGAAGAACCGTCGGCTCTACGACCTGTATCAGGAAGCTCACACGCCTTGGGAATGGCACCTGCCAATCTTTGAGCAAGCGCGGCGGAAGGGCCTTATTGTCTTCTCTTCGGTATTCGACGAAACGGCGGTCGACTTTCTAGAATCCATCGGCACACCAGCGTACAAGATCGCTTCCTTCGAAATCACCCATATACCCTTAATCCGCAAGGTTGCGAGCACTGGGAAACCGATCATCCTGTCGACTGGTATGGCTACGACTGAGGAGATTGGCGAGGCGCTTTCGGTATGCCGCGCGGCGGGAAACCGCCAGGTCGCGATCTTGAAATGCACTAGCGCCTACCCGGCACCCACCTGGGATGCCAATGTTTTGACGATTCCCGACATGCGGGCGCGCTTCCAGTGCGAGGTCGGCATTTCCGACCACACTATGGGATGTGGCGTGGCCATTGCGGCGGTTGCGCATGGCGCTTCGATCATCGAAAAGCATTTCACAGACGCACGCACCAACGGCGGCGTCGATTCGGCATTCTCGATGGAGCCCCAGGAACTCAAGATTCTGGTGGAGGAAGCCCTTCGCGCCCGAGAGGCATTGGGTGCCATCAGATATGGTAAATCGACCTCGGACGGCAAATCGATCCGTTACCGCCGCTCGATCTACTTCAGTCGCCCTCTTCCCGCGGGCGCTGTGATCGGCAAGGACGATGTCAGGATCGTCCGTCCCGGGTTCTCGCTTGCCCCGAAACATCTCGACAAAGTGATCGGAGCAACTACTAAGATGCGGGTCGAGGTTGGTGATCGGGTGACCTGGGACAAGATAGACATCTCCTCCCAAGCTCTTGGCGGTGACGGTGGGAGCCCGCTTTAGAGCCAGGATGACAGATGTAGATCGGCAGTTAGGGCTGTCACCACGCGGCCGGTCCATATTCGCCGGTTATTTCTTTTGCTTCCATTAGCGGACCTCCAAAGGGACAATCTTTTTGTGCTCAGAGCTATTGCCTTGTGGAAATTCCTATTCCAACGTATTCAAAATTATGCTCCGCCACCTCCTGAGCCGTATAAACATTCCGAAGGTCAACAATTAAGTGTCGCGACATAAGATTGTATAGACGAGAAAGATCTAGTGCACGAAATTGATCCCATTCCGTTACCACTACTAACGCATCAGCACCCTCGACACAGGTATAGGGATCTTCGGCATAGGATACTTCGTCAAACAAAGATTTGGCGTTTTCCATACCGGCAGGATCATAGGCCCGTACTTTTGCTCCCATGTCCTGGAGTCCGGTAATCAGTGGGATTGAAGGTGCATCACGCATGTCGTCCGTATTAGGTTTGAAAGTTAGGCCAAGGATCGCCACCGTCGCGCCGCGGATTTTGCCGTTAAGCGCAGCTGCGACCTTTCTCGCCATGGCACGCTTTCTCTGCTCGTTGACTGAGACAACTGCCTCGAGTATGCGGAGTGGAGTGTGACAGTCTTGCGCTGTTTTGATCAAAGCTAAGGTGTCCTTCGGAAAGCAGGAACCACCAAAGCCAGGTCCTGGATGCAAAAATTTAGGCCCAATTCTATTATCAAGTCCGATCCCGCGTGCAAGTTCCTGAACATTGGCCCCGACATTTTCACACAGATCCGCCATTTCATTGATGAACGTGATCTTAGTTGCCAAAAATGCGTTGGAAGCATACTTGATTAACTCGGCGGTTCGCCGATCGGTAAAAAATATGGGAGCGGAATTAAGATAAAGGGGGCGATAAACCGCGGCCATTAGATTGCGCGCGCGCTCGTCATTGGTACCGAGGACGATGCGATCAGGGTGGTTGAAATCTCGTATGGCAGCGCCTTCACGGAGGAATTCAGGATTTGACACCACCGCAAAGTCTGCATTCGGATTGGCGTCTCGGATGATCCGTTCTACTTCGTCCCCCGTGCCCACCGGAACAGTCGATTTCGTTGCAACGACAGTGAAGCCGCCGCCAAGCTGGGGCGCCACTTGCCGGGCGGCAGTATGAACATGCGACAGATCAGCATGGCCATCGCCGCGACGGGAGGGAGTTCCAACCGCAATGAATACCACGTCCGCCTGCTGGACCGGGTGATCAGAGTCGGTACAAAACGAGAGCCGGCCCTCGCTTACGTTCCTGGAAACGAGCTCCGCTAAACCGGGCTCAAAAATCGGGATCTGCCCCTTCTGCAAGGATCGAACCTTAGCTTCGTCCTGATCCGTACAGATCACCCTATGGCCAAAATCGGCGAAGCAAGCTCCGGAAACTAAGCCTACATAGCCGGTTCCTACAATCACGATATGCATTATTTCAAAGATTCCATCGACAAACTATGGGTTTCGCCATCCTCAGCAACGTCGAATCTCGCGTGGCCGCTGGTCGTCAGAAGAAGCAACCTACAGAGAGCCACAAGGTTGCTGCAACAAAATTTCTCTTCGGCTCCTCCGCGGTTGCTGCTATGGATCACTTCAGGCATACAGACGCGTTCTGTCAGCTTGGGCTCGAGCCAGCCCGGCCTTGAGATTGGGCGCGGCTTTAGCGTTGTGCCCAGCACGCTTAGAATTAGCTGCAACAAAGGCGCGGGGGCTTACCTCAAAAGAGAGGAGGTGGCTCGCATCATCTCGATCACCAGAAGGCGTGACTTTCGAGGGTTACTATTCCACCCGCTTTTTGTAACGATTAGGTTTGCGCAAGAGGGCTTTCCCTCACGGGGCGGTAAAGCTCAAGTGGGTTACTACAATGATGGCCGCCCTTCCTATGACGTCGTCGCTCGTATTGTTTGCGCTCGTGATTATATTGGCGAGCGGCGCGCTTAGCGCAGCACTGACAGCATTGATGCGTCCCATTCTCCGACGGTATGCACTGGCTAATCCGAATGCACGATCCTCACATCACGAGCCGACACCGCAGGGCGGCGGGCTGCCGGTCATCCTTTCCACCATAATCGTCGTCTTGTTCGGCGCCTACGCCGAAACGAATTTCAACAGAGAGACGGGCGTACAACTTCTTCCAATAGTGACAGGAACTTTGCTTATCGCGCTAGTTGGAGCCGTCGATGACATTCGAGATCTGCGCATCCGCGTCAGACTTCCGTTGCAAGCCCTGTCTGTCGCCATCGTAATCAGTGCCATGCCCCATGAAATACGTGTGGTGTCGCAGCTTCCACTCTGGTTCGAACGTTCATTGCTAGTCCTTGGCTGCGTTTATTTCGTTAATATCGCCAATTTCATGGATGGCATCGATTGGATCACAGTGGCGGAGGTCGTTCCAGTCACCGCAGGTCTTGCGCTTGTCGGTGCTTTAGGTGCACTGCCTTGGCACGGGATACTGATCGCAGTGGCGCTCCTTGGCGCGACCATAGGATTTGCGCCGTTCAATCGGCCAGTTGCAAAACTATTCCTCGGGGACGTGGGAAGCTTGCCGATCGGTCTTCTTTTAGGTTTGCTGCTCGCATACGTTGCGGCCAGCGGCAACTGGGCTGCCGCCATTCTGCTGCCGCTGTACTATCTCGCTGATGCTAGCATCACCCTACTTAGACGGCTATTCACAGGCGAGCGTTTTTGGCAGGCGCACCGCAGTCACTTCTACCAGCGCGCCACAGACGGCGGGTTTTCTGTCATCGAAATCGACGCGTGGGTCTTTGCCGTCAATCTTTGTCTGGTGGCGCTCTCGGTATCGACCGTGATCGCATCGTCCAAGATGGCGGACTTTACAGCGCTCGCCATCGGCGGCGGCTTGGTGGGGGGGCTCTTGTTCAGGTTTGCTCACGGTAAGACATGAAGAATTCATGCGTTGCTCAACGTGGAAGTATACGCTAGGCATCTTGACCTTGGGCACTGTGGGTCCGTCGGCGGGCGCACGCCTCTAGGGGCGGCACGCTGCCAGGAGCGGCTCTTGGGCGAAAGATGCGCTTGTTCACAAGATTAAATACCCGGAAGGCCTTGATTATCGTTCATGATTTGCTGGCGACGGCTGCCGCAATTATCACCACCCTATATGTTCGATTTGAGGAAGCGGGTGTTACTGAGCGCTGGCAATGGCTCAGGATCGTGCTGCCGTGTTTCGTCATCTATGCCGCTTTAGTTTACCACGTCTTCCGGCTCTACGACGCCAAATGGCGGTTCGCATCGTTGCCCGATCTGTTCAATATTGTTCGTGCGGTGACCGTTGTAGCCGTCTCGCTGCTTGTCATCGATTATGTCCTGATTTCCGTCCAGTTTTACGGAAGCTTCTTTTTCGGGAAGGTTGCGATCGCGCTGTACTGGTGCCTGCAGATGTTCTTTCTTGGGGGCCCGCGCCTTGCCTACCGATACTTCCGTTATACGCGTACGCGCCGCGCCACGACCGGTTCAGATGCTTCCCCAACTCTTGTCCTTGGGAGGGCTGCGGATGCCGAGGTTCTGCTGCGTGGGATCGAAAGTGGGGCCGTGAAGCATGTGCGCGTTGTCGGCATTCTCTCGCCGTCCCCTGCGGATCAGGGAACTGCCATCCGCAACATTGCGGTCCTTGGAAACGTCACTGATCTAGAGCGCACAGTGACGAACTTTGAGATCCGCGGGATTCATATAGCGCGATTGGTTCTCACTCCGACGGCCCTGGAGCCTGAGGTCAAGCCCGAAACAATTGTCATGCACGCGCGCCAACTGGGGATCCCCGTCAGTCGCCTTCCGTCTCTGGAAGGGCCTGGAGGGCAAAATGTACAAAGTCTTCGTCTCGCGCCCATCGCGGTTGAAGATCTGTTACTGCGGTCGACTGTCGCGATCGACTATGGCCGCTTAAGCGGCTTTGTGAATGGAAAGTCGATCGCCGTTACCGGCGGGGGCGGCTCCATTGGTGCGGAGATTTGTCAGCGGGTTATGGCATTCGGCGCGAATCGTCTGCTTATTGTCGAGAACTCGGAGTCCGCATTGCATGCAATCTTGGAATCACTTTCAAGTAGCAAATCCAATGTCGAGATCGAAGGACGGCTCGCCGACATACGGGACCGGGAGCGAATTTTCCAGCTGCTCGGTGATTTTCGGCCGGATCTCGTTTTCCATGCTGCCGCATTGAAACACGTGCCGTTGCTTGAGCGGGATTGGTCCGAGGGAGTTAAGACTAACGTCTTCGGATCGATCAACGTGGCGGACGCCGCGCGTGCGGTGCGCGCGCAAGCGATGGTGATGATTTCTACGGACAAAGCCATCGAGCCGGTTTCTGTACTAGGGGCGACTAAGCGATTCGCTGAAATGTATTGCCAGGGTCTGGACGCCGAACTTAGCGACACGCGCTTCATTGCCGTGCGATTTGGCAACGTGCTGGCGTCGAACGGTTCCGTGGTACCCAAGTTTAAGGCACAAATCGAAGCAGGTGGTCCGCTGACTGTAACCCACCCAGATATGGTGCGATATTTCATGACCATCCGCGAAGCGTGCGACCTTGTGATCACGGCCTCCCATCACGCGCTTGAGTCGGAGCGTTCGGATGTTTCTGTTTACGTGCTAAACATGGGGCAGCCGGTCAGAATCGTGGACTTGGCAGAGCGCATGATCCAACTGTCGGGTTTGGAACCTGGCCGAGACGTCGAGATCGTCTTTACTGGTAGCCGACCCGGAGAGAGATTGCACGAAATCCTCTTCGCGCGTGAGGAGCCGACGGTCGAAATAGGAGTACCAGGCATCATGGCGGCAAGACCGGGCTGTCCGTCGATTGAGCCAATGCGCGCTTGGATCGCCGAGCTTGAAACCGGCCTCGTCCGAAGAGACCGATCCACAATATATCGAGTAATGCAGGACGCCGTGCCCGAGTTTCGGCCCGAGCACTGGGCCGCGAAATCAGAAAATCGTGAAAGTAGGGTGGGCTCGCCGTAGCCCCCTGAGCACGGCAACCCTTAGAGAATAGTGCCGGCGCCGCTTGGCCCGATTAGCATTCTGAAAATAAGTGTTTGACCGAGTAACGAGAATCATAGCTTGTTATTCGTCTCCTAGGCGGAGAAAGAGGTCGGCTCATGACTCGCGATCTCGTATCACTTTGCATTGGGCTGATTAGCGTCACCGGTTTCGCTGCATTAATGCCTCTGTCTAAGTATCTGGATCGTCATTGACCCGCGAAGTCCGTCGCATGTAGATGAGAATCGGTGCAATTGCGGCCTCATTAACATCAAGTGGCTTCTTCCGGTATCCAAACCCACTCTTGGCTTTCTTCTGTCAACGCCACGGCGCTACTAGGTGGCACCGGAGTGCATCAGGCGTCTCATGCCGTGTCCACAATGCTTTCTCTCAAGAACGTCACACGTCAATACCCGCCTCGGCCCTTCTGCCCGATCACGGACGGCACGGCTCAGGGCACCATGCCGATAGCTCGGTTGGGGGGGCGGGTCCTATCGAGCCCGAGCTGGCTTAGGGACGTCAGGTGGTCCCTTCGAGTGGGCTAGCGTTCGGCCAGCCGGCAGGTGCAGCGTTTTGCTGATGCGAAATACCATCCTATTCCGGTATCGACCCCCTTTCTCATGATGTTCGCCGCCCCCTCAGGGCGCTGATATACTTGGCTAAGGTGTTCTGGCTCAATTGCTCGGGGTCAGGCGCATTACCGTGCGCGGCGTAACCACGGTTGTTGGCTGGGCGAACGGTCTTGAGTCGCTAAAACGCCCCGTTTCGAACGGAATCGTGCTCCAGAAAGCAACGCAGATGTTTCCCTAGGACGGCCAAGTGCGAAGTGGAACCACTTCTACACCGTTGTCGGAGCCTAACTTCGCTTGTGGCGGCAGAATGATCAAGCACTGCCTTACACGCGTCCTATTTTGGGCCTGTTGGACGCAGACCCAGCCCAAACCCCCGAGTTGAGGAAGCGCGGACTTATGGCTGGAGACGGATTGAAACGCTCGCTTGCGAGAAATTTGCCGCTACTGACTTTCCTCGGCGCCTACTTTGCCACAACAGTGTTCGCAAATCTCGTTTACCCCGTCCTGGGGAAAGGGGAGTCCACCATTATTGACGCTCGCGCGCTAAGCGAGTTTTCGACCGCAGGTACGTTTGGCTATTGGCTGCTCCTGTTTTTGCCCTTCCTTGTGGCCCCCCCGATAGCCCTTGGGGCACGCGCACTGTTCCGGAGGCAGATACAGCGCGTAGCAGACTTTTTGCCCGATTTCGCGAAGCGAGACTACGTAATACTTCTAACTTTGTCATATTGCTATGTTACCCACGCATTCTGGCAGGCTGACGCTTTCCAACTTATGACTCATGCCACTACGGCAACATCAACAGCCATCCGATTTGACATATTGGCTGCGGTAGGCTTTTGGCCCCAGGTGATATTGAAGTCGGTTCTAATGTTCCTAGCCATTTATTCATTTGCAGAAGCGTTTCGCTCCGCGGCGCCATTCTGGCGGTGGTTGGCTGCTCTGAATTTGGTCACAATGTCCGTGCTTTTGCTCTGGCTTAACATGAAATGGCCAATTCTTATTTTATATGTAGCCGCCGCACTTTGCGTGATTTTATTTTCCCGAATACGCTTCCAATTCGTCTTCGTGGGGGCGGGCTTAATTCTTTTTATCGCGTATGTTGGTGTTAGTGTGATAATTATGCGTGCCGCACCTGAAGTGAAAATAGTGCGCTTATCTGGGACGCTACTTGTAGCCGCTTTGGACAGAATTGCTGTTGGCTATCCATATTATTATCAGACGTTCACGACAGAGGGTCAAGTGTGCGGGACCTTGGTTGACCGCATCCTGCGTAAGACGAACCCTTGTCAGCCCTCGAATCTGATATATACAAAGGTATTTGGTCGAGACGAATTCAAAGGTGCATCGACCCAACCCGCTGGCGTGAATATTTATGGTTATGCGCTTGGCGGTTGGCCGGGGGCAGTTTTAGAACTAGTGATCGCATCGGTCGTGATCGGTGTTTTCATGAGTCTACGGTTTGAGAGGGCGGCAAGTTCAACCCAGCAAAGCATGATTGTCATGGGCGGCCTTGCAGGGTATCACTTCTCTCAGCTTCCCGTCGAGGCGGCCTTTATTTACGACCACGGCCTACTTTGGTGGGCATCTGCTGTTTTTGGATACGCCCTTTTGCAAAGCTTATTGACGAAGCTCAGTATCTATAAGAGATCTTTACCAAAGTAAGAGATATGAACACTTGAGGAACGTTTCGACGCGGCGTCTGTTTGACGCTTTGTGTGAGGGGTTGCATACATTCAGCTATTCAGATCAAGGACTCCTATTCGGGACAGCTACGCGTTTCGGGTTGCATCCCGAGCCACAACATAATGGTGAAAGCATGTGCTCATGGTGATAATGAAGCTCAATCCATCGGGTTAAAGGTTGCAGTGAACGCCCTGAACGAAGCGGCTCTAGAGAACTGGACACTTTGGCTATCGGGCGCGACTTCCGGTTTGGTCGCTCGACTGCTAAGATGCGGCAGTCGGAGTTTTTCGCAGGCCTGCTTCGAATGTCCGGCGCTCTTGAAACGTTCCTTACAAGTCACCCCTGATCACATCAAAGAAACTATGACAAGATTAGACCACATCCCCTTTATGGACCTCGCGGCACAGCGCAAACGACTTGGTGGCGTGATCGACGCTGCTATCTCGAAGGTGCTCAACCACAATCAATTCATACTCGGGCCTGAGGTCCCCGCTCTCGAACAAAGTCTCGCAACCTACTGCGGCGCTAGCCAGGCCATCTCCTGCGCCAATGGGACCGACGCTCTCGTATTGTTTCTTAAGGCTCAGGGCGTCGGCGAGGAAAATGCGGTTCTTTGCCCCAGCTTTACTTTTGCCGCAACGGCGGAAGCCGTCGCCTTGGTCGGCGCGACGGTCATTTTCGTGGACGTCGATGCGCATACGTTCAATATAGACGTTGCAAGCCTGGAGCTCGGTATCGAGACCGCCCAGAAAATCGGAATGCAGCCGGTCGGGGTAATCTCAGTCGATCTATTTGGTCAACCTTGTGATTACTCCCCGATTGAAAACGTCTGCGAGAAGCATGGGCTGTGGCTGCTATCGGATGCTGCGCAATCGTTCGGCGCCTCCTATAAAGGCCGTAAGGTCGGCACGATCGGCATTGCAACAACAACAAGCTTCTTTCCCGCAAAGCCGTTAGGTTGTTACGGCGATGGCGGTGCGATCTTCACAGACGATCCCGACCTGCCGGAAGTGCTGAGGTCGTTGCGTATGCACGGCGAGGGTGTCGATAAATATGACAATGTACGAATTGGGCTGAATAGCCGCTTGGACACAATCCAAGCAGCGATCCTCATCGAGAAGTTAAAAATTTTCGATGAGGAAATCGATCGGCGCAATGCCGTCGCGGCTCGGTACACATCAGCACTTGCGGATGTTGCGAAAACTCCCGTAGTACCGGATGGTTGTCTGTCAGTCTGGGCGCAATATACGTTGAGAGTGAAAGCACAGGAGCGGGATCGGCTGGCGAGCACACTTTTGGCGAATGGCATTCCGACCTCAATTTACTATCGCAAGGCTCTTCATCAGCAAACGGCCTATCGTCATTTTTCAATCGCGGGCAACGGCCTCCCAATTTCGGAGACGATTGCTAACGAGGTGATCAGTATCCCTATGCATGCCTACTTAGAGGCCGATGTTCAGGATCGGATAGTCGATGCTATTCGCGCCACGCTTGGTTGAAGTGCTCGGAACCAATAGGGCTAGAGGGAGGTCGCATTGACCATTGGCAATCACTTTGTGGCTTTGCTGTGCGTCACGCTTATTGCTGCGGGTCAGGTCTTGTTTAAGCAGACCGCCAACTTTATTAATAGTGCGGGTACAATTAACAATCGTCAGGTTCTGAGTTTCGGGCTGGCTGCCCTCAGTATCTACGGTATAGCTACGGTAGGTTGGGTGTTTTTGCTACAGACAGCATTACTGAGTCGCGCCTATCCATATATGGCGCTAAGCTTTGTGATTGTCGCGTTAGTAAGCTGGCTCGCATTCCACGAGCCTATGTCAGGGCCTTATATTGGTGGTCTTATGCTGATAGTTTCTGGGATTTTTATTATAGCGGTCGGCTAGGGCAGGTCGGCTGGCGAGTCCTCACAGCTGACAAACCTAAATGCAAAGCTATAGGCCAGTCGGTGTCTGTAGTCTCTCGACGGACCCTTTAGCCGTCGGAGTGGGTAACCTAACCTTTACTTAATTGCCCGCACCGAGCGGAGGGCCTTGCTGTCATCCCGCCTAGAATTCCAACGCCTAAGACATACAGCCATCCAGCTGTAAAGTCCGATAGGTGGGAATTGAAGGCTGATGAAACGACGTTCTGCACTACAATTATGGTTCCGACCCAGGGAATCATTCCATTCGATGTAAACAACCGAAGATGTGAGAGCCACATCAACCATAGAATAATGATCCCACCGGCTCCCAACTGCAGGCCGACCGCGAAACTTTGATTGTGGGGATTGGCAACTACTACGGCCGCGGCGCCGTGCGTCCCCCCCTGGAGCCTCTCGAATTCCTTGCGGATAGATCCCGTCCCATATCCGAGGATCGGCGACTGCTGTATTAGCGCCCATGATTTTCGCCAAAACTCGATACGTTCTGACTCAGATGTATTCTCCGCTGGGGAGTAATGAATCGTCCCGTCTATTAGGGCGGAAACGCGGTTACGAAAAAATGAGGAAGTCGACCAAACTCCAACTCCAAACACACTTGCAAGTAACAGTAACGCCACGGCGCCTCGCCAACGGAACCGCTGATACCCTATTACGGGCAGCAAAACCCCGAGGACAATCAGAGTTGTTCTGGAGTTGCCGACATAAGCTATGTTGGCAAGAAGCGTAACCGCAGCTGCCAAGAACGTTGTCGAACGTAAGTATCTTGCGGCTTGAATTTCGGTAATTGCGAGATGCAGAAGGATGCATGCGCAGATCGCAAAACAAAGACTTTGGTATATGTAGTCCTTTATAGGGACCCCGGGAACACGATCGCCCCAAATCAGTCCGGGCCAGAGAAGTGACGCCCAAGAATATGTTGCTAAGGCCAAGGATGATATTACGAAAGCGGCGAGTACCTTCCAACCGTATTCCGAACGACGAAAGTGCAGCATTAACAAAGGGATCAAGAGTAATTTAAAGAACGACCGGAATCCCGCTAGACGGTCTGCCCAAGGCGCGTCCGCCCAGAATAAGCCGAGGCAAGCAAGAGCCCATAGCAATAGAGGTAAATAAGCCGCCGGTTTGCAGAATTGGTCTCGTACTTCATCCCAATCGAGCGATGGGATAACGACGAGCAGCCACATCAAGATCAAGAGGCTCGTCGCGCTAGTGGACCATGGAATCGTAATGAGTGTCCCGCCGGCAAGAAAGTCCGCAGCTGAGGCGCGCCAATTACTTCGGAGGCAGACACGAGAGCTAGAGGGCACTTCGCTAGATCCAGCACTGGTTCAGGGTGACGGGCATACTTCCTTAACCCAGCAACTTTGCAATGCAAGCGTGGTTGAGGGCGGATCCGCGCCAATTCTCCAACAAAATCGGAATGGCTCTGATGGCAGCGGATTACTGGCAAGATGGATGGCTCGATGGACCCGATTGGCATCGAACCGTGCGGTTCCAGGTCTGGGTTTCGCGTGGGTCAGGCGAGCGTAGATTGAAGGGCGGCAGTCCGGACGCCATGCTTATGTATTGTTGCTGTCCAAATCAGCCGAAGGTATGCTTCGGAGGTGGGTTCCTAATCGCGCCAGCCAGAAGGCAATGGTCGTGCATACCGGCGAGCTCTTACGCAACTGGATTGGTTCTAATCTCGCGCTAATTGCGTTTTTGTGCGCCTATTTTCTTACCGCCGTGCTAGGCAACCTCCTATATCCCTTTGCGGTTGGAACGCGGATTGCAGGCTTTACTCTCAACGGCTTCAATTTGTCAAAGTTCTCAAGCGCCTCGACTGTTGGTTACTGGCTGCTGCTGCTGCTCCCATTCGTGTTTACCCCATGTATTGCGGGGTTAACGCGAGTATTTCTGAGACGGAAAGGTGCCCAGTTCTCTCGAGGAATGAAAGATTTTCATCCTGCGCATTATGCGGCCATCTCGTGTATTTGCTATGCCTATGTTATTATCGCGTTTTGGTCTTCAGGTGGATTTGATCTTAGCTTTCAAGGAGTGACGCCCGACGAATCGGTGGCGAGTCGCTTTCGGATTCTCGAGGGACTTGGGTACTGGCCGCAAATGGTTCTAAAATCAATTTTGATGTTTCTGTCTACCTATTCCTTTGTTATGGCCCTCCGAAAGCCGAGTGCTTTCTGGAGCATTTTTGCAGTTCTGAATATATGCATAATGTCATTCCTTCTGCTGTCGCTCAACATGAAATGGCCGATTTTGTTGCTATATGTATCGGCGGCGATTTGCATATTTCTGTACTCAAGGCGGTTTCCATATGTGATCGCGTCGATCTGCATTTTGGGAATCGTGATCGTCTATCTCCTTGTCGGCCTAGTTGTTACCCGTTGGTTGCCTGGCTCCGATACCCCGCCTCGCCACGCGATGCCTGTGCTATTAATTGGAGCTATAAACCGGATGGCAATTTCCTACCCATTTTACTACGAGACGTTTTCGAATGAGGGGCAGGTCTGCGGCACAATTATCGATCGGATGCTTCGTAAAAAGAATCCATGCCACCCATCAAACTTAATTTTCGATAGGATGACAAGGGGGGGCGGCTTTGGTGGAAAAGGAACGGAACCAGCGGCCGTTCACATCTCAGGGTATGCCCTTGATGGCTGGTCGGGGGCGCTGTTAGAGCTGGGCATCGCATCGGCCGTAATTGGAGCCTTCATCACGCTGTCGTTCTCTTTGGCAACAGGCGCGATGACGCAGACAATCTTGGTCATGGGCGCTTTGACGGGCTATTACTTCTCGCAACTGCCTTTGGAAGCCGCGTTTATCTATGACCACGGCTTGGTTTGGTGGCTGACGCTCGCGGCAGTCTATTCGGGTCTAAGGTGTTATGTGGCGCCCAGCGATCTAGTCAGGTGATCTGACTCGGGGAAAGCCCCGATGGTTCGTCGCTCTGCGGGCTGTACAGGCCGTAATTTTCCGTAAGCACCGGGTGGTGGCTACTCTCGGCCTCAAAGTGCTCCTATCGATGCGAGGGTCATCTGCATAAAGCAGAAAAACGGCTGATGCGCTGGTTTCCACAAGGGCTTCGTACCAGCATATCCTATCGAAAGGACTACGGGGACGATTTGCGCGCCGACCATGACCCGCGGCGCGGATTGCCAGTCTTCCCAGTAAGAGGGCTGTCTGTTGTGGTAAGAAAACTAACTGCTCGTGCGCGAGGCCCGAAGCATCGCAAGTCGGTTTTTCATGCTTGCGCATCGGCGGGATACGCTCAGTGCCGCTAAGACAGCGCGCTCGGCGTTGGCAACTTGACCGCGGTACCTAGGCAAATCTTTGCGACCATCTCAAGAGAATCCCGGTTTACGAGAAACGTATGCGTCCCATCATCAACTTCGATTCTCAGACACGTCAGAGTTGGTGCCTGGTCGCTGATCATAGTGTCAAATCGCAGAAGTTTTGGGGGCAACCCCCTGACCGGTGGCACCGACATTGTAATTTCTCCTTGGACCCACGAAGGTCGCACGACTTCGGCTCGGCAGGTCCTTCCCGTAACAGTGTGTGAGACCCGCCTTAGTAGTTTTCTGCTAACAAGCGCCTTTTTCCCAGGGCCAAATTGCATTTTGACGATCAAAAAGAGTTGGTGATAAAGCCTCCGAAAATGATCACAGATCAGGGGCCGGCTCCTTTGACGCCTGCGACTTTCGGCTTGAAGCTTAGGTCCTCGGCGGCGGCGGCAGCAATGATTGCGGCGTCAGTGTTGGTGTGTTTAGGTCTGGGCGAATTGGTCTTTCGCAATCTCGATGGCTTCCGCCTCACTGCTTGGAGACTCGTTCCGGTGACGGTCACGCGGCCCGCGCCGGGTGTGGCGCGGCGTGATGTGGCCCACGATTATCTCTCGGCGATTCCCCTTGCACCGGGCATGCGCACTGAGTGGTTTGACCTCTCACCGCCCCCGCTGGCGGGGCGCGATCGTCCTGATCCAGTTCTGAACCAGGCGCTAGAGCGCGCTGGGCTGAGCGGCGTCGGCTGGGAAATCATCCACGTCTATAATACAAATTTTGCTCGCGGCGCGGATTGCTCCGAACCGGCGTCGTTCTTCCGCAAGTTCCCCGGGTTCGCGTTTTTGTTCGAGCCTCCGCGCGACACACCGTTCCCCCGTTACCGCTTTCCTCGCAATGTGGTGTCGCCGACCGGCCTCGTGACCAACCGATTCGGCTGGCGCGGCCCGGACATCGCGCTGGCAAAGCCTCCGCGAACGATTCGCGTCGCCTTTGTCGGCGCCTCCACCAGCGTCAACGACCACTCTTATCCGTTCTCCTATCCGGAGTTGGCCGCTTTCTGGCTTGATCATTGGCTGCAGCAGCAGGGCTCTGACATCCATGTCGAGGGCATCAATGCCGGCCGAGAGGGCATCAGCTCGACCGACATCGCTGCCGTCGTGCGCGATGAGGTGTTGCCGCTCGAACCGGATCTCGTCGTCTATTACGAAGGCTCGAACCAGTTCTCGCTGTGGGACATCATCCGCGAACCGCCGCTGTGGAAACGCCGTCAGTCGCTGCTCAAGCGGCTCGCCTATATCGAGCCTTACTCGGCGATTGCGCAACGTATTGCTCGCCTCGCGCGTCTCGGGGCGAATTTTGAATGGCTGTCGCCGTCTGGCGCAGAGCCGCCGAAGCGAGATTACACCCTGTTGTGGCCGCAGGACGTGGACGAGGAGGATCCACCGCTGGTGCACGCTCGTCTGCCAGCGAATCTAACCACGATCCTACGCGACCTCGATGACATCGAGTCGAAGGTGCGCTCCGCCGGGGGCGAGTTCGTTCTCAGCTCCTTCTTCTGGCTCGTGTATGATGGGATGCGGCTTGATCCAACGCGCGACGCGACGCTCTATGATTATCTCAATACCTCGTTCGCACCTTTCCGCTATCGCGATCTGGAGCGATTGGCCGCGTTTCAGAACCGCGTGTTCCGAAAGTTTGCAGCCGTTCGCGATCTGCCGTTCCTGGATATCGCCGGCCGGATGCCGCGCGACCCGAATCTATTTGGCGATGCCATTCATGCCACCTATGACGGTGTGCGCCTGCACGCGTGGATCGCCGCGCAACAACTTGCGCCTCTGCTATGGAAAGGCGTTGGTGAGGGGCGGTTGCCGCGATCCCGGCGAAGTCAACGCACGCAACATCCTGGATTCTTGCAAGACGAGCAAACCGCGAGGCTGGAGTGCAAACCGGATGGGAAAGATTCCGCCCACGTGGTGCTCTCGCCGTATGCCGACCGCCTACAGATTCCCCCGCCGTAGGTGTGCGCCGCCTTTATGGATCGATCGTCTGGAAGAGGCGCTTCTGGCGCCAGTCCGGCGGAAGTCTCAGCCACAAAGCGAGCGGCAGGGTCTTATATCCGGTAACAGCTTCAAGCGATTCGAGACATGAGCGCGGCTCAAAGGCGGCGGCATCTCTGACCGGAGGGGGCCCCTCGACGCCACAGTAAGCCCAATCTAATTTGCGCTGTTTAGAGTGGGGATTGGCATTGCTGCGCCTCGGTATCTGGCCTGTTGCGACGCTGGTGTTCTGCGTCATCTGTCTCGCGTTGATCGCGCTGTTCAACTATGCGCTCGATCCATTTCACCTCTTTCGTGCCGACAAACTCTACGTCAAAGAGATCGATCACCAGCGATACGTGAATGCAGGCATCATCCGTACCGAGAGAGACTTTGATGCGCTTGTGATCGGCAATTCTTACATCGCAAATTTCAATACCGAAGTTATCGACGCACAATTTGGCACGCGGTCGCGGGTCATCTCTGCGTATGGCGCGTCAGCGCAGAGCATCGCAACGATGCTGCGGTTCGCCCTGGCGCAGCGGTCAGATTTGAAACTCGTCTTTTTCGGGCTGCCGATTTGGGACGTGTGCGGTAGTCTCGAGGATCCGCAGCTGCCGCTGCCACGCCGGCTCTATAGCGGTGATCCGTACGGCTTTCTGCAAGTTCTCCTCGCCAAAGAGACCACGTCGGTAGCCTTGGCCAAAACCATGCTTGTTCTGCATCTCGGCAAGCCGACCACGCTCTTTACCGATGATGTTCGCGAGGTGCCGCGGTGGGACAGGGAACGCCAGGATCTGTACGGTGCTGCCGATCACTTGCAAACGCTGCTCGGTCCCATACCGCTCGAGTCTCGATCGCCGAATGAAGCGATCGAGCGAGCCGCGCGCGACCTTCTGAATTGTTTTGATAGGGGCCCGGTCACTATCGCCCGTGCATTTCCTAGTGTCCGTTTCTATGTGTTCAATCCGCCGATGTACCAATGGCTCTTGTGGTTGCGCGAGCGAGAAGGCCTTGTCCCGATCTGGAATCGCGCACAGGAGTTGTTCGGGGAAGCCGCAGCAAATCTGCCCAATCTCGAATATCATGACTTCCTGGCGGCGGCGGCAATCGTCAACGATTGCCGCCGTTTCCGCGACCTCGCTCATTTCGATCCAGCGTCAGGCGACGAGATAGTTGCTGCACTGAAGGCTGGCACCTATCGGCGCACGCCTGCGCGCGACGCGATGTTGTCTGCTCGCATAGCGTCGAACGCGCGCGAACGGGTGC
>JADMIO010785094.1_pt1 | contig 17303 bp, 18 predicted proteins | sample 8958161 | NCBI WGS metagenome assembly JADMIO01 (sample SAMN16585339, study PRJNA669376) | soil metagenome | isolation source: Crop rotation soil | place: USA: Cullars Rotation, Alabama | collected 2011
CCGCGACTTCAAGTCACGTGAATTCCAAGCTTCGGATCCCACTGTGCTGGAAAGGCGGCGATCGTCAGCGCGAGCACACGAATGCGCTCTTCGACGACCTCGTTGTCGTCGATGTGGAGCGCGTCACGGTCGAGGACGCGCAGGCAGAGCTCGCCGAAGCGCTGGCGCGCCTCGGTGTACGCGAGCTTGATGACCATCGCACCCGGGCCGGCCGTGCCGCGCGCCGCTTGCGACACGTTGCGCTTCGTGAGCGCCCACAACGCGTCGAGCTCGGCGGTGCACCGGCCCAGCTCGCGGCGCATCGCGGGATCGTGCACTCGGGGCGCGAGCTCGGCGCACAGGCGCATCGAGTCGACGAGCTCGCTCACGAACGCGGTACCGCGCTCGTATTTCAGCGTGACGTTCGTGACGCGCCAACCGTCGTTCTCGGCGCCGACGCGATTCGCGACCGGCACGCGCACCTCGTTGAGGAAGACCTCGCAGAACTCGGAGCTGCCGAGGACCGTCTTGATCGGCCGTACGTCGATGCCGGGCAGGTGCATCGGCAGCATGAGCCACGAGATCCCGCGGTGCTTGGGCGCGTCGGGATTAGTGCGCACGAGGAACTCGCCGATGTCGGCGATGTGGCCGAACGAGCACCAGATCTTCTGGCCAGTGAGCACGTAGTCGTCGCCGTCGCGGATGGCACGCGTTCGCAACGACGCGAGGTCGGATCCCGCGTTCGGCTCCGAGAACCCTTGGCACCACACTTCGTCGCCGCGCAGGATCGCCGGCAGGTGCTCAGCCTTTTGCGCGTCGGTGCCCTCTTCGATGAGCGTCGGGCCCGCGTGCAGCGTGCCGACGAAGTTGACGCCGACGTACGGCGCGCGCGCCCGGGCCGTCTCCTCGTAGAAGATCAACTGTTCGGTCGGCGACGCGCCGCGGCCGCCGTACTCCTTCGGCCAGTGCAAGCCCGCGTAGCCCGCGTCGAACAGGCGCCGCTGCCAGTCGGTGTCCCACTTGCGGCGCTCGTCCCACGCGTCGCGGGGCGGTTGCGGCGCCAGGCTCGCGAGCGCGCCGTCGAGCCACACGCGCAGCTCGGCGCGGAATGCTTCGTCGGCCTCGGAGTAGCGCAGCTCCACGAACGGCGGAGTCTACGGACCGCGCGCTACGACGGCGCAGCCGCGCCGATCGCGTCGAGCAGCGACTGCCGTGTCGCCGCGTCCCACAGCCACGACTCGAGCGCGAGGCGATGGCCGTCGGCGTCGCGCAGCTCGAGCACCGGCCCGCACAGGAACAGCTCCCGCCACCAGGCGCTCCCCGCCCGCACGACCTCGGCGGTCGCGAGGTCGAGCACGACCGGCCGCAGCCCGAACCGCTGCGCGAAGCGGCCCTCGACATGGATCCGCTGCGAGCACTGCAAGAGCAGCGCGAAGCACATCACGCCCGGGAACAGATAGCTGCCGTCGTGCAACCCGATCGAGAGCACCGCGCAACCCGCAGTCGCGGCCGCGGCCCAGTGCGCCGTCTCCATCCGTGGGCGGTGATCGCCGTCCGCGCCTCCGTGCGCCATACCCCGAATTCTCGGCGTCCGACCGGACCGTGTGAACCCCAATTGTGTTTGCAACGAAGCGGCGCGCCTCGCGCCGTTTCGTTGCAAACAGGGGGTCACGCCGGGCAGTGGGTGTTGGGCGGGGGGAGCTGCATCGTGAGCAAGTAGCGGTCGACGGCACCGTCGAGGCAGTCGCTCCCTCGCCCGTACGAGGTGTGGCCGTCGCCGTCGCGCGTCAACAACCGCGCCGAGTGCAACTGGCGCGTGAGGGCCTGCGCCCACGCGTAGGGCGTCGCCGGGTCGAGCGTCGAGCCGACGACGAGCAACGGCGGCGCGCGCGACGCGTCCACCGACGGTGCGCCCCGGCGCGGCCGCGCCGGCCAGTACGCACACGGCAGGCCGAGCCACGTCGTCGACGGGCCGAAGTCGGGCGCGGTGCTCGTCGCAGCCTCGGCGACGCGCGCCACGTCGTCCACCGACGCGGGCGACGGGCCGTCGAGGCACGAGATCGCGTACAACGCCGCCGTCTCGTTCGAGTACTGCCCGTGAAGGCTGCGGCCCGTGTACCGGTCGGCGAGCGCGAGCAACTGGTCGCCCAGCCCCTGCGCGGTTTCCACGAGCGCGGCTGCAAGCGTCGGGAAGCCGTCCTCGCCGCTGTACAGCGCGCTTGCGACGCCGATGTCGAACTCGCCAGGTCCCAACGTGCGGTGCTCGTTGCGCACGGTCGCCGGCTCGGGCTCGTCGCGGATGGCGCGCGCCAACGACTCGTATGCGGTGCGCGGGTCGCCGCCTTGCGCGAACCCACACTTCGTGTCGTGCTTGCACCAATCGAAGAACGCGTCGAGCTCACGGTCGAACGCGTCGCCCTGGGCGACCGTCGAGTCGGCGTACGACAGCGCCGGGTCGATCGCGCCGTCGAGCACGAGCGCGCGCACGCGTTGCGGGAACTCGTGCGCGTACAACGCGCCCAGGAACGTGCCGTACGAGAACCCGAGATAACTGATCTGTTGCTCGCCCATCGCGTCGCGGATCGCGTCCATGTCGCGGGCGGTGTCGGTGCTCGACACGAACGGCAGGAGGCGGGCGCTGCGCTGGACACAGCCCGCGACGAACTGTTTGGCGGCGTCGACGTTGCGCTGCACGCCCGCCGCGTCCGTTGGCGAGCGGTCGACGGCGTAGAAGGGATCGAGATCGTCGGCACAGTTCACGGGTGAGCTGCGGCCGACGCCGCGTGGATCCCAGGACACGATGTCGAAGCGCTGGAGGATCTCCCGCCGGAAGACGCTGCCCGCGCTGCGGAGAAAGTCGACGCCCGACGCGCCCGGCCCTCCGGGATTCGTGAAGAGCACGCCCACGCGCTTGCCGGTTGCGGGCAGGCGCGCGAGCGCGAGCGTGATTTGCGGCCCGGTCGGGTGGACGCGGTCGAGGGGCACCGACAACGAACCGCACTGCACGTTGCCGCACGGCGTCCACAAGATCGCGCCGGTGCGCTCGGTGCGCAGTTGATGTGCCGACGAGCCGCACGCGGTGCCCGTCACGACCATTGACACCGCGACCGACGCGACGCGAACGCACCTCGCGATCGATGGCCGCCTCCGCATCACGTCACCCTAGGCTGGCGCCCGTGTTTCGCCTGAGCACGCGCGCCGATCCTGCGTTCCTCGCCGAGATGTTGTACGAGGCCGTCAACTGGTTGGACACCGGCGCCGAGGAGCGGCCGCCGCTCGACGACGTGGTCGCCGATCCGCGCAACGCGCGCTACGTCGCGGACTGGGGACGTGCGGGCGACGTTGCGTTCTGCGCGCTCGACCGGGGAGACGAGCCCGTCGCGGCCGCGTGGTACCGGCTGTTCACGGCGGACGCGCCGGGCTACGGCTACGTTGCCGACGACGTGCCCGAGATCGCGATCGGCGTGTATCCCGAGTTCCGCCGCCAACGGGTGGGAAGCCTGCTCCTCGGCGCGCTGATCGCGCGCGCCCGCCACGACCATGTACGCGCGCTGAGCCTGAGCGTCAACCGTGAGAATCCGGCGAAGCGGCTGTACGCGCGCGTCGGTTTCGAAGTCATCGCGCAACACGACGACGCGCTCACGATGATGCAGGAGCTCACGTGAGCTCGTTCGAACCGCCGCATCCGAACGGCGGGCCCCCGGCCGAGAACAGCCGGTCGCACCCGCCGTGGGAATTCATCGTGCTGATGCTGTTCGTCGCGCTCATCGGCATCGGCATCATCCTGGCGTGGACACTCGTCGGGTCGAAATCACCGGAACGGCTGACGATCGCGCTCGCCGCCCAATACGCCGATGCGTGCAACGACGCGCAGTCACAGCTGAAAGCGCTGCCGAGCGCGGCACCTCGGTCCGTGGCGGAGCGGGTTGACCGCATCAGGGACGAGGACCGTGTGTTGACGTCGATGGTCGCGCGCTTCTCGGCTGTGCCGAGCGGCTCCTCGGTGCCGGAGAAGGCCGCGCGCGGCTGGAGCGGCGACTGGTCGCGCGTCATCGAGTCGCGCGAGCGCTACGCGAACGACTTGCAGAGCAACGGGAAGAAGGCCGAGCTCGTGTTGCCCGCGGCGAGCGGCGTCAAGCCCGTCACACAGAAGATGGACGACTACGTGCGCGAGAACCACCCCAACCTCAACGCGTGCTTCACCGACGCGCTCGAGCTCGATGTCGTCGAGGGCGCGCGCACCTACAAGGCGGTGACCGGGTGAACGGCACGGGCCGGCTCGCCGGCAAGGTCGCGCTGATCACCGGTGCCGGGAGCGGCATGGGCGCGGCCGCCGCCGCGTTGTTCGCGCACGAAGGCGCGCGCGTCGTCGTCAGCGACATCTCCGAGCGCGCCGGCTCTGCGACCGTCGAGGCGGTGCGCGGCGCGGGTGGCGACGCAACGTTCGTCGGTGGCGACGTCGCGCAGTGGGACGACTGCGTCGCGATGGTCGCGGCCGCGACCACGGCGTACGGCGCGCTGCACGTGCTCTACAACAACGCGGGCATCTTCCCCGCCGACGACGGCGGCGTCCTCGACACACCCGAGCCAACCTGGCAGCGCGTCATGGACGTGAACCTGAAAGGCGTCTGGCTCGGTTGCAAGGCCGCGATCCCGGCCATCGTCGCGTCGGGCGGCGGGTCGATCGTGAACGTCGCTTCGTTCGTCGCGCTGATGGGCGCCGCCACCGCGCAGATCGCGTACACCGCGAGCAAGGGTGGCGTGCTCGCCATGACACGCGAGCTCGCGATCGAGTACGCACGTCAGGGCATCCGTGCGAACGCGTTGTGCCCGGGACCGATCGAGACGCCGCTGCTCAACGAGCTGTTGTCCGACCCCGAGCGGAGGGCGCGCCGCATGGTGCACATCCCGATGGGTCGCCTCGGCCGCGCCGAGGAGCTCGCGAAGGCTGCACTCTTCCTTGCGTCGGACGATTCGTCGTTCATGACGGGCGCGGCGCTCGTCGTCGACGGCGGGATCACCGCCGCCTACGTCACACCCGAATAGGGAGCGCTACGCGGCGGCGCGTTTCACCGCGGTGACGTTCCAGCCCTTGTGCTCGAAGTTCCAGCCGCCGTCTTCCTCGCGCAACCGCGCGTGCTTGCGGTCTTCCGCGCTCTCGTCGACCTTCGGGTTGCGGGAGAACGTCCAGTCCTCGTCCCAGTGGTGGTAGGTGTCGTCGCCCGCAACGACGTTGTTCGCGTCGTCGAGGTCCTGTTCCTTGCCGACGAGGTGCATGCGCACGACGATCGAGATCACGCCGTCGGTCACGGTCGCGCTCGTGATCGTCGCCGTCTGGATCTCGACGCCGGCCAGCAGGTGATGGTGATGCGCCGCCGCGTCGCCGTCGATCGTGTGTTGCAGGTCGGCGGCGACGTTGGCGTCGGTGAGGTCGGCTGCGATCGCCGCGTTGCGGTGCTCGCGCGCCTCGGTCATCTGGAAGTAGCTCTCGCGCGCGATCGCGAGGAACGCTTGACCGTCGAACGACGGGTCGGCCGACGTCACGTCGGAAAGGTCGACGCCGGGTGCGGTCGCCGGGCCGCGCTCTTTGAGCATCGTCTCGAAGGCCGTGACGAGCTGGTCGTCTGCGTCCTTCAGCTCACCGAGTTTCTGCGCGACTTCCGCGAGCCGCTGCTTCTGGCTCTTGAACAATGACATCCGCCCTCCCGCGATCGAACGCCCATTTTACGAAAATCGCGTTTTTCGGACATGGGCCGGACGGCCCAGCGGCTTAGGCTGCGCGCCATGACGGCGCGGGGAATGCTGCACGCTTCCGAGCTCGAGGATGCGATCCGCCAGGGCGAGATCGACACCGTGCTCGTGGCGTTCCCCGACCTGCAAGGCCGCCTCGTCGGCAAGCGGGTCACCGGGCACTACTGGCTCGATCACATGCACGCGGGCCGCGAGTCGCTTCACGCGTGCAACTACCTGTTGGCGGTCGACAGCGACATGAACGTGCTGCCCGGGTACACGTTCGCGAGCTGGGAGCAGGGCTACGGCGACATGGCCGCGGTGCCCGACCTCGCGACGATCCGCCGCATCCCCTGGCTCGAAGCCACCGCGCTCGTGTTGTGCGATCTGCGCGCCGAGGAGACCGACGATCCGATCGAGGTGTCGCCGCGCCGCATCTTGCAACGGCAAGTGGAGCGTGCCGCCGCGCTCGGTTACACGATGATGTTCGCGAGCGAGCTCGAGTTCTTCGTGTTCCGGGAGTCGCTCGAAGAGGCGGCGGCCAAGGACTATGCGAATCTCACCCCACACTCGCTCGTCGTCGAGGACTACCACATCCTCCAGACGACGCGTGACGAGTACCTGATCCGTGCGATCCGCAACGGCATCGACGGCGCGGGCGTGCCCGTCGAGTTCTCGAAGGGCGAAGCCGGACGCGGCCAGCACGAGATCAACCTCGTGTACACGTCGCCCGTCGAGATGGCCGACCGCCACGTGATCTACAAGAACGGCGCGAAGGAGATCGCGTCGCAGCACGGCCGGTCGTTGACATTCATGGCGAAGTACTCGGCGGACGAGACGGGCTCGTCGTGTCACGTGCATTCGAGCCTGTGGTCGGCCGACGGGTCGCAGTCGCTGATGTGGGACGAGCGCGCGCCCGATCACTTGTCCCCGGCTTTTCGCGGTTGGCTCGGTGGCCAGATCGCAGCCGGTCACGAGCTGGCGTGGATGTACGCGCCGACGGTCAACTCGTACAAGCGCTATCAGCCGGAGTCATGGGCGCCGACCGCGCTCGCGTGGAGCATCGACAACCGCACGTGCGGTTTCCGCATCGTGGGGCACGGGCCGTCGTTCCGTTTGGAGTCGCGCATTCCCGGCGCCGATGTGAACCCGTATCTCGCGTACGCGGCGACGATCGCGGCCGGCTTGCACGGCATCGAGCATCAACTCGATCCCGGACCACGCTTCGCCGGGAATGCGTACGCCGCGCCCGAGTTGACGCGCGTGCCGTCGAGCCTCTCGGAATCGGTCGACGCGTTCGCGACCTCGAAGATCGCCGCCGATGCATTCGGCGCCGACGTGCACGACCACCTGCTGAACACCGCACGCCAAGAGCTCGCGTACTTCAACCGCGCAGTCACCGATTGGGAACGGCGCCGGAATTTCGATCAATGGTGACGGTCGTCGCGTTGACCGGGCGGCGGTTGGGCCGCACCGACGTGTGGCCATACCGGGGCGCGCCCGCGCTGCCGCGCGCGTACTTCGATGCGGTGACCCGCGCGGGCGGCCAACCGGTGATGATCGACAACAAGGTGCGCGAACCGAAGGAGCTCCTGGGACGCGTCGACGCGCTGGTGCTCACCGGGGGGCCCGACGTCGATCCCGCATTGTTCGGTGAGAAGCAACATGCGTCGGTCTACGGCGTGCACCGCCCGACCGACGATCTCGAAATCGAGCTCGCCGATATCGCGGTCGCGCGCGGCGTGCCGACGCTCGCCATCTGCCGCGGGTTCCAGGTGTTGAACGTGGCGCGCGGCGGCTCGCTGTACCAGCACATCGCCGACGATCCCGGCGTGCCCGCGCACGGCGAGCCCGGCGTTGCGGCCGGGGGCCGTCTGCACGACGTAGCGCTGGACGCCGATTCGCTGCTTGCCGACGTGATGGGAGCGCGGCGCGTCTCCGCTTCGTGCCACCACCACCAGGCGGTCGCAAAAGTGGGTGACGGTTTGCGCGTTGTCGGGCGCGCCGCCGACGGCATCGTCGAAGCGATGGAGCTCGACGGTGCGTTCGTGCTGGCGGTTCAGTGGCATCCCGAAGACACCGCGGCCGACGACCCCGCGCAACAACGCCTCTTCGACGCCCTCGTCCGCCGCGCAACCCCCGCGTGATGCGTCTGTGAGGGTCGGAAAACGACCCCTCACAGACGCATCAACCGACGGTTAGACGATGGTGGCGCGGAGCTGGTGTTTCGGGACTTTGCCGCTGGGGTTGCGCGGCATCGCGTCGATGATCTCGATGCGTTCGGGGATCTTCTGCGTCATGAGGCCGACGCCCTTGCAGTGCTCGCGCACGTCGGCCAGCGTCGGCGGATCGCCCGCGTCCTTCGGTACGACGAACGCCACGACCATCTCGCCTCGTTCTTCGTCGGGAATGCCGAGCACCGCGACGTCGGCGACCTTGGGATGCGCGTACAACACGTCTTCGACTTCCTTGGCGGAGACGTTCTCACCCTTGCGGATGATGATGTCCTTGATACGGCCGGTGATCTCGATCGCGCCGTGCTCGTCGAAGCGCGCCATGTCGCCCGTGTGCAACCAGCCGTCTTCGGTGAACGCGTCCGCATCGAGCGCGCGGTCGACGTAGCCGCGCATCACCTGCGGCCCCTTCACGACGAGCTCGCCATTGTCGAGCACGTTCATGGTGACGCCGCGCGTCGGCGTTCCTTCACCGGTGCGCTTCGAGCTGTCGGGCGCATCGATGTCGGTCTGGCTGACGATCGGTGCCTCGGTCATGCCGTAGCCCGACGTGATGCCGACGCATCCCGGCACCGCGCTCATCAGGTCGTCGTGGAGCTGCGGTGGCTTCGTCGACCCGCCCGACGGAAATGCGCGGATCGTCTTGTACGCCGCGGGGTCGGTGCGCGCCTCGGCGAGCAGCGCGGCGTGGATCGCGGGCGCACCGTTGCCGAGCGTGATCGCGTGCTTGCGGATCAGCTCGGTCGACGCTTGTGGCGTCCACGCTTCCATCAATACCGCGCTCGAGCCGGTCAACAGGGGCGTGAACACACCGATGATGATGCCGCCGATGTGTGTAAACGGGAACGCGACGAGCGCGATGTCGCTCGCGACGACGTGCGTCTTCTCGGCGTATCCGATCGCGCCCGCGAGCGCGGAACGATCGGTGTGCTGCGCGCCCTTCGGGTCGGCGGTGGTGCCGGATGTGTAGAAGATCCACCGCACGGGATCGGCGCCCGGGTCGTCGAACACGGCCGGCGGCGCGGGCAGCGTTGCCGGATCGCCGTCCGGGTTCCAGTGGTCCGCGACGAGCGCGTCCATTCCGTCGTTCTCACCCGCGATCTGGGCGGCGAGGGCCGCGTAGTCGAAGTTGTTCCAAACCGACGGTGTGATCAGCAGCTTGCAGCGCGTCTGCGCGGCGATGAACCCGACCTCACGCGCGCGATAGATCGGCAGCATCGGGTTCTGGATCGCGCCGAGGCGGCACAGCGCGCCGACGAGCGCCGCCGATTCCGTCCACGTCGGCAGTTGCCACGACACATGGTCGCCCGCACCGATGCCCAGCGCGTGCAAACCGGCAGCGGCGCGTTCGGCCATCGTCTTGTACTGCGCGAACGTTGTGGTGCGATCGCCGTCGTACAACATCACGCGGTCGGGCGTTGCCGCGACGCGCTGCTCGACGAGCTCCCACACGCTGCGCGCGCCGTCGAGCATGGGGACGCTCATACGGTGATGCCACCGTCGATCGACACGATCGAGCCGGTCATGTACCGGCAGTCGTCGGACGCGACGAACACGACGACCTTCGCGATCTCGTCGGGCGTGGAGTTGCCGAGCGGCGTCATGACCTTTCGCATCGCCTTCCAGTCGACGCCTTCGGGAAACTCCATGAACTTCTGCTGCAGCGGCGTGTCCATGCCGCCGGGCGCGACGCAGTTCACGCGCACGCCCCGCTTGAGGTATTCGTCGGCGAGGCAGCGCGTGAGATGCACGACCCCAGCCTTCGACGCGCAGTACGCGAGCGAGTACGGCTGCGCTTTGATGCCGGCATTCGACGCGATGTTGACGATCGTGCCGCCCCCTTCGAGCAGGTGCGGGAGCGCGGCTTGGCACACGAGGAACGTGCCGGTGAGGTTGACCCCCAAGATGCGTTGCCACTCGTCGAAGGCCAGCTCGTGTGAATGCGCGAAACGGCCGATGCCCGCACAGTTGACGACGACGCGCGGATGGCCGAGATCGCGCCACGCACCGTTGACGGCGTCGTGCACTGACGCCGGGTCCGAGACGTCGACCTTGTACGAGTGGGCCGTGCCGCCGTGCTCGACGATCTCGGCGACGGTCTTTTCCGCCGCCGCGTGGTCGATGTCGAAGCACGCGACCGGCGCGCCTTCGGCGGCGAGCAAGGTGGCGACTGCGCGCCCCAAACCCGACCCCGCGCCCGTAACGAGAGAAACCCGTCCTGCGAACCGTTGCATGCCGCGAAACCTAATCGCCGAGATGCAGACTCGACGCCGCCCGTGCGCCAAGCACGCGGCGGGCACGCGGCCGTGAGCGGAGTGAGCGGAGCGAACGCAGCGAACTGGCGGGAGCGATGAGCGAGCCCGAAGGGCCGGGGGCCGGTATCCGGCCGCCGAGCGAATGCGACCCAGTAAAACGGCCCGCCGGGGCGTGTTCACCGGCGGGCCGTTCGTAGCGCTTGCCGCCCCTGGGGGGAGGGGGCCGGGAAGCGGTTCCCGCACCCCCATCGGCGGGTGGGGTCTCGGGCTGAGCGATTGGCGGCGGCCTAGGTGGTTGCGGTGAAGGCGACCCGGTCGACGAGCTCGCCGTCGATGGCGACGAGCCATTCGTAGCGGCCGGGCGGGAGCGGAAGGCCGGCGATGTTGACGGCGAACGGCGCGTCCAGGTCGCTGCCCGGTGGGAGTCCGGGCGGGCGTCCGGCTTCGAAGCGGCCTTGGAATTCGATCGGGGTCGCGACGCCTTGCGCGCCGGCCGTGGTGAGCAGCGGCGGGCCGCCGTCTTCGGTGACGAGGCGCGCCGAGAAGTCGTGCTGGACGTTGGCCGCGTCCCACGGCACGGCGATCTTGACTGCGAGCGCCATGGTGACGGGTGTGCCGCGGTAGATGCTCCAGCCGCCGCCGAGGATGTACAGCTTGCCGCCGACTTCTTGGGCGTGGTCGCACAGCAGCACTGTTGTCTTCACCAGAGCTCCTCGGTGTATTTGTCGGTGCCGGGCACTGTCGCGAAGAACGGGCTCGCGTACCGCGTGTCGGCGGGCAGTGTCATGCGCGCGAACGTTTCGAGCGGGTCGTCGTCGACGAAGTGCAGCACGAGTTGATGGCGCGGTGGTTGCGCGGCCGAGATGATCGTGCGCGAGAGCTCGAGGCGCGCCACGCCGGCGGCGTCGTGGTCGTCGAATGTTCGGTCGCTGACGACGGCGATCACACCTGCGAAGTCGCCGTCGCGTCCCGGCATGGCGGAGCGCTTGATCGGGCCAACGAGCCGGTAGATCGCGGTGTGCACGTGGTCGCGGTGCGCGAACAGGCGGTCTTGGTCGGTGAGCGTTTTCATCGTGCGGCGGACCCAGGCGTCCCAGTCGGCCTGCTTCCCGAGCTGCACCCATGCGACGCTGAGGTAGGAGCCGATCATCGGGTCACCGAAGATCGTGCCGCGGACGGGGCGCACCAACTTGCATTCGCGCGTCGCGACGAAGCGCGCACCGGCGATGATGCCGGGGCCGTCGAGCACCGCGGAGGGAAAGTGGTCGCGTTCATACCAGCGGTTGAACTCGACCTCGTAGCCGGGGTGCGGCTCCATGTACGAGACGATCGCGGTGCCGATCATCGGCCCGCGTGCTCGAGCGCGGCCCAGAGCGCGCGTTTGGTTGCGGCGAGCTGCTCGGGCGAGTGGCGGGCGATCGTTTCGGCGAGCGAGTGCGCGGCGGCGCGCAAGGCTTCGGGTGAGTCGACGACTTGGCTGCAGATGCCCAACTGATACGCGCGCGCGGCGGTCATTCGTTCGTGGCGGCCGACGAGCGCGAGACGCGTGATGGATTCCATGGGTGACTGTTTCGCGAGCGCGATGGTTTCGTAAACGCTTGCTTGACCGACGGACACGTGCGGGTCGACCAGTGTCGCGCTCGCCGCCATGATGACGACATCGGCGTCGGCGACGAAGTGCAAGCCGCCGCCGGCGCACACGCCGTTGACTGCCGCGATGACCGGTTTGGTCACGTCGTTGTGCCACGCGGTGAACCGGAGCGCGAATTGCTTCGTGCGGCGGGACTGCTGGCGCAACGCGCCAGGATCGCGGGCGAGCTGGGCGACGTCGAGACCGGTTTGGAACGCGTCGCCTTCACCGGTGTTGACGATGACGCGTACCTCGGGATCGGCGTCGAGCTCGGGCCACGCCTGCTCGAGCTCTTCCATCATGCGGGCGTTCATCGCGTTGGCCGCGGCGGGCCGGTTGAACACGAGCCAACCGATGGCACCCGTTCGCTCGACGCGCAGCGTCTCGTATGCCGTCATGCGACACGTCGCGCCGTCGTGGCATGGTTGCGGGCATGAGCGGCGAACATCTCCCGGAGACGATACCGGGCCTGGTCGCACGGGCTGCCGTGCGATTCGGCACGCACGAGGCGCTCGCCGAGGACGACGTACGGTGGTCGTTTGCCGAGCTGGCCGAGCTCGCGGCACGCGCGGGCGGCGCGCTCGCGGCAAGCGGCGTCGAACCGGGCGATCGGGTCGCGATCTGGGCGCCGAACTGCCGGGAGTGGGTCGTCGCGGCGTTGGGCGTGTTCGCATGTGGTGGCGTGCTGGTGCCGTTGAACACCCGGTTCAAAGGCGGTGAAGCGCGCTACGTGCTCGAGCGGGCCGACGTCAAGATCTTGTTCACGGTCACCGATTTCCTGGCGACCGACTACGCCGCGTTGCTGGCGGCTGAGGAACCGGTGGCGTCGTTGCGCGAAGTGATCGATCTGCGCGACGCGTCTGTCTGGGACGCATTCCTCGCGCGCGCCACCGGTGTGCCACTGCTCGACGTGCGCGGCGACGACCTGTGCAGCTTGCTTTTCACCTCAGGCACGACGGGACGCCCGAAGGGCGCGATGTTGACGCACGGTGCGACGGTACGCGCGTATGACGCGTGGTCGACGGTGATCGGCTTGCGCGACACCGACCGGTATCTGATCGTGAATCCGTTCTTTCACTCGTTCGGCCTGAACGCGGGCATCGTCGCGTGCTTGCTCACGGGTGCGACGATCATTCCCCACCCGGTGTTCGACGTCGACGCGGTGATGGAGCACGCGGCGGCAGAGCGGGCGTCGATGTTGCCGGGGCCGCCGACGATCTATCAGTCGATGCTCGACCATCCGCGCATCGGCGAGTTCGACATGTCGTCGTTGCGCTTGGCGGTGACGGGCGCGGCCGCGGTGCCGGTCGAGTTGATTCGCCGCATGCGCGCCGAGCTCGGTTTCGAGACGATCGTGACCGGCTACGGGTTGACCGAAGCGACCGGCATCGCGACGATGTGCCGCCACGACGACGATCCCGAGACGATCGCGACGACGTCGGGTCGCGCGATTCCCGACGTCGAGGTGCGGGTCGTCGACGAGAAGGGCGTCGAGGTCGCGCGCGGTGAACCGGGCGAGGTCGTGATCCGCGGCTACAACGTGATGCGCGGCTACATCCACGATCCCGAAGCAACCGCGGAGGCGATCGACACCGACGGCTGGTTGCACACTGGCGACGTCGGTGTGATGGACGAGCGCGGCAACCTGCGCATCACCGACCGCACGAAGGACATGTTCATCGTCGGTGGCTTCAACGCGTATCCGGCGGAGATCGAGAACATGATCAACGATCATCCCGCGGTGGGCCAGGTCGCGGTCGTCGGTGTGCCCGACACGCGACTGGGCGAGGTCGGGTACGCGTTCGTGATCCCCCGCCGCGACGCCGCGATCACCCCGGACGACTTGATCGCGTGGTGCCGCGAGAAGATGGCGAACTACAAGGTGCCGCGCCATGTGGAGATCGTCGAGAGCGTGCCGGTGAACGCAAGCGGCAAGGTGCTCAAGTACGAGCTGCGCGACCGGGCCCGCGCGGCGACCGAGTCGGCGCGCTAGAGCTCGTCGAGCGGGCGGCGGTCTTCGACCGCCGGTTGGCGGCCGGTTCGGAGCGGCGCGAGCGGCGCGTCGACCATCAGCGTGCGGCGCACGTCGGCACCCAGCTCTCGCAGGCGCGCCCGCCACGCGGCAAGTGCCGGACCGTCCCACGCTCGTTCGAAACGCGCCCAGTGCGACCAGGACGGGATGGCCCAAATCACGATCGCCTCCGTGTCGCTCGCCATCGCGACGCGGAACGCGCCGACGCAGCGCAACCCGAACGGTTCCATCGCCGCAACCCCGGCTGCGGCCACTGCGTCGAGAAATGCGCGCGCGCCGCCGATCGGCACCGTGACGAGCTCGTGCGCGTACGCCGCGCCGCTGACGCCCGCGGCGGTCAGCTCGTCGATCGTCGGGCTCCACGGCTCGGGCACGACGATGCGATCGCGCCCGCCGCGCCGCAACTCGGCCGCGGCGGCCCACCACTGCGCAAGCGCGGGATCTTGGAGCGTCGGCGAAGACAGCTCGTGCGCGAAGTTCGCGGCCAGACCGTCCCAGCCCGCCAGCTCCCACATGTTCACGACTTCGGGCCAGTTGCCGGTCGAGCCGACCGTGCCCCACACGCCGAAGCACAACATGTTCCGTTCGGCGCGCGCGACCGGGCACCAGTTGGCAGTCATGTGGTGCATGTAGCGCGCGCGGTTGTGGCCGATCACGTCGATCAGCTCGTGGATGTAGACCTTGTCGTTCACGCGTGTACCTGCGCGAACGCGGCGACGTTCTCGACGAACGCGTCGACAGTGGGCGCGGGCAGATGCACTGCGAGCCACGTGACGCCGAGCGCCTGCAGCTGACGGGCTTCGGCGACGAACGCGTCGGGATCCGCGACGTCGAGGTGCGCGGGGTGGCTGAATGGCGTGAAGCAGATGTCGAACGGTTCGGTACGCCGGGCCGCGGCCGCGCGGGCGCGGAATCGATCGAGCGCGGCGGCGAGCGCGTCGGTGTCCGCGATCGCGCTGGTACCAACCGCCGATGCCATGCGCGGCGCGGCGGGGAACGGCGCCCAGCCGGTGCCGTGCTCGATCGCGCGGCGCATCGCCGCGGGTGAGTTGCCGCCGACCCAGATCGGGACGTCGACGGCATCGCGAATGACGCCGAGCGCGTCGTCGAAGCGCGCGGCGCGCTCGGCGAACGGCACGCCCAGCGCGGTGAACTCCTCTTCGAGGTAGCCAACCGCGACCCCGAGGATCACACGCCCGCCCGAGATGTCCTGCAGCGTGGTGATCGACTTCACCGTCATCAGCGGATGACGGTACGCGGGAATGAGGCAGTGCGTGTGCAACTGGAGCGTCGTCGTGGTCGCGGCCGCGCAGGCCAACGCGGCGAAGGGATCAAGTGTGAGATGGCCGCCGTGCTCCAGCCACGAACGAGGCGCCGCCGGATGGTCGGTGACGAAGCACGCGTCGAACCCCGCACGCTCGATCGCGTCCGCGCACTCCCCGATCCGCGCCGGTTCGGCGACCGGCAATTGCATCGAGACGCGCATCACGGCGCCTGCCAGCGCGCCGGCCGTTTCTCGGCGAACGCGCGCGGGCCTTCTTCCTGGTCGGGATGTCCCCACATCGACACGAGGTCTTGCGCGCCTTCGCGACACGCGTCGGTCAGCCCGAGCTCCAGTGCGCGCCAGAGCGCACGTTTGGTCGCGGCCATCGCGGCGGGCGAGTTCTGCGCGATCTTCTCCGCGAGCTCCTGGGCGGCGTCGCGCAGGCGCTCCGGCGGGTCGACCACTTCGCTGATCATGCCGAGCTCGTACGCGCGCGACGCCGGCATTCGTTCGTACCGTCCGACGAACGCCATGCGCATCACCGCTTCGACCGGCATCTTCTTCATGAGCCCGATCGCTTCGATCGCGACGACCTGCCCGACCGACACGTGCGGATCGAAGAATTGGGCGTCGGCGGCGGCGATCACGATGTCGGCGTCGGCAACCCAGTGGAAGCCGCCACCCGCGCAGATGCCGTTGACCGCGGTGATCACCGGCTTCGTCACAGCGTTGTGCCACGACGTGAAGTGCAGGTCGAACTGCTCGAGCGACTCGCGATAACGCTCCATGCCGACACCGTCGCCCGCGATCTCCCCCACGTCGACGCCCGTTTGAAACGCGCGGCCCTCCCCGGTGTGCACGATCACGCGCACCTCGGGATCGGCTTCGAGCGCGTTCCACGCGACCTCGAATTCGTCGCGCATCGTCGCGTTCATCGCGTTGAGCTGCGCGGGTCGGTTGTTGATCAACCAGCCGACCGGCCCGCGCCGTTCGAGCAGCAAGGTTTCGAGTTGTGGCAAGGCCATCGCGCTTCAGCGTCCTTCCGTGCGGCGGATCTCGCGCCACGGCGCGCCGTGCGTCGGGTCGGGTTCGCGCGGCAGGCCGAGCACGCGTTCGCCCACGATGTTCTTGTTCACCTCGGTCGTACCACCCTCGATCGTGTTGGCCCGGCTGCGCAGCATGCCGCGTACTTCGGGGGGCGTGTCGCCTTCCCACGCGACACCGCCCGGCCCGAGGAGCGCGACCGCGCACATCTGCACGCGCTGGTTGAGCTCGGCTTGATGGATCTTGCCCACCGAGCTCTCCGGACCGGGTGCGCGCCCGGCTTGCACCTGGGCGCGCACGCGCCGGTTCGTCCACTCGCGCACCCGTTCGTCGGAGTACAAGCGCGTCAGCTGCTCGCGCACTATCGGGTCACGCGCCTGCGAGTTCGCACGCGCCAACGTGAGCACGTGGTCGACACCGCGCCCGCCGATGCGGTCGACGCCGCCCGAGCCCTCGCCCGCGACCATCTGCCGTTCGCCCGACAGCGTCGCGCCCGCCACCCGCCACCCGTCGCCCTCCGCACCGACGCGCATCGCATCGGGAACACGCGCGCCGTCGAGAAACACCTCGTTGAAGTCGACTTCGCCGCCCATGTGGCGCAGCGGGCGCACGTCGACGCCGGGTTGGCGAAGGTCGAGCAGGAAGTACGTGAGGCCTTGGCGCTTCGGCACGTCAGGATTCGTGCGCGCGAGCAGGACCGCGAAGTCAGAAGCATGCGCCCATGTAGTCCACACTTTCTGCCCGGTGACCGTCCACGTGTCGCCGTCGCGTACGGCGCGCGTCGCGAGCGACGCGAGATCCGAGCCCGCGCCCGGCTCGCTGAAGAGCTGGCACCACTTCTCCTCGTTGCGGACGATGGGCGGCAGATACCGAAGGCGCTGTTCCTCGGTGCCGTGCGCGAACAAGGCGGGCGCAGTGTTGTTGAGACCCAACGGGTTCAGCCGGCCGAGGTTGTACGGCCGCAGCTCCGCGTCGATCGCGCGCGCGACGTCAGCGTGCACGCCGAGGCCGCCGTACGGGACGGGCCACGTGGGGACGACGAGACCCGACGCGGCGAACGCCGGGTACCACGCCTCGTAATCGCCGCGCGTCCGGACCGTGCGCACCGCCGCCGCGCCGCCGCGCCGTCGGGAAA
>JADMIO010871534.1_pt1 | contig 17302 bp, 19 predicted proteins | sample 8958161 | NCBI WGS metagenome assembly JADMIO01 (sample SAMN16585339, study PRJNA669376) | soil metagenome | isolation source: Crop rotation soil | place: USA: Cullars Rotation, Alabama | collected 2011
CTTCAATTCGGCGTCGGTCCGGCCGCGCGAAGCGTTCTACAGCACCGCGCTTCGGGAGTTCGTCCTGCCATACGACGCGGTTCGTGAATCCGCATCGCCGGATCAGACACTGCTCGAATTCCTGACGAGCACGTACGACGCGGCCGCCGATCTCGCCAAGTGGGATCGCAAGCAACTCGAGCGCGATTCATCTAACGACCTTCGACCGAAGGCTTGAGCGCTCGCGGCGAACGCTCGCTTTTGATCGCAATAAATCCGAGCACGGTCGACGCAAGCAGCGCTGCGACCGAAGCCCACAGCAGGGTTCGAACGCCTGCGCTCATCGCAAGGCCCAAACCGAACAGCGAAGGCCCGATCGCGCTGGCAACGATCGTCACGGCCGCGAGCGTGCTGCGCGCACTGCCGAGGCGTGCAAGCGGCACGCGCTCGGCGACGACGGTGGTCTGCAGCACCGCGCCCATCCCGCTGCTCATGCCGGCGCAAAACCAGAAAAACGGCACGGCCCAAGGCGACCTGATCGCGATCAGCTCGACAGTGCCGAGCACGAGCGGCAGGAGGTGCAGAGAGAAAAGCCATGCTGACCCGATGCGATCGACGATCGGTCCGGTGATCACCGACCACACCACACGCGAGACAGCGAAGGCGATGAACGAAATCGCGAACCAGTGCAGGGAGACGCCTTTCGCCTGAGCGAGCAGCGCCTGATGGAAAATCATGGCGGTAACGACCATCGGCATCGCGATAAAAAGCGCTGCGCTGAACGCGAAATATCTGCGCTGATCGACGTCGCCGCTGACCCGCACGTGCTGCAATCGCCCTGGGCCCGCGTCCGACGAGCGCACGTGCGCGTGCCGAAACGCGCTATCTCTGAAAACGATGGCGGCGGCAGCGATGACGAGAACGAGCCCGAAACAGCCGGCGCCTGCAAAGGTCCAGCGCCATCCGGCCACACTGATGAGCGCAGTGACTATCACCGGGAATCCGCCTTCACCGATGGACGCGCCAAGCAGCACCAGCGATAGCGCCTGACCGCGCTGCTCGAGAAAATGGCGCGCGGTAGCGGTCAGCGCGACGTGCGTGAGCAGACCGTTTCCGGCGAGGCGCAGACACAGCATACCGATCACGAGCAGAATGAGCTCACGCGCAAGTCCGATCGCGACGCACGAAATCGCGAGGAACGCGCCGCACGCAAGCGAGTAACGCAGCAGATCGGTGCGGTCGATCCAGCCGCCGATTCTCAGCAGCGCCACGGCACTCGCGAGCGTCGTGGCGGTGAACAGGAGCGACACCTGCGCGTCGCCAAGACCGAAGCTCTCCTTGATGCCGGGCAGGAACAGCGAGATCAGGAACGTCTGCCCGATCGTTGCCGCGACCGTGTGCAGCAGGCCGAACGCGACAGCGCGCGGCTCGCGCCTGACGAGCGTGACGTAGCCGCTGCCGCGCTGGTTCTGCAGCGGTTAGCGGCCTCGAAACACGGGCGCGCGCTTTTCCATGAAAGCGCGTACACCTTCTTTGGAGTCTTCGGTTTCCCTGCACAGACCCTGCGCGAAGGTCTCGAACTCGAGTCCCGCCCGCAAGTCGACGTTTTCGTTGTGATAGATCGCCCGTTTCGAGAGCGCAATCGCAACGGGAGGACCGTCGGCGATCTTGCGTGCCAGCTTGTACGCTTCGTTCATCAACTCTTCAGGCGCAACGACGGCATTCAGGATCCCGAGCTTGAACGCTTCCGCCGCGTCGATCGAGTCACCGGTGAAAATGAGCTCGAATGCTTTCGCGGTTCCGACGATGCGCGGCAGAAACCAGCTGCCACCCCAGTCGGGAGCAATGCCGCGCTTCACGAACGCCTGCGAGAACTTCGCGGCGCTCGAGGCGATCCGCATATCGCACGCGAGCGCAAGGTTCATCCCGGCGCCGGCCGCGGCACCGTTGATCGCTGCGATGACCGGCTTCGGGCAGTCGCGCATGGCAAGGATGCAGCGGTCGCGGATCGGAGACCAGCGCTCGTTCGCAGGCTGGGCCGCGCCACTCTGCGCACGTTCGTTCATCGACTTGACGTCTCCGCCGGAACAGAAACCACGGCCCGCGCCGGTGATCACGAGCACGCCGACGTCGGGATCGGCGGTGCACTTCTTGATTGCATCGTACAGGTCCTCGCGCAGCGTGTCGCCGAGCGCGTTCAACCGCTCCGGACGATTGAGCGTGAGTGTTGCGATGCGGTCCTTCACGTCGAAAAGCAGACACTTGTAAGTCATGGTGTTCCTTTCCAGATCACGATGATCCGACGCGACCGTAGAAGCGCACAGCTATGATTCGCGTCGAGGCGTTTTGCCGCCGGGCCGGACGACGAAGCGCTCACGGTCAACCGCACATCCCGCCACCGCTTCGCTCCAGTCACTCGACAATCGCCTTGCATTCTATAATCGATGACCTTTCATCAGGAGAACAACATGGCGCGCGTGCCGTATGTCGACCGGGAACAGATGGATGCCGAAGGTCAGGAGATCTACGATCGCATTCGGCGCGACCGCAATTCGGACAAAGTCGGTTTTCAGTTCCGCGCGCTGCTGCACAGCCCGAAGGCGGCCGGCTACCTCACGTCGATGGGCGCGCAACTGCGATTCAAAAGCGCGCTTCCCGACAATCTCAAGGAATTCGCGATCATCGTCCTCGCGCGCGAGTGGAACAGCGACATCGAATGGACTGCGCATTCGACCCTCGCCGCCAAAGCCGGCGTAAGCGCAGGTTCGATCGAAGCGATACGCACCGGAAAAGCGCTGAACGCGCTCACCGATCAGGAACAGGTGATCGCGCGCTTCGTGCACCAGCTGCTGCGAGACAAAAACCTGAAGGACGAGACGTTCGCTGCTGCGCAAAAGCTGCTCGGGACGCAGGGCGTCGTCGATCTCACGCTCACCTGCAGCTACTACACCGCGATCAATATGGCACAGATCGCGCTCAAGCCCGAAATGGAAGCGGGCAAGAGCTCGACGTTGTAGAGCTCGCCGCCAGGGAAACGCGCAACACGCTTACGGGCCGCGCAACGCACGATGCCGCCGCTCGCTCCGGATCGCGTCGATTATCTGCCGATCATCGACCGGCCGATCATCAAATGGCCCAACGACGCCCGCGTCGCGTTCTGGGTTGCGCCGAACATCGAGCACTACGAATATCTTCCGCCGCTCGACGGCGTGCGCAATCCCTGGCCGCGCACACCGCTGCCTGACACGCAGCAGTACTCGCTGCACGAGTACGGCAATCGCGTCGGTTTCTGGCGTCTCCTCGAAGTCCTCGACGAGTATCGCATTCGCTGCTCGACGACGCTCAACATGGGCGTGCTCGAGCATTTCCCCGATGTCGCCGACGCGATGCTCGAGCGCGACTGGACTTTCGTGAATCACGGTTTCTACAACACGCGCTTCATCACGACGTTTTCGGAGGAGCAGGAGCGCGAGTTTTTCCAGCGCTGCCGTGAGGTGTTCAGGCACCGCACCGGACGCGAGCTCAAAGGCCAGTCGGGACCCGCGGCGTCGAATACCGAACGCACGCCCGATATCGTCGCCGAAGCAGGTTTCCTGTATCAGACGGACTGGAAAATCGATGACCAGCCTTTACCGATCAAAGTGAGGTCCGGGCGGCTGGTGTGCATTCCGTACACCTCGGAGCTGAACGACGTGCCTCTCATGCGCCACCACTACGAAGCCGATTACTACGCGAAGATCTGCAAAGCTCAGTTCGACCAGCTCTACAGCGAAGGCGAAGAAAGCGGCAGGCTCATGTGCATTGCCCTGCATCCGTACATCATGGGCCGGCCTCACCGCGTGCGCTACGTGGCCGAGGTGCTCGAACACATCATGTCGCACAGCCACGTGTGGCAGGCCACGACCGACGAGATCGCCGAATACTATCTGGCGAACTACTACGAAGACGCGATGGCTCACGCGGCTCGCGTGAATCGCCGCAGCGACAGGCCATGAGCGCTGATCGCCGCTACGCGTTTCCCGACACCCATTTCGGCATGGACCACGCTCACTACGACTGGTCGCCGCTCAATGGCACGCGGCGCAAGCTCGAGTGGCCGAACAAAGCGCGTGTGGCGCTGTGCGTCATCGTTGCGCTCGAGCATGCCGAATGGAAATCGCCGGCTGACAGCTATCAGGTCCCGAATTTCGCCGGCGGTTATGGCTGGGGGCCATTCCCCGATGTAACCGCGTGGTCGCATCGCGAGTACGGTCACCGCGTGGGTGTTTTTCGCTTGCTGGACGTTCTGGACAAGCGCGGCATCACGCCGACCGTCGCGATGGACGCGCTGACGGCCGGACACTATCCGTTTCTCGTACGTCATTGTGCGGAGCGCGGTTGCGAGATCATCGCGCACGGCATTGCCGCCAATCGTGTGATCACGAGCCGCATGACCGAAACCGACGAGCGCGATTACATTCGCGCATCGCTCGAAGCGATCACTCACACCACAGGCAAGAAGCCGATCGGTTGGCTCGGTCCTGAATACGGCGAGTCCGCGCGCACGCCGCAGTTGCTCGCCGAAGCGGGCGTTCGCTACGTCTGCGACTGGGTTAACGACGAGCAGCCGTATCGGATGAGCGTGACGCAGGGGGACCTGCATGCGTTACCCATTTCGTTCCCGCTGGACGACGTGAACGCGCTGTGGGAACGGCGCATCGACATCGACCGCTACGAAACGATGATCGTCGAGACTTTCGAGACGCTGTATCGCGAAGGCGCTCACAACGGGCGGCTGCTCGTCCTCAACCTGCATCCGTTTCTGATCGGGCAGCCGTTTCGCATCGGCGCGCTCGATCGCGCGCTCGCTCACATCGTCGAGTACGCGGGCGTGTGGCCCGCGACGGGAACCCAAATCATCGAGTGGTGCCGGCGCTCGGGAACGTGAGCGCTCGCCTCACACGTAATCCCGGGTTCACTGACGGATCGTGTGCTCGTGCGAAACTCGAGCGATCGCGTCTCTCAGGAATTCGGGTGAAACCGGCTTCGTGAGATGCAGGTCGAACCCGGCTTCGTAGGCGCGTCGCTCGTCCTCGGCCTGACCGTAGCCCGTGATCGCGATGAGCTTCACGTGCCCGTCGAGGTCCGACTCACGCATACGCCGGGCGACCTCGTATCCGATCATGTCCGGCAGTCCGATATCCATCAGCACCACATCAGGCCGCCACTCCTGGGCCGCGCGCAGTGCCGCCGAACCGTCGTACGCGACGCGAACGGTATGCCCGTCGAGTACGAGCATCGCTTCCATCATGCGCCGCGCGTCCTCGTTATCCTCGACAACGAGGATGCGTCGCGCGCTGGGTGACGCTTCGATTTCATCGGCCGCCATCGCCTTTTCACTGGGCGCAGGCACCGCCGGGAGCCTGATCGTGAATACCGCCCCGAGTCCGCTGCCCCGGCTCGCAGCACTGACAAAACCGCCCTGCATTTCGACGAGGCGTTTCACGAGCGCGAGACCGACCCCCATGCCGCCCCCGGCGCGATCGGGTCCTCGCGGCCCCTGCACGAAGAGATCGAAAATCCGTTCCAGCATGTCGGCCGCAATGCCCTCGCCCTGGTCGGCAACTTCGACCACGGCCTGATCGGCTTCGGCCGCGACGCGAACGCGGATCGGCTTATTTTGAGGTGAAAACTTGTCCGCGTTGTCGAGCAGATTCGATAACACCTGCTCCATGCGCGCGTGATCGGCATTGACCCACACCGGCACACAAGTGAGCGACACGCGGCCCTGTCGATGCCGCGCCGATTGCTCCCAGGTGCGGACCAGGCGAGTCGCGAGTTCCGACAGATCGAAAACGTCGTGGCGCAGCTCGATCTTGCCCATCGTTACGCGGCTCACATCGAGCAGATCCTCGACGAGCCGCGTCATGTGCCGCGTCTGCCGATCGATGACGCCGTGGGCCTGCAGCGCGATCTCGGTTTCGGGTTTTGCGATTCGCAGGACGTGAGCGGACGTGGTGATCGCGCCGAGCGGGTTACGGAGCTCGTGGCCGAGCATCGCCAGAAACTCGTCTTTCGCACGATCTGCCGCTCGCAGCGCGCGCTGTTCTCGCGCGATGAGCCCTTCGCGCTCGCGGATCGCGAGCGTCGCTTCATTGAGCGCCTGCGCCACTTCGCGTATTTCTTTGACGCCGCTGTTGGTCGGCACGGCGCTCGACTCGGTATTGCTGCCCAGCGATCGCGCCACCTCGGCTATGGCACCCATCGGTCTCGATATCCGACGGCCCATGATGAAAGCGAAGCCCAGCGCGAGCGCGAGTGTCGCAAGCGCGCCGGCGCCCATTGTCCACGCTGCACGGTTCGCCGACGCGTTCACTTCCGAGGCGGGAATTGCGAGACCCACATTCCAGTTGCTGAAGTCCGACGTTTTGTGCGCGGTGAACGTGTCTTTGCCTTCGACGGTGAGCCCGCGGTACCAGCCTTCCCTGGAGCGCTGCACGGCCGCGAGAAAATCCTTCGATGCGGGGAGATCCGGAGCCCGCGGCGGGACCCTTGCAACGAAATGATCCGTGCGGTCGACGAGGCCGCTCACCCAGCCCTGCGGCAGGTTCTGTGCGCGTATGAGCCGGACGAAGACATCGGGGTCGATCACCGCCGTCAGAACGTAAACCACGGCGTCGTCATGCATGATCGGCAGGCGCACGGGAACGCCATACTCCCGACTGACGACTCCAACACTGATATTACCAATGGTCGGAACGCGCGTTTCGATCGCACGCCTGAAACTTTCCGGGTCCGAATTGGTGGGTAGCGTCGCGCCGTAAACCTGCCGCGCGTTGACGATCTGCTGGCCGTTCGCTGAGGCGAGAATGATGTTCCGCCAATCATGCTGCGAGGCGAGCACCTGCTGGATATCCTGGTGAAACGTGCGCACATCGTCGGCCTTGAGACTCGTCGCCGCCGCGACGGCCTGCAGCGTCGTGATGTGACCGCGAATTTCGGCGTCGACGGCCGTCATGAATGCGCGGTTACGATCGATCGCACCGCGCCGGAACGTATCCCTTTCTTTTTCGACGAGCAGATAGCCGAGCACCAACGCAAGCGCGGTCAACGGCAACACGGTCCCGGCCGCGAGCCCGAGGAGATTCGAGCGTAACGTCATATGCTTGGCGACGGTACCGGGCTTGATATGAGAGGTCAAGCGGGCGGCCCTGGCGCCCAGCGGTAGACTTCAAATATTTTCGTGCGCGATGTCGATCTGACCGCGTCCCGTTCGTCTAAGTACCGAAACGAGAGCTTTCAACAGCGGCTCGATCAGGCCGCAATCCTTGTTTACTCAAACTGAAGGAGATATGCATGCGATTCATGGTGATGGTCAAAGCGACCCGCGATTCGGAAGCCGGCGTCATGCCGGACCAGAAGCTGCTCGCCGCTATGGGAAAGTTCAACGAAGAGCTCGTCAAAGCCGGCGTGATGCTCGCAGGAGAGGGATTGCAGCCGAGCTCGAAAGGCGCCCGGGTCCGTTTCTCGGGAGACAAGCGCACGGTGATCGACGGGCCCTTCGCCGAAACGAAAGAGCTGATCGCCGGTTTCTGGCTATGGCAGGTGAAATCGAAAGAAGAGGCGATAGAGTGGGTGAAGCGCTGCCCGAATCCGTTCCACGGTGAATCCGAAATCGAGATCCGTCAGGTTTTCGAAGCCGAGGACTTCGGCGCCGAGTTCACGCCGGAGCTGCGCGAGCAGGAGGAGCGGCTGCGTGCACAGGTCGCAAACAAGCGCTGACGATTCGTCGCGCACTGACAGCTGAAAGGAGATGTGATGCAACAAGTTCAGGCCTATTTGTTCTTCGACGGCCGCTGCGAAGAAGCCATCGAGTTCTACAAGAAGGCGCTCGGCGCCGAAGTGAAGATGCTCATGCGGTTCAAAGACAGCCCGGAGCCGCCGCAGCCGGGAATGGTCCCACCGGGCTCGGAAAACAAGGTGATGCACTCCTGCCTGCGGATCGGCGAGACCGAGGTCATGGCTTCGGATGGACATTGCCAGGGCCGTGCCACGTTCGAAGGTTTCTCCCTTTCGCTCACGGCGTCGAACGACGGGGAGGCCGAGCGACTCTTCAAGTCGCTGTCGGATGGCGGGCAGGTGCGCATGCCGTTGGCGAAGACTTTCTTCTCGTCGAAATTCGGCATGCTGGCCGACCGGTTCGGCGTACCGTGGATGATCATCGTCGCGCCGCAGGCGTGATGGTGACGAACTACCGTCGCGGCGCGCACGCGGGCGTTGCGACGGTACGCGATTATTTCGGCTTGCTGCCGGTGAGTCTGCGGTACTGGGACATGTGACGAATCGCGTCGTGAGGCTTGTCGAGCTCTTCGCAGATCAGCGCGAGGTTGTAGTGACAGTCGGCGAAACTCGGATTCGCGCGCAGCGCGGCTTCGTAAGTCGCAGCGGCTTCGGCCTTGCGTCCCATGTCGTCGAGCAGAACGCCAAAGTTGTACAAAAGCAGTGGCTCGTTGCCGTTTGCGTCGATCGCTTCACGGTAAGCGCGCTCGGCCTCTGCATAGCGACGCGCCTGATGCAGCAGCCAGCCGAGATTGACGTGCGCATCGACGAGCGTGCGATCGTTTTCCACAGCACACTGATACGCCTCGATCGCAGCGCCCGGATCGTCTTCCTCCAGCGCAGCGCCTTTGTCGAACCAGTCTTCCGCGGACATCCCGGATGGAGCATCCGTCCGCTCGATCACACTCAGCGAACCGTTCGCGGGATCGCCTTCGAACGCGAGCAGGTACTGGCCTGATTCGGCGTGCCAGCGGCTTGCGCCTTCCTTGACGACGACGCGGTCGGCGACCGCGCAGATGCTCAAACCCGAGAGCGGCATGGACGTCGGAAGATGGCGGCGCAGCTCTTTCAGCGATTTCGTTATGCGCTTGCGCGGGACACTCGCCGAGGCAAGCGCCTGCGCGGTGCGAAGAACGACGAGGTCCTGGAACGAAAAGAGCCACGCGTTTCGCGGCCCGCGCGCCGGCGAAACGAAACCGGCATCGATCAACGCGCGAATCGTGCTGCGCGGCAGGCGCAGCAACTTCTCGACGTCGCGCACACCGTAGGGGTTCATGGTGAGCGCCGCAGCGCGTGAGTGGTTTAGCGCTTCGCGGCCTTCCGCGGCGCAGGCTCGGCCTGCTGCGCACGCTTCGGCGGTTTGCGCGCTTCGGCGCGCGGCTCGCGAGCCTTGGCAGCCGGTTTTTTCTCGAGGCTCGCGCGCAGCGCTTCCATCAGGTCGATCACCTGAGCGCCCGGTTGTGGCGCTTCGGACATCGTGATCTCCTGACCCTGGACTTTCTTCTCTATCGCCCCTTCGATACGCGTGCGTACGTCGTCGGTGTAGGCGCTGGGATCGAAAGTGTCGGAAGCCTGCTGCTCGATCAGCTGCTGTGCGAGCTTGAGCTCCGCATCCTTCACGTCTGTCTTGGGTATCTCGATGTCCTTGATCGACCTTACTTCGCCGCCGTAGAGGAGCTGCTGCATCACGAGTCCGTCTTCGACCGGCCGAATCATGATGATGTACTGTTTGCCGCGTGCGGCCCAGCGCCCGAGCGCACAACGATTCGACTCACGAAGCGCTCGCGCCAAAAGCGCGTAAGGTTTGGCGCCGAATTTGTCGGGCGCGAGATAATAAGCTTTGTCGAAATACACCGGATCGACGGCTTCGATCGGAACGAACTCGGAAATCTCGGCTGTCTGGGTTCCGGCTTCTTCGAGCGCTTTCAGTTCTTCCGGCGTGAACATCACGTACTGGTCCTTCGCGAACTCGTAGCCCTTCACCATGTCCTCGCGCGCGACCGGAACGTTTTCTTTGACACAGAAGTATTGCTGCTTCAGTCGCGATCCGCACTCCTTGTGCAGAAGGTTGAACGAAATCGCGCGGCTCGCTTCGGTAGCGGAATACAGCTTCACCGGAATCGAAACCAGTCCGAACGAAATGCTCAGCGTGCCGATGGATCGTGCAGCCATGCTTGCCTCCCGATCTTCTTCAGTTGTCAGCCTCGACAAGTAGCGCCCGAGTTCTGCGCCTATTATAACCATTCTCCCGTTGTGGCTGAATGCCACAGGGGCACACCATGTGAGGGCGAACCATGAAACTCCTCGTCGGAACGAGCGGCTACTGTTACAAGGAGTGGCTCGGTCATTTCTATCCGGAAAAAATGGCCGAGAGCGCAATGCTCCGTTACTACGCGGAGCATTTCTCGACCGTCGAGATCAACAACACCTTCTATCGCATGCCGGCCGAAAGCATGCTCGCGCGGTGGTCGGATGAAGTGCCTGAGAGCTTTACGTTCACGCTCAAGGCGCCTCGACGCATCACGCACGACAAGCGGCTGCGCGAAGCGGAGTCGCACGTTGCCGAGTTTCTGCGTCGAGCATCGATGCTCGGCCCGAAGCTCGGTGTCCTGTTCTTTCAGTTGCCGCACTTTCTCAAGAAGGACGTTCCGCGACTGCGGGATTTTCTCGAGCTGCTTCCGCGTGACAGGCTTGTCGCATTCGACTTTCGAAACGCATCGTGGCAGGACGACGACGTCTACGAAGCGTTGCGCAGCCGCGGCGCCATGTTTTGCGTGACGGACAACGAAGAAGGCGACACCGCGCTGATCACGACTGCAGACTGCTCATACGTGAGGCTGCGGCGTACGCATTACGATGAAGCCGATCTCCGCGCGTGGGTCGAGCGCATCGCTGCGCAGGCTCCATCGTGTACCTACGTCTATTTCATGCACGAAGACGAAGCTCTCGGGACGAAGTTCGCACGGATGCTGAACGACCTGTGGAACGCGCGTCATAAGGCCTGAGCGTCCTGCGGGGAAGCGGCTGCCTATCCCACCGCGTGCGCTTTTTCGATGCTGATCTTGTAGAGCACGCGCTGCTCGCCCGGCTGACGGAACGGATACTTATCCTTGCCGAGATACTTCTTGGCCATCGCATCGATGTGCGAATCCGCGCCGTCCTGCGTGATCTCGCGAACGCGCCCACGTACTTCGACGTACCGATAGGCATTGTCCGAATCGATCACGGTTACGGCTACCCGGGGATCTCGTCTTACGTTCCTGTCCTTCTGCCGGCCGACTGCCGAATTCACCCAGATTTCGTCGTTTCGATAGTCGACCCACACGGGCGTGGTCTGAGGACTGCCGTCGGGCATGAGGGTGGTGAACGCTCCAAACGCTTTCTTCTGGAAAAGATCCAGGTACTTGTCCGGAAACGAAGAGGCCATGGAACACTCCTTACTTGGTGGAACGCACCGCTTTTGAGGCATGCGGCGCGGGGCGCACCTTCTCGATGAAAAGCTTTACGGCCGCGAGTACCGGGATTGCGAGAAACATACCCGGCACGCCCGCCATCTCCTCACCCGCGAGGATCGCTACGATGACGACCACCGGGTGAAGCTCGATTCCTTCGCTCATGAGATAGGGGTTGAGCACGTAATCCTGGAAGACCCGATAAGCGAGCAGGAAGACGACGATCCACAGCAGATGCTCGTAACCGCTGAAAGCCGCCACGAGAACCGCGATCACGCCACCCGCGAGCGGACCGAGAACCGGAATGAATTCGAGTGGCCCCGCGACGGCTGCGAGCAGGAAAGCGTACGGCACGCCCATCAGGGAGAACGCAACGCTGTACGCGCAGAACGCGGCAACCGAAAGCAGAAGCAGAGCGCGAACGTAACGGCCGAGCAGCATGTTCACGTCGTCGACGATCGTCTCCCAGGTGGCGCGCTGTGAAGGCGCCGCGAGCAGATCGAGAGCACCGTCGCGCATTCGCGCTGCGTCCTTCACGAGTAGAAAGGCGAGGATCGGGATGATGACGAGATACAGCAGATTACCCGCGAACTTCACCGCGCCGACGCCTATGCGTCGGACGAGTGATGCGGTCTGATCGTTGCCGCCATCGAATTGCTCCCGCAACGTCTGAACGATCCGCGCCCTCAGCGGCTCGAGCCAGTCCGGTAACGGAATGCGTTCCGGAAGGTGCGGATCCTTGAGCAGCGCGGGCAGTTTCTCACTGAGCGCAGTCGCCTGCTCGCCGATCTGCTGCCCGATCGATACGCTCGCAAGCGTGATGACGACGATCAAGACGAGGAAAACAACTAAAACCGCTGCCGCACGCGGCAGCCGTGGCGCATAACGCTGAAGCACGTTGACGGCGGGATACACGAGATACGCCAGAAAAATCGCGAGCACCAGAACGAACAGAGGCTGCCGGGCGAGATAGGCCATCCACACCAGGAGGAGAACGAGAAACACGGTCCACGTCGCACGGGCAACACGAACGTCGATACCGAACATATTGGCGCACCTCAGCGAAAGTGGATATAACCCCGAACGAAACGGAACGCCGGCCGTTTCGCGGCTCGATGATCAGCGCAACTGAAGGCAACTATCGAGCCATGTCATCGACATCGTTTCGTTCTTCACTCGCGCCGGGAGAGTATCGTGAAAATCGTCCGAGTACGTGCCATCCCCATGTCCGATCCGGTTCCGCGCGAGCGACAGCATCGCACGGATCTCGGAACCAAGGTGAAAAGTGATGCGACGCTGATCCTCGTGGAAACCGACAGGGGTTTGACTGGCATGGGTGCGGCGCTCGGCACGCCGCCGATCGTGTCCGCGATCGTCGAGCACGAACTCGCGCCCGAGGTGGTCGGTGAAGACCCGCTCTTCTCGGAACGCATTTACGAAAAAATGTACAACGGCTCGCGCGCGCAGCCGGCGCTCGAACGCGGCGTGCCGCAACCCGAGGTGAACCGCCGCAGCGGCATGGTGATGGAAGCGATCGCCGGCGTCGACATCGCCGTGTGGGACGTCAAAGCACAGGCGCTCGGCATTCCGGTGTACCAGGCTCTGGGCGCCGCACGCAACGTGGTGCGCGGTTATGCGAGCGGAGGTTGGGCGCCCGGTAACGAAGCTGAAAGCGAGCTCGGCGGCTACGCGTCGAAAGGTTTCTCTGCAGTGAAAATGCGCGTGGTCGGCCGCGATGGCTTTTCAGTCGAGAAATGCGTGCGCCGTGTCGAGGCCGCGAGGCGCGGCATCGGTCCGTCCGTCGAGCTCATGATCGACGCTCACGGGTCGCTCGAAGTGCCCGTTGCGGCCAGGCTCGCGAAAGCACTCGAGGGTTTCGAAATCGCGTGGTTCGAAGAACCAGTGTCTCCGGAAAACCATCGCGGACAGGGCGAAGTGCGGCGGGCCACGAGGATTCCGATCGCGTCGGGCGAGCGTGAGTTCACGCGCTACGGTTTCCAGAGCCTCCTCGATCATGACGCGATCGACATCGCGCAGCCCGACGTCGCGCGCGCCGGCGGTTTCACCGAAATCCGGCGTATTGCGGCACTCACCTCGGCGCGCGACATTCGCCTTGCGCCTCACGCGTGGGGCAGCGGAATCCTCTTCGCCGCGAGCATCCACACCGCGATGGCCGCGCCCAACTGTCATATCCTCGAAGTGAGCCAGGGCTACATGCCGATGATGTACGAGCTTTTCAACGAACCGTTCGACGTGCGCGCCGACGGCACCGTTCATGCGCCCGATCGGCCCGGGCTCGGCTACACGCTGCGACATGACGCGCTCGACCGGTTCAAGTACGTCGAAGGACCGGAATACAAGTTCTGAAGCGGCTGCAATCTAAAGCGCGAGCCGCACGTCCTTCACCGCAAAGTCGGCAGGCGAGTCCTCGATCGTGAATCCGAGCGCAGCTGCCAGCGCGAGCATCTGCGTGTTCGACGCGAGCACCTGGCCGAACATGACCTTCACACCGCGCGTGCGAGCGATGTCGATGAGCTTACGCATGAGGTGAGGCGCAAGCCCGCGCCCATACCACGCTTCGCTCACGACGATTGCGAATTCGCAGGAGTCGCCATCGGCCTCGATGACGTACCGCGCAACGCCGACCTGCCGCTCAATCGAGTCCTGAACGACCGCGATCAGCGCCATCTCGCGGTCGTAATCGATCCGCGTGAAGCGCGCCAGCATCGCAGGCGTAAGCTCCTTCACGAATCCCATGAAGCGCAGATATTTTGCGTGGGCCGAGAGCGACTTTACGAACTCGCGCTCGATCGTAGCGTCCTCGGGTCGGATAGGCCGAATCGTTACCGGCGTTCCGTCGGGGGCACGCCAATCGGATACGAGATCTGCCGGATACGGATTGACCCCCAAGTGCTGACGTGACCTCACTCCCAGCCGCTTGAGCTATGAAGTTAGCAGCTCGCCGATATTTCCGGAACTCCGATTCGCGATCGGCGCTCGTTCAGGCAAGCCGGTGCAAACACGAGCATAATCAAAAACACATCGGTTGGAGGAGCGAACCATGATCGAAGTGCGTCGTCTGGGACCGCAAATCGGGGCCGAGATCACTGGCGTCGACGTGAAAACACTCGATGACGCGACGTTTGGCGTGATCTATCGCGCGTGGCTCGACTACAACGTCGTCGCCGTACGCGACCAGGATCTCGCGATCGAGGATTTCATCGATTACAGCAATCGCTTCGGCATGGTGGAACCGCATCCGTCCAAGATCACGCGCCATCCGGAATGTCCTTTCGTGACGCTGCTCGGCGCGAACAAGTTCGAGCCCGACGGCAAGCTCAACATGGCGATCTATAAGCGCGGTGCCGAGGGATGGCACACCGATGGCTCGTACAACGAAAAGCCTTACACAGCGACGCAGCTGTACGCGCTCGCGATTCCGAGCCGCGGCGGCGACACTTCTTTTGCGAGTACTTACGCGTCGTATAACGCGTTACCGGACGCTCTCAAGAAACGCGTCGAAAAGCTGCGCGGCGCGTACGTCTACGGCGGAAAGCGCAAGGTGAACGTCCTTCTGAACGAGGAAGACCGCGACTGGAAACCCGTATTTCATCCGCTCGTTCGGACGCATTCGGAGACCGAACGCAAAGTACTTTACTTCGATCCCAACAAGCTCCTGTACATCGAAGGACTCGAGCAGAGCGAGAGCGATGCTCTCGTCGCGGAACTCAAAACCTATATGGTTCAGCCCGATGCAGAATATCGCCATAAATGGCGCAAGGGCGACATCGTCATCTGGGACAACCGCTGTTCGTATCACAAAGCTGCAGGTGATTATCCGCCGGAGGAAGACCGCATCCACTGGCGTGTGTCGATCTGCGAGCGGGTGGCGGAGCTCGTTGCCTGACTCGTTATGAGCTGCGCTCGTTACGCGCGCCTGATGCTTGCGATCGCCCTGGTCGCGCTCAATTCAGGATACAGCTCCGCGCAGACGTATCCTGCCAAATCGCTGCGCATTATTGTGCCCTGGACGCCGGGTGGCACCGCCGACCTGCTCTCGCGCGTCCTCGCGCAGAAAATGAGCGAAGGTATGGGGCATCAGGTCGTCGTCGACAATCGTCCCGGAGCAGGCGGTCTCATTGGCACCGAGCTCGCCGCAAAAGCCACGCCAGACGGCTACACGCTGCTCATGGGGACTACCGCTCCGAATTCGGTCGCACCCAGTCTGTATCAGAAAATTCCATTCGACCCGACGCGCGACTTCGCCTATCTGTCGCTCGTCGCCCGAACGAGTTACGTACTATCGGTCCATCCGTCGATGCCGGTGAAAACCGTTCGCGATCTGATAGCGCTCGCCAAAGCGCGCCCCGGTCAGCTCACGTTTTCTTCGCCCGGCTCGGGGACTCCGAATCATCTTTCGGGAGAGATGTTCAAGATGCTGACGGGCATCGACATCCAGCACGTTCCCTACAAAGGGAGCGCCCAGGCCGTGGGCGACGTGATCGCGGGACATATCGCGCTCACGTTCGAGAACATCACTGTGGTGAGCCCGCACGTCAAAGCGGGTCGCGTTCGCGGACTCGCCGTGACAAGTCTCAAGCGCTCGCCGGTGTTAGCTGAGGTGCCGACGATCGCAGAGTCCGGCCTTCCGGGCTTCGAAGCAATCGGCTGGTTCGGCATGCTCGCACCGGGCACGACACCGCGCGACATCGTGACGAAACTCAACAGCGAAGTCGTGCGCATCCTGTCGATTGCGGACGTGAAAGAGCGGATCTCCGGACTTGGCGCCGAGGTCGTCACCAGCAGTCCGGAAGAATTCGATCAGTTCAATCGCGCCCAGATCGCGAAGTGGGCGAAAGTCGTCAAATTTTCCGGCGCACGGCCGGATTGATTGCACTCGATGCCGTAAGACGCCGATCGAGTCTTGCGTGCTGGAAGCGAAACCGATCGAAGGCGCGATCAGTGGCCTGTAACAGCCGCTTCGAGAGTGTTCGCGACAGCCACCCGCTCGAGAGCGGGTCTGCCGTTCGCCAGAAAAGCACTGCGGCTTCTAACGACGTTACGAGCCACTAGCCTTTCATCTCGATAAACTCGAGCTGCACGCCGTCAGGGCCTTCAAAGAAACACACACGCCGACCACCGGATACGACCGTCTGCTCGAGGATGTGGATCCCCTGCTGTCTGAGCTTCTCGACCAGCGTGTCGAGCTCGTCGGTATCGATCGCGATGTGCTCCATGCCGTACTTCTGGTCGCGCTTCTGCGACTCGAGAAACTTCGTGACGTTGAGTGACAGACCATGCAGATCGAGGCGCAGACCGCCTTGCCCGGCTTTCCCCACGATCTTCGCGCCCAGCGTGTCGACGTAGAACTTCGCGGTTTTTTCTGGATCCTGAGTCTTCAGGTGTACGTGGTTCATCTTGAACATGCTGCACCTCCCTTTGCGGATGGAACGAAACAATCGCCGGATCACTCGCACTACGACGATAGTCGACGTTCAGCACGAGCGCAATTGGAATTGACGGAGGCGCCGCGCGAACCGTGCTGGCCCGCGGCGGAAAGGCGAGTGCGGTTTACCCGATCGGATCGAGCTCGGCGTCGGGAGGCGCCAGAGGAAGTAGTTCGGTGCGCAGGCGTTCGACGAGGTCTTGCGCCAGGCGGAACGCCGCAGCAGCAGCCGGGCCGTCCTCGCTCCGTGCATGCCTTTCGACGTTGAGCACGCATTTGAAAACGACCGGCGCCTCGAACGCGGCGACGGCGCCTTTCAGCGCGTGTGCCTGCACCGACGCGCGCTTCAGATCGTTCGCAACCAGCGCCGAATTGATCGAGGCGACGAGCTGCGGCGCCGAGCGGATGAAAGCGACTGCGACATTCGCGAGGAGTGTCGCGTCGCCTGCGAGGCGCTCAAGTGTTATTTGCATATCCAGGAGACCTTTGCGGGCAGCTCCAGCGCCGGAGTCGCGCCCTTTCTTCTTCGTGGCACGTTCCGTGAGGAGTTGCGTCGCCTGGGGCTGCAGCTGAGCGAAATCGATAGGTTTCGTGAGTATCGCGTTGA
>JADMIO011485923.1_pt1 | contig 17302 bp, 9 predicted proteins | sample 8958161 | NCBI WGS metagenome assembly JADMIO01 (sample SAMN16585339, study PRJNA669376) | soil metagenome | isolation source: Crop rotation soil | place: USA: Cullars Rotation, Alabama | collected 2011
CCGCCTCGACGGTGCGGCGGAGGACGGCGGCGTCGTCGGGCCGGGTGCGAATACGGGCGCGGGCGACGTCGAGCGGCACCGGCATCGCGGCGCGCAGGCCGCCGATGAGGCGCGCCGTCGGCCACACCGCGAGGAGCGCCACGATGCCGAGCAGGGCGGTACCGCTCCGGCGGCCGCCGCCACCGGCGATCATCCACGCGCCCAGCCAGAGCGTTCCCGGATAGGCGAACGTCATGTGCATCCAGTCGAGCGGCCGATTGAGGCTCGCGAGCAGCGCCAGGTCGGCGGCGAGGAGGAGAGCCGCGCCGCGATCGGCCGCCCACCACACCGGGAGACGTCGAGCGCGCGCGAGCAAGCGGAGCGTCGCGGCCACCAGCACCGCGACCGGTGCCCAGTACGTGAGCTTGAGCCCGACGTCGATCAGCGCCGTCTCGCGGAAGAGCGCGCTGGCGCGCAGCGCCGGCAACCCGGTCTCCTGGACCAGGGGCGGCAGATAGGTGGGCAGGGCGGCGCGCAGGGCCTGGTCCTGATGGAGCAGCGGTCGCAGCGCGGGCATGCCGGCGTAGTCGGTGAAGTGGCGGCTCGCCCAGAGCGGCGACACGAGCCCCTGCTCGACGAAGTCGTCGAGCGTGCCGATCGCAGCCAGTCCGGCGAGCGTGAGCGCGACCGGAACGACGACGCCGGCCGAGAACCCGAGGATCGAGAGGCGTGCGCGCGACCCGCGCCCGAGGATCGCGTCGAGCAGCAGGAACGCGCCCAGCGTGAGCCCGGCGGCGGCATACGTCTGCTTGCAGACCGTCGCGAGGCCCACGCAGACACCCGCGGCGGCGGCACGCGCCGGCGAGACGTCGCGCGTGCCGAGCAGCGCCACCGCCACGACCATCGCCGCGAGGCCCGGCTGCTGGTACCCGAACACGTGCCACTGGGGGTACGACCACACCGTATGAAGGAGGAAGACGGCGCCGGTGACGATCGCCGCAGGCCTGGGCAGCGCCGCGCGCGCGACCAGCGTCGCGGCCCCGACGAACACGGCCGTCAGGGCGAGGGTGAGGGCGCGTCCGACGAGGAGCGACTCGCCCGCGAGCCGATAGACCAGCGCGAGCAGGTCGTACGATCCCGGCAGCACGTACGTGACGGCGTCACGATAGACGGCGCCACCGCGATTCAGGATCGAGGCGACGGTCGCGACGTAGCCCTCGTCGAGCAGGATGTAGCCGCGATCCCAGTAGGTGAGATGGACGGCGACCGCCGCCGCACCGAGCGCCGCGGCGGCGACGACGTCGGCTCGGCGGCGCGCGCCGGTCACTGCACGTAGCCGAGGGCGCGCAACCGCTCACGGGCGGCGGCGTCGGGCACGGGCGCGATCGCGGGCGCATGCTCGGGCTGTGCCACGGGCTCGTGCCACAGACAGACGCGCACGCCGGTGACGGGTGGCGGGCACTTCGGCGGATCCTCGGCTTCGAGCGCCGACGTGCGGGTGTCGATGATGCGGTTGGCGGGCAGGTCGCTGCCGACGCCGAGGCGGACCATCTCGGGCCGCGGCACGCCGTTCACGGTGAGCGACACGCGCACCGGGTCCGGCTTGCCGGCGACGGCCGTGAGCGGGAGCAGCCGACGGTCGATGCGGAAGCCGCGTCCGTCGGCGTCGGTGTGACCCTTCACGCGGACACCGCTGCCGTCGCGCGTCATCGCGACGCGCGTGTCGAGCGGGCCGCCCGTGCGGTCGAGGGTCTCGAAGACGCCGGTGTTGTCGCGGCTCTGGAGCGACAGGCGGAAGCTCGCCACGCCCGCCACCGGTCCGACGACGCGCATCTGCCAGCCGTGGTCCTCCAGCGGCTTGCGCTGGGCGGCGAGGCGCTCGGCGAGCGCGTCCCCGGCCGTCGGGTTGGCCGGCAGGATGTCCTTGTGCTCGCGGGGATCCGCGCGCAGGTCCCACATGCGTGTGCCACCGTCGTTGACCGTCGTCACCACCTTGGCGTCGGCGGTGCGGATGCCGTAGCGGGTCGGGAACTGGGCCGTCGTCGCGGTGGCGAAGAGGTCGTCCGGCGGTGCGTCGGGACGGGCGACGGCTTCGGCCAGGCTGCGTCCGGCGAAACCGGTCGGCGCAGTGATGCCGGCCCACTGGAGAATCGCCGGCGCGATGTCGATCGAGCGGACCGGGCGCGGGACGACGGTGCCGGAGTGCGCGCCGCCCGGAAGCCGGACGATCAGCGGCACGTGCAGCAGCTCGTCGTACAGGCTCTGGCCGTGGAAGAAGTGACCGTGGTCCCAGAACTCCTCGCCGTGGTCGGCGGTGACGACGACGACCGTGTGATCGAGGATCTCCCGCCCCTTCATCACCTCGAGCAGGCGACCGATGTTCGCATCGACGTAGCGGATGGCGCCGTCGTAGAGCGACATGATGCGGGTGCGGTCGTCGCCGCCATAGCGTCCGCCGTTGGCGCCGTCGACGTCGCCGAAGGTGTTGCCGAGCGGACCCGGGTAGGCGCGGTCGACGAACAGCCGTGCGTACGGCTCGGGCGGCGCATACGGCGTGTGCGCGTCGAGGTAGTGGAGGTGCATCGCGAAGCGCGTGTGGGGCCGCTGCTCGAGCCAGGCGATCGCGTCGTCGGTGATCGCGGTGGCGTCGAGCGCGCCGGAGACGATTCGGTCGAAGGGTACACCGCTGCGCGCGAGCCAGAGGACGAGCCAGACGTTGTTGACGAAGGCGGCGGTCGGGATGCCCGCGGCCGCCAGCGGCGAGATGAAGGTCGCCTGTCCGGGCTGCGGGAACACCGACGAGGTGTACATCTGCGCGAGCGAGGGCATCGTCATCGGCGCGGTCGAGTAGTCCTCGGAGAAGCGGATGCCGTCGGCGGCGAGCGCGTCGAGGGCCGGCGTCGTGCGGCGATGGTAGCCGTAGCTGCCGACGTGGTCGGCGCGCAGGCAGTCGATCGTGATCAGGAGCACGTTCGCGTCGTTCGGCATGGCGCGCGTCAGCACGCGCGGCGACGAGAACAGGGCGGTGGTCGCGGCGTGCTCGCTGGCGTCGCCGGCGAGCGCGACCTCGAACGCGAGCGTGCCGTGCGTCCCGCCGAACTCGCGCAGGTCGACCTGGACGTCGAACCACTTGCGATCGCCGGGTCGGTCGCGCAGGTCGACGACGCCGTCGTGCAGCACGTGATCGGCGCCGCGCGAGTCGATGAAGACGGCGCGGAACCGCGCCGGCTTGGCGAGCGGCACGAAGTCGACCGTGAACATGCGCGACTGGATCGCGTAGCCGAAGTCGAGGATCGCCCCCGCCGGCACGTCGATCGGATAGGCCATGCGGTGCGGGATACGGGTCGCGACGACGCGCCGCGACTCGTCGAAGTTCGTGATGGTGGTGATGGTGCGCTCGTCCGGCGGCTTCGGGTCGTGCGCGACCAGCCCGAGCAGGTCCCACACCGGCGCGGCCGCGGCGGCGAGCGGCGGCCGGACGAAGCCCAGGCCAAGGGCGACGGCCAGGAGGACCGAGCGAACGGGCATGGGGGCACCCGCGTATCACGCCACCCGCGGGCAGGCGAATTCCGCGGAATCGGTCAGGGCGCGTCGGCGACCTCGGTCGTGACGGAAACGTCGCTGCTGCGCCCGTCGTCGAAGGCGGCGCCGGCGCGCTGTCGCAGCCGAAGGTCGAGGGTCCAGGTGCCCGCCGACGGGGGCGCGGGAGCGAAGACCTGCTGCGTGAGCCGCTCGCCCGCCGGCAGGTCGCGACGGAGCGTGACGTCGCCGGCGGCGACGTCGTCGCCCTCGGCGCGCGTCCACCGGCCTTCGAGGTAGACCTCGCCCGGCGCGGTGGCCTGCGGGGTGAGGCCGCCCGGCCACGGCCGCGTGCCGTGATTCGCGATCTCGACGCTGATCGCCGCGATCCCGCGGGCGCGCACCGGCGGAATCGTGCCCACCAGTCGAACCGTGCCGACCGCGTCGCTCGTGGCGAGCGTCGTGAGGGGCGTGCCGAGCAGGCTCGTGCCGGGACGATACCGGCGCCGCAGCGCGGCGATCCACTCGGGATGGTGCGATCGCCGTTCGACCCGTTGCAGGACGAAGTCGCCGAGCGTCCACGACGGGCCGCCGGAGGCGTCGGCCAGCTCGCGCGCGAAGGTCGCACGCGCCTCCGGCGTCGCCCAGTCGCCGACCGGGCGCAGCAGGACCCAGCGCAGATCCGTGAGGTCGACGAGCTCGTCGAGCGCGTCCCGGTCCGGCAGTCGGCCGATGAGCGGGCCCACCAGCGGCGCGTGCAGCGGTGGCATCGCCGAGAAGCCGGTCAGCAGCGGAAGCCAGTGATACGTCTGCCCGACCATCGCGTCGGCCCGGAAGTCGGTGTCGCGCGCGGGCCGGTCCGGGAGCTCGAGCAGAGGTCCGCCGCCGGACCCGGCCGCGATCCGCCCGACCTCGCGGTATGCCTCCGCATGCTCTGCGACGCCGGCGACGTGATCGATGACCGGCGGCACGAGCACCGTCGTGCGCGTCGCCAGGATCGCGGCGGTCCCCAGGCAGAGGACGATGGTGCCGATGCGACTGCCGAAGCGCTCGCCGACGATCTCGAACGCCGTGGCGACGAGCATCGCCACGCCGACGCCGGTGACCACCCACAGCCGCATCGGCGTGCGCAGGAATCCGATCACCGGTCGCAGCACCGGCGGCAGTCCCCCCCACAGCACGGGCCCCACCAGCAGCACCGTCCCGGTCGCGACGAAGGCGAGGGCGACGGTCGCCGCCCAGCGGAGGTCGCGCCGCCGCGCGGCGAGGCCGAGGACGCCGACGCCGGCGAACGCCAGCGGGAGCCGGTCGTCCGCGGGCCAGATCAGCTGCGCGAGGATGTGGAGCGGGGGGAATCCCGGAGAGGCATCGGGCAGCGCCGCATGGTGCCCGGCGAGCCGGGCGATCTCCTGCCGCGCCGCCTCGCAGGCGAAGAACGGCCGCGAGAACGGCACCAGCAGGCCGATCGAGACGAGGACGCCGATCGAGACCAGGATGAGGAACCGCGCCCGGCCCGGTCCCGGACGACGCCATTCGAACAGCCCCCACAGCCCGACCGTGAGACACACGAACAGCGCCATGTAGTACGAGCTGAAGAGCGCGAAGCCGAACGCGACGCCGAACCACAAAGCGCGAGCGAGCGTCGGCTCCCGTCGCAGGCGCAGCAGCAGGAGGGCGAGCAGCGGCAGGTAGAAGTTGAGCGTCTTGAAGACGTGCACGCTGGCCGGCACGCGCGTCGGGCCGAGCGCGAAGATCAGCCCCGCGAGCCACGCCGGCCCCGCGCTCATCCCGAGGGCGGCGAGCAGGCGCTCCATCGCGATCCCCGCCAGCGGATAGGAGAGCAGGGCGACGACGTTGACGCCGAGCACCGGGTTGCCGGTCGCCCAGTAGATCGGCGCGAACGCCGGCACGCTCGACACGAAGTGCTCGGCCGCGCTGATCTGATCGGGCGCCGGCCAGTTGATCGGCGCGTCGAACAGCGTCGACGGCGCGGTCGCGAGCGCGTGCACGATCCACGCCTGGATCCACGCGATGAAGCGCGAGTCGTAGGGCGACGTCCCGGCGGAGAAGCCCGACGCCGCGGCAGCGATCCAGCGATGCGCCGCCACCGCGAACACGGCGACGTAGAGCGCGAAGGCGATCCACGGCCTGGCGCCGGAGCGAGCGGCGGCGCCGGCGGGCACGAAGGCCGGTGGTGCGGGCGCCGGCGGCATAGGCAGCGGCGTGCAGTAGCACAGGGGACGCGACGGTTCACGGTCGCGTCGCGTTCCGGCGCGGCTCAGGACGACGGCGCGCCGTCGCGTGCAGGGGGTGAGGCGACGGAGACCGTCGTACGTGGCTCGAGGACGCAGCCGTCCTCCTGGACGACCGCGAGCTCGAGACGGCACGGCGGCGTCGCCTTCGGGAGGTCGCTCGTGATCGTCATCGCGAGATGCTCGCCGGGTCGGAGATCGCGGGGCAGCGGCGTTCGACCCGGCTGCGTGTCGCGGTATCCATCGGCGCAGGTCCACCGCGACTCGAGCGAGATCGTGTATCGCGGATCGGGACTCCAGCCGCGCGCCGGCCATGGCGTGCTCGTCGGGTTGGCGACGACGGTGGCGATGCGCACGCGTCCCCGCGCATCGACGTCGGGAGCCGCGGGCGCGACCGTGCTCCTGCAGCTGCCGGCGTCGAGCGCGCGCCGCGGCGTGCCGAGATAGGTCACGGCGGATGAACGCCACGACCGCAGCGCGTCGCGCCACACGTCGTCCGCCGCGTCGATCTCGACGCGGTAGAGCGCGCTCGACCCGAACCATCCGACGAACGACAACTCCGGCGAGCCGGTGGTTCCGAAGGGCGGGACGCCTGGCCCATGCCACAGGATCCATCGCAGGTGGGTCATCTCCACGAGATCGTGCAGGGCGTCGGAGCTCGGCAGTCGCGACGCGATGTCGCTCATGCTCGCACGCCATGGAGGCGGATAACCCGTCCAGCCGTTGAGCACGGGCAGCCAGTGGAACGTGCTGGCCACCATCGCGTCCGACTGATGGATCATGTCTCTGAGGATCGCCGGATACGGCCATTCGAGGAGCGGCTCGCCGTTGCCGTGCTCGATGAGCCACGCGTAGACGGGCGGCGCGACGGTCGGGAACGTCGTGATCGGATGGATGCCGAGCCCGGGCATGCGATGGACCGCCGCGAGGATCGCGATTCCGGCCACGACCGCGCGCAGCCATCGACGGCCAGTGCGGGCGGTCAACAGATGCACGCCGTATCCGGCCAGCGCCGCGATACCCACGTCCGCGAGCACGAACGGGCGCCAGGGATAGCGGAAGAAACGGAGCGGCGTGCTGGTGATCTCGGGGACCCCGACGAGCACGAACGGTCCCGCGACGCCGACGACGACCAGCGCCGCGGCGAGCCTTCCGCCTGGGGGCCGCGCCGTCCAGAGCACCGGCGCCGCCAGCGCGAGCAGCGCGATCCCTCCCCAGTTGGCGTGCGCGGCGAGGTACCTGGCCTCCATCCGCACGCCCAGGCCTCGTACCGCCAACGGCACCGCGTGGAGCGGGATCGCCGGGACCGCGGCGGCCCGCTCGAAGTACGGCACGGAGAACGCTGCGAGCGAGAGACTGCACGCGGCCAGAACGGCGAGCAGGCGCCCGAGGCCGTCGGTGCGACCCGCGGCGCGCCGCTCGATGACGAAGAGCAATGCGACGACGATCCCGAGGAGGGCCATGTAGTAGGACCAGAACACGACGACCAGGAACGCCACGGCCACCAGGCCGGCACGTGCCCACCCGCGCGGTTGCTCGCGGTAGAGATCGAGCGCCAGCCAGAGGCACGCCGGCAGCGCGTTCGCCTCGTGAACGACCGGGCGGATGTCGACCGGAACCCGGAACGCGCCGAATGCCGCCAGCACGCCGGCGACGGTCGACGGGAACAGGCCGGCGCCCCAGCCGGCGACCAGCGCGGCCGTCGCGGCGCCCGCGACGGCGTAGGTCATGATGGCGATGGCGTTGGTTGCGAAGATCGGGTTTCCGGTGAGTGCGTACAGCGGGCCGAACAGCACCTGAGCACCGAGGAAGTGCTCGGATCCCGTGAGCATGCCGGCTGCCGGATGGAAGATGTTCGCGTCGAAGAGGTGCGACGGCGCGGTCCCCAGCGCATGGGCGACCCAGGCGAGAATCCAGACGACCAGTCGCGCGTCCTGCCCGCCGGCATCGAAGGGCTGCGGATCGGGAAGTCCACTCCACAGCGTCGCGATCCATCGTGGGCTCCCGGCGACGAGCAGGACGAGGCTGATGCCGCCACCCGCCAGCGCTGCCTTGCGCCGAGGGCTCACGCGTCCCTCCTGCCCTGCGCCGCTAGAGCAGCTGCCGGCGTCCCAGCTCCTTCGCCAGCAGCGGCGCGAAGCCGCTGTGCTCGAGGAAGAGGTGGTTCAGGTCGAGAAACGCGCTGCGTGGCAGCGCGTGACGGAGGTCGATCAGGGGGACGTCGGCGTCGTGCGCTTCGGTGACGACCCGCACGGCCGCCTGGTCGGAGCGCGTCCGTACCACGCCGCCCACGTCGGGGTCCTGCTCGAAGATCGGATTCTCCGGCATCAGCACCCAGACCGGCCGGCCGCCGGCCTCGCGCACGTGGGTCGCGATGCGCCGGAGCGCCTCGAGCTGCAGCTCCTGCGGCTCGAGGTCGCGCCAGCGATCGCGCAGGCCGGGCAGGTAGGCGGTGCCCTGCAGCTCGTCGAGGTAGCGCACGACGTCGTCCCAGTCGTCGCTCTGCTCGAAGCGCCGGCGCAGGGCGAGCAGCTCGGCGGCGTGATCGGCGTACACCGTCTCGAAGAACTCGGTCGGCGAGTGACGCGTCGAGAAGAAGCTGCGCGGCGTGGTGCGTCCCGTCGGAGGCAGGAGCAGGTCGCGGAACATCGAACGATAGCGATAGAGGTGCCAGACCGTGCGACCCCAACGATCGAGCCGGGTCTCGAGGTCGGCGGGAGGCACCAGGCCGTTCTCGAAGCCGACGTCGAGCAGCCGGATCACCGGGCCGAGGCGCGCGCGCTCGAGCGTCGTGCCGACGTCCGGCGGCGCGATGCCGAGCACCACCAGGCCGGGATTCATCGTCGCGAGGTTGCGCGCGATCACCTCCGCGTCGGTGATGGCCGTGGCGTAGACGCACAGCGAGACGACGCGTGTCCCCGTCGGCGCGCCGGCGGCGATCAGTGCGTCGGCGAGATCGGGACGCGGGCGCGTCGCCAGATCCATCTGCGAGTTGCCGATCAGCACCACCGGCGGCGGTCCCGGCGTGGGTGGCGTGTAGGAGGCGCGCACGACGTCGATCACCTGGGCGTTGACGGTCGCGAACAGCGTCGTCGGTAGCGTGTCGGGCACGAGCGGCGACAGCAGGTCGACGCGCGCGATCACGACGTCGAGCGCCGCGAGCAGCACGACCGCGAGACCCAGGGCGCGGCGACGGGTGGAGCCGTTCATCAGAAGCCCTGGTAGAGGAATGCCGGTCCGCCGCGGCCGAGCACGACCGCGCCGACGACGATCGACGCGTAGAGCACGGCGAGCAGAAGCGTGCGCACGCCTCGCCCTCAGCTGCGCAGCGCCCGCTCGGCGCTCGCGACGGCGATCACGCGCCCGTCGCCGCGCCGGATGCGATGGTGGACCAGCAGGCGGCCCGCGCGCGGGAGGCGAAACGCCTCGACCTCGACGGCGAGCGTGTCGCGCGGCGTCGTGTTGCCGTAGAAGCCGATGCGGCGGCGCACGGTCGTGCGGGCGTCGAGCGCGTCGGCGGTGTAGGCGCCGCTCTGCTCGAGCGCGGTGCGCTCGGCGAGGTCCATGAAGACGACGTAGTTCGCGAAGTAGAAGAGACCGACGCCGTTCAGATCGCGGTCGGCGTTGATGCGGCAGGCGATCGTCCGCGCGCCCGGCCAGAGTGCCGTCGCGTCGGGCGGCGGCGCGAAGAAGGAGCCCGCGGTGCGCGCCTCCTTGATGAGACGATACGAGTCGGGCTCGTCACTCATCGTCGGCACGTCGTCGATGCGACTGTTGGCGGGCGTGGTGATGCGCAGGTCGTCGGGGCCGGAGCCGGGGCAGACGAGCACGTTCGAGAGCCGCACGAATGGCGCCGGGGGCAACGTCTCGGGCAGCGGGTCGGGCAGCACGCCCGGGCGATACAGCCGATGCTCGCCGTCGAGCATCGTCCGGCCGAAGCGGGCGAGGGTGCTCACGATCTCGACGTGGTCGTCGGGCTGGAAGGCGGCAAGGCCGCCGTCGTCGAAGCCCTCGACCTCGGTGTAGTAGACGCTCGCGTAGACGGGTCGCCCCTCGGCATCGGCCTGGCGCGATGCCGGCGTGCCGGTCGCCGTGCCGAGGTCGTTCCAGCGCAGATGCGCCGCGTGCTTCAGCAGCTCGACCTCGAGCAGCCCGCCCGCCCCCGTGTGCGGCATGCCGACGTGGAGCGGCGTGCGGGAGCGGTACATTGCTCCTCGAACGGTACCGGAGCGCCGCCCGAGGGGTCAAGCAATCACCAGCAGCGCCGCTGGGATTCGACACTCGCGGCGACGTTGGGTTACGATCCGCACCCAATGGCGGACGAGCGCGTGCGCGTGCTGACCGAGTACATCTGCGGTCGCCTGCTGGCGGACCGGTCGCGCACGGTCGACGTCGACACCGCGCTGGTGGGCGACGGCATGCTCGACTCGATGGGCATCGTCATCCTCGCGGCCTTCATCGAGGAGCGCTTCGGCAGGCGGATCGACGACGCCGACATTCGAGCCGGCGAGCTCCAGACGATCGGGTCGATCCTGCGCCTGCTCGATCGGCGCGTCTGAGTCGGAGCGCCGGATGTCGGTTCCCGAGCGCGCGACGTCGAGCCCGCGTCCGCGGTCGGTGGCGATCGACATGCTGCGCGGCTGCTCGATCCTGTGGGTGCTGCTCATCCATGCCGAGGCGCTGCCCGGCAATCCGCTCATGGTCTACGTGTTCAACCATGCCGCGCAGTACTTCATCGTGCTGCTGGGACTGAACGCGGAGCTGTGGTGGAGCCGAGCGCGGCCGCATCCGCTGCGGACGTGGTACCTCGATCGCACGCGCCGGCTGCTCGTGCCGCTGTGGGCGGCGCTGCCAGTGTGGTGGCTGCTGGTCATCGTCCTGAAGCCCCGGCTGCAGGCGCCGCTGACGGTGTCCCTGCTGCTCCAGCATCTGATCGGCCTCACGACACAGATCGGCACCGGCTGGTTCGTCACGCTCGCGATCGAGATGGCGGTGCTGTTTCCACTCCTGCACTTCCTCGCCCGGCGCATCGGCTACTGGCCGCTGCTGGCGCTCGGCATCGCCTGCTCGGTGCTCTCGCTCGGCGCGCAGTGGTACGTCATCCATCGCGCGGGGCTTCGTGGCTGGCTGATCTTCCCGCCGCGCTGGATCGCGCACATGGCGCTCGGGATGGTGCTGGCGCGGAACCTCGGTCGCCTCGGGCCGGCGGTGGGCGTCGCGGCGGCGGTGCTCGTCGCCGTCTGCATCGCGACGACACCGAACGCCAACGCCGCGTGGGATCCGTACGGCGGTCGCCTGATCGAGCTCCCGATGACGGTCCTCCTGCTCGTGCTCATGACGCCGCTGTCGCGTGTGCCGGGCGTGGCCCCTCCGCTCGTCTGGCTCGGCGTGCGTTCGTACGCGATCTACCTCGGCCAGATGCTCACGCACTGCGCGCTGGTGTTCGCGTTCGGGATGCGCGTGATGCACCGCACGGGCTGGGAATGGTACGCCCTCGCGCTGCTCGCCGGCGCGCTCGTCTGGGTCGGGCTGGGCGAGGTGGCCGGGGGGATCGGCCGTCGACTCGACGATGCCGGCGTGCGCCTGCCGGGCCTCGCCCGCCCGCCCGTCACCGATCGCGGTTGACCGACCGCACGTCGCGCGACTCGACCTCGATCGGGAGCCGGATCGGCTTCACGCCGCAATTGGCGAGCGGCTCGTCGCCGACCTGGACGAGGCGCAGGTCGACGGTGTAGCTGCCGGCGGCGCGCGGGGCCGTCAGGTCGAGCGCGACGGGAACGTCGCCGCCGGGCGGCACGTCGCTGGACAGCGGCATCGGCTTGTCGGTGCAGGCCGGGGCTCCTATCGGCGACAGACAGGCCTCGAGGCGGACCAGATGGCGGGGAACGAACCCGAACGCGGGCCACGCGGCGGGCCCGTCGTTCTGGATGTCGACCTCGACGTGCCCTTTGGCGAGCGGCGTCCACGGCGAGCTCGGGAGCGAGCGCACGACGATCCGGCCGGGGCAGCGATCGCCGACCGGCGCGAGCGGGACGCCGCCCAGAGTCTCGGTCGTCCCGAGGAGCCGCCCGCGACGATCGTCGGAGGGCGCGCGGGTGACCCGCAGGAGGAGGTCGTCGTTCCACTCGGCGACGCGCTCGACCCCGTCGGCGAGCGGCCCATCCCACCGTGCGATGCGCGCCGGTCCCATCTGTCCTCGATGCACCAGGATCCACTGCACATCGACGGTGTCGACGAGCGTCTGCACCGCGGCGTCGTCGGGGAGCTCGTAGGCGACCTTGTGGACGTACGCCGCGGAGGCCGGCGGGTAGCCGCTGTAGCCGTCGATGATCGGCAGCCAGTGGAAGGTGCTCAGGTACATGCGGCGGGCCGCCTCGCCGAAGTTGGGGGCGGGTTCCTCGAGCAGCGGCCGTCCGTCGCCGTGCTCGGCCAGCCAACGGTAGGCGGGGGACAGGGTGGTGCCGATCGGCTCGGGAACGAGCGGCGGGCGCGGCAGTGGCCGGAATGTCAGCAGGGTGAGCCCGGCCGCCGTTGCCGCGGCCGCGAAGGCGCGGCGCGACGCGACGCGACCGAAGAGGCGGCCGAACCCGAGGCCCGCGAGGAGGGCGAGACCGAGCTGGACGACGACCACGAAGCGCGACGGTTGCCGAATGGTCGCCGCGCCGGGGATCCACCGTGCGACCAGCGCATAGGGCGTCCACAGCGTGTACGCACCGAGCGGGATGCCGACGCCGAAGGCCGCGATCGTGCCGATGACCGCGATCGCGACCGCCGTGCGCCGCGCGCCGTTCGTCCGCCGCCAGGGCGGCGACAGCGCGATGAGGGCGAGCGCCCACCCGACCGGTCCGACGCTCAGCCGCACGAGGAAATCCCAGACGCGCAGCCCACCGAGCGATGCGAGCAGGCCGAGCGGCGCGGTCTCGCCGGCGCCGTCGTAAGAGGGAATGAGTCCGAGGCGTTGCAGGCGCAGGTAGGGAATGCCCGTGACGCCCATCACCGCGGCGGTCGAGGCGAACGCGGCGGCGAGACCGAGCAGGCGGCGGCGATCCAGACGTCCGCGCCATCGCCACAGCGCCAGCGCGAGATACGGGACGTATGCGACGAGGAGCGCGAAGGCGAGATAGAAGGAGCTGAGGGCCTGGAACGTCAGGGCGACGGCCAGGAATATGGCGTCGCGCAGACGCGCCTCGTCCAGCCAACGCTCCGTCGCGAGCATCGCGAGCGGCATCCAGAAGACGCCGAGCAGGTGGATGTGCGGCAGAACGTCGATGCGGCCCGGGTAGAAGGCGAAGAAGAACCCGGCCAGCGCGGCGGCCGGGGGCGTCGTGAACCGACGGGCGAGCAGGTACATCGCGACGCCGCAGAGCGGATACGTCGACAGGATCACGAGGTTGGCGGCGAGGATCGGGTTCCCCGTGATCCAGTAGGTGGGCGCGAACAACACCGCGTAGCCGAGCAGGTGCTCCGAGTACGCGAGCGCGTCGGTCGCCGGGTGGAACGCGTTGGCGTGAAACAGGTGGAGCGGTGCCGTCAGCAGCGCATGCGCGTCCCATGCCATCCCCCAGATCACCAGGTAGTGATCGGCGGCGACGAGCGGGAAGTCCGCGGAGAAATAGGCCGAGTGCGTGCCGAGGCGCATCGGCAGCGGCCAGAGCCACCAGATGGCGATCGCGGTGTAGAGCGCGGCAATCGACGCCACCTCGATGTGCCAATCCGCGGGCTTCCCGATACGTGGCACATCGACAGTTTCGTTCGTTCCCAGGCGTCGGGTCAAGATAGGTGTAAATGGTATCCTCCTGAGCGCTACGGAATCCGGACGTGGGCGGACGGGGTGGGTGGGCTTGCCGCGTCTAGCTCGGCGGACGAGCCGCGGGCGGGCCGATCTCGAGGGGGAGTCGGAGGGGGGCCACGCCGCACCGATCGAGCGGCCCGTCGCCGACCTGCACGAGGCTCAGGTCGAGGGTGTAGGACCCGGGCAGGCGCGGAATGCGCAGATCGACGTTGGTCGGGACGACGGCGCCGGCCGGGACGTCGGCGGGCAGGGCGGTCGGCTTGTCGGTGCAGGGTAGGGCGCCGACGCGCGAGAGACAGGCCGCGAGGCGCACGAGGTGGCGCGGGACGAAGCCGAAGGCCGGCCAGGCGACGGAACCGTCGTTGCGGACGTCGATCTCGAGGTGCGCCGTCGCCAACGGCAACCACGTATTTTCCGGGGACGCGGCCCACGGCGATGCCGGCACGGAGCGCACGACGATGCGGCCGGGACACCGCGCGCCGAGCGGCGCCAGCGGGACGCCGCCCAACGTCTCACGCGTGCTGAGCAGCCGGGCGCGGCGATCGTCGCGCGGCGCGCGGGTGACGCGGACGAGGAGGTCGTCGCCCCAGGCGGCGACGCGCTCGAGCCCGTCGGGGAGCGGCACGTTCCAGCGGGCTGCGCGCTCGGCGGGCATCTGGTCGCGGTGCACCAGGATCCACCCGATGTCGACCGTGTCGACCAGCGACTGCAGCGCCTCCTCCTGCGGCAGTGTGAAGGCCAGGCGGTGCAAGTAGCTCGCGGAGGCAGGCGGATACCCGCTGTAGCCGTCGACGATGGGCAGCCAGTGCACGGTGCTCAGATACATGCGGCGCGCCGACTCGGCGGAGTTGGCGGCGGGCTCCTCGAGCAGCGGGCGTCCCTCGCCGTGCTCGGCGAGCCATCGATACGCGGGCGCGACCCGCTCGCCGGTTGGCTCGGGGATCAACGGCGGCTGCGGCAGCGGACGAAACGTCACCAGCGCGAGCGCCGCGAGGACGGCGGCGGCGGGACGTGCGTAGCGGCGCCGTGCGCCGGAGAAGAGCCTCGCGAAGCCCAGGCCCGCGAGCAGCGCGAGCCCCAGCTGCGCGACGACCACGAAGCGCGCCGGCTGCCGGATCGTGGACGCGCCCGGAATCCAGCGCACGAGCAGCGCATACGGCGTCCACAGGGAACGCGGGCCTCCAATCGGGATGCCGGTCCCGAACGACGCGAGCGTGCCGACGACGGCGACGGCGAGCGCCGTGCGGCGCGCGCCGTTGCCACGCCGCCACGGCGGCAGGAGCGCGATGGCGGCCAGCACCCACCCGACCGGTCCGACGCTCTGCCGCGCGAGGAAGTACCAGACACGCAGGCCGCCGAGGCCGGTGAGCCCGAGCGGACCGGCGGTGTCGTCGGCGGCGTCATAGGTCGGGATGAGGCCGAGACGGCGCAGGCGGATGTAGGGTATGCCGCTCGCGCCCACGACCACGCCGGCGAGTGCGAACACGGCGAGCAGGCCGAGCGCACGCCGGCGATCCAGCCGCGCGCGCCATCGCCACAGGGCGAGGGCGAGGTAGGGGAGGTAGGCGATGCCGAGCGCGAAGGCGAGGTAGAAGGAGCTGAGCGCCTGCATCGTCAGTGCCACGACGAGGAGCGCGGCGTCGCGCCACCGGGCCTGATCGAGCCCGCGCTCCGTCGCGAGCATCGCCAGGGGAATCCAGAACGCTCCGAGCAGGTGGATGTGGGACTGGACGTCGAAGCGGCCGGGATAGAAGGCGAAGAAGAACCCGGCGAGCAGCGCGGCGGGACGCTCGACGAAGCGCCGGGCGAGCAGATACGTCGCGAGTCCGGCCAGCACGTAGGTGGCGAGGATCATCGCGTTCGCGGCGAGGATGGCGTTGCCCGTGATCCAGAACGTCGGCGCGAACAGCGGGAGGTAGCCGAGGAAGTGCTCGGAGTACGCGAGCGCGTCGACCGACGGATGGAACGCGTTGGCGTGGAAGAGATCCCAGGGTGTCGTGACGAGCGCGTGCGCGTCCCACGCCATCGCCCAGACGATGAGGTAGTAGTCGGCGACGACCAGCGGGAAGTCGTTGGAGAAGTACGCCGCCGCCGTGTGGATGTGCCTCGGCAGAGGCCAGAGCCACCACACGGCGACCACGCCGTAGAGCGCCGCGACCAGCATCGGCTCGACGAGCCGGTGTGCGACACGTCGCGCGGCGGGCATCGGGCCAGTTTCGGTCGGGCTCGGGAACGCCGTCAAGCGCGGCCGGCGTGTGACGCACAACGTGGAGGGCGCGGGGACGGTCGTGGTAGGGAGCCGCCCATGCCCATCGCGCGCCGCGGGTCGATCGTGCTGGCCGTGGTGCCGATCGCCACGCTCGCGATCGCCCTCCGGGCGTGGCGCCTCGGATGGGGGCTGCCGCGCGGATGGTTTCCCGACGAGATGTTCTTCACGTTTCCGGCGGCGGGCTTCGTCCCGCTGCGACGGGCCTCGTTCGCGCTCACCTGGTTCAACTATCCCGCGTTGTTCGGCTACCTCGCGGGCGCCTCGACGGCGCTCTGCTACGCCGTCGGCCTGCATGCGGGACAGCCGCACGGCTTCTCGCCCAGCACCATCCTGGTGACGCGCGCGACGTCGGCCGCCGCCGGTGTCGCGAGCGTTGGGCTCTTGGGTGTCGCCGGCACGCGTCTCTACGGTTCGGTCGGCGTCGGGCTGCTGGCGGCGGCGCTGCTCGCCGTCACGCCGTTTCACGTGCTCCACTCACACATCGCCGCGGTCGACGTGCTGCTGGCTGGAACGACGATCGCAACGATGCTGGCGGCGCACCGGTTGGTCGTGCGCGGAGACCGCTGGAGCGCCGCGGCCGCGGGCGCCGCGGCGGGCCTCGCGTTCGCGAGCAAGCAGCCCGGGCTCGCGATGCTGGCGCCGGTCGCATGGGCCGTGTGCGAGGCGGGATGGAGAGCGCAACGTCCCGCGCGGGTGGTGATGCTCGGTCTGGTCGCCGCCGCGGGCTTCGTGGTGGCGTACACCATGGCCTGTCCACCGTGCGTACGGCACTGGGACAAGATGCTCGAAGCCATGAGCATGCATCGCGTGACGCAGCTCGGGCTCGCCAGGTTTCCGAACAATCGGCTCGCGCCGACGCTCGGCTGGTATGCGCGGCCCTATGTCTATCAGCTCGTCGCGTCACTGCCGTTCTGTCTCGGATGGTCGCTCGACGCGCTCGCCATGGTCGGTGTCGGGCTGGCCGCGTGGCGACGCGAAGCCGGCGACCGCGTCGTGCTCGCGACGCTGATCCCGTACTTCGTGACGATCTGCATCGGCGGCACCGTCTTCCCGCGCCTCATGCTGCCGCTGCTGCCGGGTCTCGTGCTGCTGGCGGCGCGCGCGCTGGTCGTCGTTCCCGGTCCGCGCAGCGTACGCGCGGTCGTCGCGACGGCGGTGCTTGCCCACACGCTCGCGCTGACCGTGACCCACGTCGCCCGATTCTCGTCCGACCAACAGCAGGACGTCGCGCGCTGGCTGGCGGCGACCGCGGCGGAGCGGCCCCGGGCAGCCGACGCCCCGTTTCGCGTCGCCGTGCCGACGCTCGGCCGGCTCGACTACTACCGGCTCGTCGGCCCCCTGCGCGACGCCGGCCTCACCCCACTGCCGACGGCGGATGGTCACTGGCTCGACGACAACCCGGATGCGTTCGTGCTCCCGGAGTGGACCGAGATCGCCATCCGCCGCGACGAGCCCGACGGCGCGACGGCACGCGAGCTCGATCGGCTCGAA
>JADMIO011411934.1_pt1 | contig 17300 bp, 14 predicted proteins | sample 8958161 | NCBI WGS metagenome assembly JADMIO01 (sample SAMN16585339, study PRJNA669376) | soil metagenome | isolation source: Crop rotation soil | place: USA: Cullars Rotation, Alabama | collected 2011
CCCGCCGGCTCGCGTCGGGGCTCGTGCGGCGCGGGTTTAGGAAAGGCGCCGTGTTCGCGATCGTGGCGCCCAATGCGATCGAATATGGGATCGCGCTCCTCGGGATCGCGCGCGCGGGTGGAGTGGCCACCACGATCAATCCGCTGGGGACGGCCGACGACCTCACCTATCAGTTCGGGGAGACGAACGCCCGGTTCGTCCTGACCGTTCCCGCGCTCCTGGACCGCGTCACGGAGGCGGCCCGGCGGACTGGAGTCGAGGAGATTTTCGTGCTGGGCGAGGCCGCGGGCGCCACGCCGTTCGCCGCGCTGCTCGACCCCGATCCGATGGAGGTCTCGGTCCCGATCGACCCGACCACGGACCTCGTCGCCATGCCCTGGTCGAGCGGGACGAGCGGGCGGCCCAAGGCGGTAATGCTCACCCATCGGAACCTCGTGGCGCAGCTCCATCAATTCGCGGGCGTGCAGCGACTCGATCCCGGCCCCACCATGGTCGCGGTGCTGCCCTTCTTTCACATCTACGGGCTCGTGCTGATTCTGTTCGCGTCGCTCTGGCGCGGCATCGTGCTCGTGGTCATGGCCCGCTTCGAGTTCGAGCCATTCCTGGCGGTGCTCGCGAAGTATCGAGTCGCCTGCGTCCCGATCGTTCCGCCGATCGTGATCGGCCTGACCAAGCACCCGGCCGTCGATCGGTACGATCTCTCGCACGTCAAGTACGTCATGTCCGGCGCCGCGCCGCTCGGGGCCGACGTCGAGCGGGCGTGTGCCGAGCGGCTGCGGTGCAACGTGCTCCAGGGCTACGGAATGACCGAGCTCACCGGAGCGAGTCACCTCTATCCGCTCCAGGGCGTGCCGATCAAGCCGGGATCGGTCGGATTGCTCGCGCCCGGCATCGAAGCCCGGATCGTGGACGTGGCCACCGGCGCGGCACTGGGACTCGACGCGCGGGGCGAGCTCTGGCTGCGGGGCCCGAACGTCATGCGGGGTTACTTGAACCGACCGGAGGAGACGGCCCGGACGGTGGACGACGAGGGGTGGCTCCATACCGGCGACGTCGCGTACGTCGATCGCGACGGCCATTGGTACATCGTCGATCGGGTGAAGGAGCTCATCAAATACAAAGGTCACCAGGTGGCGCCGGCGGACCTCGAGGCGATCCTGCTCAGCCATCCGTGCATCGCGGACGCCGCGGTGATCCCCCGTCCCGACGCCGAGTGCGGCGAGGTCCCGAAGGCCTTCGTGGTCTTGAAGGGGCCGCTCACCGCGGACGAGATCATCGCCTTCGTCGCCGAACGGGTGTCGCCGCTCGAGCGCGTACGCCAGGTGTCGATCGTCGACGCGATCCCGAAATCCCCTTCGGGCAAAATTCTCCGGCGGATCCTGGTCGAACAGGAACGGAAGACCGTCCTTGCGGAATGACGACCGAAGGAGCGACGTCAGCATGATCGACTGGGCCTACTTCCGACCGGGCTGAACCTCGTGCCAGCGCGCCCAGGGATTCCTGGCGCGCGGGCACCGGGCGGTCGCTCGAACGACGGACGCCAAGAAGGAGCGGCTCGGCGCGAAGGACGCCTTGCGGCTGGCCGAAGCCGCCGACGAGATCTACGTCGCCAAGCGAGGGACCATCGTCCACTTCGACCGGCGGACGTCTCGGCCGAGCAAGGACGAGCTGCTGGCCGCGATGCTCGGTCCGACCGGCAATCTGCGAGCCCCCGTGATCCAGCTGGGCAGGACGCTGATCGTCGGGTTCGACGAAGAGACCTACCGGAAACTGATGGGGTGAGGCCCGGCCGGAGTCAGTCGGGAACCCCGCCCTGGAGGATGGTCGTCAGCCGGGCAGGATCGAGGTTCCCGCCCGAGACGATGCAGACGATTCGATCGCCGGGCGCGCGGTCCGACCGCGCGGCCGCGAGCGCCAGCGCGCCGGCTCCTTCGGCGATGATCCGGATCCGCTCGGCCATGATCCGGACCGCGGCGGCGACCTCGGGAATCGGCACCGGAAACGAGCCCGCGAGGAGCTCGCGGGCGAGGGGCCACATCTCGTCGAGCACGGTTTTGCCGCCCGAGCCATCGATGAACGTCGGCCGGTAATCGACCGCCGTGGGCCGGCCGGCCGCGAACGAGGCGGCCAGGGGGGCGGCGGTTTCCGGCTCGACGGCGAACACGCGGACGTGAGGCGCCTGGCTTCGCATCGCGGCCGCTATGCCGGTCGAGAGCCCGCCCCCGCCGAACGGCACCAGCACAGTGTCGACGCTCGGCAGATCTTCGAGAATCTCGAGCCCGATGGTCCCGTTCCCCGCGATGACGCCGGGATCGGCCACCGGGTGAACGAACCAGCCCCGAACTCCCTCGAACCGCCGGTCCTGGAGGACCCGCCACCAGCGATCGAACGGCACTTTGACGATCGCGCCCCCCAGCCGTTCGATCGCCCGGAGCTTCGTGGGCGGCGCGTGGTCGGGCACGACCACCGTGCAGGGGATGCCTAACGCGCGGGCGCACCAGGCCACGCCCTGGGCCATGTTGCCGGCGCTGGCGGTGACCACCCCGTCGCGGAGCGACTCGGGCGCCGCGAGCGCGATGGCATTGCGAGCGCCCCGAATCTTGAACGAGTTGACCGGCTGGAGCGTCTCGAGCTTGAGCCAGATCTCGCGTGACCCCTCGAACAAGCGGACGAGCGGCGTCCGAACGGCGAACCCACGCAGCCGCTCCCGGGCCGCGCGGATCTCGTCGAGCGAGGGAACCTGCATCGGTTAGCGGCCGCCGGTCTTCACCGTTGCGGTCGAATCGTCGAGCGGGAGCTCGATGGTTTCGCCGAAGACCCACTTCCCGAACCATTGCCAGTTGTGCCACGCCGCTGCCAGCTGCTCCTTCGGCTTGCTGATGCCGTGGCCAAAGCCCTTGTAGATGATGAGCTTGGTCGGCACGCCCTGATCTTCCAACCCCTGGAACAGCTCGAAGGCGTTTTGGGTCGGCACCCGGGTGTCGAATTCACCGTGCTGAATCAATGTCGGCGTCTTGGCCTGCTTGATGGTGGTCATCGGCGAGGTCTTCAGGTAAATCGCCATGTCGTTCCAGGGCGTCGCCTGAAGGTACTCGCGGGTGAAGGGGTGGATATCGGTCGCGACGTAGTACGTCACCCAGTTGGAGATCCCGGCCCCGACGGAGATCGCCTTGAACCGCGGCGTATTGGTGGTGAGGAACGCGGAGATGTAGCCTCCCTGGCTCCAGCCCATGGCGCCCATTTTGGTCGAATCGGCGATGCCCTGCTTGATCAGGTAGTCGACGCCGGACATCACGTCCCAGAGATCGCCGACGCCGAGGTTCCGGACGTTGAGCGCCCGGAACTTCGCGCCATAACCCGCGGACCCCCGGTAATTCGGCTGGAGGACCACGGCGCCCTTGGCGACCCACTCCGGGATCGGGTAGACGTAGAACGGCGTCGGCTGGGGGAAGTCGACGCCGGTCGGGCCGCCATGGATCACGACGAGCAGCGGATATCTCCGTCCCGGCGTGAAATCGCGCGGCTTGTGCAGCACGCCTTCGATCATCGTGCCGTCCCGGCTGGGCCACCGGACGACCTCGCTCGTTCCGAGGTTCCACCCGGCGAGCTGCCCGGTCAGGTCGGTGATCTTGGTCGGCGTCCCGCCGACCTCCATCCGGTAAATCTCGACCAGCGACCCGGCATTCTCCTGGGCCCCGACCGCCAGCCATCGCCCGTTAGGCGACACATCGGTTCCGAAGACGACGTCGAAGCCGCCGAGCGGAAGCGGGGTGACCTGACCGGTGGCGGGATCGATCCGGAAGACGCTCCGCTTGGTCTTTTGCCAGGCGGTGAACCAAAGGCCGGCCTCGGTCCAGACGACCCCGCCGATCTGCTCGTCGAATCCGGCGGCCAGCTGGGTCGGCGTGCCGCCGGTCGCGGCGATCTTCATCAGCATGCCGTTGGTGTAGAAATTGGACGTCGTATCGCCGTTGTCGGTGCTGTAGACGATCCATTGCCCGTCGGGGGACCACACCGGCGAGCGGTCGGAGCCGGGCCGCGCGACCAGCGGCTGGACCGAGCGATCGCGGACCGTCACGACCGAGAGATCGGAGGTCGATCCCGAGGTGATCAGGGGATCGTGCTGGTGCGAGTACACGATCCGGCTTCCGTCGGGCGACCAGGCGAACGCCGTCACGGTGAAATTCGCGCCCTCGGTCAATCGGGTGGGCTTCGGGGCGGAGTTGGTATCCGGCGTCCATCGGGCCGGATCGACCTCGAGGAGCCAGAGATGACTTTGGCGGTAGTCCTGGTCCTCGACGGCGAAGTCCCCGTATAGCGATTTGCGTTTCGCCATCGCGGGCGACTCCGGCTCGAGCGCGAGCAGCGCGACCCGGTGCCCGTCCGGCGCCCAGCGGAAATCGGTCACCCCGTCCTTGAGCCAGGTCAGCTTCATCGCTTCCCCGCCCTGAGCCCCGATCAAGAACAGCTGCTGCTTGTCCCCTCGGTCGGCGAGAAAGCCGATCCACTTGCCGTCCGGCGACCAGCGCGGGGTTACGCTGCTCCCTTTGGGGGTCCGGGTCAGTTGGAACGCGCCCTGCCCTTCTCGCCAGACCCAGATCTCGGTGTCGTAGCGGTTGTCGGTCCAGTCGGTGGTCCGGACGGTATAGGCGATGGCCTGGCCGTCCGGCGAGATGGCCGGCGAGCCCGCGCTCTTGAGCCCGAGGACATCGCGAAACGAGGGCCCGGGCACTTGCTGCGCGGCCGCTCCGCTTGCGGTCAGAACCACCAATGCGAACGATCCGATTTTCACTGCCGCCTCCTTGCTCTCACTTGGCGACCGGTTTGGCCGCCGATGCCCGCGGAATCCTGAACGAACCGAACTCGATCGCGTCGATCCGCCCGGCCGAGTCCGGCGTCACTTTGAAGTTGGCTCCCCCGTCGAGCAGGACGAGCTCGTTCGGCGCGGTGAACACCGCCTCCGATTTCCCGCCGATCGCCGGGGCGTCGACGAAGAGATGAGTCCCTTCCCGGGTGACGGTCACGTCGACCGGGAACGGCTTCGTCACTTCGTAGCGGCCGACCAGACGATCCATCGCGGTCGAGTCCATCGCGACCGCGTCGACGATCCGGGGCCCGAACTCGGGCCATCCGTACTCGGCCGCGATCGCGTAGAGGATCTCGCGAATCATCGGCGGACCGCCGTCGCTGTTCACCATCACCGCGGCGCCTTGGCCGGTCTCCGGGAAATAGACGAGCTCGGCGTGGAATCCTTCGTCGGCGCCGCCATGCCCGAAGTGGAACGCTCGACCCGAGCCCTCGAGAAACGGACCGAGGCCGACCGGCGCCTTCTGCACCGTCAGCATGTCGGTTGCCATTTTCTGCGAGAGCACCTTGGTCGACTTTCCCGCCCGCGCCGCGGCGATCTCCATCGCCCATTTGAGAAGATCCGTGGGCGTGGTCCACAGACCCGCTGCCGCCATCTCGGGATACACGTGGTACCGACCGGGAACCATGGTGCCGTCCGCATGATGCGCGGCCGACGCCTGGCCGGCCATCGAGGCGGGCAACGGCTGCTCATACGTGCTGTTGGTCATCCCGATCGGGTCGAGCACGAGCTCCTTCACCAGCGCGGGAAACGACTTGCCCGTCTGATCCACGTCGATCAGCTGTTGGATCGTCGTTCCCCCTCCCGAGTAGCGCCAGATCGCGCCGGGAAACGTATCGACCCGGACCGCCGGGGTATTCGCCGGCTTCTTGCCGTCGAGCACTTGGGGCAGCGTCGGAATCGAATCGGTGACCGCGTAGCCGGGGAACCCGTGCACCGTGAGACCGGCGCTATGGGACATGATCCGGCGAAGGGTAACCTTCTCCTTGGCCGTGAACTTGTTGTCGGGAAGCTTCCACGATTTGAGGTATGTGTTGACCGGTTCGTCCAGCGAGAGCTTGCCTTGCTCGACGAGGCGCAGAGTCGCCGTGGCCGCAACCGGCTTGCTGATCGATCCGGCCTCGAACACCGTGGTCGGGGTGATCGAATCGGAGCCGCCGGCTTCCTTCACCCCGAAACCGCGCGCCCACACCACCCGGCCGCTGTCCACGACCGCGACGCTCACGCCAGGCGTGTGGTAGCGCTTCATTCGTTCGAGGAGCGCATGGTGCTGCACCGGCGCACCCCGGACTTGGACCGCGGAGACGAGCGTGGACGTTACTCGACCGATGTGGTCGATCGGTGGCGTCGGCTTCCGGTCGGCGGGAGCGCAGCTCGCGAGGGCAACGGCCGGAAGAAGAGCGGACCAGGAGAAGACACGCATCGAAGTTCCTAACGAGAGGAGAACCGGGGGAAGCTACGACTTGGATACCGGGGCCGCCACCGGCGTTCGGAGGCTCGCTCAGCGGCGGCGGCGGCCCGGTCGAGGGACTCGGCGCGACCGGGGACGGCGGGATTCGTGGTGGAGCTTCGGCGCCGGTTTCTTGAGGAGCGCCTGGAGGGCCTCGAGCGAGTCCGCTTCGACCGGCGCCTCGTCCCCCCGACTCACCGAAAATCGGATCGGCCGGTCGAGCTCGGGCAGATGATCCGGCGTTAGGCGACGCGCCTGCCCTTCGCGAAGACGGAGGCGGGCAATCGCCCGACCCCGGTCCACGTCGTACTCGACCGCGGTGGCGTCGCCGAACAGGCGGACGATCGAGGGCAATCGATCGAGGCGTTCCCGAGTCGCCGGATCCACCAGCCGGTCGAGATCGAGCGAGAGCTTCCGATGTTCGAAGTCGCTCCAGGTGGTCACCGGCTCGATCTCGGCTCGCAGCGCCTTGGCGATGGCCGCGTCGCTCGCAGTCTCGATCGCGCCGCCGGAACGCCGCCAGTATTCGCGGGCCTGGCGAACGACCTTCCGAATCCGGCCCTCGTCGGGGTGAGGCACGGTGCCGGCGAGTAATCCTTCGACCAGCGCGGTCGCCGCCAGCTCGGCGAGCTCGGGCGGCACCGGACCGATGATCGGCTCGACCTCTCGCTCGAGCTCGAACCCGTAGTACTCGACTTTTCGCGCGACCACGAGCTCCGCTCGCCGTCGAGTGCCACCGATCTCCACCGTGGGCGCGCTTCGGGTGGCATACCGGCGCACGAGCTCGTACGGAATGGTGGTGCCCTCGATCGATGCTCGGGGTACGCCGAACCGATCGGCGAAGAACCGCAAGCTTCCCGCCACCGGCCCCCAGGTACCGGCGAGCGACGTTTTGGAGACGCGAGCCTCCTGCCCGTCCGCGGTAGCTTCGTCGATCACGAGATCGAACGGCATGAGCCGAGCGAGGAGGTGCACGAATCGCTCGCGAATCTCGCGGCTCGCATAGGGCAATCCGCGGGGAAGCGGCAGCTCGAGGGACCGGTACACCGAGGCCACTCCCATCGCCGCGTCCTCGATCGCCTTGACCAGCACCCCGCGCTCCTCGGCCCACTCGGCCATCGCCGGCTCGAACAGGTGTCGCGGCAATCCGTAGACCTCGCCCATGGCCCCGAACCGATTCACCGCTTCGGCATAAATGTTGTACACCGTGAGGTGGTCGCTTCCCGTGACGGCCACGCCTCGAAGGTCGCGATCCTCCCGCGTCATGCGATGGAGCGACTCCACGTTGGAGGTCACCGCCAGTACCGGGGCGAGCTCCGGCTCGGCGCTGACCAGCAGCTCGGCCCAGGGCCGCTCGACCGGCATGGCCTCGACTTCTTTCCCATACTCGGTGAGGCGACCGTCCTTCACTAACCCGCGATCCGTGAGGACCCTGAGCGCCCGCCGGTACGCCTCCCGATCGAGCGGCACCGGCAGCTCGAGGTCGCTCGCGTCGACGCCGAGCGCCGCGCACGTGAGGGCGACGCGTTCGGCGTCGCCGGCCAGCTGGAACTCGGGCGGCGTCGGCCGGAGATCCTCGAACCGAAGCGGTCGATCGGAGAGGATCGTCACTTCGCCGTGAGGAACCCGACCGTGAACCCGACCCGCCATCTGGAGGATCTCGTTGGCGCCGAGATAGAGTCGATGGAGAACGTTTCGGCCCCGCTCCACCACGTTGCCGTAGCGCGCATCGTAAATCACGACCGTGTCGAGACCGGGGAGATTGAGCGCCGACTGCCCGGCGGCCGTCATGGCGAGGAGATAAGGCTTCTCGACTTCGCCCTCGAGAAACGGACGGATCACCCGGATCGGCTCACCGCCGTGATAGAACGCGGTCGTGAGCTTCGGCCATTGGCCACCGAGATCGCTCGCGATCCGCTCGACCTCGGCCCGGGTCGGCACGAACACCGCCACGCCGCGTCGCTCCTTGATCACTCGCCGGATGTATCGCTCGTCGAGGAATTCGGTGGCGGTCTTCGGCGTGACGAACACCCGGGCCCGGAGCTTCGGGTCGAACGCGCTCGTCTCCAGGACCTCGTCGCTCCGGAGATAGGAGGCATAGAACCGGGGATCGACCGTCGCGCTGAGCCAGATGAACCGGCACCCGGCCCGCTTGCCGAGCGCGAGACACAATTCGAGCTCGGCCGATGTCTGATGGATCTCGTCGACGACGAGGGTGTCGTGACGGGTGATGAGATCGTCTTGAAACCAGCGACGCGCGATGCCGGTGGTCACGATCACGACGTTCCACGAGGGCGTTTCCGGCGTCGCCTCCCGCTCTCGGTTCACCACGCCGTAGCGCAGCGTCTCGCCGAGAATCGCGAGCGCGATGATCCGAATGGCCAGCGTCTTCCCGGTGCCGGTCCCGGCCACGATCCCGAAGGCCTGGCCGGCCCCGGCCCATCGGACGAGCTCCTCCCCGTGCTCCCGCGCCAGCACGGTTTCCACGTCGACCCCTAACGCAAGCTCGATGGTTTCGCAGGCGGCCCGGGTCGGCGCGATCACGATCACCCGCCCTCGCGGGTGCCGCGCGGCCCGGTACGCCGCGGGGTCGGGCGGCAGCTGATGATCACGCGAGGGATGCATTCGACGCGCTACTCGACCTCCACCACCATCTCGATTTCCACCGAGAGGCCCCGCGGGAGCTCGGCCATGCCGACCGCCGAGCGCGCGTGTCGTCCGCGGTCACCGAAGACCGCGACCATGAGATCGGAGAAGCCGTTCATGACCTCGGGCTGTTGGCCGAATCCGGGCGCGGAATTCACCATCCCCAGCACTTTGACGATCCGCTTCACCTTCCGCAGATCGCCGATTTCGCCTTTGAGCGACGCGAGCAGATTGAGGCCCACGTTGCGAGCCACCTCCGCTCCCTGCGCCACGGTCAGGTCCTTGCCGACCTTCCCCACGATCCCGGTACCCCACGGCATGGCGGGTCCATGGCCCGCCAGGAATACCAGATTGCCGGTACGGACAGCGTTCACGTAATTCGCGATCGGCTTCTGCGGGACGGGGAGCGTGTAGCCGAGCTCTTTGAGTTTCGCTTCGGGATCGGGGGTCTGCGCCGCGAGCGCCACGGGCAGGACGAGAGCGGCAATGACGCCGCTGGGAAGAAAACGACGCATCGATCGATCCGCTCGAGAGGGGGAAGGCCGAAACGTAATCGCGCCGCCTCGGTTACTTGGCAGCGTTGCACTTGGGCGCCCCGTGGGCGGCCCCCTCGAGCATCGCGACGAATTCGTCGAGCGTCTCGGTACCCTTGTCGGCGCGATACCAGGCCGCCTTCTTGGCATGCCACGCGGCTTCGCTCAGCTTGGCCTTCCAGGCGGTAACGAGCGCGGCGAGCTTGTCCGGGCGCTCGACGAGGCAACCTCGCTCCGCGTAATCGGGGCCCAGCAACAGGACCGTCGGGGTGGCGGCTCGGCCATCCGGCGTTTTGTGTCGTTCCATCACCCACTTGCCGTCCGTCGAGTTCACGATCCGAAGCTCGAGCGTCGGCAGCTCGTCGATCAGGCGAGCGAGGTAGGGAATGATGTTCGCGCTGTCGGTGCACCAATCTTCGGCAACCGCCAGCACCTTCCACATTCCCGGAACCGCCCTGGCCCGAGTCAGCAGCGCGGGACTCGGCGCGCCTTTCGCGAAGTTGCCCTTCCAAAGATCCCGATTCGCTTTGGCGGTTTCGAGAAACTGCGGCCACGACTTGCCGGACTCGTACAGAGCGGCCAGCGAGTCGTCCAGCGGGGGGACTCTCGGGCCGATCGACCCCGAGGCCATCGTACAACTCAGGACGAGCGCCCACGACGCGATCATGACGGGTTTCTCCGGTCGGCGAAGCGTATCGGCACCCGGCCCGGGAGGCAATCGGCTCGGGTCCCAAAAACAAGCAACCCCGCCGTCGCGGGGTTGATTGAAACCCAGGTTGGGTCTGGGTTTGCTGAGCCGGTCGAATCTCGGCTAGGGGACCGAGGAAAGGGGGGAGACCAGCCCGTTGAACTACCTAGTGATCGCGCCGCCAAGATCCATGATCATCGTCATCGTAGTCGCGATCGTCTCGGTCGTATCGACCGCGGTCGCGCCAGTCAGATCCACGGTAGTCGCGATCGCGGTCATATCGGCGATCGTGGTCGTAGTAATCGCGATCGTCATCGTAACGGTAGAACCGACCGTCATATTGATACGCTCTCACTTCCTCGAGGCCACGACGATAGTGGTCGTAATAGCAGTTGGCGTCTCGATCATAGAACACCACAACCCGCCGAACACCCCGTCGCCATCGACCATCGTGCCACGGTGCCGGCCCACGCCGGTAATCCACGAACACCCGCCGCGGCCGGGGGCGATCTCCGATGCGAATGGCGGCAGCTACCGGCCAACTGTCAATACGGATATCGGCCGCGACTCGCTGCGCCTGCGCCGACTGCGTCGCTCCCATCGCCAAAGCGGCCGCCAACCCAAGACCAGCCGAGTATTTCACTTGACGACCTCCCTCGAACTGCCAGTTGAACCGCGTCTTCGGCGAGTGCGAGATGCTAACGGCGTGCCATCGCGCAACCGATTGCCATCACGAGATTTATGAAAACCCCACCAGCCGGGGTGTCCATTGTTTGGGACGGCCGACGTGACGTCGGGGACAAGCGAAACAGATCACGTTTCGCCTTGGCCGCGGACGGACCGAGTCGATAGGTTATCGAGCGAGCACCAGTCTTCTACCTGAGGGATAAATCGCCGTGACCCGTAAGCTGATGGAAGCGGAGCACGAAACGTTTCGAGCTGCATTCCGGGCCTTCGTCGACCGAGAGATCGTCCCCCACCACGACGGGTGGGAGCGACACCGGATCGTGCCGCGCGCTCTTTGGGAAGCGGCCGGGGCTCAGGGCTTTCTCTCGTTCGACGTGCCCGAGGAATACGGCGGGCTCGGGATCACCGATTTCCGCTACAATGCCGTGATCTCGGAGGAGCTCGCGCGCGCGAACACACCCGGACCGATGTTCGCGCTCCATACCGACATCGTCGTCCCCTATCTCCTCCGAGCCGGGAACGAGGAGCAGAAGCGCCGCTGGCTGCCCGACGCCGTTCGAGGAAAATCGATCGCCGCGATCGCGATGTCCGAGCCGGCCGCCGGAAGCGATCTCCAAGGCATTCAGACGACGGCCGTTCGACACGGCGACCACTACGTCCTGAACGGACAGAAAACTTTCATCAGTTGCGGGCTCCTCGCGGATCTCGTCGTCGTCGTGGCGAAGACCGATCCCTCATTGGGGCACAAAGGCATCAGCCTGTTGATCGTGGAGCGTGGGATGGAGGGCTTCGAGCGCGGACGCCAGCTCGAAAAGATCGGATTGCACGCCCAGGATACGGCCGAGCTCTTCTTTCGCGACGTCAAGGTGCCGGCGGCGAATCTGCTCGGCAGCGAGGGCCAAGGATTCGCGTATCTGATGCAGAATTTGCCGATCGAGCGGCTGTGCATCGCGATCGGCGCGATCGCCTCGGCCGAGGCGGCCATTGAATGGGCGGTCCGTTATTGTCGCGAGCGGGAAGCCTTCGGCCAGAAGATCGGTCAATTTCAGCGAACCCGATTCGAGCTTGCCGAAATGCACACCGAAGTGACGATCGGGCGAACCTTCGTCGACCGCTGCATCGAGGAAGTGAATCAGAGGACGCTGACGACCGAAACGGCCTCGATGGCAAAATGGTGGACGACCGATCTCTGCCATCGGGTGACCGACCGGTGCCTGCAGCTGTTCGGGGGCTACGGCTACATGCGGGAGTATCCGATCTCTCGCGCGTTCGTCGACGCCCGAGTGGCGATGATCTATGGGGGAACGAACGAGATCATGAAGGAGATCATCGGCCGCCGGCTCCTGGCCGGCGACTGATCTCGATTGGTCTCGATGCCCACTCCGCCCGAGCAAAGACCCCGTCCGGGGTACGCGTGGTACGTCGTCGGCCTCTTGATGCTCGCCTACGTGTCGTCGTTCATCGACCGGCAAACGTTGTTCTTGCTGGTCGGCCCGATCCGGCGCGACCTCGGGATTTCCGATTTTCAGATGAGCCTGCTGATGGGCCTCTCGTTCGCCCTGTTCTACAGCATTCTCGGCCTTCCGATCGGCCGATTGGCGGACCGAGTGAGTCGCCGGGCGATCATCGGAATCGGAACCGCGATCTGGAGCGTGATGACCGCGGGGTGCGGTCTGGCGGCAACCTACGGCCAGCTCTTCCTCGCCCGGGTCGGCGTGGGTGTGGGCGAGGCCGCGCTGTCGCCGCCCGCCTATTCGCTCCTCGCCGACTACTTCCCTCGAGAACGGCTCGGCACCGCGATCGGGGTGTACTCGCTCGGGATCTATCTCGGCAGCGGACTTTCGCTGATGCTCGGCGGGTGGCTGACCGCCGTCGGGTCGTGGCGATCGATCTTCGTTTGGATCGGGCTCCCCGGCCTTGTCCTCGCGGTCCTGATGGCGACGATCAGGGAACCCGGCCGGGGCGCGATGAGCCCGACGCCGTCGCCGCCCGCCGCGTCCGTCCGCGCGGCCTGGCGTTACTTCCTCGCCCATCGGCGGGCATATCTCGGCCATCATCTCGGCTTCGCGTTGATCGCGATGGTCAACTACTCCTGGGCCGCCTGGGTCCCCTCCTTTCTCGTTAGGCTCCACGGGTGGACCACGGCCCGGGTCGGATTCATCTACGGGCTCTGGACCGCGACGTTCGGAGTGGCCGGCGTGGTCCTGGGCGGCGTACTCGGTGACTTCCTCCGGCGAAGGGGATATCTCGACGCGAAGCTCCGTGTCGGTCTCATCGGCGTGGCCGGCCAGGTCCTTGCCGGGCTTCTCTTTCTCTTCGCCCCAACCGGGATCATGGCCGGTGCCCTCATCCCGTCCACTTTTTTCGCCTCATTCGGCTTCGGCGCGGCCGCAGCCGGAGTGCAGGAAATCACCCCGGTTCCGATGCGAGCCCAGGCATCCGCTCTCTATCTATTTTTCGTCAGCCTGATCGGACTGGGTTTGGGCCCGTCGTTCGTCGCCTGGCTCACCGATCACGTGTTCCACGACGATCGAGCCGTGGGGCGGGCGATGGTGCTGGTGACGCTGATCGGGCTCGGTCTCGCGGCGACCGCGCTCGCGAGCGGTCTTCGAGCGTTTCGCGAGACGGCCGCGGTCGTCGATCGATGGCAACCGGAACGAGCGAGCTGACGGATGGGATCACGAGAGGCGGAGCGGCCCCGGTTTCGGGTTTCGGTGGCGAAGGACTATCTCACCTTCTCCGCCGCGCACTTCATCACCATTCCCGATCACAAGTGCGAGTCGCTCCACGGCCACAACTACGTGGTGAACGTCGCGGTCGACGGCGCGGTCGACCGAACGACCGGATTCGTGGTCGACTTCGCCGTCGTCAAGCGACTGCTCGGTCCCGCGCTCGAGGCGCTCGACCATCGGGTTCTCGTCCCGAGCAATAACGATCGGGTCCGCGCGCGATCCGACGGAACGAGCACGGAGATCGACTATCGGGGGACGGTCCGGTTCCGATTTCCGACCTCGAACGTGGCGTTCGTTCCAGTGACCGACACCACCGCGGAGCTCCTGGCCGAGTTTCTCGCGGGGGCGGTCGTAGACGGACTGCGGCGCGAGGGGATCCGAGGCGCGCGGTGGGTCACGGTCGAAGTCGAAGAGAGTCCAGGCCAGATCGGCGCGTACTCGGCGCCGGTCGCTGAAAGGGAGGATCAGCGGTGAAGAAGCCCGAAGCATTGAGCCGAACCGAAATCGACGACCGGCTCCGCCGGCTCGGGAGCTGGACGTTCACCGACGGCGCGATCCGGCGAACCTACGAGACGGATGGCTGGCGGGGCTCGCTCCTCGTCACCAACGCCGTCGCCTTCATTTGCGAAGCGGCCGATCACCATGCGGACATCCTGGTGACGTGGCCCAAGGTCACCATCGCGCTCTCGACCCACAGCGCTGGCGGAATCACCGAGCTGGATTTCGAGGTCGCCGGTCTGATCGAGCGGCAAATCACCTGGAAGCCGCCGACCGGATCGGCGCTCGCGGGACCGAGCCAACCGATCGTGAAAGGTTAGGCCCGCGGGTCAGTCGCCGAGGCTGACCCCGAGGTTTCGAGCGGTCAGAATGATCCCGCTGTCGAGGGAGACGAGCTTCTGCTTCCCGAGAATGTCGGCGATCCGGCGGCGACTCACGGTCGGGGGACTGAAGACCACGAGCGAGCCGAAATCCCCCTCGCCGATCGCGCGGACGGCCGCGGAGCCGAATCGAAGCGCCAACAGCCGATCGAACGTGGTCGGCGATCCGCCCCGCTGAAGATGGCCCAGCACCAGGCTTCGGGTTTCCTTGCCGGTCCGCTCGGAGATCGCATACGCCACTTGGGCCGCGATTCCACCGAGCCGTTCGGCCGAGCCCACCTTCGCTTCCTCGAGGAGACTCACCGTTCCGTGCTTCGGCCGCGCCCCTTCGGCGACCACGACGATGGAGAAATGCCGTCCCGCCGTCTCTCGGTCCCGGATCTTGTCGCAGACCTTGTCGATGTCGAAGGGAATCTCGGGAATGAGGATCACGTCGGCGCTGCCGGATAGGCCGCTGTGAAGCGCGATCCAACCGGCGTAGCGGCCCATCAGCTCGACCACCATCACGCGATCGTGACTCTCGGCCGTCGTATGCAGCTTGTCGAGCGCGTCGGTCGCGGTCGCCACCGCGGTGTCGAACCCGAAGGTGGCTTCGGTTCCGAACACGTCGTTGTCGATCGTCTTCGGCACGCCCACGACGGGGACCCCGAGCCGCCAGAGCTCGTACGCGATCGTGAGGCTGCCGTCGCCCCCGATCGCGATCAGGGCGTCGAGTCGAAGCGCCTTGAACGCGGCGACGATCTCGCCCGACCGATCCATTTCCTGGATCGTGCCGTCGGCCAGCCGGGCCGGCCACCGGAACGGGTTGCCCCGATTGGTCGTTCCGAGGATCGTGCCGCCCAGGTGCGTGATGCCCCGCACTTGATCGGGGCCAAGCCGGATCATGCCGCCGGCCGAGTCTCCCTTCCGCCGCTCGGGACCTTCGTACGGTTTGCCGTAGGCGAAGGACAGGCGACTGCCCCGCTGATAGAGACCGTCGTACCCTCGCCGAATACCGAAGCACTCCCACCCTCGCCGGTGGGCCGACAGGACCACGGCCCGGATCACCGCATTGAGGCCCGGCGCGTCACCGCCGCCGGTGGAGATGGCAATCCGCATCGGCCGCTTCCGCCTTCGTTCGAGTGGAGTCGGTTGAGGTTACGAACCCGCCTGGCGAGCCATCAGCGCGCGCACCACCTCACCCGGTTCGGCATGGCGGCGAGCCGCCTTCTTGGAGAAGACGAGCTGACCGTCGGCCTGGACCTCGAAAACGCCGCCCGACGACGGAACGAGCTTGACCGTCGTCCCTGGAATCGCCTGCTGGATCTCAGCCGCCAAACTGACGGCTCGGGGTTCGTAGTTTCACGCAACGCAAAATTGGATCGAAACCTGCATCGCTCGCTCGCGTGAGAGGGTCGCGGCACAAATGCTAGCGTTGGCGGGGGTCGGCTTCAAGGGCGCGGCACGCTCGAAAGAGTCCTTGTCCCGCTTACCTAAGTCTCCTATCTATAACGTTATGCAAGCACGCGTCACGATCGCGACCGTGGCAGTACTGGGCCTCTGCACTCGCTCGGTCCAGGCGCAACGTCCCACGGGAACCGTCGAGATCAGCGGCGTCGGCGTCTGGCATACCAAGACCCTTCCGCACGACGCGCTGCGCGCCTTCGGAGCGGGAGCCCGCCTGGGGATTTGGGTCGTCGGGGGATTGGAGGTCGAGGGGGAAGTCGACCTCACGTTTCCTCGGAATTTCGCCACCGGCGTTCGGTACACCATGACCGAGCTCGGGCTCAGCGGTCTCTACAACTACACGTTCGAGTTCGGTCCCTCGATCTACGTTCGCGCCGGCTTCACGAAAATTCGGGCCGAGGACACCTGTCGGGTGGGCGGAGGACCCTGCAATGCGTTCGGGGCGCTCACCGGAGGCGGCGGATTCCGGGTGCCGATCACCGGGCCGCTCCAATTTCGGGCGGAGGGAACCTACAAGACCCGCTCGGCCTACGAGTACAACTCCGTCGGCGCCAGCGTCGGGCTCACCGTGTTCACGAACGGCAATCGGCTGAGAGGCGCGCGAGCCGAGGCCGATGATGACGGCGACGGCGTTCCCAACTCGAAGGACCGGTGTCCCGACACGGTGCGCGGCGCGCTGGTCGATTCCCGCGGCTGTCCGACCGATACCGACGGCGACGGGGTGCCGGACGGAATCGACCGCTGCCCCGGAACCCCGAAGGGGACGCCGGTCGACGCGTTCGGCTGCCCGATGAAGAAGCCCGAATGACCCGCCTCCGTCTCCTCCGCTGGGCGATGGTCGTTTGCGGGTTAGTACCGGCCGTTCCGCCGGGCGCCGTGGCGCAGACCCCGCCTCCCTCCTGGCAGTCGCTGTACGTCAACGCGTGGGCCTTCGGCTCGAATCAGCGATTCGACGCCCTGGTCCGGCTGGCCGACACGACCGAGATCAACGCGTTCGTGATCGACGTCAAGGACGATACCGGCTATCTCACCTATGCCTCGCAGGTCCCCGTCGCCATCGCCATCGGAGCGAACCAGCATCTCCGGGCCAAGGACGCCGGCAGCCGGCTCGAGATTCTCCGGCAGCACCGGATCCGGGCAATCGCGCGGATCGTGGTGGCCAAGGATCCGCTCCTCGCCGAACACAAGCCGGAATGGGCGGTGAAGACCGAGGGGGGCGGGCTGTGGAGCGATCGCAAGGGGTTTCACTGGGTCGATGCGTTCCAGGATTCCGTGTGGATCTATGCCGCCGACCTCGCGGCCGAGGCCGTACGCCTGGGCTTCGACGAGGTTCAGTACGACTACGTGCGCTTCCCGGACGAGCCGAAAGCCCG
>JADMIO011421312.1_pt1 | contig 17299 bp, 18 predicted proteins | sample 8958161 | NCBI WGS metagenome assembly JADMIO01 (sample SAMN16585339, study PRJNA669376) | soil metagenome | isolation source: Crop rotation soil | place: USA: Cullars Rotation, Alabama | collected 2011
GCGACTTCAAGTCACGTGAATTCCAAGCTTCGGATCCCACTGTGCTGGAAAGTCGCCCACGGGAACCACGCCGAGGCGATGGATCAGCGCGATGCGGCGCACGGTCGGCCAGCGAAGCCGGGCATCGTCGGCGATGGCGCCCAATCGGGGGAGGGCTTGTTCTTCGTAGGCCTCGTACTCGAGCACTGCGACGTCGGCTCGGCCGGGCGAATGGTCGCGTGCGGTTCCGGAGAACAAGACAACGGCGCCACAGTCGGGTCGAACCGCCCAGTCGTAGGCCTCGGCAACAGGCAAAACGCTGTCGGCCAATCCCAGCCACGTGTCATCGGTTGGCCCCTGCACGCCACCATCGTACGGCTCCACGAGGGGCACAGCGCCAGCCGACGCTGCGGGCGCCACGCCGGCCTGCGTGTTCTGCCGCGCGACACCGACCTGAGAGCCCGCGGCCGCCAGCGCCCGGAGGATCAGTAATCTCGCTTCTCGTGCGGAGTGACGACGACGACGACGTACCGAACTTTCGCCCTCCGCCTGCCCCCGACGATCGTCTGTGGCGGCATCCGAGCGAGATCACGGTGCCGGTACGAACCCCTTCGTGGAGCGCGCGCCATTCGTTCGGCCTCGCCGCGCTCTCTGCGCTCGGCGGCGCGCTCGTGACCAGCGCGCTGTGGCTCACCTTCGCCGCCCCCGACAGTTCGTCGGTCAAGGTGAAGGAACAGGTCGCCATGGCACCGGTCATCGCCGTACAGCCGAGATACGTGAGCACCGACGACTGGTCGACCGAAGTGAGCGCACGCGCCAGCACCGCGGTCTTCCCGGTCGAGATCCGTTCGGGCTCGACGACGCGCACCGGCGCTGCGGTCGCGGTGATCGACGACGGGCACCTGATCGTGCCCGCGCACTTGCTGACCGATGCCAAGTCGGTCGTGGTGACCACTCGTGACGGCACCCGGTTGCCCGCGACGATCAACGGTGTCGATCTCGTCAACGACATCGGCGTGATCAAGGTCGACGCCGCGCTGCCCATCGCCGTGGCGACCCGCAGCAGTTGTCCCGACAACGGCCAGGCGATCGCGCTGGTCGGTGCCGATGGCAACAACCGACCGGTGTGGCAGACGAGCGTGTTGTCGGTCGACCAGCGGGCGCCGCAAGCGAGCCCGACGCAGATGCTCTTCCGCATCGGCTCGCCCATCGAAGCGACCGCCGACGGCGGCGCGGTGGTCGACAACATGGGTGCGGTCATCGGCATCGCGACCATCCCGCCCCAGGCGTCGGGCCGCGATGGCTTCGCCATTCCGATGACGTTGGCCCGGTCGATCGCGTGGGAGCTCATCTCGACCGGCAAGAGCACCTATCCCGCGCTCGGCTTCGACGGCGCTCGTACCACGGGCGAGCGCGACGAGACCGGCGTCCGTGTCTCGTCGGTGAGCGCTCCGGGGCCGGCGTCGGTGGCCGGTCTGCGCAAGGACGACATCATCGTGAGGGCCGACGGCTCGTCGGTGTCATCGATGACCGCGATCGTCGTGCACGCACGCGAACGCGGCGGCGGCAATCAGATCGCGCTCGACATCCTGCGCAACGAAAAGCCGTTGACGATCAGCCTGGCGTTGCCTGCGAGTTGAGTCACGTCGCTCGGCGCACGCCGCCTTCGAGGCCTCACCGCTTGTCGAAGATCGGCACCGAGTGCGAGGGGACTAGGCGCGGGGCGCGAACATGATCACGGCAACACCGATGAGGCAGATTGCTGCGCCGGTGAGGTCGAAGCGGTCGGGTCGATAGCCGTCGACGACTCGTCCCCAAACGAGTGACCCAGCGACGAAGACGCCGCCGTATGCCGCGAGTATGCGACCGAACGTCGCATCGGGTTGCAACGTGGCGATGAATCCGTAGGCGCCGAGCGCGGTGACGCCGAGGCCTGCGAACGCGATTCCTCGGTGCTCGCGCACGCCTTGCCAGACGAGCCACGCTCCTCCGATCTCCGCGACCGCGGCAAGAACGAACAAGGCGATCGAACGGAGCACATCCATGACCGGACGATACGAGGGCCAGAATGGACTTGACCTTCGACTTGGGTTCAACCCTTACGCTGCGTCTCATGGAATCACGACAAACGATCTCGGCGGTCGCTGCTCGTACGGGCTTCACGCCCTCCGCTTTGCGGTTCTACGAAAGCGCCGGGCTGATCACTCCCGATCGAACGGATAGCGGCTACCGGGTGTACGACGAACGGTCGGTCGAGCGGTTGCGTTTCATCGCCCGCGCGAAGCAACTCGGCCTCCGCTTGGACGAGATCACCGAACTGGTCGCACTGTGGGACGACGATCAATGCGCTCCGGTCGCGGCTCGAATGCACAACCTCGTCGCAGTGAAACTCGCCGAGGCACAGGGCCGTATCGCCGAGATGGTCGCCTTCACCGCCGACCTACAGAGGTTTCACGCAAGCTTGGCGGTGGGCGAGACGACCGGTTCCTGCAGCGATCATTGCGCGTGCGTGCCCGTACCCGATGCCTCGGCCGCCATATCTCTGGCTGCAGTGGTCGAGAGCACTGCCGAGTTTCCGCCGATCGCCTGCACACTCGCCCCAGCCGAAATGAGTCAGCGGGCGGCTGATTGGCAAAGTGTCCTCAGCCACGCCACCGACGGTCCGACTCGAGTCGATGGTGGTGTCACGCTTCGCTTCGGGCGCGACCCTCACCTTGCCGCACGAGTGTCGGCGCTCGCGGCTTCCGAGCAGAGTTGCTGCAGCTTCTTTGCCTTCACCGTGCGTATCGACCACACGGGCACCGAACTCACCGTCACGGCGCCCGCTGATGCGCGACCGCTCGTCGACGCCCTGTTCGGTATGCCGGCATGAAAGGCAAGGCGGGGGAAGGCAGTGCGATCTTCGGACTTGCCGCGATCGTCTGTGCGGCGTGCTGCGCCGGGCCGATTGTCGCGCTCCTCGGCGGCATCGTCGCACTTGGCGCGGTCGGGACGCTGCTGTTCGGCGCCGCAGGGTTGGTGACGGTGACGACCTCGACCGCCATGAGTCTTCTATGGCGACGTCGTCGTCGCACTCGATGCGGCGTTGAACCAGCACTGGTCGTGGCGCTCGACCCTCCAGTGCGGCGTGTTGCGACACCGCGATGAAGGTCCCGAGCTGGTGATGCGCAAGACGAACCGCGGGGTGTCGTCGCAACGTTCGGTCGAGTCACGTCCGCTCGGCGCGGAGATGTCGGCGCGAGCGGTGACGGAGAACCAACCAAACCGTGAGCCCGGCCAGTGTCGCGATCACTCCGCCCGCGACGCCGAGTGCGATCTGTTGACGGCGTCGTGACGTGAGCTTGTCGAGCGCCGACGGTTGATGGCCGAGCACATAGGCCTCTTCGTTCGTGTTCGCGGCCTGCCATCCGAGCGCGCGAAGGCGATCGTTGCCGACGACCCACGGGTGCACCGTGTACGGCACCAAACCCGGAGGCGCGCTCGCGAGACCGAAACGCCATCTGATCTTCGCGATCGCGTCGACCGCCGAACGCGGCAACATCGGGCGCGGGCCGGGATACGCGAGCGCGCCCAGCGTCTCGGGCGAGATCCAACCATCGGGCGCGACGTTGATGACACCGTCGATGTGCGTTCGCAACGCGACGATCACCGCTTCGACGAGGTCGTCGACGTGCAGGTACTGCGCCGGCGCGTCGCCTTCGTTCGTGCGCACTGTCGCGACCGATCGCAACAACCGCGCCGAACGACTCGGTTGTTCATCGTCGACCAGCGGCACCGGACGCAGCACGGCGAGCGTTGCGTTCGCGTGGTCGGCCCGCCATTCGAACGCCCGACGCTCGAGCTCCGCGTGGTACACCGCGAATGCGAAGTCGGGATTGGGCCGCACCGGTGCCTCTTCGGTGAGGGGTACTGCGTTGTTGGGCCACGCGCCGTAGACCATCGCCGTCGACATGATCACCAAATGGTCGACACCGCTCTCCCCCGCCGCCGCGAACACCCGCTCTGCGACCGCGAGCGGGCCCGCGCTGTTGGTCGTCGATGCCGCGTCGGCGGGGAACGGCGACCCCAGGTGCACGACCGCGTCGGCACCGGCGAACAACGGGCCCAACTTGGCGGTCGAGAGATCGACGACCCGATGGTCGACGGCGGGCGACGTCTCGACCCGCTGCTTGTCGAGGGCGAGCACCGACATGCCGTGGTCGGCCAATCGCCGGCACAGGCGCGATCCGATCGAACCGGCGGCGCCGGTGACGATGACCTTCATCCCGTGACGCTACCAATTCGCCCTCGCACGCCCCTACCATGCCGCTATGAGCGACGAAGGTCCATTCGGAGACGACGCCATGCCGTTTCCGCCGCCGATGCTGGCCGAGCTCATGCGCATGATGCAGGCGACGGGCCCGATCAGTTGGGACACCGCCAAGCAACTCGCGATCACGGTGGCCACGCAAGGCGTCAGCGAATCCAACGTCGATCCGGGCGAGCGCATCGCCATCGAGGAGCTCGCGCGAGTCGCCGACCTGCACGTGCAGAACGCCACCGGCCTCAGCACCGTCGTCGACGGGCGCTCGCCGACCATCGCCGCGGTCAACCGTTCGACGTGGGCGATGCGCACGTTCGACTCCTATCGGCCGCTGCTCGAGACGCTCGGTGATTCGATCGCACGCGTCTCGCGCGACAGCATGCCGGGGCCCGACGAGATCGACGATCCGTCGCTGGCGTGGTTGGCACCGCTCATGCGCGCCCTCAACCCGATGCTGCTCGGGCTCACTGCCGGATCGATGGTGGGCCATCTCGCCAGCCGATCGCTCGGCACCTACGACCTGCCCGTGCCACGGCGGCCGAACAACGAAGTCATGATCGTGGTGCCCAACCTCGACGCATTCGGCGACGACTGGTCGCTGCCGCGCGACGAGCTCCGGTTGTGGATCTGTGTGCACGAGCTCGCCCACCACGCAGTGTTGTCATTGCCACACGTGCACGAACGCATCACTTCGTTGTTGCAACAGCACGCGTCCGCGTTCACCGCCGATCACACCGCGCTACAAGATCGATTGGGTGATTTCGACATCACTGCGTTGCTGCAAGGTCAGGGCTCCGATTCGCTCGCCGACTTCCAACGTGTCCTCGGTGATCCCGAAGTGATGCTCGGAGCCGTGCAGTCGCCCGCGCAACGCGCGCTGCTCCCGCAACTCGAGGCCGTCATCTGTGCGGTCGTGGGCTATGTCGATCACACGATGGATTCGATCGGCGCCCATCTCATCAGCTCGTACAACATGCTCACCGAAGCCCTGCGCCGGCGCCGTGTCGAGGCCGATGCGTCCGATCGATTCGTCGAGAAGATCCTCGGCTTCAACCTGACGCAGCGACAATACGATCGCGGTCGGCACTTCATCGATGGCATCGTCGAACGCAGCGGCACCGATGCGCTGTCGCGTTTGTGGGACGCGCCGGCCGCGCTGCCGACTCCGTCCGAGATCGATGCACCGGGCCTGTGGTTGGCCCGCATCGATCTGCCCGAGTAGCTCAGTCGAACAACTCGAGTTGGTCGTCGGGCGACTCCGACGTGCGCCGGGCGCGCCGCGGTGGGCGGCGCCCACTCCATCGACGCGGCGGTGTCACCACGGGAGAAACGGCAGTGGCCGCGTCGCGATCGGCCGCGGTCGCGTCGTGCGGAGACGCGGCGGACGGCGGCACAGGCGGCGGCGCCACCCTCGTGTCGTCGGGGTAGTGCGACGGGTCGCTGCGAACCCGACCGGGCCGCGCCGCGAGCTGCACTCGTTGCAGCAGCGACACACCCGATGGCGACCGCAACCCGATGATGTAGGTGGCCGTCGCGACTGCCGCCGCGATCGCGACGATCGCGAACCCGAGCCGTTCGGGCACGTGCAACAGCGTCGGCACGAGCGCGCCCACGACCCAACCGAATTGGAAGCGCATCTCGAAACGCGCGAACGAACGACCCCAGTTGGCGTCAGGCGCGTCGCGCTGGATGAGCGAATCGAACGCCAACTTGCCGGCAGCCGCGCCGGTGCCGATCGCCAACGTCAACACCAGCGTGCCCCGCAGGCCACCCGTCCACGCGGCGAAGATCGCGGCGAGCATGGTCGTGACGAGCACACCTTGGAGGATGCGCTCTTCGAGCCAGCGCGTACGCAATGTCGGAGCGAGACGCGATCCGACGAGGCCACCGAGCCCGGCAACGATGAGCACCGCACCGAAATGCCATTTGGGCGCGCCGGGGTTGCCCACGATGTTCGCCTTGCGCATGAGAGCGGCGGCGGCGCCGGCCGCCGAGCCCTTCTCCTGGATGTCGAGACCCTTCTTGCCGCCTCGCAGTTCGAACGCCAAGAGGAATGACAAGAACCCCACGATGCCGCGCACGATGCCCATCGCCGACCCGGCGAGCGCGATGCCGATGCTCGACAGCTCGGCCCGTTCTTGCTCGCTCGCGGGTTCGGTGGCGATGGCGATGCGGGGCAGCCGGAAGCTCAACACGCCACCGGCGGCGAAGGTCAGCATCGCCAACGACGACACGAACCCGGGGCCGATGATGAAGTTCGCGATGCCCCCGATCGCGACGCCGGCGATGTTGCCCAGTGCCGAGATGAGGGCCAACTTCGAGTTGGCCTCGACGAGTCGGCGCTCCGAATCGACGAGCTTCGGCACCACCGCACGGCTGGCGATCGACGCGCCCGACTTGAGCACCAACATCGCCAGCGCCTCGGGGAACAAGAACAGCGTCTTGATGTGCCCGATCATCAACAGCGCGACGATGGCGCGCCCCAAGTTGACCGCGACCATCATGCTGCGCCGGCCGCCCTTCGCCCTGTCGATCGCGGGGCCGATCAGCGGCGTGATGACGGCAAAGGGTGCGACGGTGACGATCAGCGCGGCGGCGACCCGCGCGCGCGCCGCGTCGGGACTGATGTTGAAGAAGATCGATCCGGCGAGCGCCGCGGTGATCAGCCCATCGCCCACCGACGACGCCGCTTGGATACGCGCCAGCCAGGTGAACGGCGTCGCGCTGAACGTCGGGTTGGTGAGATCGGGATGGCGAGGACGGTTGAGCGGCCGCCACCCCGGCGAGCTCGCGGTCACCCGGTCATGCTAGGGCGCCGGTATCCTGCCGCCGTGCCGCCCAAAGCAGCACGGGCGGCGACGTGGCATGCGAAGCAACCGGCTTCGTCCGCGACGAGCCGCCCAAAGAAGCACGGGCGGCGACGTGGCATGCGAAGCAAGCGGCTTCGTCCGCGACGAGCCGCCCAACGCATCTCAGCGCGTCTGATCGAACTTGTAGCCCAAACCGCGGATCGTGACGATGCGCGTCGGACTGCGTGGGTCGTCCTCGATCTTCGAGCGGATGCGCTTGACGTGCACGTCGAGGGTCTTGGTGTCGCCGACGTAGTCGCTGCCCCAGACTCGATCGATGAGGATCTCACGCGTGAGCACGCGCCCCGCGTTCTCCATGAGCAACGTGAGCAGCTCGAACTCTTTGAGTGGCATCATCACGATCTCGCCCTTGACCTTGACTTCGTGACGCTCGGGGTCGAGCGAGAGGTCGCCGAGCACGATGGGGTTCGACTCGACGGGCGGCCGTTCATCGCCGCGCACTTCGAAACGCCGCAGCACCGCGCGCATGCGGGCAACCAGTTCGCGCAACCGGTACGGCTTGGTGACGTAGTCGTCGGCGCCCACTTCGAGACCGACTACGGTGTCGACCTCGCTCGTCTTCGCCGTGACCATGATGATCGGTACCTGCGACTTCAAGCGGATCTCGCGACACACGTCGAGACCCGAGATGCGCGGCAACATCAGATCGAGCAGCACGAGATCGGGAGCGATCTCGTCGAACTGCGCGAGAGCGGCCGCGCCGTCGACCGCGATCGTGACCCGAAAGCCCTCGCGTTCGAGACCGATCGTGAGGGCTTCGGCGAACGACGGTTCGTCTTCGACGACCAGCACATGGGCTTCGGATGACATCGGTGATCTCCTCCCGCGTGCTCAGCGAGCCGTCTCGAACGGCGCTTCGACGGGGAGATGGGTGGGAAGGATGAGTGTGAAGGTCGATCCCTCGCCTTCACGCGAGATCACGCTGACCTCACCGCCGTGATTGCGCACGACGTGCCGGACGATGGAGAGGCCGAGGCCAGTGCCGCCGGTGTCGCGTGAGCGCGCCTGATCGACCCGGTAGAAACGTTCGAAGATGCGGTCGAGATCCTTCGCGGGGATGCCGATGCCGTGATCTTGCACCACGAGTGACACCTCGTCGGTCGTGTTGGCGACCCGCACCTGCACCGTCGAGCGCGGCTCGCTGTACTTGATGGCGTTGTCGAGCAGATTGAACAGTGCCGACGTGAGCTGCCGCCGGTCGCCGACCAGCGCGACCGCGTGATCGATCGGCGCGACGTTGATCGAGATCTGGTGCTTGTCGGCTGCCGGACGCACCCGGTCGACCGCGCTCGCGACCACATCGGCGACACAAACCCGTTCCCGTTCGACCAAGCCCTCTCCTTCGATACGACTCAACACGAGGAGGTCGTCGACGATGCGATTCACGCGGAAACCCTCTTCTCGCATGCGTGCCGCCAACCGTTGGATGACCGGCGGATCGTTCTCGTCGACCAACGCGTCGGCCAGCACCACGAGCGCGCCGATCGGTGTCTTGAGCTCGTGACTGATGTTCGCTACGAAATCGCGTCGGATCGCGTCGATGCGCTGCTGTTCGGTGATGTCATCGATGACCGCGATCGCGCCGATGATGCCCGACTCGTTGACCAATGGTGAGGCGTGGACGAGCATCGTTCGCTTGGGCGGGCCGAAGAGATCGATCTCGCGGTCGCTGACCTCGCCCCGCAGCGCCTTCGTGATGAGCTCGCGGATCGCCGACTCGACCAGCGCGTCACCGTGACGCGCATCGACGAAGCTCTCGGCGAACGAGTTGCGCAGCACCACCTGTCCGTTGCGGTCGGCAACCACTGCGCCTTGTGTCATCGCGCTCAGCGCGCGTTCGAGGCGCCGTCGTGCGATCTCGGTGTCGTCTTCGTTGCGCATCACTCGATCGACCGATCGCTCGAGGAGCGCGACCGCGTGCGCCGGACGCGAGGATGGGCGTTCACCCAGGCGTTGGTTGAGCTGATTGAGCTCGGCGACCAATCGGCGTTGATGCCAGATGAGCAGCCCCACGGCCACCGCGGCGAGCAGAATGGCGAGTACGACGGCGATCACGGTTCGAATCCTGGGTCCGGAAGATCAGCGTACGGCGGGTTGGCCGATGTCACTGGCGCGAGGAACGTGATCGTGGCGAAGCCTTGCTCGACCAGTGCGGTGTCGGTGCCTTCGGGCGCCACATACTCGGTGGGCTGGCGGCCGACGTAGAGCCGGCCCGCCGCCCGCCCGGTGATGATCGTGCGCACTGCATTGAACGGCGCCAACTCCGCGTAGCGGATGCCCTTGACGTCGCCGATGGGGAGATTCGGCACGTTGAGGTTGACCGTCGTGCCCGCCGGCGTGTCGGCGAGTGCACCGAGCGCCGCTTGTGCGTAGGCCGCCGCCGTCTTCCAGTGGATGCGCTCGGCGAAGCCGATGCTCACCGCCAGACCCGAACAGCCCCACTTGGCGGCGGTGAGCGCGGCGCCGATCGTGCCCGAGTGCAGCGTGGCCCGGCCACAGTTGACACCGGGGTTCACACCCGACGCGACCAGATCGGGCGGCGAACCGAACCCGCCCAACGATGCCGCGATCACGCACATCGCCGGCGGACCGTCGACCGCAAACGCTTCGACGTCGGGGAGCTCGGGCAGCTCGACTCGCTCGTACGAGATGTGGTCGGCGTATGCCATCGGTCCCATCGACGACGACGAGCCACTCATCTCGCGGTCGGGGGCGACCACCACCACTTCGTGACCGAGCTCGCGCACGGCGGCGGCCAACACCGCGAGACCGGGCGCGAAGACGCCGTCGTCGTTGGTGACGAGGACCCGTCGCGATTCGATGTCAGGCTCCGTCGGGTAGTTCGAAGCGCTCGGCGGCGCGCTTCTTGATCTCCGCACGCGCGGCACCGGTGTGCTCGGGCAGCCAGCCCGTGACCATGTACTGGATGCGCTCACCGACGTTGACGGCGTGATCGCCGAGGCGCTCGTAGTAGCGCGCGATGAGTGCCAGCTGCACGGCACTCTGCAGTGGCATGATGTTGCGGTCGTGCTGTTCGATGAGCGCGATGACGAAGTCACGCTGCAGCGCGTCGAGTCGATCGTCCATGTCCTCGAGCGCGGCGGCGAGCGCCACATTGCGGTCGGCATAGGCGTCGATGGCGAGACTCGTGAGCCGATACGCCTCGTCGCTCATCTGGACGATGAGGCCACGCAGCTTCGGCTCGATGGGCGTGCCGTACATCCGACGGATGGTCTTGCAGATGTTGCAGGCCAGATCGCCGGCCCGTTCGAGATCCCAGTTGAGCCGGATCGCCGTCATGATGACGCGCAGATCACTCGCCATCGGTTGTTGCAGTGCGAGCAGGCGCTGGCAATCCTCTTCGATCTCGAGCGACTTCGCGTCGAGGACGTCGTCGTAGTCGATCACGGCCTGGGCCGCGGTCAGGTCCGCGTCGAGCAGCGCCTGCGTCGCGCGCGGGATCGACTCGACGACCATCGCCGCGAGTTCGATCACATCTTGTTTGATGTCATCGAGCTGTTGATGAAACGACTTGCGGATCTCGTCCATGACGCCTCACTGTTCAGCCGAATCGGCCGGTGACGTAGTTCTCGGTTCGCTCGTCGGTCGGGTTCGAGAACATCTTCTCGGTACGGTCGTACTCGACCAGCACACCCGTACGCCGATCGCTCTCGGGGTTGACCTCGACCGAATAGAACGCGGTGCGGTCGCTCACGCGTGCCGCCTGTTGCATGTTGTGGGTGACGATGATGATCGTGAACCGGTTCTTGAGCTCTTGCATCAGGTCTTCGATGCGGGCGGTTGCGATCGGATCGAGCGCCGAGCAGGGCTCGTCCATGAGGATCACGTCGGGCTCGACCGCGATCGCACGAGCGATGCAGAGGCGCTGTTGCTGACCGCCGGAGAGGCCGAGGGCTGAGCTCTTCAGCCGATCCTTCACCTCGTCCCACAGCGCTGAGCCCTTGAGCGAGCGCTCGACGATGTCGTCGAGCTCTGACTTCTTCTTGACGCCGTTCAGTTTGGGGCCGTACACGATGTTGTCGTAGATCGACTTGGGGAACGGGTTGGGCTTCTGGAAGACCATCCCGATGCGGCGCCGCACTTCAGCCGGTGACACGTCGGGCCCGTAGAGATCGACACCCTGGTACACGAGCGAGCCTTCGACACGGGCGCCGCGAATGAGGTCGTTCATGCGATTGAAGCAGCGGAGCACCGTCGTCTTGCCACAGCCCGAGGGGCCGATGAAGGCAGTGATCTTGTGCTTGCTGATCGCCATGTCGACGTTGCGCACGGCGCGGAACGTCCCGTAGTAGACGCTCAGATCGGAAAGTTGGAAGATGACTTCGTCGTCCACGGTGGGTTCGTCATCATATTCGACGACGATGTCAGGCGTGACGATCGACACCTCGGATTGTGCGAGGGCGGTATCGCTCATGGAAGGCTCCTTCGGCCCGTACGAACTGGTCGTGCGCTCATCGTCTCGCATCCGTCATCGTTTCAGCGCGAACCGCGAGGCCACGAGGCGCGCGATGAGGGTGAAGACGAACGCGATCAGGATCAACGTGAGCGCCGCACCCCACGCTCGCTGATTGGCGCCGGCAAATGGCTCCTGCGCGTTGGAGAAGACCTCGCGAGGCAGTGCGGCCATGGACCCCTTGAAGGGGTTCAGGTTCAACGACTTGGCGACCCCGATGGTGAAGATCAACGGTGCGGTTTCGCCGGCGGCACGGGCGACGGCCAACAGGCAGCCCGAGATGATGCCGGGCAGAGCCGCCGGCAACACGACAGTGACGATGGTGCGGCTCTTCGTGGCACCGAGTCCCATGCTGGCCTCGCGCAGGTTCTCGGGCACGAGGCGCAACATCTCTTCGACCGAGCGGATGATGATCGGCAACATCAACGCCGCCAGTGCGAGCGAGCCGGCGAAACCCTGCAGACCTCGCGTGCCCATGCGCAGCACGAACGACACGTAGATGAACATGCCCATGACGATCGACGGCACACCGGTCATCACCGTCGCCATGAACCGGACCAACCGGGCGAAGATGCTCGTACCGCCGTACTCGTTGAGGTAGATCGCGCCGAGGATGCCCGCTGGCACTGCGATCACCGTGGCCACCAAGGTGATTATCAAGGTGCCCGCGATCGCCGGCCCCATGCCGGGCCCGAACTGGCGAGCCCGCACCGGAATGTCCTTCGTGAAGAACGCCCAACTCAGCGAGCCCGCACCCTTCTGCACGACGACGCCGAGCACCAAGACCAAGGGCACGAGGACGAGCAGCAGGCATCCGCCCATCAGCACACTCATGAGCGCGCTCTTCGTCGTGCGCCAACTGCGGCTGGGAGCGAGGCCGACCGACTGTGCGCTCACGCGATCGGATGCACCAGGAGGAAGATCGGTGGGGAACGTGGACGCAGTCATCGCCGCACTCCTTGCGACTTCGCCATCGACCGTTGCACGATCCCAGTGGCGACGAGGTTGACCACGATGGTCAAGAGGAAGAGCGTGACCGCCAGTGCGATCAGGGCCGCCCGCCAGGTGCCCTCGGCTTCGGGCCACTCGTTGGCGATGACGCCGGGCATGGTGTCGCCCGACGCGAACACGTTCCAGCCGATCGACTTGCCCGATCCCACCGTCAACGCGACGGCGATCGTCTCGCCCATCGCGCGACCGAGACCCAACATCACCGCGCCGACCAAACCACCTTTCGAATGCGGCAGCACAGCGCCGCGGATCATCTCCCAACGCGTGGCACCGAGGCCGTAGGCGGCCTCGCGGTCGCTGAGCGGCGTTGTGTCGATCACCTCGCGCGACAGTGAGGTGATGATCGGAGTGATCATGATGCCGAGGATCAGACCGGCAGTCAGGAAGCTCTTGCCGCCCGAGCTCGTTCCGAAAATCCACCCGAGCACCGGCACCGACCCGAAGATGTCGTGAAGGCGATCGAAGAAGCCGGGGAGTTTCGGAGCGAGGAACAAGATGCCCCACAACCCGAAGACCACCGACGGGATGACCGCGAGTAGGTCGACGACCGACACGATCCATCTCCGCAACCGCAGCGGTGCGACCTGCGTGGCGAACAGCGCGATGCCGAGACTCACCGGAACCGCCAACGCCAACGCGATCACCGCGGTGTAGAGCGTGCCGAAGATCAGCGCGCGGGCGCCGAAGATGCCTTCACTCGGTGCCCAGCGCTTCGATGTGAAGAAGTCGAAGCCCATCTTGTCGAATGCCGGCCACGCCTTGCCGGTCATCGTGAGCGCGATCGCGCCCAACACGAGGAGGACGAACAGTCCTGCGCCGTATGTTGCCCAACGAAAGATCCGGTCGCCGACGCGGTTCTTCCCGCTGAGGTCGGCGCCGGGCTCGATGGTCGTTGCCGTCATCGATGACTCCGCAGTCCTTCGTGCGAACGAGAAGCGGCGACGGCACGGACATCGCCCCGCCGTCGCCGCATTGGATGGAAACCGGTGATCAGAGCGGCAGCTTGATCTTGTCGAGCTGCACGATGGCCTTGTCGGCCAGCGACTTCGACAACGGTGCGTAGTCGATCTCCGACGCAACCTTCTGTCCGTCGGTGAGGAGATAGCGGAGGAAGGCCTTCACCGTCTCACCCTTGACCTTGTCGGTCTGGTCGGCATAGACGAGGATCCAAGTCGGCGCCGCGATCGGGTATGCCTTCTCGCCATCGGCCCACAAGGGGTCATAGGTCAGATCGGCGTTGACCGTCGCGCCTTCGACAGCGGCGGACGCGCCATCGATGGTGGCTTCGACGTACTTGCCGGCCTTGTTCTTGATCAACGCGAACTTGAGATTGGCCGCCTTCGCGTCGGAGAGATCGATGTAGCCGATCGCCCCCTTCGTGTCCTTCACGATCTGGGTCACACCGGCGTTGGCATTGCCGGCCTGTGTGTCGGCCGGCCATTCGACGGTCGAACCGCTCTTCAGCTTCCAGATGCCGCTGCCACCGCTGCCGACCGACTTGTCGAGGAACTTGGTGAAGTTCTCGGTCGTGCCCGAGCCGTCGGCTCGGCGGGCGACCACGATGTTGCCCTTGAGCTTGTCCTTCACGGCCGTGTTCTCGGCGACGATTGCGGGGTCATCCCACGTCTTGATGTCGCGCTGGAAGATCTTGGCGATCGTCTCTGCCGAGAGCTGCAACTTGTCGACGCCGTCGAGGTTGTACGAAACGGTGATCGGTGCCGACACGGTCGGGAAGTAGAGGAACGTGCCCTTGTACTTCGCCACATCGGCGGCCGCCACGAGGCCATCGGAACCGGCGAAGTCGACGACACCACCCTGCAAATCGGTGCGGCCCTTGCCCGAGCCGCCGCCGGCGTAGTTCACCGTCGCCTTCGGCTGAGCCTTCTTGAAGTCGACGATCATCTCGTCGTAGAAGGCCTTCGGGAACGTGGCGCCCGACGCATTCAACGTGCCCGTGACCTCGGGGGCTTTGGTGGTGGTGACGTTCTGGCCCGACGAGTCGGTCGAGGCTTGGGTGTTCGTGGGTGACTCAGCAGCATCGCCCGAGTCGCCGCATGCGGCGCCGACGAGCGCGAGGCCGAGTAGCAGTGCGACGACGGTGAGTCGCTTCTTCGTGGGGTGCAAGGAACCTTTCCTCCTACGGATTGTTCGCTTGCGACGGTACGAGCGTCGGGTGACCGACAGGCATGTCGATGGTGAACGGGTGGTGAACAGTGGGCCAACTGTTGGCACGCGTTGTGAGCGCCGCAGATCGAAGAGCTGGTCAGCGCATCCAACGCCGGTGGCGGCGACGCGCCGCCCGCTTCCACTGTCCGCGCCATTCGGATCGCACCCGATCCTTACGAGCGCGCTCGATACCGACCAATTCGCCGATGACGAAGTCGGCGCCGTTGTGGCCACCGAGTTCGCGGCGCAGCCAGCGTTCGAGGACTTCTGCGTCCTGCATCTCGCCGAGATGATCCTGCAGCGCGACGAGCGCCTCGGCGTGCCGGCGCGCCGAGGCGTGCAGGAGCGGGTGCAGTGTCTCGAGTGAATAGCGCAGCGTCTTCGCCCGGATCCGCACCTTGTGCAACAGCTTCTCGTCGCCGTCGTCGACCGCGCGAACCGCCTTGCGCAGGCGACGCCATTGCCGTCGGGTCGCGGCAACCAGATCATCGGTGTCGACTCCGTCGGCGTCGGACGCCAGCGATGCGTGCGCCGCGCTCGCGAGTTCAGTCGCCACCGAGGCTGTCTCCGGATCGCGCAACAGGTCGAACAACCGACGGAACGACGCATCCCGGTCGCGATCGAGTTGCGAGAGCAGCACGCTCACCGTGGCGCGATCGGACTTCGGCACGATGGTGGCGAGCTCGCGCAGTCGCCCGAGCATCACATCGTGGTCACGCGTCTCGCCCACGACATCGGCGATCGCCGCAAGTCGGTCGCGGGTCGCCTCGATCCATCGTGGCTCGAAGACGGGCGAGAACACCCGGAGATCACTGCGAACTTGCCGAATCGCGACGCGCAGCTCGTGCACGGCATCGACGGGGTCGGTCGGGCAGTCACGCACCGCTCGAATCGCTGCGTCGAGCACCGTGCCCGAGCGGGAAAGCGAGTCGATCGCGAAGTCGGCGGGACCAGTAGCCACGGGGTTGGTCAGGGTTGCCGCAATGCGTGCACTTCGGCCGTGATCTCGTCGACGAGGTTCGTGTCCCAGCCGTTGTAGGACGTCCATGACCGCAGCGCCGCCAACCATGCGTCGAGCGCAACGAGAAGGCCATGCTCGGCGACACCCTCGTCGACGGCGAGCGGCAGGTCGAGATTCAGCTCGACCGGCTGACTCGAGTCGACCAACAAGTCAGGGGCCGCAACGAAGGCGCTCTTGAAGGGCGCGATGCCATTGCGACAGACCGCGAGGTGGAACTGTTCTTGCAATTGCGTCGACGTCACCAACGCCTCGTCGGCCAGCGTGAGGTCATCGAGCTTTCCGGCGAGCGAGCGCTTGCCGAACAGCGGCACGAGCACCTCGGCGCGCAACTGGTCACGACACTCCTTGAGGTGCTTGCGTCGCGGGTCGGGATAGCCGCTCTCGAGGCGCTTGGGCAGGCGCCGCATCTCTCGGTCGAGATTTGCGTAGAGCTCGAGATGCGCACGCGCCGCACGCTGCAACAGGGTGCACCCGTCTTCGAGGAGCCAACTCGCCTTGGACGAAGCGACGAAGACGCCGCTGGCAAGCCAAAGGACGGCGGGCCCATGTGTACTTTCGCCGGGTTGGCCACCGGCCGAGAGCAGTGCCGCCCCGGTGGAAAGATGATGATGCACGAGGGCGAGGTATCGATCATGTGGCTCGTCGCCCCACGCGTCGTTCGGCACCGTGAGCATGTCGTAGCCGCGTGACGAATTGCGACCCTTGCGCCACTGGTGCCGCGCGCCGATCTGATCGTAGGCACGCGCCGCACGTTGCACAGAGATCCCGAGTTCCATCGGCAGATCTTCGCGCAGGTCGCCGGTGTCGTTCACTCGGCAGCAGCGCGGTTCAATCAGTCAGGAGCTCCGCGTGGCGAGCGAGCTCTCGGTCGTGGTCGTAGGTGAGCCGATCGCGCGCCGCCGTTGGGGGCAACCACTCGATCTCATCGACTTCGCGATTGGGTTCGAACTCACCGTCGATCACTCGCATCAACCAGTACCGCACGAGCTTGGGTCGGCCCCGCGCGTCGAGATAGCGGGTCGATGGCAACTCGGAGACGAGCGAGCACCGCAGACCGGTCTCTTCCTCGACCTCGCGCAGGGCAGCATCCTCGTCGCGTTCACCGGGGTCGAGTTTGCCCTTGGGGAACGACCAGTCGTCGTATCGGGGTCGGTGAACCAGCAACACCTGGTTGCCTCGGACCCCCGGGCGCACCACGATGCCCCCGGCCGCGCGCACGACCGCCGACTTGTTGCCGGAGGTCGGTGGATCAGCCGGCGACACTGCCACTGGCCGCCCGCTGGAACCACTCCTGCGAATCGAGGCCTTCGGGCCGCTGTGCACGCGCCCACACGCCGTCGCTGTCGAGTTGCCACGAGAGATGGTCGTCGGCCAGCGACACGTCGAGGATCTCTTGCAGCTGTGCTTGCAAGAGCATGTCATCGACGCGGACGAGCACTTCGACGCGGCGGTCGAGATTGCGGGGCATCAGATCG
>JADMIO011432829.1_pt1 | contig 17296 bp, 13 predicted proteins | sample 8958161 | NCBI WGS metagenome assembly JADMIO01 (sample SAMN16585339, study PRJNA669376) | soil metagenome | isolation source: Crop rotation soil | place: USA: Cullars Rotation, Alabama | collected 2011
CGAGGCCGTCCGCCGGCTCCGCCTCCGGGCCGAGCGCCTGTCGCGGGAGGCCGTCATCCGCACCAAGGCGCACTTTCAGATTCTGGCCCCGGTCGACCTCGCCGCCGCGCGCGGGCCGGCCGTCGAGGCCATCGCCCGCCTCGTCACCGACCCGGAGGTGCTGGGCGGCATCCGCGCCTTCACCGAAGAGGGAGCGCCGCCGTGGCGGACGCCGTCCGACTGACCCGGCCCCGGCCGGGGGTGGCCGCGCTCGCGATGGAGGACCGCGAGGGCAGCAACACCTTCACCCTCGCCCTGGTCACGGCCCTCTTCGAGCGCTTCGCCGAGGTCGCGGCCGATCCCGGGCTCAAGGTGGTGGTGCTCCACGGCTACGAGAGCGTGTTCTGCGCCGGCGGCACGCTCGGCGAGCTCCTGGAGATCGCCGACGGCACGCGCTCCTTCGACGACAAGGGCTTCTACCGCCTGCTGCTCGACTGCCCGCTGCCGGTGATCGCCGCCATGCAGGGCCACGCCATGGGCGGCGGCTTCGTCTTCGGGCTCTACGCCGACGTCGTGCTGCTCGCCCGCGAGGCGCTCTACGGCACCAACTTCATGAAGTACGGCTTCACCCCCGGCATGGGGGCCACGCTCGTCGTACCCCACAAGCTGGGCCCAGCGCTCGCGGCCGAGATGCTGTTCTCGGCCCGCGCCTACCACGGCGGGAGGCTCGCCGAGCGCGGCGTGCCCTTCCCCGTGCTGCCGCGCGCCGAGGTCGTGCCGCAGGCATTGGCACTCGCGGCCGAGCTCGCCGACAAGCCGCGCCCGGCACTCACGCTCCTCAAGGCCCGCCTCACGGCCGAGCTGCGCGCGCGGCTGCCCGAAGCCGTGGCCGAGGAGCGGCGGATGCACGAGGCGACCTTCGCGGCGCCCGAGATCCGGGCCCGCATCGCCGCGCGGTTCGGGAACTAGGGTGCGCCGGTCAGGGCCGCGTCGCGGTCACCAGGAGGTAGTCGGAGGTCTTGAAGTGGTCGCCCATGTGCCGCATCGACTGCCGGATGAAGGGGTGGAGGCGCCGGCTCGCGGCCGCGTCGTCGAGCAGCTCGGCCAGGTAGCGCTGGAAGCCCGGAAAGACCTGGTCGCGGATCGATTCGATCCGGGCGTCGGCGAAGCCGCAGCGCGCGAGGATCCGCCCGTACTCGCTCACCCCGTACACGTTGCCGGCCGGCACCTGGTAGGACCAGCGCTCGATCGCCCCGCGCAGGCCGCCGGTCAGCACCCGGCCGTCCTTCTCCAGGGGCAGCATGTCGACGACCGCGAGCCGGCCGCCCGGCCGCAGCACCCGGAACGCCTCGCGCAGGAACGCCTCGCGCGTGTCGAAGTGGAACGCCGCCTCCAGCGAGACCACCTTGTCGACCTCGCCCGGCCCGAAGGGGAGTGCCGTCGCCGAGCCCAGCCGGTACTCGATGCCGGGGTGCGCGTTCTTCGCCTTCGCGTGCGCGATCTGGAGCTCGGTGACGTTCAGCGCCACGATCCGGGCCGGAGCCTTCGTGCGCATCCAGCGCAGGTCCTGGTCCCCGAACCCGCAGCCGGCGTCCACCACGACGTCGCCGGGCCCGAGCCCGGCCGCCTCGCCCAGGAGATCGACCAGCGCCTCGGCCGCCGCCCGGTAGCCCTGCGCGTCACGCCAGTAGCCGAGGTTGAGGAAGGTGCAGTCGGCACCCGGCCGGTTCTCGGTGCCCATGAAGGTGTAGCACAGGTCGGCCCGGTTGCGGCCGCGCGCCACCAGCAGCCGGGCCAGGAGGCCCAGCATGCTCATCCGGGGCGGGGCAGCGGCGGTCAGGATGGTGCTCATCGGCTCTCGCTCGGGTGGCGGCGTCAGGAGGGAGCACCGGCGTGACGACCAGGCTGCCGCCGGGGCCGCCCTTCCGGGTCCTGCAGGCGATCCGCTACGTGCAGAACCCCTATAGCATGCTGCGCCGGTTCGCGCAGCGGTACGGGGATGTGTTCACCATACGAACCGCCCGGTTGTGCGTCATGACCGGGCGGCCGGACCTCGTGCGCCAGATCGTCGGCGCGCCCACCGACCAGTACGGCGTCAACCGGGAGAAGGGCCCCGCCCGGGTGCTCGGCATGAACGGCATGGCGCAGCTCGCCGGCCACGAGCTGCGCCGCGACCGGCGTCTGGTCGTGCCGCAGTTCCAGGGCGAGGTGCTGACCGGGCTCGCGGCGATGATGCGCGACGCCACCCTCGACGCCTTCGGCCGGCTCCGCCCGGGCCAGGCGCTCACGGTGCGGGAGATGGCGCTCGACGTGGCGCTGGACGTGATCCTGCGCACCTGCTTCGGCGCCGACACCGAGGAGCGCCGCCGCGAGTTCCGCGCCGCCACCCGCGCCTTCAGCGAGGGCTTCGGCAGCAAGTCGTTCCTGATGCTGGCTGCGCTCGGGGTCGAGGGCGAGTTCTGGCCGCCCTACCGCCGCTTCGCCGCCGCGCGGGCCTGGCTGGAGCGGCTGCTGCAGGAGGCGATCGACCGCGCCCGCGCCGAGGGGCCGGCGCGCGGCGACATCCTGGGCCGCCTCGTCGCCGCGCGCTACGCGGACGGCGGCGGGATGGCGGACGCGGCGCTGCGCGACAACCTGATCACGACCCTGATCGCCGGGCACGAGACCACGGTGGTCTCGCTCTGCTGGTCCTTCCACTGGCTCCTCAGCCAGCCGGAGCACCTGGAGCGCCTGATGGCCGAGCTCGCGCCGCTCGGGCCCGACGCCGAGCCCGCGGCCTACACCCGCCTGCCCTTCCTCGACGCCGTGGTGAAGGAGACGCTGCGCCTGTGGCCTGTCGTCACCGACATCAACCGCGTGCTCGCCAAGCCGATGGCGCTCGGCGGCTACGAGCTGCCGCCCGGCACCACCGTCGCGGGCGCTTCGGCCATCCTCCACTACGACCCCGAGCTCTACCCCGAGCCCGACCGCTTCCGGCCCGAGCGCTTCCTCGAGCGCCGCTTCGCGCCTTACGAGTACATCCCCTTCGGCGGCGGCGAGCGAATGTGCCCGGGCTCGCAGTTCTCGCCCTTCGAGCTCAAGGTGGCGCTGGGCACGCTCCTGACCCGCGGCCGCTTCCGTCTCCTCGACGAGGGGCCGCCGCCGGTGAAGCGGATGGGTGCGATGATGGCCCCGGCGACCGGCGTGCGCGTGCGCTACGAGGGGCCGCGGGCGCGTTAAGACGAGAGTTGCGGACGAATCCATCGTCCGTAACCCGCCGCGCCACGCGGCCGAACCGCGAAAGGCGAAAGCCATGGGCACGTCGCGCACTACTTCCGCAGACCCGGTTCTGGCGAACCTTGACGGCCTGCTCCCGGAGCTCGCAGCGCTCTACAAGGACGTTCACGCCCATCCCGAGCTGTCGATGCGGGAGACGAGGACGGCCGGCTTGGCCGCGGACCGGCTTCGGGCCGCCGGCTACGAGGTGACGACGGGCGTGGGCGAGACCGGCGTCGTGGGCCTGCTCCGCAACGGCGACGGGCCCACGGTCATGCTGCGCGCCGACATGGACGCGCTCCCCATCGAGGAAGCGACCGGCCTGCCCTACGCCAGCAAGGTCGAGGCGAAAGACCGCGACGGGAGCACGGTGCCGGTGGGGCATATGTGCGGCCACGACATGCACGTGGCCTGGCTCGCGGGTGCTGCCGCGCTGCTGGCGCGAGCGCGCGAGGCGTGGCACGGGACGCTGATGGCGGTGTTCCAGCCGGGCGAAGAGACCGCGGAAGGCGCCCGGGCCATGATCGACGATGGCCTGTTCGACCGCTTCCCCAAGCCGGCCGTCGTGCTCGGCCAGCACGTCATGGTCGGGCCGGCCGGAGCCATCGCCGGCAGCGCCGGCCCGATCACGTCGGCGGCCGACAGCCTGCAGATCCGCCTGTTCGGTCGCGGCGCGCACGGTTCCATGCCCCAGGCCAGCATCGATCCCGTGGTCATGGCGGCCGCCACGGTCATGCGGCTCCAGGGCATCGTCTCCCGCGAGGTGGCGGCGACCGAGTCGGCCGTGGTGACCATCGGGGTCCTGCAGGCCGGCACCAAGGAGAACGTCATACCGGACGAGGCGCTCATCAAGCTGAACGTCCGGACGTTCGATGCGGGGGTCCGCGAGCGTGTGCTCGCCGCGATCGAGCGGATCGTGAAGGCCGAAGCCGCGGCGTCGGGCGCGCCCCGGCCGCCGGAGATCACCCCGCTCGATCAGTATCCGCTCAACGTGAACGACAAGCAGGCGAGCGATCGTGTGGCCGCTGCGTTTCGCGCCCACTTCTCGGCCGACCGCGTCACGCACACCGGACCGGCGCCGGCGAGCGAAGATTTCGGATGCTTCGGAACCGAGTGGCAGGCCCCTTCCGTCTTCTGGTTCGTCGGCGGCACCGATCCCGCCATTTACGCGAAGGCCAAGGAGGCGGGCCGCCTCAACGATATTCCGGTCAACCACAGCCCGCGCTTCGCGCCGGTCATCCACCCGACCCTTGCGACGGGCGTGGAAACGTTGGTCGTTGCCGCGCGGGCCTGGCTGGCGGCGGCGTAGGGCGACATCCCCTGCCCGACCGACCCGGGACGCGCAGGTAGGGTTTCGCCCCCTTCGGGAGCGGCGAGTGCGATGAACACGCTCCTGTCGGTGCTCGACCTCATCGGGACCTTCGTCTTCGCGCTCAGCGGAGCCACCGCCGGGGTCAAGCACCGGCTCGACCTGTTCGGCGTCCTGGTCCTGTCGTTCGTCGCGGGAAATTTCGGCGGTATCACCCGCGATCTCATGATCGGAGCGGTGCCGCCGGCGGCGGTCGGCGACTGGCGATATCTCGCCGTTTCCGCCCTGGCGGGCGCCGTCACCTTCTACTGGTTTCCCGGGGTCGACCGGCTGCGCCACGCCGTCTTCGTCTTCGACGGCGCCGGACTGGCGCTCTTCGCCGTGTCCGGCACGCAAAAGGCGCTCGCCTTCGGCCTCAATCCGGTCATGGCGGCCCTGCTCGGCATGCTGACGGGGATCGGCGGCGGCATGGTGCGCGACGTGCTCCTGGCCGAGGTTCCGACCGTGCTGCGCGCCGATCTCTACGCCGTCGCCGCCCTGGCCGGCGCGGCGGTGGTGGTGGTCGGCAGCCTGCTGCACCTCCCCTCAACCGCGGCGACGATCGCCGGGGCGGCGTTGTGCTTCGGGCTCCGCCTGATGGCGATCCATCGCGGTTGGCACCTCCCGATCGCCCGTCCGCGCGAGCGATCCGAAGAGGCGCGAGCGCCGGAGGTTCACGATGATGGCGCACACCGGCCGTGAGACGAGTGCGCCCGCTTCGAGGCGGGCGAAGCGCCTCGCGATTCGGCAGAGCGACGCACTCTATGGGGCGGCGATGATGGCGGCCACCTCCTCGACCCGGCCCGGGCTTAAGAGCTCCCAGTGGTCGCCCTCGACCTCGACCACCCGCATCGGCCGGGCGAACAGCCGCTCCCAGCCGGCCCGGTAGTCACCGGCGATGCGGAGCGCGGGGATGCGGAAGCGCCCGGCGTGGTCGCCGAGCCCGTGGCGGCAGCGGACCAGGGTGACCTCGGTGTCCCCCTCCAGCGGCCGCGGCGCGAACGCCCGCATGGCGTGCCGCGTCGCCTGGCAGATCCGGTCCATGGCGACCAGCCGGCGGCGCAGCGCCTCGCGCGAGAGCGGCGGGCGGGCGTGGCGGAACAGGTGGTCGAGCGTGGCCTCGAGCTGGCGCTCGGGCGTGAGCCCCTCCAGCGCCCGGTAGTCGAGCAGTTCCTTCGCACCCCAGAGGTGGCCGTACCAGTTGCCGGCCAGGAGCAGGATGAAGCCCTCGACGTAGGCGTCGGCGAGGCTCGTGTTGCCGGGGGCGTTGGCGTCGAGGAGGAACAGCCGCTCGGTCGCGACCCCGCGGGCGCGCAGCCGCCGCGCCGTCTCCAGCGCGAGCATGCCGCCGCCGGAGTAGCCGCCGAGCCAGACCGGGCCGGCGAAGCCGCGGGCGAGGATTCCCTCGGCGTAGTGCTCGGCCATCGCCTCGACGGTGGCCAGGACCTCGCCGCGGCCGTCGAAGCCCTGCGCCTCGACGCCGAACACCGGCAGCGCCGGCGGCAGGGCGCGGGCGAGGCCCACCACCCAGCCGACGTCGCCCGAGACGCCGTGGATCCAGAAGGTCGGCGGGTGGCCCCCGCGACCGTCGCCGCGGACGGCCACCACCGGATCGTGCGACGCCGCGCGCGGCACGGGCTCGACCGTAAGCCGCGCCAGAACCCCCCTCGGGCCGCCGGCGCTCAGCGTCAGGGGCTCCGATCGTCCCCCCTCGACCAGGGCCTGCAACGCGTCCCAGTCCGGCCGCGGCGACGCCTCGGACCCCTCGCCGCGGCCCTGGTGGCACGCGCGCCCGGCGCCGAGCAGCGCCCGCACCGGGCCGCCGCGGGCGCGTACCCGGTCGACCGGCTCCAGCACCAGCACCTCGAGCGCGCCGCCCGCCGCCGCGACGACCGCGACCACCGCCTCGCACTCGCCGAGCCGCAGCGACCCCGCGGCGCGGAGCAGCGCCGCGAGCGGCGACGCCGCCCCGGCCGCGACCGCCTCGCACGGGCCGCGCAGGTCGAGGAACCAGGCGATCACGTCCGCGATCCCGGCGTCCGCGATACCGGGGCCGGCCGCCGCCGCGAACACGGCGATCGGCGTGCCGGCGCAGGCCCCGCGCTCGATCCCCGCAGCCCCCAGCGCCCGCAGCACCGTGTCGAGCAGCACCCAGCGCGCCGCTTCCGGCGAGCGCGCCGCCGGCGCTGCCGCCGCGTCGCCGCCCGGCTCGGCGTGGCGCCGCGCCATCGCGGTGACGGCGACCGCCGCCGCCGGACTCGCGGCCGCCGTCGCGGCGGTCACACCGGCTTCTGCAGCGTCGACCTGGCGGTCCGCAGGACGTGGCTGAGGAGCACCAGGAGGAAGATCAGCAGCAGCCAGACCGCGTATGGGAGGTCGGGCACGGCGTCGTCGATCCGGTGCAGGAACGGCTCGATCGAGCTCGGCATGGCGTCGCGGTGGTGCTCGCTGAACCAGAACACGGTGCAGGCGAGCGCCAGCACGATCACCCCGACCCGGACCCGGGCCAGCACCGTGGCCCAGACCCGCTTGACCGAGCCCAGCATGCCCTTGAGCTTGAGCCCGTCGCGCCGGATCTCCGAGCTCAGCAGCAGCCGGGCGTCGATCGCCACCGAGGCGATGTCGCCGATGTTGCGGCCGACCTCGCGCAGCACCACGCGCGGGTCGCGCCGCCGCCGCTTCCGGTCCACGCGATAGGCGTCGTAGAGCCGGAGGAAGTTGGCGTCGGGCACGAGGGTGGCGAGCGAGGCGTCGAGCGTGCCGAGCGTGCGGCCCATGCGCATCATCTGCCAGCTCGGCGGGACGCCGTAGGCGCTCATCACGCGCGTGGTCTCGGTCGAGACCGAGCTCATGCCGCGCTCGTAGTAGGGCAGGCCGCGCAGGTGGCTGCGCGCCTCCCACTCCTTGATGCAGTCGGTGAGGTCGGTCCTGAGCTCGGCCGAGCGCGCGGTGGGCACCTCCGGCGCCATCGCCAGCATGTAGTCCGCGGCGCGCTGGAAGTCGCGCCGGACCAGCGAGCGATTGATCTCCCGGTACTGCTCCAGCATGCCGAGCTCGAGCGCGCCCACCGAGCCCAGGTCGATGAGCGCGATCTGGCTGTCGCGCAGCAGCATGATATTGCCGGGGTGGAGGTCGGCGTGGAACAGGTTGTCCTCCAGCACCTGCCGGAAGACGGTCGTCACCAGCCGCTTCGCCACCTTGCGGCGGCGGATCCCGTTCTCGGCCAGCCACGCCTTGGCGCGGGCCGGGTTGTGGCGTGCCACCTGGATCAGCTCGGACATCAGGACGCCGGGCACGTACTCCATGACGAGGACGCGCCGCGTGCTCACCTTGCCGTAGACCTTCGGGACGTAGACCCGGTGGCGGCGCAGGCTCTTGCGCATCCGCCGCAGGTTGGCGGCCTCGAAGCGGTAGTCGGTCTCCTCCCGCAGCACCGCCCGGATCTCGCGCAGGCCGTCGCGCAGGAGGAGCTGCCGGCCGATCCCGAGCGTCATCATCACCGTGATGACCCGCCCGATGAAGCGGAGGTCGCTCGTGAACTGCCGCTCCACCTCGGGGCGCTGCACCTTGACGACCACGGCCGCCTGGTTCTTGCGCAGGGTCGCGCGGTGGACCTGGCAGATCGAGGCCGCGGCGAAGGGCTCGTGATCGAAGCGGCTGAAGATCCGGGTCAGCGCGTCGGGGCCGAGCTCGGCCTCGATCACGGCGCGCGCCACCGGCCAGGGGAACCCGCCCGCCCGGTACTGCAGGCGCGAGAGCTCGCGGCACAGCACCGGGTCGAAGAGGTCGGTGCGGAGCGAGAGGATCTGGCCGAGCTTGACCCAGATGCCGCCCAGCCGCTCCAGGAGCTCGCGCGTGCGGACCGCGCGCGCCTCGGCGTCGAGGCGGCCGGTCACCCGCCCGAACCGGACCACCGCGAGGTGCCGGAGCAGGAGGAGCAGGACCTCCGTGCCCCGCCAGCGCCGAATCCTGGGGCTCGCGGCGACCCTGACCGTGCCCGCACCCGCCGCGTGACCGGCGAGCGGCGTCGGGACGAACTCCCGGATGTCGAGTTCGAGCGCCCCCCGGCGGCCGAGGTGGACGACCCGGACCTCGCCCCGCGGCCGGGGCGGCACTCGCCGCCGCGGGGTATCGCCGAGCTCGCCGGCGGCCGGCGGCTCCGGCGCCGGGTCGGCGGCGGAGTGGACGAGAACGAGCCGCCTCCTCACCTCACGCACGCCTGCCCGCCCGTGGGGGTGAATGCCACGACGGGAGCCGGGCCGTCGGGAAAGGGGGGGCTCAGCGCCGGCCGGTAAAGCGATTCGGCCGGATCTGCCAGGCGGATCGCTCAGTCGTCGTCATCGTCATCATCATCGTCGTCGAAGAGGCCGAGGCCGCCGAGGCTGGGCTCCTCGCGTACGACCACGACGACGGTCTGGGCGCCGGCCTTGAGCACGCCCTCCTCCTCGAGGTCCTCGATGACCCGCTCGACCTTGTCCATGAGCCGGCCCTTGCCGCGGCGCAGCCGCTTCACCCGCCGCCGGCTCTGCTCACCGAGATCGACGACGCACACGACCCCGGCCGCCTCGGCCGAGGGGGGCGGCTCGGTCTCCTTGGCGATGCGTGTCTTCTCGATGATCTGCTCAGCCATCTCGACCTCTCAGGCAGCCAGGGCCGTTGCGACCAGGGATCAGGTGAAGCGGAGCCGCAGCCCGCGCCGGTACGCCTTCACGACGTTGCGGCCCAAGTCCTTGACCCAGCCGTTCCGCTTGCGGCGGTTGGACCGCTCGTGGAGGTCGAGGTAGATGTTCGCGACCCGGGACTGCCGCCGGGCGCCGTTGCGCAGCGCCCTCTCGACCGGGCGGAGCAGCCGGCTGGTCCTGCGGCGCGGGCGATCGTCGTCCCGGTCCCAGTCGACCTCGACGCGCCGGCCGTGGGAATCGCGCGTCACGAGGTGGACGCGGATCTCCTCGTCGTCGCGGTCGTCATCCTCGTCGCGACGGTAGATCTCGCGCGTCCGCACGCGGCCGTGATCCGAGGGCCGGATCACGACGATGCGATCGACATCGGTCCTCAACGCTCTTCCCATGCCAGCCTCCGCGACCCTGGTGCCGACGCGCGGAACCCCCCGTCCCGCGCGAGCGACCCTAATCGACCCGTCCGGCGGGGTCAAAGTAAATACCTCCAAAACGCGAAGTTCCCGCCGGGGCATTGTCGCGCCGCGATGGCGCCGTCACCTCCCGGCCATCCCTGGCGAGCAGCGCGCGTAGGCGCCGCTCCAGAACCTGCTCGGCCCCGGCCATCAGGCCCCGGGCCAGCCGGTCGACGTGGCGCGCGCGCCAGTCGGCGAGCGGCGTACCGGCGAGCCAGCGGTTGCAGGCGCCGAGCGCCGGCCCGGCGTGGACCTGGAAGTTGGCGCGGCCGGCGGGGTCGCCGGCCATGGCCAGCCGGTTGGAGTGGACGAAGTACCAGCGGAACACCATGGCCATCCGCTTCTTGGGGTTGGCCGCGGCCGCCGCCAGCTCGGCCGGCGCCGCCCGCCGGTAGAACGCCTCGGTCTCCTCCCACACGGCCGCGAGCGGGCGGCCGAAGACCTGCGCCTCGAGGTCCCGCCGGACCGCCGGGTCGATCTCCTCCAGCGCCCCGTGCCGGTGGTAGAGCTCGAGCAGCCGGTTGCCGCGCGCCGCGAACAGCGTGCCGCGGCGTAGCACCTGCACCCGCGCCCCGATCTCGAACATGTCGCCGGCCGGCGCCATGTCGAAGTCGCCGATGTCGGCGGCGGCGAGCATGTCCTTGACGAGGTCGCTCGTCCCCGCCTCGGGCGTGCACTGGTTGATCGAGCCGGTGAGCACGAACTCGGCCCCCAGCACGAAGGCGGCGGCGACCGCCTCCGGGGCGCCCAAGCCGCCCGCCAGCCCGAGCCGGACCGTGGCCGCCGGCGGGAAGCCGCGGGCGACCTCGGCCCGCAGCGCCGCGATGGCGGGAAAGAGGGCGAGCGACACCCGCTTGTCGGTATGCCCGCCGGAATCGGCCTCGACGCAGACATCGTCGGCCACCGGCACTGCGGCCGCGAGCCGGGCCTGGGCGCGGCTGATGCGGCCCTCGGCCAGGAGGCGGTCGAGCATGGCGGGAGGCGGCGGCAGGAGGAAGCGGCGGGCGACCTCGGGGTGCGAGACCTTGGCCATCACCCGGTGCCGCGCGCGCACCGCCCCCTCCGGCGTCGCCTCGAGCCCGCTCACGCGGTAGCGCAGGAGGGCCGGGGTGAGCTGGATGAAGGCCGACGCCTCGACCCGCGACACCCCCTTGGCGAGGAGGAGGTCGACGAGCTCGTCCTCCTGGGCCGGGATCAGCATGTTGTGGAGGAAGTTGACGCCCCAGGGCGCGGCGGGGCCGGGGTCCTCGTTCAGCGCGTCGACCGCGGCCGCGACCTCGGCCGGGCGCAGGCCGCCGGCGCCGAAGAAGGCGAGGCACCCCGCCCCGGCCGCGCGCCGCACCAGCGCCACCGACGCGATGCCCTTGACCATGCTGCCGGCGACGTAGGCGAGCCGCAGGCCGTGCGCGGCGCGGAAGGCGGCGCTGCCGAGCCGCTCGCCGCCCCCGCTCACGCCGCCGGCCCGGCCCCGGCTTCGGCGGCCCGCAGCCTGGCCTCGGCCTCGGGGCTGATGTCGACCAGCGGCCGGCGCACGCGCCGGGTCAGGAGGGTGTAGACCACCGGCACCACGAACAGCGACAGCAGCGTGCCGACCAGGAGGCCGCCCACGATCACCAGCCCGATGTCCATCCGGCTGCGCGCGCCGGCGCTGGACGCGAACAGCAGCGGCACCGCGCCCAGGATCATGGCGAGCGTGGTCATCAGGATCGGCCGCAGGCGGACCACCGCGGCCTCGCACACCGCCTCGCGCAGGGGCAGGCCCCGGTCGCGGAGCTGGTTGGCGAACTCGGTGATCAGGATGCCGTGCTTGGCGACCAGCCCGACCAGGGTGACGAAGCCGATGCCGGTGAACACGTTGAGCGTGCCGCCGAACAGGACGAGCGCGACGATGGCGCCCGCGATCGAGCAGGGCACCACGAGCAGCACGATGAACGGGTCGCGCGCGCTCTCGAACTGGGCCGCAAGGGTGAGAAAGATGAAGACGAGGCCGAGCAGGAAGACCAGCGAGTCGGCCGCGTTCGCCTGCTTGAGCTGGCGCGAGGGGCCGGCATAGTCGATCGTCAGCCCGGGCCCGAGGTTCCGCTCGACGATCGCGGCCAGCGCCGCGAGGCCGGTGCCGGTGCTCACGCCAGGGGCCGGGTTGGCGGAGATCGTGGCCGCCGGGAGCTGCCCGAAGCGCGGCAGGAAGTTCGGGCCCACCGTGCCCCTGACCCGCACGAAGGTGCTGAGCGGCACGAAGCTGCCGCTGCCGTCGCGTAGCGAGATCTCGCCGATGCGCTGCGGCGCGTCCGCGTAGGCCGAGCTCGCCTGCAGCATGATCTTGTAGAGCTCGCCGCCCCAGGCGAAGCGGTCGACCTCGTAGCCGCCGAACAGCATGCGCAGGTTGCGGGCGATGCTGTCGAGCGAGATGCTCTGATCGGCGGCGAGCTGGCGCGCCACCTTGAGCTCGACGCGCGGCAGGTCGAAGCTCAGGTTGCTGTCGGGGTCCGCGAGCTGGGGCGACGCGCCGGCCTCGGTCACGATCTTCGCGGCGAGCGCGCTCAGCCGCTCGTAGGGCACCGCACCCTTGACCACCACCTGGAGCGGCTTGGCCTGGGCGCCGCCAAGGGTGCTGGTCGGGATGTCGGCGATGGTGAGGCCCGGGATGCGGTCGAGCCGGGGCTGGATCGAGGCCAGGATCTCCCCGGCGCTGCGGTGCCGCTGGCGCCAGTCGACGAGCGAGAGGAAGGCGTAGCCCTGGTTCCTGGCCGGCGTGCCGAAGAGGACGAGCGAGCGGTCCTTCTCGGGCACGGTCTCGAACGCGTCGGCCACCTGCCGCCCCTGGGCCAGGAGGTAGTCGGCCGTGGCGTTGGTGGGCCCGGTCATCAGCAGCAGGATGTAGCCCTCGTCCTCGACCGGCGAGAGCTCGGCCTGCAGCAGGGGAGCCGCCATGCCGCCCAGCACGAGCACGGTGAGCGCCATCAGCCCGGCCGCGAGCCGCGCGTAGAGGATCCGCGACAGCAGCCAGCGGTAGCCGCGGGCGAGCACGCCGAACAGGCGGTCGATCGCGTTCGCGTACCGGGACGCCCGGCTCGGCCGCAGCATCCGCGAGCACATCATCGGCGAGAGCGTGCGCGAGACCACGCCCGAGGCGATCACCGCCACCGCCAGCGTCAGGCCGAACTCGCGGAACAGGGCCCCCACCATCCCCGGCGCCAGCCCCACCGGCAGGTAGAGCGAGGCCAGCGTGAGCGTGGTGGCGACGATGGCGAAGCCGATCTCGGCGCTGCCGACGAAGGCGGCGTCGATCGGCGACAGGCCGGCGTCGATGTGGCGCTGCACGTTCTCGACGTCGACGATCGCGTCGTCGACCACGAGCCCGATCGCGAGCACGAAGGCGAGCAGGGTGAAGGTGTTGAAGCTGAACCCGGCCGCGGCGATGAACACGACGGTGGCGAGCAGCGAGAGCGGGATGGTCACCATCGTGACCAGCGCCGAGCGCAGCGAGGCCAGGAACAGGAACACGACCGCGATCACGAGCCCGATCGCGAGCAGGAGCGTGCTCTTCACCTCGTCGAGCGAAGCCTGGATCGGGATCGTGGTGTCGAAGGCCACGGCGAGGCGCACGCCGGCGGGCAGCAGCCCCTGCAGCCGGGGCAGCAGGTCGCGCACGGCCTCGGCCAGCGAGAGCTCGTTGGCGGTCGACTGGCGGCTGATGCCGAGCGCCACGCCGGGCCGGCCGTCGACCAGCACGCGGGTGGTGGCGTCGGCGCCCCCGATCGCGACGTCGGCCACGTCGTCGACCCGGAGCTGGTAGCCCCCCTCCTCGCGCAGGCCGAGGCCCCTGATCTCCTCCACCGGCCGGTCGGTCCCGGCGATGCCGATGCTGGTGCGGAAGCCGCCGGCGGCCGACTCGCCGGCCGGCACGGAAGCACCCCCGCCCTGGATCGCGCTCGCGACGTCGGCCGCCGCGAGGCCGGTGGCGGCGAGCTCCGGCGGCCGGAGCGTGACCCACATCACCGCCCGCCGGTCGCCCAGGATCTCGACGCTGCCCACCCCGTCGATCGTGGCGAGCTGCGGCACGATCAGGCGCGAGGCCAGGTCGCTGATCTCGACGTCGGACCAGGTGTCGCTCGCCAGCGAGAGGTAGATCACCGGCAGCGCGTCCAGGCTCAGCCGCTTGACGATCGGCCGCTCCGCGTCGGCCGGCAGGGTGCCGGCGATCTGGTCGATGGCGGCCTGCGCCTGGTTCGCGGCGTCGACCGAGTCGGTGCCGAACTTGAAGGTGACCTCGATGCTGCTGAGCCCGGCGTCGCTCTGCGAGACCAGCGTGTCGATGGCGCCGACCGTGGCCACCGCCTGCTCGATCGGCGCCGTGATCCGGTCCTCGACCTCCTCCGGCGTGGCGCCGGGGAGCAGCGTCGTGATCTGGACCACCGGGATGTCGAAGCTCGGCAGGTCGCGGACCTCGATCCGGCTCAGCCCGTAGAGGCCGAGGATGGCCGGGACCAGGCTCACCATGATCGTGAGCACGGGCCGCCGGATCCAGACCGCCGAGAGGTTCAAGCGGCGGCCCTCCCCCCGCTCACGCCTTGGGCGCGCCCGCCGCCGCCGCCTCGCCGGACGGCGGCACCTCGGTCACGGGGTCGCCGTCCTTGAGCTTGAACTGGCCGGTGACGACGATGCGGTCGCCGGCCTTGAGGCCGCCGCGGATCTCGACCTTGCCCTCGCGGGTGACGCCGGTCTCGACCGGCGTGAGCCGCGCCTTGCCGTCCTCGACGCGGTAGACGAAGCTGCCGGTGAGCTCGCGCACCAGCGCCGCCTCGGGCACCGTCAGCAGCGGGCGGGGCGCGCCGACCTCGAGCTCGACGCGGCCGAACATGCCCGGCAGCAGTTCGCGGCCCGGCACCTGCAGCTCCGCGCGCACGAGGAAGCTGCGCGTCTTAGGGTCGATCTGGGGCGCGATGAACCGGACCTCGCCCGCGAAGGTGCGGTCGGCGAACGCGTCGGTGCCGAACGCCACCCGCGCGCCGGGGTGGACGGACGCGAGCGTGCGCTCGGGCACGCGGAACTCGGCGGTCATCCTGGTGAGGTCGATCAGCTCGACCAGCGTCTGGCCGGGCGTCACGTACTGCCCGACTTCGACCTGGCGCTCGCCGAGCGTGCCCGCGAAGGGTGCTCGCAGCGTGAGCAGGTCGAGGTCCGCCTGCCGCGCGGCGACCTCGGTGCGCGCCTGGGCCACGTCGGCCTCGCTGGTCTCGAGCGAGGTCTGCGGCACGAACCCCTCGTGCCGGAGGGTCGCGTCCCGCTGCAGCGCCGACTCCTTGAGCGCCAGCCTGGACTGGGCCGAGTCGAGCTGCGCCCGGGCGACCCGGTCGTCGAGCCGCACGAGGACGGTCCCGCTCTCGACCTGCTGCCCTTCGCGGAACAGGATCGCCGTGACGTGGCCGGCCGTGTAGGCCGAGACCGCGACGCGGGCCGCGGCCTGCAGGCTGCCGGTGAAGACCGCCTGGTCGGCCAGCTCCGTCGTGCCGGCCACGCCCGTGGCGACCGCCACCGGGGGCGGGGGCGCCTGGGCGACGGCGGGGCCGTCCCGCCACGCGGGGCCGAAGCGCAGGTAGCCGCCCGCGAGCGCCGCGCCGAGGACCGCCAGCAGCACGAGCCAGGCGACCGGCGGCAGCCCGCGGCGCGCCCGGGCCGCACGGTCCAGGCCCGCCGCCGGGCCGGGCGGCACACCGGCCACGGCCTTGCGCGGCATCGCTTCGATCGTGCTCATTACCGCAGACTAGCGGGATTTACGCGACCTTTCTACTTTCCGTTGATCCTGCCGCCTGCCCGACGCCCTGCCGGGCGCGGGCGACACGGATCGAATGGTTCGTTCACTCTCCCGATGGTTGGGGCTCGCCGGCCCCGGCTTCGCGCGCTAGAAGAGCAGGGAAGGTCGATGACCCATCCGTCAGGCGAGCGCGTGACCGGTCCCTCCACCCGCCGACCCGCTCCCTCCGCCGCGAACGGGCGCGCCGGCGGCGGCCTCGCGACCCTTCCCGCGATCCTCGCCCTGGCGGCGCCGCTGCTGGCGCTTCCGCCATCGCCCGCGGGCGCCGCGAGCCTGCGGGACGCGCTGGAGGAAGCCTACCGCGGCAACCCCGACCTGACCGCGCGCCGCGCGGCGGTACGCGCGGCCGACGCCCGCGTCACCCGCGCCTGGGGCGGCTACCTGCCCACGCTCAAGGGCAGCGTCCAGTACCAGGTGCAGCGCGGCAACGAGCGGCTGATCTTCAACGACAGCGACCCGGCGGACAAGGCGCTGTTCGACCTGGTCGAGGACCTCGACGCCGACACCACGACCTACACGCTCTCCCTGGACCAGAACCTCTTCCAGGGCGGGGGGACGCAGGCGGCCGTGCGCGGCGCGCAGGACCGGGCCCGCTCCGGCCGCGCCGACCTCCTCGCCACCGAGGAATCCGTGCTCCTGGACGCCGCCACGGCCTACGTCCGCGTCTGGCGCGACCGGCACACCGTGGCCGAGGCGGAGGCCAACCTCGCCGGCCTGCGGGAGCGGCTGCGCAAGACCCGGCGCATGTACGAGCTGGGCGAGGTGACCCTCACCGACGTCCGGCAGGCCGAGGCGCGGCTGGCGCGCGGCCAGGCCCAGCTCGACCAGGAGCGCGCCAGCCTCGCCGATTCCGAGGCCTTCTACCAGCGCGCGGTCGGGCCGCTGCCGGCCGCCTTCGACCGGCCGCCCCCCCTGCCGAACGTCCCGGCACGGCTCGAGGAGGCCGAGGCGCGGGCCGAGGGCGCGCCCGAGATCCAGCGCGCCACCCACGATGTGGCGGCCGCGCGCAGCGACGTCGACGCCGCCTTCGCCGGCTTCTTCCCGAGCCTCGACCTCTCGGGCCAGCTCAACCGGCAGGAGGACCCGAACGTCTTCATCAAGTCGACCGAGAGCGCCTCGATCGGGGTCAAGCTCACCGTCCCCTTCTTCGAGGGCGGGGTGACGCTGGCGCGCCTGCGCGAGGGCCGGGCCACCGTCGAGCAGCGCCGCGAGGAGCTCCTGAGCCAGACCCGGCAGGTCGCGGAGGGCGTGCAGAAGGCGTGGGACCAGCTCGCCATCGCGCGCTCGCAGGCCGCCTCCTACCGCGCCGAGGTCGCGGCCAACCGGCTGGCGCTGGAGGGCGTGGAGCGCGAGGCCCAGGTCGGCCGGCGCACGACGCTCGACATCCTCGACGCGCAGCAGGACCTGTTCCGCTCGCGCCTCGACGCGCTCCGCGCCGAGGCCGACCTCGTCGTCGCCACCTTCGCGATCAAGCGCTCGATCGGCGAGCTGACGGCCGACGGCCTCGGCCTCCGCGCCGCCCGCCCCGCGGACGCCGCCGCCGCCGCGCACGCCGGGTGGCGCCGCCTGTTCGGGCTCGACAGCGGGGGCGACTGAGCGGGCGCGTCAGGCGCCGCCGGCGAGCGCCGCCGCGGCCGGGACCGAGAGCGCGCAGCGCAGGCCCTCCGGCGCGAAGTCGAGCGCCACCTCGCCGCCCAGGTCGTGCCGCCAGCCCTGCTCAATCAGGACCCGCCCGAAGCCGCGGCGCGACGGGCATTGGACCGGCGGG